>OCZT010004972.1_pt1 | contig 13317 bp, 11 predicted proteins | sample 1539031 | NCBI WGS metagenome assembly OCZT01 (sample SAMEA3539308, study PRJEB22396) | soil metagenome | biome: tundra; feature: field; material: soil | place: USA | collected 2010-05 | depth 0.15 m | reverse complement strand
CTGATAGGTGTTGGGTTTTTCATCAGCAGTTCTTTTTGATAAAATTCCTGTTGGCGCAGTGTCTGCAGATGACTGCTAATAGTAAAAACATTTCTCTATAAAGAGAAAACATTTTCAAAGGGAATAAAAACATTGGTTACTGTTGCATAAATTCTATCGCCTTTTCTTCTCCTTCTTCAATAGCCATTTCCACAGCTTGTTTGGCGGTTAGTAAAAGTTGCTCACTTTGTTTTTTTAATAAAAACGATTGTTGAATGAGTTGGGCTATTTGTTTTTGTTTATCAATTTTAATTACTGGAATTAAAACATTTTCAATTTCGCCAATACGCCAATGTTGTATGATACTTCCGCCTGCATCTCTTTCTAATACTTGGTCGTTGTCGACACCGATCATGGAGGGAAATCAATACCCATTTTTGTATTTTGTGTTTGCATGGCTTTAAGTTTTAGAGTGTAAATTTAAAAACTTGAAGCCTTTTATTTTCAAACATATAAACTGATGGGACGCAAAGGAGTCAATAATAAATATGATTAATTTTTTATTGCCAGGTAAACTAATGTAATGATGCAGCCGGTCATGAGTGCTAAAGCAAATCCACCAAGTATATTTGATACATTGCCATTGGTATGAGCGCCCATGATTTTTTTATTATTACTGATGTGCAGTATAATACCTATTAATACCGGCGCAGTAATACCATATAAAAAGGTTGTAAACAGCAGGGCTTTTATCGGATTTATGCCGGCCAGGGGCATTAAAAGACCAATGCACATAGCTATGAGAATAATAATATAAAAATGCTTCGCCTCATAAAACTTTTTATTGAAGCCTGCCTTCCACTTAAATGCATCTGACAGAATATAAGATATTGATCCCGATAGCACCGGTATGATAATGAAACCTGTTCCAATCACCCCGATTGAAAATAATAAATAAGATAAATTTCCGCCTAATGGCTCCAGTGCCATAGCAGCATCTTTTACAGTGTTTATTTCCCGGATGTTGTTTTTGTGCAATACCGTACCTGCAGTTAATATAATAAAATACATGATGAGCACTGCAAAGAATGCTCCATATAAAATATCTTTCCGCATACGGATAAAGAGAAACCTGTTCTTATTTTTTGTGAGGTATTCATTTCTTTTTTCATGGTTTTCTACTTCAGTAGAAGTTTGCCAGAAAAAAACATAAGGAGAAATGATAGCCCCAAACACACTGGTTAATATGATAAGAAAGTCTTTGTCAAAACTGAAACTGGGAATAAAAGTATTTTTTAAAATATCAGTAAACTGCTGATGAGAAAGAAACGGAACAATGGTATATACCAGTAAACTTAAACAAACATATTTCATCACAGCTTCCAGTTTGTTGTAAGAAAGCCATAGCATGATCAGTAACAATAGAAAGGTAAAACCAACACTGAAATACGCAGTGGCAATGGATGGAAATAATAAATTACCCACTGCTCCCAATACGGCTATGTCCGCACCAATGTTTAATAAAAAAGCCGGACAGGTAATGGCTATTACAGCATATAATACCCACTTGGGGTAATAGTTTTTTAGCACACCTGCAAGGCCTTTATTTGTTACCAGCCCTATTCTTGCACACATTTCCTGGATAGCGGCAAGTATAGGAAAAGTAAAAATGGCTGTAAATAAACTTGCTAAACCAAACTTAGCACCGGCCTGAGAAAAGGTGGTAATTGCAGAAGGGTCATCATCGCTGGCACCGGTAATAAGGCCGGGCCCCAATGTTTTCCAGAACCGCTGTAAACGAACGTAAAAAAAATTTCTTTTGTTCATGCAGGATTGCTTGCTATATGAAAAACATACCTTTTAAAATTAAAGGATAAAATTGCCCCCACTGGCGAAAGTATGCAGTTTAGCCTTGTATAGAGCGTACTTGTGCCTATAATAATCTATAAAATTAAAGTATCCCATCTTGCAATTTCTATTATCCCTTTGCCTTTATAATAATCTCTTGCACTGCTGTACAAATATTCTTCGGGCTTTTCTACAAACCCTGCTTCTACCGGCTTATAGTGCAATTCAAATCTCTTAACTAAAAAAAATTTAATCGGTTTTTTTATACTTTAAATAAGCCTCTCTTATTTTATTTCGGGCTAAATAAATTGTAAGTCCCGAAATGAATACAATCACAGCGCCAAAGCTCATGGCAAAATCAGTTCCCCATTTTTCTGATAACCATCCTACTTCAAAATTTCCAATAGGCGCAAGACCAAGAAACATCAATACATAAATACTCATCACCCGTCCACGAAATTCATCTTTTACCAAACTTTGAATAGTTGTATTTATGGTAGCAAACTGGCAGATCAATCCAAAGCCTGCCATAAATAATAGCGGCAAAGCAAAATGTAAATGTGTTGTATTGCTGAATAAAATAAGGTTTAAAGCAAAGAGCATATTGCCGCCAATAATAAAAATAACGGGTGAAACTTTTTTTGAAAACACCGATATAAATATGGTAGCCAGCAAAGCCCCCAAACCGGTGGCAACATACAAGGAGCCCATCCCTGTTGCATCTAAATGAAATTTATTTTGCGCAATAAAAGGCATAAGGGTGGTATAAGACCATCCAAAAATGGAAGAAATTCCTGTAAGAATTATCAGCGTACGGATAAGAGGATGAGTGAATGAATACGATAAACCTTCTTTGATGGCAATAAGCGGATGTTGCTTTTTATATTTAGCAATATTTTTTACACGCATGTTTAATAATGCAATAATTACAGCTATATAACTTATGCCATTAATTATAAATGCGCCGCCGGTGCCTACAATTGCTATTAAAATTCCGGCAATGCCAGGACCTATTACCCGTGCTGAATTAAAAGCGCCGGAGTTAAGTGCAATGGCTGAAGGAAGCTGATCTTTAGTTACCACTTCCGGTACAAAAGCCTGGCGTGCAGGTGCATCTACGGCAGCTACTAACCCTAATAAAAAAGCTAATAAGCCAATTTGCCAAATAGTGATAACTTTTAAAATTGTTAGTATCCCTAAAATTAATGCCAGCACCATTGCACATGATTGGGTAATTAATAAAATTTTTCTTTTCGGAAATCTGTCAACTATCACTCCGCCAAAAAGCGTGAACAGAAGCGATGGCAGTGTGCTAAGCGCTGCAATAAGACCAATAAGATATGCGGAATTGGTAAGCTTTAATACCAGCCATCCCTGCGCTATTATTTGCAGCCATGTACCGATGAGAGAAATTAGCTGTCCGCTAAAATATAGTTTATAATTCCTGCTTTGTAATGCAGGAAATGAAGATGACAATTTATTTATCCATCTTCGATTTTGTTCCTTTAATTTTTGATCCTGGTAGTTATAAAATTCTTCATCTGACTGGTTTGCCATAATTGACTTTCTTCTCAAAAATCCTGCCTTACGTTAATACAACAACTAACAATTAATGATGATTGCCATAAAATATGAATACTGCTTAAGAAAAACTATTGCTTTGCTAAAGTGAACTTTTGTTTAAATTCTGTTTTTTCAAACATAGCTGTTCTGTCAGGATTAATTTCCTGATTTCCATCCTGCTCATTCTTTTGCCTATCACCAGATCTGCCTCCACCATTCATTTCGCCGCGGTGCATACCACCACCGCCACCGCCCATTCTTCCACCACCTTCTCTTCCTGAAGAATTCCGTTCTCCACCCGAACCATTTTGTTTTAAAGCGTGTACTTCCACTGCCAGCTCTATGTCTTTTGCAAAATCTTTTGTATAATCATCTCCTGATAATTCCTTTAGGGGTATAGAAATTTCATAGGTAAGTTTTTTATTATCATCCCGGTTCATTGCTACGTTTATACCAGAGTTATCATTAACAGCAATTATTCCATCTTTGGTTTTAAAACCTTTTACTTCCATCATAGCGTTTTGTACAGAAAAATTATTTTTCCTTCTTTCACCATCAGAAGGTTGCGTGGATGTATTGGTTTTGTCAGTTGCTGTTTGTTGCAGTGGAAATTTTATAGAAGCTTTGCTTTTGCCTTTACCCTTTGTACTTAATGTAATTGTAATACCTGCACGCATAATTTTCATTTGCTCTGCATCATCCTTACTTTGAAAGCACAGATATAAATTATTATCGTCATTAGAAAAATCAAAGAATAATTTGGTGCTGTTATCATAAAACCTGAGTGGCAGGTGCCATTCTGATGCATCACCATCTATTTTTATCACAGAAGCTATGCGGTTTGATTTTAGAATATCACTTTGTGCAAAAGAAAAAATAGAAACAAATAACAGTACAGATGTGAGAAATTGTTTTATCATTTTATAATTTTAAAGGAAGATATTTATACTTAATATTTAAAAGAGTATTGTCAAAGATATATTCTTTGGTTTGAGCTCTTTTATACATTCTTTTAAAGTAAAGTTATTTTTATTCCTTCTTACCTGGTCGGTGTCGACACCGACCATCAAGAGAAAATAATTTTAAGGTTTGAACTGCAATTTTAATAAAAATTTTGCTAACGATTCGTCATTGCGAGTCCCGATACCAACGCACAGTAGCCATTTACCGGGATTCGCAATGACGCAAATTTAATGCACTCTATCACCTCTAATCTCAAGATTTTTTATTACGTCAGCTTCGTAAGTAAGCCATTCCTTCCATCTTGCCCGCACTTTTTCTTTATTGATATATGTTTCTGCCAGTGTAATAAATAAAGTATAATGACCTGCCTCACTTTCCATAAACTTCCTGTAAAAATTTCTCAGGTATTCATCAGTTAATCCTTCGCTTAATCTTTTAAATCGTTCACAACTTCTGGCTTCAATCAATGCCATAGTCAGCAATTGGTCTAAAAATCTTTCTTCAGGACTGCCGCCTTTTTTTTGAAACTCCAATAGTTTATTTACGTATTCATCTTTTCGTTGCCTGCCCAAGGGTAAATTTCTTTTTCTTAACTCTGATAAAACCAAACGAAAGTGCCCCCATTCTTCTGTAACAATAGGAGAAAGTTCATCAACCAATTTCTCTTTATCATTATATTTTGTGATAAGAGAAATGCAACTGTTGGCTGCTTTCTGCTCGCAGTAAGCATGATCTGTTAAAATATCTTCTAAAGAAATACTTGCAAGATCAACCCATCGTGGGTCGGTTGGCAATTGCAATCCTAAAATATTCTTTGTGTCCTGTGAAATATTCTCCATGATCAAAAATACTTACAACTTATTACTATAATTTATCACTGATTACTTTTTTACCTATTTTACATTATCAAATCAATTATGAGAGTTATCCCTTTTATTATTTTCGCATTCATAACTGTTTCATTAATTGTAATTCTTAATTCAAGAATATTATTATCGGCGCCTTTAGGAAGATTGCTTAGTCCTCAACATGGCGTATGGCAAAATGCAGAACCGGTTAATGAAAATTTTACTGCAGACCTTTCATTTCCTCAGCTTGCCGGTAAAGTAAATGTTTATTTAGATGAGCGCCTTGTGCCCCACATTTTTACTGAGCAGGAAAACGATGCATATTTTGTTCAGGGCTATTTGCATGCAAAGTTTCGTTTGTGGCAAATGGAGTTACAAACGCTGTCTGCTGCCGGAAGAGCAAGTGAAGTTATTGGTGATGTGGCATTAAATCACGACCGCGAATTTAGAAGATTGGGAATGGTGTATGCTGCAGAAAGTTCTTTAAAAGAAATGGAAAATGATCCTGACACTAAATCTGAATGTGATAATTATACAGCTGGTGTAAATGCATATATTGAAAGCCTGACAGAGAGCAGTTTGCCGCTGGAATATAAACTTATTGGTTATAAACCTGAGAAATGGAGCAATTTAAAATCAGCTTTATTTCTTAAATATATGTCGTTCGATCTTGCAGGGCATGATGATGATTTTGAAATGACAAATGCAAAAAATTATTTCTCTAAAGAAGATTTTGCAAAACTTTTTCCTGTAATTCAGGATTCTGTTGATCCCATTATTCCCAAAGGAACAGTTTATCAAAAACCAAAAGTTCAGGTAACAAAACCTCCAACATCCGATTCATTATATTTTAACCAGGAGCCAATTTCAATCACAGAACGTAAGCCCGATAAGGATAACGGAAGCAATAACTGGGCAGTTAGTGGTAAGAAAACACAAAGCGGCTCACCCATTTTATGCAACGATCCTCATCTCGGTTTAAACCTGCCATCGCTTTGGTATGAAATGCAAATTTCTACGCCAACTTCTAACGCATACGGTGTAAGTTTCCCGGGATCTCCAGGCATCATCATTGGCTTTAATGATAGCTGCGCATTTGGGTTTACCAATGGAGGAAGAGATGTGAGAGATTATTATGAAATAAAATTTAAAGATGACAGCAGAAAAGAATATTGGTTTAATAATAAATGGAAAAAAACAGAATTTAGATTTGAAACAATAAAAATAAAAGGCAAGCCGGATTTTATTGATACAGTTGCATATACTGTTTTTGGTCCGGTGATGTACGATAAAAATTTTAGCGGTAACAGAACAGTTAATAATAAAAACTATGCTGTAAGATGGAAAGCTCATGATCCAAGCAATGAACTGAAAATATTTTACCTGCTTGATCATGCAAAAAACTATGCAGATTATTCTGCAGCTGTGATCAATTTGCATACACCGGGACAAAACTGTGTATTTGCCTGTAAAAATGGAGACATTGCAATTAAAACCCAGGGCGAATTTCCTGCAAAATGGACTGGACAGGGAGATTTTGTAATGCCGGGTATAGACAGCAGTTACATGTGGCAGGCTATGATACCAATGGATGAAACGCCTTTTCAATATAACCCTGAAAGAAATTTTGTAAGCAGCGCAAATCAGCGTCCTGCTGATTCTACTTACCCATATTATCTCGGTAGAAATTATCCGCCATATCGTGGAATTTATATTAATCGGCGATTAAATGCAATGAATAATATTACTGCAGATGATATGAAGAATTTGCAGACAGATAACTATGATGTTTTTGCAGAAATGGCTATGCCTGTCTTTTTAAAAAACATGAAGCAAAACGAATTGAATGCTGAGCAAAAAAAATATTTTGATCTGTTGAGAACATGGGATTTTAGAAATAATATTAATTCAAAAGGCGCTACTGTTTTTTATTTTGCCTGGAAAAATTTCGATTCTGTTGTTTGGCATGATGAATATGCCAAGGCTCCAAAAGTTATTATGAAACCCTATGAAAGTACTTTGCTGGAAGGTGTTTTAAAAGATTCGACATTTAAATTTCTGGATGATATAACAACACCTCAGAAGGAAACGCTTGCCGATGATGTAACTTCTTCTTTTAAAAAAGCAGTAGTTGAATTGTCAATGCTTGATGCTCAGGGCAAGCTTGAATGGGTAAAATTTAAAGACACTAAAGTTACTCATCTTACAAAGCTGGATGCATTAAGCCGTATGCATTTACCAATTGGCGGCGGCACTCATTGTATAAATGCAGCTAAGCACGATCATGGTCCCAGCTGGAGAATGATTGTAAGCCTAACCCCTGAAACCGAAGCCTGGGGCGTTTATCCCGGTGGGCAAAGCGGAAACCCCGGCAGTAAATATTACGATAATTTTATTGACACCTGGGTTGCAGGAAAATATTATACTATCTGGGTAATGAAACAATCAGAAGAGAAGGATGCAAAAGTAAAATGGAAAATGACCTTTAGTAAAAGCTAACGAATGTGCGGATGTGTAGATATGCAAATGTGCAGATGAAGTTGATAAATGATTGAATTTTGAAATGTAAAAAACAATTTTTTAATTTTTAAAAATGCCCGGCCTCCCTCTCTGAAGGAGAGGGAACGAGGGTGAGGTTTACTAAAATGAAATTCATAGTCTCCATAATTCTAATAATGCTATTAAGCTTTGCAGCATGCCTGTATTTTCCATGGTGGAGTATTGCAATAGTTGCATTTATAGTTGCCGCATTAATTCCGCAAGGCGCAGGTAAAAGTTTTTTTACAGGTTTTCTTGCGTTGTTTTTATTATGGGGCGGATTAAGTTTTTGGATAAGTAATAACAACGATCATATCCTTGCACATAAAGTATCCTTGCTCATTTTAAAAATTGACAGCCCATATTTATTAATGCTTGCTACCGCATTGATCGGCGGAGTGGTTGCAGGCTTTGCAGCTATGACAGGAAGTTTTTTAAGGAAGAAAAAGGTTACTTCACCTTCTTATTGATTTCTGTTTAAATTCGTGAATGTATTTTTTGGCAATCCGGAATTCAGTTTTTATTTCCCTGTTATTTTTTTCAATTAATTCTTCTTCGCAAAGCATTCATGGCTCGGTGTTTAATGAGCAGGGCAACCTTCTTCCATTTGCTTCAGTATTTATAAAAGGAAGTACACAGGGTGTTACAGCAAATAGTGAAGGCAGGTTTCATCTCAATTTACAAGCGGGCACATATGCATTAGTTTGCCAGCATGTGGGAGGCTTTTCCTATTAGTTGCTTTAATTTTTGGTCACTTAATTTTTTAAAAAGGCCTTCAAAATTAAAATTTTAAACCCACTTCATGTGGGTTTTTTATTAAAGATTTATTATTCTCTTTTTAGTTGATTAAATTGCTGCCCTTTAACGCTACTCTTGATGACTATCCATTTTTATTTACGCTATCATACCAGGTATGGGCAAACAATTTTTGTTTCAGGGAATATTGATGCTTTAGGAAATGATAAAGCTGCGGAGGCGTTTGCATTATCTTATTTAAATTATGAATTTTGGTATGGTACAATTGAAATTCCTGGTAAGAATCAGGAAGAAATAAATTACCGATACATTTTACGTGAAGAGGGGAATGTTGATATTTTAGACGCAGATAAAGACAGAATTGTAAATCCCGCAGCTTACCGGACAAAAGAAATTGTATTAATAGATATCTGGAATTCCGAAGGTAATATTGAAAATGCTTTTTACACAAAGCCTTTTCAGCAGGTTTTGTTACAACAGCAAAGTAAAACGCCAAAACTAAAGGCGCCAAAATTTTATACGCATGAATTTAAAGTAAAAGCTCCTTTATTAAATGCAGATGAATGGATTTGCATTACAGGCTCGGGAAAAATGTTTAAAAACTGGGATGTAAAAAAACTCTTACCACTAAAACCTGACGGTAATTGGTTCAGTATTAAAATAAATTTAAGTAAAGAAGATTTTCCTCTCCCGTATAAGTATGGCATTTATAATACGAAGAGTAAAACTTTTATGTATGAAGATGGCAGTGATCGCATTTTGCAACATAAACCTGTTAAAAAGAAGGCTACAGTTTTGCATGATGGATTTATACATTTACAAACGAGATGGAAAGGAGCCGGAGTTGCCATACCCGTATTTAGTTTGAGAAGCAAAAAAGGTTTTGGTACCGGGGAATTCAATGATATTAAATTGTTAGTTGATTGGGCAAAGCAGACAGGATTAAAATTGCTGCAGTTTCTTCCTATTAACGATACTACTGCTACTCATTCTGCAAAGGATTCATATCCTTATGCTGCAATTTCAGCATTTGCTTTACATCCTATTTATATAAATCTTGATGCAGTTGCAGGGGCACAGCATGCATCGCTGATAAAGGCATTGAATAAAAAGAAAAAAAGCTTAGATCAACAGCCTGACCTGGATTATGAAGACGTGATGAAATTTAAACTCTTTGCTCTTAAAGAATTATACCAGGCTAAAAGAGATTCTTTTTTAACCGATATTAATTATTTTGTCCGTGAGAACTCCTTTGGAGATTTTTTTGATCTGAACCGTGAGTGGCTGGTTCCCTATGCTGCTTATTGTTTTTTAAGAGATAAATATCAAACGGCAGATTTCACTAAATGGAGATCTCATAAGATCTATAATGAAGATGCAATTCAAAAATTAGTTTCACCATCGCAGCCTCATTATGATGAAATATGTTTCCATTATTTTATTCAATATCATTTGCACCTGCAATTAAAAGAGGCAAGTGAGTATGCTCACAAAAACGGAATTATTTTAAAAGGAGATATTCCTATTGGCGTATCACGAAATAGTTGTGATGTGTGGGTTGATCCATCTTTGTATAATGTAAATGAACAGGCTGGAGCACCGCCCGATGACTTTGCTGTAAAAGGGCAAAACTGGGGTTTCCCTACTTACAATTGGAAAAAAATGCAGGAAGATGAATATACATGGTGGTGTAACCGTTTTGCGCAAATGAATAATTATTTTGATTCGTTTCGCATAGATCATATTCTTGGTTTTTTTAGAATATGGAGTATACCGGTACATGCTGTTGAAGGTATTTTAGGAAGATTTGTTCCTGCTATTCCGATATACATAACTGAGTTTGGTAAAAACAAAATAGGGTTTGATTATACCCGTTATTGTAAGCCATTCATTACTAAAAATATTTTGCAGCAGCACTTTGGTGAAAGCATAGATAACATAAAAAAAACCTTTTTAGATGTAAAAAAAGATGGACTGTATCAATTAAAAGAAGAATTTAATACACAAAGAAAAGTTGAAAAATATTTTGAAGAGCCAACAGAAAATGATCAGAATATTAAGCAAAGCTTATTTGATTTGATAAGCAATGTTATTTTAATTGAAGAAGAAGGATCACAAATGCAGCAGTTCCATTTCAGGATCTCAATGCAGCAAACTTCTTCCTTTCAGCAACTTGATGCTAACACGCAAAAGCAATTATCAGAACTATACATAAATTATTTTTTCATCAGGCAGGATGTGATGTGGAAAAAAGAAGCAATGAAGAAATTGCCGGCACTAAAGCGAAGCACTAATATGCTTATATGCGGAGAGGATCTTGGCATGGTACCGCATTGTGTTACGGAAGTAATGAAGCAGACAGGTATTTTAAGTCTTGAAATTCAGCGCATGCCAAAAGATACTGCAATGGATTTCTTTCATCCTAAAACAGCGCCATATCTTTCTGTTGTAACCCCGTCCACACACGATATGAGCACTCTGCGTGAATGGTGGGAAGAAGATAGAACGCTTACACAAAAGTTTTATAATTATGTTATGGGGCATTATGGTAAAGCGCCCGATTTTTGTGAGCCATGGATAAGTAAGGAAATTATTTTGCAGCATATTTATTCTCCTGCTATGTGGAGTATTTTTCAAATACAGGATCTGCTGGGTATGAGTGAAAAATTGCGGAGAGAGAATCCGAACGAAGAAAGAATAAATCAGCCATCCGATCCAAACCATTATTGGAAATACAGGATGCATATTCCGTTAGAAGAACTGATACGACAGAAAGATTTTACCAGGGAATTAAAAACTTTAATTACGCAGAGTGGGAGAACATGAAAATAAAATACAGATCATACAATCTCCGCTTTAAACATCCCTTTACTATTTCACGGGGTACAAAAACACATCAGCCAACTTTAATAGTTGAGCTGGAACACTTTGGTATAAAGGGTTATGGCGAAGCGCCTGCTATCAGCTATTATGACCTTCCGGTTGAAAAAATGATCGAAGATCTGGAAACAAAAAAAGCTTTTATTGAAAAATTTTCTTTCACCGATCCTGAACGCTTTTGGCATTACTGTCATCATCTCTTTCCAAAAAATTCATTTTTAGTTTGTGCTTTGGATATTGCCGGTTGGGATTTATTTGGCAAAATGAAAAGAAAAAAATTGTATGAATTATGGGGATTGGATATTTCTAAAAATCCAATGACCGATTTTACGATTGGTATTGACGCTGTTGATGTGATGGTTGATAAGATGAAAGAAACTCCCTGGCCCATCTATAAAATAAAATTAGGTACTGAGCACGATGTTGAGATAATTACTGAATTAAGAAAGCATACATCTTCTGTTATAAGAATTGATGCCAATGCAGCATGGAAGGCTGATGAAGCATTGGGAAAAATAAATGCCTTTAAACATTTGGGAGTTGAATTAATTGAGCAGCCTTTGGCAAAAGATGATTGGGAAGGGATGAAATTTTTATTTGAAAGATCACCATTGCCATTGTTTGCAGATGAAAGTTGTGTTGCAGAAAATGATGTACAGAAATGCCACAATCATTTTCATGGTATCAATATTAAGCTTACCAAATGCAGCGGCATTACGCCTGCACGACGGATGATTACCAAAGCAAGAGAGCTTGATATGAAAATTATGGTGGGCAGTATGAATGAAAGTTCTGTTGGTACCTCAGCAGTTGCACATTTATTGCCTTTGCTTGATCATGTTGATATGGATGGACCTTTGTTGTTAGCTGAAGATGTAGGCGAGGGAATAAAATTTAACAACGGTAAAATTATTTACGCTGAAGGAAATGGTACAGGAGTAATAGTAAATGATTTTTAAAATACCTATTTAAATGATATTTGTTCCATTAAGTTCAAGTAACAAGTGTTGCACTTGTTACTTGAACTTAAGAGTTGAAAACCAATTTGTCAATTTGAGTAGAGTGCCATATATTTAAGTGTTAGCAGCAACCCTATTAGACCACTTCATCCTCACTGAAATTAAATTATATTTTTAAGAATAAGCTATTTAAGACATCCTTAACATCATTTACTAATTAAACCTTGCCTTGTTTAATAAACAAACAAAACTCTATGAAAAAAATCTTTGGATTATTAATAATTATTTGCAGCTGCTTAACTTTAAATGCACAAATAATAAAAGGCTCAATACTTTTGGGTGGACAAATATTCTATTATAATTCCAATATAAATTACGGTACAACCCAACCAAATCAAAAAAACAAGAGCGGAGATTTTAATATCTCTGCCGGAAAAGCATCGAAAGAAAATTCAGTTTTAGGTTTTTATGTTACGTATGGGAATTGGAAAGCTAATAATAATTATAACGGTAATTATTTTATTAATTCGAAAGTAAATCAATATAATTTTGGTCTATTTTATAGACAATATAAAAACCTTGCCAGAGACTTTTACTTTTTCGCAGAGGCGGGAGTTGCTTATATTTCTGCAATTCAAACAGATACTGATACTTTAGGAAACAATAAAGTAAAATATACTCAATCAGGTGGACAATTAAATTTGACGCCCGGTATTTCCTACAAGATATTTTAAAAACTACAATTAGAAATTTTTATTCCAAGTATTGTAAGCGTTCAATATACCATTTCTAAGACTAAATCACAAACTAATAACTTTAAACAAGAACAGTTTCTAATAAGTACAAATTTAAATGCTTCTTCTCTTAACAATTTGGGAGTAGGATTTCGTTTTGTTTTATAATTCCCCATTAGATAAAGGGCTGCAGGCAACATTGGTCACTGTTGCACAACCTTAATTATAAAAAAACTATTTGCAGTTTCT
>OCZT010004971.1_pt1 | contig 13318 bp, 13 predicted proteins | sample 1539031 | NCBI WGS metagenome assembly OCZT01 (sample SAMEA3539308, study PRJEB22396) | soil metagenome | biome: tundra; feature: field; material: soil | place: USA | collected 2010-05 | depth 0.15 m | reverse complement strand
GCCCATCAGGCCCTGCTCCGCAGCACGCTTGTGCAGGCTGCGGGGCAGCTCGCCGGCACGCTCCCAGTCCGCGAGGCGCGGAACGACCTCACGTTCGACGAAGGTGCGAATCGTCGCCCGGAGCTCTTGGCGCTCCGGGGTGGCGAATGCGGCGTTGACGCTCACTGCTGTTGCTCCTCTGATGGTTCGGCCGTCTGCGCTCGTGGTGGGCGTCCGCCGCCAGGGGGGCCGGCGAAGGCCTGCGCGATGGGCAGCCACGCCGCTGCCCCCTCGCCGGTCGTCTGCAACGCGAGTTCGTCGGGGTGGCGTCGCTGCGTGACGAGCTGACAGAAGTCCAGCGCCGGTCCGCGCACCAGTTCGGTGTCGGACTCACCCCAGCTCCACACGTCCCCGTTCGGCGCGGACAGCTCGACCCGGACGTCTGCCGCTGGTACCGGAAGTCCGTTGAGCAGGAAGGCGAATCCCCGTGTGCGCACACCAATGTGACAGACGTGACGCAGCCGGTCGGTCGGTTGGCGGACCTGCCCGAGGGCGTCAGCAACGTCCTGACCATGGGCCCAGGTTTCCATCAGCCGTGCGGTGGCCATGGATGTCGGGCTCATCGGCGGTCCAAACCAGGGCAGTTTGTCTCCCTTTCCCTTCGCCCCCAGCTCAGCGACGAGTTCCTGTCGCATGCTTCGCCAGTGTGCGAGCAGCTGCGCGGGCGGCACCGCCGCTCCCTCCGCGGCCGCGTCGTCGACAAAGCCCGTCGGATCTGCGGCTGCTGTCTGCAGAGCCGCGGCGAACGCGTCCTCATCCGTGGCAGCGAGCAGCGAGGTCTGGTCGGTCCACGCGAGATGGGCGATCTGGTGAGCAATCGTCCAGCCCTCCGCGGGCGTGGCCCGCGCCCACCCCGCACGGTCAAGGCCCGCGACACGGGAGTCCAGATCGTCGTTCTCTGCTGCCAGATCGGCCAGCACCTGCTGCAGTGCACTTGTCATTAGGCTCCTAGTTGAGCGTCGAGTTGACGGGACCACTGGACGACAATTCCTCTGCGGCGCGGGCCGTCATCGACGAGCTGGTTGGCCAGCGCGAGACCGCGGGCGAGGTCGAGCGTCGCCTGCACCGCTTCGCGGACCCCTGGTTTGCGCTCGTCTGCATCCAACAGCTCGACGGCGATTCGGTGACACTCACGGCCCAGGCGCGCCTGCAAGGGAACGACCAAGTCGTGCAGGGCCGGGTCGGTGCGGGCGGCAACCCACAGCTCCAGCGCAGCGGCGAACAACGGGCCGAGAAAGAAGTCAACGATCAGTTGCACCACTGCCTCGGTGCGGACGGCGTGGTCCCCCGCGGCGACCGCCTCCGCTCTTCCGCGAAGCTCGCGAACCCCCTCGGTACCAACGTGTTCCACAGCGGCGGCCACCAGATCGCCCCGGCTGGCGAAGTGGTGCAGTTGTGCGCCGCGTGACACTCCCGCCCGCGCAGACACCAAGGCGGTGGTCGTCCCCGACCAACCGTGCTCCACCAGACACTCGACAACAGCGTTCATCAGCTTCAGCCGCGTCTCCCGGCTGCGCTCGACCTGAGTTTGACGCGGAGCCAGCGGGATGTGCCCCAGCGCGGAGGCTGGGGCCTTCGAGGCAGAGTGCGTCACGTTCACGAGTTTGCAGTGCCGACAACAAACAGTCAAGCTTGCTTGTTGGGTCTTGCTCGGCAAATATCCGGTCTATTGGTGGTTCAGTGACTCAACTGTTACCGAGCCTGGCCGATCAGAGAACTGGCAGCACATCGCGCGCGAGAGGATTTCACTGATGAAGACGTTCGCTTCAGGCGATGTGGTGCACGGTTGTGACGCAAGATGCGCCTGTGCGGTCGATGACGAGATCCTGGCCGGCCCTGCCCAGCGCAGGATGGCGCTGCGCAGACTGCCCAGCGCCGGTGAGCTCTCAGGCCGCACGGACATAGTCGTTGTCTGACAAAATCTCTGCGCTGCGTTCGTTGAAAGACCCGGTCGACTGGCCGTCATTGCTACGGTCGGCACTCACCGGCGAAGGTGTGGCCTCGGCGTATCAGCCGATCGTCGATATCACCCGTGCCACTGTGGTCGGTTACGAAGCCCTTGCGCGATTCCCCGGATACCCGATCAGCGACCCTGAACGGTGGTTCGACGCCGCCGATCGGCACGGCTGCGGTGCGGCACTTCAAGCGGTCGCCTTGTGCTGTGCGCTCGCTGAGCGCACAGCACTCCCCCCGAACTGCTTCCTCTCGGTCAACATCGGACCCGAAGTGCTTTCCTCACCCAAGGTGCGCGAGGTCTGGGGTGACGTCGGCGACATGTCTGGAGTGATCGTCGAACTGACCGAGCACGCGCGTATCGACTCGTACGGCGAACTCCAGGCTGACTTCGCACGCCTGCGCGCGGCCGGCGCACTGCTGGCCGTCGACGATGTCGGATCCGGTTACGCCGGGCTGACCCACCTCCTCGCGCTGCGCCCGGAAATGATCAAGCTCGACCGCGCCCTGATCGATGGAATCGACCGCGACGAGGCCAAGCGCGGGCTCGTCGAGATGATCGGCACCTTCGCCGCCCGCATGGACGGATGGATACTCGCCGAAGGCATCGAGCGCGCCGAGGAACTCAGTGTCATCGCTGAGCTCGGGGTGCCACTCGCGCAGGGCTACTACCTGGGCCGGCCCGCACCCCAATGGACGAGCCTCAACGCAGAGGCCGAACGCACCCTCGTCGAGTGCGCAACGATGCGCTCAGCGGACACCCTGCGTGGCCGCTTGGAGCATCCGCCCGTCGTCACCGACCGCAATGGCATCGCCGCGGCGTTCTCAGTCGATGGTGTTGATCTCGTCGTCCTGCAGGACAATCACGACCGTCCCCTTGCAGTGATTACGGAGCGTGATGCCCCCGACAATGCCGCAGCCACCGCCCTCAAGGTCAACGTCGACACCCCCCTCGCCGACGCGGCGCTACGCGCCATCACCCGTTCGCCAGCAGAATGGGCAACACCGCTGCTCTGCACAGACAATGCTGGCCGATACGTCGGTATCGTCCGGATCCAACGCATCCTGCACGCTCTCGCGACGCGTAGTACGAACTGACGCCACGTGGTTCAGCCCACGACCGCCGACGGTGGGCGGATCATGCTGAGCCGCAACCCGAACGGCGAATGCACCGTCCGGGGGCAAGCTCAATGCCTACTTCACCAAGCGCAGCGTGAACGGGTACTTGTAGGTCTCGCCCTTGTTCGCCGCCATCCCCGCCATCACGCAGAACACGATGTTCACGATGATCAGCACGGGGAACAGGATGAGACCGATCACGGCCAGCGTCAGAACGGACGCGACCACGTATCCGATGAGAATCGTGATCTGGAAATTCAGCGCCTCGACCGAATGGTACTTCGTGTAGGGCGACTCATTGCCCTTGGTGAGCATGACGACGAGGGGCACGAGGAAACCCAACACAATTCCGCCAAGGTGGCTCAGCATGCTCCACGTCGTTTCGTCGGACGTGAGCTGACGGCCTACCAGCGGGGAGAACGGCCCCGGACCCGCAGCCATACCCGGCGGGCCGGAGTACGCAGGGGGCGCCGAGTAGGCGGGCGGATTGACCATTGGCGCATCGCCGCTCTTCTGCATATCCGGCTTAGGCGCTTCGTGGCCACCTGGCTGATCGCCGGACGACGATGGTTCCTGGGACGCGAGTGGCTCTGTCATAGACACACTCTAGATCCGTTTGTCCGATTGGAACAGTAAATAGAGCGTAACTAACCAGTTTCTGCAAATCGCCGTTGCTGGAGCGGCGCACCACTACGCCCGATCATGCCGCGAGCCGCACGGGGGCGAGCCCGAGACCACACTCACGGCCACGGCCAGCACGCTGAGGGGCAAGGACATCCGGGTGGCCACCGCAAGCCCAGGACAAGCACGAGCACGCCCGCTATCCAAGCTCGGTAGCGCGACCCTCAGTCATGCAGGACGTTCTGCACCTCTTCCACGATGTCCACCATTGCCACCTCCCGCTGCTCGCCTGTCGTCAAGTCCTTCACGCCGACACGTCCAGTCGCCAGATCACGCTCGCCGAGCATCAAGGCCACGCGAGCACCGGAGCGGTCCGCCGCCTTCATGGCGCCCTTGAGTCCACGGCCGCCGTAGGCCAGATCGACCCGTATGCCCGCTCTGCGCAAGGCTGCTGCGATCGTCACCATGCGGTCCTTGGCATCCTCGCCCAGTGGAACGCAGAACACCTCGCAGCGTGACGGCTGGCCGACGGCAATACCTTCGGCCTGCAGGGCCAGCAAGGTGCGGTCGACGCCGAGCCCGAATCCGATTCCTGACAACGACTGCCCACCCAACTGCGCCATCAGTCCGTCGTAGCGGCCGCCTCCGCCGATGCCCGACTGCGCGCCCAGGCCGTCGTGCACGAACTCGAAGGTCGTCTTGGTGTAGTAGTCCAGCCCGCGCACCATGCGTGGGTTGATCACGTAGGCCACGCCCAGCGCGTCCAGGTGGCGGCGCACGCTGGCGAAATGAGTCGCCGTGCTGTCGGAGAGATGATTGAGCATCAGCGGCGCGTCTGCAGTCAGCTCCCGCACCTCGGGCCGCTTGTCGTCCAGAACGCGCAGCGGGTTCACCTCCGCGCGCACCCTGGTGGCGTCATCCAGCGGCAGCGCAAACAGGAACTCCCGCAGCATTTCCCGGTATTGCGGACGGCAGGTGTCATCGCCGAGGGATGTCAGTTCAAGCCGGTAACCCGTCAGTCCGAGACTGCGGAAGCCTGCGTCAGCAATCGCGATCACCTCCGCGTCCAGAGCCGGATCATCGACGCCGATCGCCTCCACGCCCACTTGTTGCAGCTGCCGGTAGCGGCCGGCCTGCGGGCGTTCGTAGCGGAAGAACGGCCCGCCGTAGCTCAGCTTGACGGGCAGCTGACCGCGATCCAGGCCGTGCTCGATCACCGCGCGCATCACTCCAGCCGTGCCCTCCGGCCTCAGGGTGATGGAGCGGTCCCCTCGATCGGCGAAGGTGTACATCTCCTTGCTGACCACGTCGGTGGACTCTCCGACTCCGCGAGCGAACAATGCCGTGTCCTCGAAGATCGGCAGCTCAATGTGGCTGTAGCCGGCCAAGCGGGCCTGCCGGGTCAGACCCTCACGCACCGCGAGGAAGGCCACGGAGTCGGGGGGGTAGTAGTCGGGAACGCCTTTGGGGGCAGAAAACGTGGCCATGTCGCTCACATTCCCTTACGTGGCGGGTGCAGGCCCGCGAGATAGGGATTGCTGGCGCGCTCACGGCCGATCGTCGTGGTGGGGCCGTGTCCGGGCAGCACCAGGGTCGCATCGTCGAGGGTCAAGATCTTCTCGCGCAAGGACACGAGTATCGACTCGTGGTCCCCACCCGGCAGGTCGGTACGGCCGATCGAGCCTGCGAACAGGGTGTCTCCCGTCAGCAGCAGCTGAGTGGGCCCCTCGTCGGTGTCCACCGTTGCGCGCAAGACCACCGAGCCCGGGGTGTGCCCGGGGGTGTGGTCCACGATGAGCTTGATGCCGCCGAGGTCCAAGACGGTGCCGTCGTTCATCGGACGCACCTCCTTCGGCTCGTGAAACTCCATGCCGCCGATCATCGCCTTCATCTGCGGGCCCATCCCCTTGAGTGGGTCGACCAGCATCTCCCGGTCGAGCGGGTGAATGTAGGCGGGCACGTCGTTGCCGTCGCACACCGGACAGACCGACCACGTGTGATCGAGGTGCCCATGGGTGAGCAGCACTGCCACGGGGGTGAGCCGGTGGCGGGCCAGCAGTTCCTGAAGGGGTTCGACGGCATCTTGGCCGGGGTCGATCACCACACACTGGCCACCTTCCTCCGGGGCCAACACATAGCAGTTGGTCTGAAACGACCCTGCGGGAAACCCGGCGACGAGCACGGTGGTTGCTCCTGATGAGGTGACGACGATGGACCTCGCTAGCCTATCGGCGCCGCCCCTCACACTCTCGACACCCACTGGGCTGGCACACTCGAGGTCGCAACACCACAATGCTGTACGCGTCACAAACTGGAGGATCACGCGGTGCCGACGAACGAGCAGCGACGCCAAGCAGCCAAGCGGAAGCTCGACCGCCAGTTGGAGCGTCGCGCGGCACGCGCCAAGCGCCGCCGCCAGCTCGTCGTGTCCCTCAGCGCAGTCGGGGTGGTTCTCGCGATCGGTGTGATCGCACTCATCGTGGTCATCACCCGCGGCGGCGGGAGCGATGCAGCAGCATCGAGCAGCTCGAGCGCAGCACCGACAACCACGGCAGCGCCATCCTCGACGGAACCAGCAGCCCCGCTGCCCACGGTGCGGAAAACACCGCTGGCCGCAAGCGTGGACTGCGCCTACCCCGTGACCGCCGGACGAGAGGCCTCCAAGCCGAACACCCCTCCGTCGACCACCGGGGTATCTGCGGAGGGCACGGTCGACGTCACGATGGCGACAAGCCAAGGTGGTATCGGGCTCACCCTCAACAAGGCGCTGTCCCCCTGCACCGTCAACAGCTTCCTCAGCTTGGCCAAGCAGAGCTACTTCGACAACACCCCCTGCCACCGGCTGGTCACCTCCGGAATCTACGTGCTGCAATGCGGTGACCCCACGGGCAAGGGCACCGGTGGTCCCGGCTACGGCTTCGCCAACGAGTTCCCCACCGACCAGTACGCGGCCGGTGACGCGTCGGCCAAGCAGCCGGCGAACTACCCTCGGGGCACGATCGCCATGGCCAACAGCGGCGCCGCGAACAGCAACGGAAGCCAGTTCTTCCTCCTCTACAAGGACTCGCCGCTGCCCCCGCAGTACACGGTGTTCGGCACCATCGATGCTCCCGGCCTCGCGGTCATCGACAAGGTCGCAGCCGGCGGGGACGACGGTTCGATGAGCGCAGGTGGCGGCGCACCCAAGATCCCGGTCACCATCACCTCGATGAAGGCGAAGGCCTGAGCGATGGGCAGTCCATTGCGTCGTGTCCCCGTCTTCGTGGCGCTGTCAACGGCAGCGCTGGTGACACTCAGTGGGTGTGGCGGCTCCAGCTCGCACGGTGGGTCCAGCACGGCCACCCCGACCGCGAGTGGCGCCCAGGCCACCGACTCCAGCCCACCCAGCAACGCAAATCTCGGTGGCAGCTTCGCCAGGGCCACTCCCCTACCCGCGACAGTGAACTGCGAGTATCCCGCGGCCGGGCAATCGGCAAAGCCCAACACGGCCCCACCGACAACCGCGGTCTCCACCCGAGGCACGGTGGCGGTGACCCTGGCGACCTCGGCCGGCGACATCGGCCTGAGCCTCGACAGGGCACTCGCACCGTGCACGGTCAACAGCTTCCTCAGCCTCAGCAAGCAGAGCTACTTCGACAACACCCCCTGCCACCGGCTGGTCACCTCCGGCATCTACCTCCTGCAGTGCGGCGATCCCTCTGGCACGGGCAAGGGTGGGCCCGGCTACGTGTTTGCTAACGAGTACCCCACCGACCAGTACCCGGCGAGTGACGCGGCCCTGACAAAGTCCTTCAACTACCCGGCGGGCACCCTCGCGACGGCCAACACCGGCAAGCCGAACACCAACGGCAGCCAGTTCTTCCTGGTCTTCCATGACTCACCCCTGCCCCCGCAGTACACCGTGTTCGGCACCATCGACTCCCCCGGCCTGGCGGCCATCGAGAAGGTCGCGGCGGCGGGAACTGAGGAGTCGGGGACCGCGCCGGGGGACGGGGAGCCCAAGACCCCGGTGAGCATCAGCGCGGTGAGGCTCGCCGGCTAGCTGGCGGAGGTCACCCGGTACACGTCGTACACACCTTCGACGTTGCGGACGACGTTCAGCACATTGCCCAGGTGCTTGGGGTCGCCCATCTCGAAGGTGAACTTGCTGATCGCGACCCGGTCGTGTGACGTGGTGACCGACGCGGAGAGGATGTTCACCTTCTCATCGGCCAAGGTCTTGGTGATGTCGGACAGCAAGCGGTGCCGGTCGAGCGCCTCGACCTGGATCGCCACCAGGAACACCGAGGAGGCGGTCGGCGCCCACTGCACCTCAACATGGCGCTCGGCCTGCTCGTTCAGCGAACCTGCGTTGGTGCAGTCGGTGCGGTGCACGCTCACACCGCCCCCTCTGGTGACGAAACCGAGAATCTCATCGCCGGGCACGGGGGTGCAGCACTTGGCCAGCTTGGTGAGCACCCCGGTGGCCCCCACCACCAGAACGCCGACGTCACCGGAGCTCCGTGGCCGCCCGAACGTCGAGGGGGTGGCTCGCGCTGCGATCTCCGCCTCGGCGTCCTCGACTCCGCCAAGCTGCGCGACAAGCCGCTGCACCAGGTGCTGGGCCGACACATGACCCTCGCCGACGGCCGCATAGAGCGCTGACACGTCGGTGTAGTGCAGCTCGCGGGCCAGCGCGGCGATGGCTTCTCCGCTGACGATGCGGTGCAGTGGAAGACCGCCGCGGCGCACCTCTCTTGTGATCGCTTCCTTGCCGGCTTCCAGAGCCTCCTCGCGGCGTTCTTTGGCAAACCACTGCCGGATCTTGCTCTTGGCCCGCGGTGAGACCACGAAGCTCTGCCAGTCTCGGCTGGGCCCGGCCGTAGCGGCCTTGGAGGTAAACACCTCCACCACCTCACCGTTGTCCAGCGGGCGTTCCAGAGCCACGAGCCTGCCGTTCACCCGAGCCCCGATGCAGCGGTTGCCCACTTCGGTGTGCACCGCGTACGCGAAGTCGACTGGCGTCGAGCCGGCGGGCAGGGTGATGACATCACCCTTCGGGGTGAACACAAAGATTTCCTTGACCGCGAGGTCGTAGCGCAAGGACTCGAGGAACTCCCCAGGGTCGGCGGACTCGCGTTGCCAGGCCAGGAGTTGGCGCATCCAGGCCATCTCGTCGACCTCACCGGTGGCTGCGCCGCGCCCGCGGGACTCCTTGTACCGCCAGTGCGCGGCAATCCCGAACTCGGCGGTGCGGTGCATCTCCTTCGTCCGGATCTGCACCTCCAGAGGCTTTCCCTCGGGCCCGACCACGGTGGTGTGAAGCGACTGGTATACGCCGTACCGGGGCTGGACGATGTAGTCCTTGAACCGGCCCGACATCGGCTGCCACAGCGAGTGCACCACACCGACCGCGGCGTAACAGTCCTTGACCTCGTCGCAGAGCACGCGCAGCCCCACCAGGTCGTGAATGTCGTCGAAGTCACGGCCTTTGACGATCATCTTCTGGTAGATCGACCAGTAGTGCTTGGGTCGCCCCTCCACCGTTGCCTCGATGCGCGCCGCCGCCAACGTGGCCTGCATGAGTTCCTTCACCTTGGCCAGGTAGGTGTCCCTCGAGGGGGCTCGCCCGGCGACCAGCCGGACGATCTCGTCGTACTTCTTGGGGTGCAGGATCGCGAACGCCAGATCCTCCAACTCCCACTTGACCGTCGCCATTCCCAGGCGGTGGGCCAGCGGCGCGATGACTTCGAGGGTCTCCCGCGCCTTACGGGCTTGCTTTTCGGGAGGCAGGAAGCGCATCGTGCGCATGTTGTGGAGGCGATCGGCAACCTTGATCACGAGCACCCGGGGATCCCGCGCCATCGCGATGATCATCTTGCGGATCGTCTCCGCCTCGGCGGCAGTACCCAGTGCCACTTTGTCCAGCTTGGTGACGCCGTCCACCAGGTGCGCGACCTCATCGCCGAAGTCGGCGCGCAAGGCCTCCAGGGAGTAGCCCGTGTCCTCGACGGTGTCGTGCAGCAGCGCCGCGACGAGCGTAGTCGTGTCCATACCGAGCTCGGCCAGAATGGTTGCCACCGCAAGCGGGTGGGTGATGTAGGGGTCGCCGGACTTGCGCAGCTGCCCCTCGTGGTGCGCCTCTGCTGCATCGTAGGCCCGTTGCAGCGCAACAACATCCGCTTTGGGGTGCAATGAGCGATGCAAAGCGACGAGGGGTTCCAGCACCGGCTTGACCACGGTCCCGCGCTGGGCGGTGATCCGCCGAGCCAACCGGGCGCGCACACGGCGCGACGCGGAGGCAGTACTGGAGGGTGGAGTGTCCGCCGCCGGGACTGGGCCGTCCGTCCGCGCGGGTTGCACGTCTTGACTCACGGGTTACCTCCTGCCTGCGCCGCTGCCTCTTTCGGACTGCTCGATCTTTCGGACTACTGCTGCGTCTTTCGAGTCGAGGGTAACCCTCAAGCAGGGACGAGACAGACGAGCGGCACCTGCGCGCTACCGAGCCCATCGGCGAGCAGCGCACGGCCACCCAGCCCAGGAACCTCCAGCACAACGGCAACGGCGACTATCTCCGCCCCACACCGGCGCAGGAGCCGCACCGCCGCGGCCGCGGTTCCGCCGGTGGCCAGGACGTCGTCGACCACCAGAACCCGTCGACCGTGCAGCACCACCGCCTCGGAGGGCACTTCCAGCGTCGCCATCCCATACTCCAGGTCGTAGGACTGCGAGTGCACCGGCGGCGGAAGCTTGCCTGCCTTGCGCACCGGGAGCACACCCACGCCAAGGGCGAGTGCCACCCCTGAGCCGAGCAGGAAGCCGCGGGCGTCGATTCCTGCGACCAGGTCGATCTGGTGGTCGGTGTCCGCCAGCGCGGCGATGACGGCAGCCAGCGCCGGTCCGTCGGCGAACACCGGGGTGAGATCGGAGAACTGCACACCGTCGACCGGGAAGTCCGCGACAACCCTGGTCAACCGGGTGACGTGCTCCGCCGCGGAATCGTTGACGGCCACCGTGGAAATGCTGTGGGTCATCGTTTGCGCTTGCCAGTCGGCCGGGCGCCCGGTTTGGCTGCCGGTCCCCGTCTCTGGGTGGGCTTGACCGTCCGCGCCGTCACGGAGGCTGTGGCAGGCGATGTGGCCGTCTCGCCGGTGGCGACTGCCGGGGCGCCTGCCGTCTCCCGTTCCGCGAGCGCCTTGCGGCGCGCGAGCACCCGCTTGGTGTGTACCGCGACCTCACCCTTGTACTCGCGCAGCGTCACCAACAGCGGCGTGGCGATGAAGATCGAGGAGAAGGTGCCGACGACCATGCCGGTCAGCTGTACCAGGGCCAGGTCCTTCAGTGTGCCGACGCCGAGCAGCCCAACGCCGATGATCAGCAGGCCGAGCACCGGCAGAACCGCGATCACTGTGGTGTTCACCGAACGAACCAACGTCTGGTTGATCGCGAGGTTGGCTTGTTCGGCGTAGGTACGCCGAGTGAGGTGCATGATGCCTCGGGTGGTTTCGTGCACCTTGTCGAACACGACGACGGTGTCATACAGCGAGAAACCGAGGATCGTGAGCAGTCCTATCACGGTGGCCGGTGTGACCTCGAATCCCACCCACGCGTAGACGCCAGCGGTGACAACCAGGTCCTGCATGACCGCGGCCAAGGCAGCGAGCGCCATGTCTCGTTCGAACACCACGCCGATGAACACGCCGACCAACACCAGGAACACGATCAGCGCTATTAGGGCCTTCCTCGTGATCTCACTGCCCCAGGTGTCACTCACTGCCGTGTCGCTGATCGCATTGACGGTCGGGGTGCCGTTCACAGTCGGCTTGAACGCGTCGAACAGTGCCCTCTTGAGCGTGTCGACCTGTGGTCCGGTCAGCGTCGCTGACCTGATTTGAATCGTGCTGGATCCACCGGCGCCCACGGTCTGCACCGACACCGCATCAGAGCCGAGCGCCTGCTTGTAGGTGTCCTGTACCTGGGTGACGGAGGCGTTGCCGGTGGGGAACTGGATCTGAGTCCCACCTTCGAAGTCAATGCCGAAGTTGAAGCCGCGAAACGCGATCCCGGCGACCGAGACCAGCAAGATCGCCACGACCACCACGTACAAGCGCTTGCGGTTGCCGATGATGTCGAACGCGCCCGTACCGGTGTACAGCCGGGTCATGATGCCCGGTCGGGGCGCTGCGGTCGTGGGTTCTGCAGATGTGGGCCCGGCGGATTCAGGTCCTGTGTCCTCGGCGGCCTCGGTGACGTCAGACATGCTCAGGCCTCCTTCACGCGAGTACCGACGGCTTCGGCGAGTTTTCGCTCTCGAGCAAGCCGCTGCACTCCACCCAGTCCGGTGAGCTTCGGACGCGACCAGAGCTCAGATCTGGAAGCCAGGGCGACCAAGGGGTGCGTCACCAGGAAGACCACGACGAGGTCGAGCACGGTGGACATGCCCAAGGTGAACGCGAAGCCCTTGACCTGTCCGACCGCGAGCACATACAGAACCGCTGCGGCCAAGAAGCTGACCGCATCGGCGGACAGGATCGTGCGACGTGCCCGGATCCAACCGCGCGGTACGGCGGAGCGGAAGGTCCTGCCCTCACGTACCTCGTCCTTCAGTCGTTCGAAGAACACGACGAACGAGTCGGCGGTGATACCAATCGCCACGATGAACCCGGCGATACCTGAGATGTCCAGGGTGAACCCGATGTAGCGCCCCAGCAGCACCAGCACGGCGTAGATGACCACGCCGGAAAGAAGCAACGACAGCGCCGTGAGGATGCCAAGCAATCGGTAGTAGGCCAGGCAATACAGCAGTACAAAGATCAGGCCGATACCGCCGGCGAGTAACCCTGCCTTCAGAGATGCAAGACCCAGGCTGGCCGAGACGGTCTGCGCCTCGGAACGGTCAAAGGACAGCGGCAGGGACCCGTACTTCAGGGTGTTGGCCAGGTCCTGAGCCTGGGCCTGGCTGAACTTGCCGGTGATCGAGGTGACGCCGCCAGTGATTGCCGAGTTGATCCGAGGAGCACTGACCACCTTGCTGTCCAGCACGAATGCGGCCTGCTTGCCGACGTTCGCGCTGGTGTACTGACCCCAGATGTCACTGCCACTGGAGGTGAACGTGAGCTGCACCTCAAAACCGACGCCACCCTGCGCGACGGACGAGGTCGCATCCTTGATGTCGCTGCCCTTCAGGAACGAGGGGCTCAGGACGTATTTCGCCGTACCGTCGGATCCGCAGGTGACGAGGGGAAGCGCCGGGTCGTCGTTACCGGACAACACATCGGGAGCTGAGCAGTCCAGCGCGGCAAGTGCCTGAGCCTGAACTGTCTGATCAGCACTCTGCCGCGTCGCTTTCGCCGCGGCGATCTCTTCGGCCATCTTTGCTGCCGCGCTACCGGCGATCGGCGCGCCAGCACCTGTGGTGGGCGCCGCCGTCGTTGGTGTCGGGGCGGCTGCGGAGCTTGGAGCGGCGGACGTGGTGGGGGAAACGGGCGTGGTGGGCACCTGCGCGGGCATCACCCGGGGTTGAGGTGTGGGCGCCGGCGTCGATGTCGCGGGGAGTGGCGCGACCGCAGGCGCCGACGTGGCCGGTGCCGGTGTCTTCACGGCAGGT
>OCZT010004968.1_pt1 | contig 13323 bp, 13 predicted proteins | sample 1539031 | NCBI WGS metagenome assembly OCZT01 (sample SAMEA3539308, study PRJEB22396) | soil metagenome | biome: tundra; feature: field; material: soil | place: USA | collected 2010-05 | depth 0.15 m | reverse complement strand
AGGAGCCGCCGGGGCGCGGGGCGAAGGCGTCCCGACGACCGGCATGGCCGCACTCGTCGTCACGCGCCCCCGGGCGGAGGCGGGGGGATCCCCGGGAAACGGCTCGGGTGGCGCCGACAGGATCGCGCTCACGGCGGCGAGCGCCGCCGGCGAGACCCTCTCCGGATGCGGCAGCGTGTCGTCGGCCCAGTCGGCGGGCGCCTCGCCGATCTTTCCCTTGTCGAGGCGCCCCCGGCGGACGGCCTCGATCACCCGGCGGTGTTGCAGATCCATCATCTCGCGCAGCGCCTTCTCGTCCACCCGGTCGCCCGTGATCAGGTCCTTGTAGGCGCTCCTCTTCGAGAGCAGGATCTCGCCGCCCACGTAGACGAGGGACTCCACCACGGGATTCGCGAGGCCGCGATCCTCCGTCTGCACGTGAAACATCTTCGTTTCGTGCTTCACGTCCGTATTGAATCCCGTGATCAAGGTAGTTGGAAATTCTAGCGGATCGGGGCCCCGCGACGGCGGGAAAGGCGCGAGGCGAGAAAACGGCCCGTGGCGGACCCCGGGGCCTTCGCGATTTCCTCGGGCGTCCCGGCGGCCACCAGCTCGCCGCCGCGCGCGCCGCCCTCGGGTCCGAGGTCGATCACGTAGTCGGCCGTCTTGACGACGTCGAGGTTGTGCTCGATGACGACGACCGTGTTACCGCGGTCGACGAGGGCGTGCAGAACCTTCAGGAGCTTCTTCACGTCGTCGAAGTGGAGGCCCGTCGTCGGCTCGTCGAGGATGTAGAGCGTGCGTCCGGTCGCGCGGCGGGCCAGCTCGCGGGCCAGCTTCACGCGCTGGGCCTCGCCGCCCGAGAGCGTTGTCGCGGGCTGCCCGAGCTGGATGTACCCGAGGCCCACGTCGTTCAGCGTGTCCGCGATGAGCTTGATGGAAGGCACGTTCGCGAAAACGTCCGCGGCCTGCTCGGCCGTGAGGGCGAGGATGTCCGCGACATTGAGGCCCTTGTAGCGCACCTCGAGCGTCTCGCGGTTGTAGCGCTTCCCGCCGCAGACGTCACAGGTGACGTAAATGTCCGGCAGGAAATGCATTTCGATCGCGATCTGGCCGCCGCCCGCGCAGTTCTCACAGCGGCCCCCCTTCACGTTGAACGAGAAGCGCCCCGGGCCGTACCCGCGCATCCGGGCATCGGGAACCCGCGCCATGAGGTCGCGGATGGAGTTGAAGACGTTCGTGTACGTGGCCGCGTTGCTCCGCGGCGTGCGTCCGATCGGCGATTGGTCGATGTCGATGACCTTGTCGAGGTGCTCGAGCCCCTCGATCTTCCGATGGGCGCCGGGCTTGCCCGACGACTCGTAGAACATGCGCGCCGCGGCCCGGTAGAGGATGTCGTTCACGAGCGTCGACTTCCCGGAGCCGGAGACGCCCGTCACCGCCGTGAAGACGCCGAGCGGAAATCTCACGGTGACATTCTTGAGGTTGTTCTCCGTGGCGCCCGCCACCGTCAGAAACTTTCCCGTGCCCGCGCGACGTTTCGCCGGCACCTCGATCGCGAGCTCGCCGGACAGGTACTTGCCCGTGAGCGAGCGCGGAAAGTTCACGAGCTCGTCGGCGTGGCCCTCGCCCACGATTTCGCCGCCGTGGATGCCCGCGCCGGGGCCGAGGTCCACCACGCGGTCCGCGAGGCGGATCGTCTCCTCGTCGTGCTCCACGACGACGACGGTGTTCCCGAGATCGCGCATCGCGAAGAGCGTGTCGATGAGCTTCCGGTTGTCCTTCGCGTGGAGGCCGATAGAAGGCTCGTCGAGGACGTAGAGGACTCCCATGAGCTTGCTGCCGATCTGCGTCGCGAGGCGGATGCGCTGCGCCTCGCCGCCCGAAAGGGTCGCGGACGCGCGAGCGAGCGAGAGGTACCCGATCCCGACGTCGTTCAGGAAACCGAGGCGGTCCCCGATCTCCTTCAGAATCTTCCCGGCGATCTCCAGCTCGCGCGGCGAGGGCGTCAGGGCGTCGAAGAATGCCTTTGCGTCCTCGAGCGTGAGCGCCGTGAGCGTGTCGATGGGGCGTCCGTCCACGAGCACGGCCAGCGCCTCGGGCTTCAACCGCCGGCCCTTGCACGCCGGGCAGGGCGAGGCCGACATGTAGTTCTCGAGCTCGGCCCGTGCCTCTTCGCTCTCGACCTCCTTGTATTTGCCCTCGAGGAGCGGCACGAGGCCCTTGAAGGCCGACGACCAGTTGTACTCGCCCTTCTCGGACTTCCACTTCCACTTGATCTCTTTCGCGCCCGAACCGTGGAGGATGACGTCCTGCACGTCCTTGCCGAGCTTCTTGAACGGCACGTCGAGCGAGAACTTCATCACCTTCGCAAGGTGCTCGATCTGCCGCAGCCGCCAGTTCGCCGAACCCTGCTTGTAGAGCACGATCGCGCCCTCGCGGATCGACTTCGACGGGTCGGGGATCAGCCGGTCCGGATCCACTTTCTGCACCGTGCCGAGGCCGCTGCACGTGGGGCACGCGCCGAACGGCGAGTTGAACGAGAAGAGGCGCGGCGTGATCTCGGTGAGCGACGTTCCGCAGTCGGGGCAGGCGTAGCTCGTCGAAAGCGTCTCGTCCCTCGTCGGCCCGTCGGGGGTCGCGCCCAGAGTCGCCACCGTCACGAGCCCCTTGCCCACCTTCGTCGCCGTCTCGAGAGAGTCCGTCAGGCGCCGGCGCGTGTCGTCGTCGCGCTTGACGATCAGACGGTCCACGATCACCTCGATCGTGTGCTTCTTCTGCTTGTCGAGCTCGGGCGGGCTCTCGAGGTCCACCATTTTTCCGTTGACCCGGGCGCGGAGGAAGCCCTGCTTGACCATCTCCTCCATCTGCTTGCGGTACTCGCCCTTCTTCCCCCGCACGAACGGCGCGAGAAGCATGAAGCGCGTGCCCTCCGGCATCGCGAGGATGCGGTCCGTCATCTGCTGGATCGTCTGGGCCGCGATCTCCTTGCCGCAGGTCGGGCAGTGGGGCTTCCCGATCGACGCGTAGAGGAGGCGAAGATAGTCGTAGATCTCCGTGACCGTGCCCACCGTCGAGCGCGGGTTCTTCGATGTCGTCTTCTGCTCGATCGAAATCGCGGGCGACAGCCCCTCGATCGAGTCCACGTCCGGCTTCTCCATCTGCTCGAGGAACTGCCGGGCGTACGCGGACAGGGACTCCACGTAACGCCGCTGCCCTTCCGCGAACAGCGTGTCGAACGCAAGAGAGGACTTTCCGGACCCCGACACTCCCGTCAGCACGACGAGCGCGTTCCGCGGGATGGTCAGGGAGAGGTTCTTGAGATTGTGCTCGCGGGCTCCGCGAATGACGATCGAGTCCATCGGGGCGCGGATTATGGACCCGCGGCGTCAGCCTCCGGCGAGCCTCCTCCCGAGCGCTCCGAAGGCCCCCTTCAGCCCCCGCCCCCACAGCCGCGCCGGGTTTTGCCGGAGGAATTCCGCAATCGCGGGCGGGTACGCTCTCCACGGTACGGGATGAGCGTCGGTGGCCTGGCTGCGGCCGTCGGTCAGGTGGTCCCACTTCGCGACGCACCACCAGAGCGAGACGTAGCCCGTGCGCCGTTTCACGAGCTCCATGATCTCGTCGAGCGCGCGGCTCCAACCCGCCACGGTCTTCGCGTCCGCGTGCATCCGGCAACCGGCCAGCTCGCGGTCGAGAAACCGCATCGAGGACCGCGGATAACGCGCCGCGATGCGCAGCCAGTAGTCATAGTCCAGCGTGTGGTGAAGCGCGGCGTCGAAGGGTCCGACCTCCTCCCAGACTTTCCGCCGGAAGAAGGCCGCCGGCTGGGCGATGAAGCAGGCATCGGCGAGACGCTCGATTGCGTCGGGGCGCGCGAGGTACGGCGAGACGCTGTTCCCGGCCTCATCGAGATAGCTCGCGCGGCCCCAGACGAACATCAGGTCCGGGTCGGACGCGAAAGCCTCACCCACTGCCGCGAGCGCGCCGGGGGTGAGGACGTCGTCGCTGTTGAGGTACCCGAGAACCTCGCCCGTCGCGCCCGCGAGCCCCCTGTTGATGGCGTCGGCCTGGCCGGTGTCCTTCTCCGACACGAACGGCACGCGCCCCTTGTACGCGCGCAGCACCGCCAGCGTCTCGTCCGTCGATCCCCCGTCCTGCACGCGGTAATCGAGATCCGGATAGTCCTGCGTCAGGACGCTCTCGATCGTCGCGCGAATGAACTTTCCCTGGTTGAGTGAAGGGGTGACCAGCGAGATCGAGGGCAGGCGGGTGCTCATCGGTGGAAGAGAAACCGGATGCGCACGAAGTTCGCCAGGAGCACCAACACACGCAGCGCCAGCGACAGCGGCCACAGCAGCCGCGGCCCGTGCCTCCTCCAGATCTCCGCGTGCGCCGACAGCGAGAGGTTGTGCTTGTCGTCGGCCATCCAGCCGGCGTACTGCCGCGCGGTCGGCGCGCCGGCAATCCGGGCGTCGTAATCGCCCACCTCGTGAAAGAGGCGCGCGGCCGGCTCCACGAGCACCGGAATGCCCGCCCGCTTCGCGCGCAGCGAGAAGTCGAGATCGCCCCACGCCATCGGGAACCGCGCGGCGTCGGGCAGACCGATGCGGTCGAAAATCGCGCAGGGCACGAGCGTCCCCATCCCGAAGAGCCAGTCCGCCGGGAAGGGCTCCGCCTTCAGCTCCGAGACCGGGGCGCCGTGCCTCAGGACGCGGATCCCCCGGCCCCACCACTCCACCGACCCGCCAGCCGACCAGACGCGGCCGGGCTCCTGCGCGTAGAGGATGGCGCTGCCGACGAGCGCGCCCGGGTAGCGCCCGGCCGTCGCCAGGAGCCGTTCGAAATAGTCCGGCGCGCATGTCACGTCCTGATTGAAGAAGAGAACCGCCTCCTCTCCGAGCGCGCGCGCCCGCTCGATGCCGAGGACGATCGCGCCAGTCCACCAGACCGGCGTCGTCGTGCGGATCACGTCCAGGCCGGGGAACTCGCCGGCCAGGGCGCCCCCGTCGGCGGCGCCTTCGTCATCCACGAAAACGATGCGCTCCGCGCCCGCCGCCCTCAGCGAGGCGATCGCCCGCCGCGACGCCTCGACCCGCTTGAAGGCGGGAATGAGAACGGCCGGCGGCCTCAGGCCGCGTCCCCCCGCCCGTCGAGCTCGGCCAGCTCGGCGTCCACCATGATCCGGACGAGTTCGTCGAATCCCACTTTCGGCGCCCAGCCGAGGTCCTTCCGCGCCTTCGACGCGTCGCCGCACGTCTCCGTGATGTCCACCGGGCGCACGTAGTTCGGGTCGAGGACGACGTGTTTCTTGTAGTCGAGGCCGACGATCCGGAACGCGGCCTCGCAGAAGTCGCCGACCGAGTGCGAGACGCCCGAGGCGAGGACGTAGTCATCCGCCTTCGCGGCCGAGACGATCAGGCGCATGCCCTCCACGATGTCCGGGGAATAGCTCCAGTCGCGCTTCGGCGTCAGCGTGCCGAGGTGCAGCTCGGTCTGGCGCCCGCGCGCGATGGACGCGGCTCCACGAGCGATTTTCCGCGTGACGTAGTTCTCGCCGCGGCGCGGGCTCTCGTGGTTGAAGAGGATGCCGGCGCACGCAAAGAGCCCGTAGGCGCTCCGGTAGATGCGCACGAGGTTCAGCGCATAGACCTTCGCCGCCGCATACGGGTTGATCGGATTCATCGGCGTCTGCTCGTTCTGAGGCGACTCCTTCGCCTCGCCGAAGATCTCGCTCGTGGCCGCGAGGAAAAAGCGGCAGTCCGGAACCACGTGGCGCATCGACTCGAGGAGCCGCAGCGTGCCGAGGCCCGTCGAGTCGGCGGTGTATTCGGGCAGGTCGAAGGAGATCTTGACGTGGCTCTGTCCGGCGAGGTGGTAGATGACCTCCGGCTTGACGTTCCGGAGCACCGACACGAGGCTGCTCGTATCCGACAGGTCGGCGTAGTGCAGGTTCAGCCGGGACAGGGCACGCGCGTGGACGAGGGCCGGCACGGAATCCAGCCGGGTGCGCTGCAGGAGGCTCGACTGCCGGACGAGTCCGTGTACCTCGTCGCCGCTCGCGAGGTGCGACTCGGCGAGATAGGACCCGTCCTGGCCGGTGATACCCGAGATGAGGATGCGCGCCATGAGCGACAGTTTGTGGGAAAGTAGAAGGATGTCAAAGGGGCGGAGCCTGCGGGTCTTCGTCGACCTCGCTCCCCTGTCGCCGGACGGCGGCAACGGCGGAGTGCGCGTGTTCGTCCTGCGCCTTCTGGAAGCCCTTCTCGAACGGCCCGACGCGCACGAAATTCACCTGCTCGTCAAACCGGAAGCCGAGGCTGTCGTCGCGCCGCTCCTCGCGAAGGGCGCTGTCCTCCGGCGTCTCGGCCCCGGTCTCGACGTCGAGGAACCCCGGCGCCTTCTCCGCACGCGTCGCCGGCTTCACGGCTTCTTCCAGCCTCTCCTCGAGCTCGCCGCTCCGGACCACACGTCGCTGAAGAGGCTCGGCGCCGACGTCCTTCTGAGCCCGCTCGGCACCACGGCCTTCCATGAACCCGAGCTCCCGCACGTCGTCGTCGCGTACGACTTCCAGGACCTCGTCTATCCGGAGTTCTTCGATCCCGACGAGCGCCGCCGTCGCATTGGTTTCCGGGGCGACCTCAGGCGCGCCGACCGCGTCGTGGCGATCTCCGAGGCCACGAAGGCGATGGCCGTCGAGCGGGTGCACGTGAAGACCGAGCGGATCACGGTTCTGCCGCCCACCGCGGGCCCTCTTCGCGCCCGTCTCGACCCTCGCGAGGTGCTGAATCGCCTCGACGCCCTCGGCCTCTTCCGAACCGAGTACGCCCTCTACCCCGCGAACTTCTGGCCGCACAAGAACCACGAGCGACTTCTCGCGGCGACGGCGCTTGTCGTGCGCGAGGAGCCGGACTTCCGGCTCGTCCTGTGCGGCGCGCTCGACGAGGCGCGCGAGGCCCTGCGCGCGAAGGCCGAGGCGACTGGTCTTGCCGGGAACGTCCGCGTCCTGCCGTATCTCGACAACGCGGACATCACGGCCCTCCTCGAGGGCGCCGAATTCCTCGTTTTCCCGTCTCTTTTCGAGGGCTTCGGCCTCCCCGTCCTGGAGGCGATGGCGCTCGAGACGCCCGTCGCGTGCTCCGACCTTCCCGCGTTGCTCGAGGTCGCGCGCGAAGCAGCGCTTTTCTTCGATCCGGAGGACGTGGCGGGCATGGCCGCGACGATGTTGCGGCTGGAGAAGGAAGAAGAGACGCGTGACGCGCTCGTTCGGAAGGGGCTCAAACGAGCGGAAACGTATGCGGAAATCGACGTGGCGGGCGCATACCACGAGCTGCTCGGCTCGGCGCGGGAGTGAAGTTGCTCAGCGGCGGTTCTCACCTCCGTAGCGCAACCCCCACCGATCCCGCGTCCCCCGCGTAGCCGGCACACTCCGCGGGCGTCGCGAGAGCGTAGCGGTCGGTGCCCGCGACGTCTGCAAAGACGCCGATCCCCCGCTCCCCTGCCGCGCCCACCGCCAGCCGGTTAGCCACGTACTCGTCGTCGCCTGCGAGGTCGAGGCACATCCCGAGCCCCGCGTCCCAGCCGAAGCCGAGGCCGGCGCCGCCCGTTCCCGAAAGGACGTGGCGGTCGTTTCCCTCCGCGTCGATGAGAACACCCAGCGCGAAATGCGCGGCCGAGCCCTGCGCGTACCAGACTCCGTCGTACGTGTCGTCCCCCGCGGCATCCACGAGAATCCCCGTCCCGTACCAGAAGCCCGCTCCCTGGCAAAACGTGCCGCCCGTGTAGGAATCGTTTCCGGCGAGGTCCACGAGCGCGCCGATCCCGCCCGCCCACGACCGGCCGTCGGAAAGATCCGCGCGGCGGCCGACGCCGGCGCCCTGCGCGTTGGAAGTCGTGGCGCGGCCTAAGGTGCGGGGGTCCGCCTCCCGCCCCGGACCGGGCTCGCGCACGGCCACGTACACGTCGTTGCCGGACACGTCCACGAGCGAACCGCATCCGCCCGGCCCGCCGTAGCCCTGCCCGGAGTGAAGGATCTCGTAGCGGTCGTCGCCTGCGCGGTCGAGCAGCAGGCCCGCGCCGAAGATCGCAGCGCCCTGGCCCGCGCTTCCAAGCCGGTAGTCGTCGTGTCCGGCCTCGTCCACGAGCACGCCCACGCCGAGCTGACCCCACCCCTGCGCGCGGGACTCCGCGACGTAGCTGTCGTCGCCGGCGCCGTCCCACAAAATGCCGATGCCGCCGCTGCCGCTTCCCTGCGCGGGCGCGCCGCCCGCGCGGTAGACGTCGTTCCCGGAGAGGTCGATCACGACGGACACCGGGCGCTCGGGCCACGAGGCCGCCGCGAACGCGCCTTCGTACGTATCGTCGCCGCCGAGGTCCAGGACGAGGAGAAACGGCAGCGCGCCCGGAGCCAGTACGTGCCGGTCGTTGCCAGTACCGGCGACGCGCACGCGGCCGTGCTTCGTCTTCACCTCCCAGCGGAGCCGCGCGAGGTCGACCCGCCGCGCGAGCGGGAGAGCGGCACGCAGCTCACGGACGGCGCTCTCCACGGCGCTAAGCGCGGTGAGCGCGGCGTCCGCCATCGCTCCACCGTCGAGGCCGCGGGCGGCCTCTTCCACGTCGGGCAGCTTCTCGCTTCCGTCGGGCACGACGTCCACGAGATTCGCGCGCCGGCACGCGCTCGTCGCAGTCGGGAGGGGCACGGCGCGCCAGGCGCGGGCCACGCCCTCCTCCGATGCGGCGAGCGCCGAGAGGAGCCGTGCAACGGGAGCGCGGAGCACGGGCGGCAACTGCTTCAGCTTCGGGGCGCGGCAGCCGAGGCGGCCGAGCACGCGCGCGAGGTCCGCGTCGCGGGCCGGTAACTCTCTCCGCTCGAAATCCGGCACGCGCGGCTTCACGCCCAGCTCGTACAGCAGCGCGGCGGCGTCGCCAACCGAGCCCTCCGCGACATCGCGGTACCGGCCCGCGAACGCCCCGAGCGTGAGCGGGTGCGCGCGCACCGCCGCGAGGTGCGGCAGCGTGAAGTCCATCGAGGGCGCTTCCAGCGCGCGATCCGCAGCCGCGAATTCCCGCCGGGCCAGAAGCTGGCCGAGCGGCAGGACGAGAACCAGCGGCAGGCTCAGAGCCGCGCGCCGGATCACTGCGCCGCTGCCACGGTGCGCTCCAGCCGGAAGGCTCGCCACGCCGAGCGCGTTTTCGCGGCGGGATCGAGGATGCGGAAGCGGAAGGGGCTGTATTGGGCGAGATCGTTCCAGAACGCCACGGGAAACGGACCGAACCCGATCGACGTCTCCTCCACCGCGAAGGCGCCTCGCGAAGGCAGCAGGCCCGAGCCCACCTCGTACTCCACCCAGAAGGGCGTGTCGGCGTGCCGCGACCCGCTCCACGCGAGACGAATCGTTCCCTCCGCCTCCTTCCACGAAAGCCGCGCTCCATCCGGAGGCGCCGCCACGACGAGCGACTCGGCATAGCGGGAAACCAGCTCCGCCGAAGGCCGCACGGCCCCGCCGTACGCCTCGAGGAAGCGCAGCCGCGCGCGGGCCTGGCCTCGCAACCACCGCGCGAGGTCGCTGGCGAGAGCGGGCGCGAAGAGGTCCGATTCCCTTCGGGGCGCGCCCAGGCGCTCGGCGTGGAGAAGCACCCCGTCGCCGGCGCCCACGAGCCTTTCGGCGCGCCGGGCTTCGGGCGTCAGGTGCCCGCCCACGGACGTCGAGAAGAAAAGCCGCTTGCGCGGCGAGCCGCCCGCGAGCGCCTTCACCAGCGAGACGCCCTGCATCGACTTCGGGCGCGGGAGGCCGGCCAGCTCGAGAAGCGAAGGCGTCACGTCCACGTTCTGGGCGAGAGACGCCACCACCCCGCCCGCCGGCACGCCCGGGCCCGCCAGGACGAGCGGAATGTGCAGCACCTCTTCCACGAGCTTCGCCTCGCCGCTCGTCGAGGCATGCCCCACCCACCCGTGGTCGAGAAGCTCTTCGCCATGATCCGCCGTGAAGCACACGAGCGTGCGAGAGGCGGGCGACCTCTTCTCCAGCGCCGCGAGCACCCGCCCGATCTCCGCGTCCATCCGCTCGACGTCCGCGTCGTACAGGGCGACGAGCTTCTCGCGATCTCCCGGCGCGAACGCGTAACCCGCGCCGAGCGGCACCGTCGCCGACACCTGCGAGCGCTCGAGGCCGGACGAGCCCCTCACCTTCGCCTCCGCGGCCTCATAGCCGCCCGCGCCGTATGGCAGGTGCGGCTCGACAAAATGGATCCACGCGAAGTACGGCTCGGGCGCGGAGGGCAGCCACTCAGCCAGCGCCTGCGCGCCCACGATCTCCGCGCCCGTCACCGCCTGCTCTGGCAGGCCGAGGTTCCGGTAATACGAGACCGCCGTGAAAAAGCCGTAGTTCCGAAGCGTGAACCCTCGCGCGCCGAGGAGGCGCGGAAGCGTGGGCAGCGTCTTCGGCGTCGAGTCGTCGCGGTTCTCCACGCCGTGCGTCGGCGGATAGAGCCCGGTGAAGATCGAGACCAGCGACGGCGCCGTCCACGGCGTCACCGTGTACGCGCGCGTGAACCGCGTCCCGCGCCGCGCGAGCGCCGCCAGCGCCGGCGTGCGCCCGCCCGACCAGTCGATCCGGTCCGCGCGGAGCGAGTCGGCCGTGATGAGGAGAATGTTGGGCGGCCGCTGCGCCCCTCGGGGCACCGTGACGCACGCCGCTCCGAGCACGGCGAGGATCGCCGCAGCGCCACGCAAGCCCCGCCGCATCAGCCGCTCGCGGTCGTCTTCCGGAGAACCTCGTTCGCGAATTCCTCGAGATCGCCGAGGTGATCCGCCGCGATGCCGCGGACGACCCGCGGATCGAGCTTCGCGTAGTCATGCACCGCGATATTTCGAAATCCGATCGCCGCGTGCAACATCTTCAGCAAGGTCCCGGAGATGACCCCGCGGGCCACCAGAATCTCGAAAGCATGCCGTGCGTCACGCGGCAGGTCCCAGCCGTTCGCCGAGATCAGGTGGCTGGCGACGTCGATCGCCGCCTCCACCGCGCGCTGCAGGTTCAGAACGGTCAGGTCCAGCCGCATCCACTCTTTTTCGGCACCGGGAAGTTCGCTGTCGAGCGAGCGGATCGTCGCGACGGCCTTTCGGATCGTCGACACCTTCGCCAGGACGATGTCTTCTTCGAAGTGCAGGTTCATCTCGCCGCCGAAGCCCGCATCGCCTCTTCGATGGGGCGGCGCGTGATCTTCCAGTCGAAGTACCGCGACGGCGTGTACATCTGGAATTCCGCCAGGGCGCGCGGCTCGGCGACGAGAATCGGCCGGCCGTTCCGCAGCACCTGCATCGCAATGATGGGATCCGCGCGCCGGAGATCCACGACATCCATCCTCCGCCCCGCTGCCGTCTCCAGCCGGCCGACCAACGAGACAAGGTCCATGGCGGGAAGCGCCCGCGGGAAGCTCACCGCAATGTCCAGGTCGCTCTCCGGACCGAAGCTCGGCGTTCCGAACGATCCGAACACGAGCGCGAACTGAGCGCCTTCGAGGGCGGCCGAAACCCGCGCCACGGCGTCCGGGAGACCCGAAGTCATGCTCACGCCAACAGTATAGGTGCGCCCGGCGGCGGCTCGGGCGGCGTGGAGGCGCGTTCTGGCTTGCTCCATCGACGGTTCCCTTGACACTCCGCATTTTCAGTCGCATGTTCTTTACGTAAAGAGTAAAGAATGAAGAAAACAAGCCGACTCTCCAGCAAGGGTCAGGTCACCATTCCCCGCGAAATCCGTGCGGCACTTCACCTCGAGGCCGGAGATCTCGTTGCGTATGACTTGAAGGAAGGCAAAGCGATTCTTCGGCGTGCGGAGACATTCGATGCGGCGTATCTCTCCGCCGTTTCCGAAACTCTCGAGGAATGGAGCTCCGTCGCCGACGACAAGGCGTTTCGTGACCTCTGAAGATCGCCGGCGGGTTGCTTCCGCGCTCCGCACGACGCTCGTGTAGCGAACCGGTCGCTTGCTCCGCGACGGCCTATGCCCGCCGCTCGAGCTGGGACAGCAGCTGGTCCATGAGCCGGGCGTAACCGTCGAGGCGTCCGAAGATCCGGAGCTTACGGGCGACGCCAAGCCTTTCGTTTAGCCGGCCCATATCACGCCGGTCTCGAGGACGCGCTTGCGGAATGCCGGGTCGACCGAAGAGAGATCCACGACGTCCACGCGGTACGGCACGTGGCTTTCCTCCAGAGCCTCACGGATTCTGCTGAGGAGTCCGGTCGGCAGCGGGCGGCGCGGAAGCACAGCCACGTCGATGTCCGACGCCACACTCGCCGAACCCGAGGCACGCGAGCCGAAGAAGATCACCGTCGCGTCCCGTCCGCTCAGGCGTTCCAGGACGATCCGTCTAACCTCCTCAATAGCGGTGTCCGCAATGGCGCTGACCATGGGGAAAGTATAGGGTGCTCTTCTTTCTACGCCCCTCGTCAGGTCTTGAAACCCCGACGGGCAGCGGGCAGAAGACCGAATCCCAGCAGCTTCGCGTTCCTCCTAAGACGCTCGTCGAGAGAGAGGAAGACCAGACCTGGGACGGAAAAGCGGGCCATCAATGCACTTGAAAGATGCAGAGCGTCCAGGGTCCGCACGGGCTCCTCCGGAAATGCCCGCTTCGCTCGGTCGAGAATCTCGCCGTCCATCCGAAGCTGCGTCCAGCCGGAGATAAGGCTCTGGAGCGTCGCCCGCCGGCGCGATGCGTCGACCTCAGTCAGGCTCCCTAGTGCCAGACCACGAACGAGGACGCGCTCGCATTCGATGACGGTCAGCTCGGAGGCTATGACCGCCTCCGCCGAATCCAGAGCGCGCTTGACGTCCGCCGCCCGAGCCTCTCCCAGCCACCACGCGACCACCGCACTGGTCTCCGCGTAAAGTTTCAGCGATCGCCCCGCTCTTCATCCAGCAATTGCGCTGCCGTCTTGCCGCGAAGAACGCGACCCAGGAGCGGGTAGGCCTGTCGTTTCTCCGTACCGATGTGGGAGACCAGGCCCCGGCGAATCAAATCGGCTACGCCCGGGTCCGGATGCACCGGCCGCCCGATCGCGCCCGCGCCGCGCAGCTCGGCCACCACCTCGCCCCGCTCGGTGAGAAGAATGTCCTCCCCCCGCCGCACCATCCGAACGTACTCGCTCAGCCGGTCCTTGAACTCGCGGATTCCGACGACTTTCATACGCCTATTGTAGCCTCACGAGGCTACATTGCCAGGCCGAGCTGCACGAGGATAGCGTGCTCGACCTTCTCGAGATCGACGTGACCGAGTTGAACCGGCCGACCTGAAAGACGGGACTTGCTAACGGTGGTGAGTTGGTCGGCCATGGCCTTTCGATGC
>OCZT010004967.1_pt1 | contig 13325 bp, 9 predicted proteins | sample 1539031 | NCBI WGS metagenome assembly OCZT01 (sample SAMEA3539308, study PRJEB22396) | soil metagenome | biome: tundra; feature: field; material: soil | place: USA | collected 2010-05 | depth 0.15 m | reverse complement strand
CCCTGGATTCACTGGTGAGATCGAGCAGTTCACCCCAGCTTCCCCCACCGTCCGCTACATCACCCTAGGCTCCTACGACCTGACGGCTGAGGTTCTCATCTCCGAGGACCTGCAGCAGGACTCGCTTGTAGCCATCCAGGATTGGACCCAGAATGGGATCGTCGAGCGCTACGCCTTCAAGACAGGATACTTCACCCTTCGCGGCTCAGGCTCTAACCAGCCTACCGGCATCATCGGCAACGTGCGCACTGGCGTCACGACTGCCGCCACTGATGCTGTGACGTTTGAGGAGATCCAAGACTTCATGCGTTCGGTTATCCCGGCCTACAGGAACAACCCGATTGCCAAGTCCCAGGGCAAGACAGCCTTCCTCTTCAACGACACAACCATTGGCGAACTCCGTAAGCTGAAGTCCTCATTCGGTATCCCACTGTGGCTCCCCTTCGGCGCCGCTGATGAGGACACGCTGCTCGGCTACCCTGTCCTTCAGGCCCCGTCCCTTGACGACCTAGGCGCTGGCAATACCTTCGGTGTCTTCGGCAACTTTCTCAAGGGCTACGTCGTTAGGACCTCAAAGCAACTGACCATGCGCCCACTGTTCGAGAAGTACGCTGACACGGGCGAGATCGCGGTCATCGCCAAGAGCAGGTGGGATGCTGCCCCCACCATCACAGAAGCTCTCAGCTGCATCGTCAATCACGCCTAAGCCTCACGGCACGGCAACCTAGGCGAATGCTATACTCAAGGCATGTCCTCAACACTTGCAGTCGAGATCGACGTCGAGCCCCAGCTTCTCGTTGTGGGCTACCCGAGAACCATCTTTGTCTTCTTCTACGATCAAGATGGGTTTGCCATAGACGTGACGACTCCGACGTTCTCACTCTTCCTTAACGGCTCCGACACTCCCCAGCAGACGGGATCGCTATCGCGCTCAGATGTGGGGGCTTACGCCTTCGTGCCCCAGGCAGCCGCTATCTCAGAGATTGGCGAAGTTCTCGCCACGATTTCCTGGACCTCTCATATCCTCGACTCAGATGTTGTCTATACCCGCGACACAACCTTTGAGATCAGAGGTACAGAAGCCTTCACAGTGCAGCAGTTCAAGCACTCACCGCTGGCGGATACCGTCGAGCAGCTCTCTTTTCGGACTATCCGCTACGCTCAGGATACCGCGCAACTCGCGCTTGAGAAGGCCTGCAAAGGCATTGCCTTCACCAAAGCCCAGCACAAGCGCACCGTCACGCTTCAGGGCTCGCAGCACAAACTATTCTTGCCGTGGGACACAGAGAAGATCACAGCACTGACAATTACCTCCTTCTCTGATGCCTCAGAGCAGGCACCAAGGGTCAAGGTGTGCAGTGATGATGAGCTGGCAAAGATTAACTCTCTCGGCATCAGCGAATACGGTGAGGTGGATGTGCCGGGACAATGGCTACAAATCGCTGACACCTACTACGATGACCTAACCACAGACCTTGAGCCTATGGGCAGTTTCTCTAGCGCCATAAATACCAAGGTGGAAGTGACCTACATCCACGGCTTCGACAATGTACCGGCCGACGTGGTGCAGGGGCTTATGCAGCTCACGAGCTACTACGCTATCCATAGCGTCGTCTCCCCTAACGCCCAGAGTATTCACGATGAAGCCGGCTCTGAGCAGATCTTCCCGTCCGCAGGCCCAGCCCCAGGGAGGTGGGGGAACCCCGATGTCGACCGCGTTGTTGAGCAATATGCAATGCCCCCGAGGCTGTTCTAATGGGCACTAACGCGACTTCTGTGGGCGCCGTTAAGCAGGAGCTATTCACGCAGCTTAAAGCTCGTCCATTCTTTGACCAGACGCTTGGGCATCCCGAGCGCTGGGAGTTTCGCTGGGTCCCACCCGGCGAGAAGAAGAACGTCCGCGAGATCTACTACCATCCTCAGGTTACGAAGAAGATCACCTATCCCTATATTGCCGGTCCTAGGCCGCCCCGGATGGAGGTCTACAGTTGGGAGCTGCACCTTCGGTACTACCAGAACTACACCCCAGACCTCGTCTACCAGGGAGAAAACTTGCTCCAAGAGGCCATCAACGAGGTCGAGGCCCAGTTGCGCGATGACCCCTACGTAAGCCACAATGTCTCAAACCTCGCCCAGGTCTCTGACGTCAAGAGCCAGACTATCATCTGGGACGCCAAGACATATCTCTTCGAGGCCGTCATCACGCTCCAGGTCACAAACAAGGTGCGCTAGAGCCCTTCTCGGCTCGCTCGCTGCTATACTTGGAACACATGGCACCTCAAGCGACATCAAAGCACAGGCACATCGAGTACGCGGGCGTGCATACGGCAGTCCACGTCCCCGCGCTGCGTAATCGGGAGTTCAGCCGTGGCACCGTCGAGACCGTCTCAGATGTGCGCACCGCAGACCGTTTGCTTGAGCAGTCCAGGATCTTCCGCGAGCGACCTTGTAGACCAGGGTGTGAGGCCTAATGGCTGCAGGCGGAATCATCGGGCAATTCTGTATAGCACAAGAAGAGGCTGAGAATGCCGTCTTCTCAGTGGTCGTTTCAGGCGACAGTGGCTCCTTCAAGTTGGCGCTGTTTGACTACTCTTCAGGCAATACAACCACGGATATTGCGGTCGGTGCATCTTCGGCAACCGTGCTTGCCGCTCTTGAGGGTTGCTCGGGCATTACAGCAGGGGACGTCTCCGTGGGGGGTACAGGCACCTCAGAAGATCCCTACATCCTCACCTTTGAGGGTAACTACGCGCTGAATAACGTCGCTATCCCCCACTACGTCGTGGACTCTCTGACCAAGAACGCAGTCCAGAACGTCGTAGTTCTCAACGCTACCGGGGGCACGTTCCTCCTTAAGGCTCTCGATTACACATCCGGCAACACCACAACCGCTCTAGCCTTCGACCTCGACTCAACGGCTCTAGCCGCGGCTCTAAATGCCCTCGACGGTATCACTCCTGACGGCGTGACCGTCACAGGCACCGGCACCGCCATTGACCCCTTCGTGGTCACGTGCGCTAATGCCCTAGCCAACACAGTATTCCCCACTCTTCTCACGGATATTACCGCTCTTACCGGCGACGGCGCCACAGTTACCGTGACTGTCCTCGATGCCGGCGATGACCCTGTTGTGACCGTCACAGAGACAGCCACAGGAGGCGCTGGCTACGGCTCACTCGCTCTCCCAGGCGCTAACGTGCATTGGCAGGACATCGAGTCTGAGACTATCAAACATCTCATTGGCCGTATCGTCACCAAGGGACTCCGTCCAGGCCGCAAGGTCTTCACTAAAACGAACTGGTCTCCGGGCATCCAGACTACTGATGGGCCCCAGGTCTTCCCCTTGCAAGACAAGGGACTCGTGCCCTACTTGCTTGGCGCGCTAGGCACAGTAACCCACTCCCAGCCTGACGCCACTAACCACCCTCTTGTCAACGATTATGCCGTAACCATCGGAGATCTAGATGGCCTTTCGTTCTCAGCACAGGCCGGTCGTCCTGGAACCTCAGAGGCTAGCGTCGAGCCCTTTACCTGGGGTGGGGGTAAGATCGACAAGTTTGAGGTGGCCTACAAGCAAGGCAACGAGTACGTAACGCTGACAGTCACCTGGTTTTTCCAGTCAGAGTCAATCACCGTGCCTCTCCTGCTCCCGTCCTACCCTGTGGATGTCTCAGACATGTCGCCTATCGGTGCCCTTGTCGAGCGTAACGGCGTCGAGATCGATACCATCACAGACGGCAAGTTCGCGTGGAACAACCAGCTCGACACAGGCCGTCATCACGTAGGGACGCCACTGATAGCCGAGCCGCTTGAGACCAAGAACCGCGTGGGTATCCACACCCTGACTAAAGAATTCGAGTCACTAGCGGAGTACACGGCCTATGTTACGGCTGAGCCAGGGTCAGAAGATCACGTCATCGTCAAGTTCGTCGGTGCCCCCATTGACAACACCTACGACTCCTCGCTGACCATTGACACCCCAGCTGTGCGCTGGGATGACGTAACCCAGCATATCGCGGGCGCTGCTATCCTGCCTCAGGTTCTCACAGGCGAGGTCATCGACAATGAAGTTGATGAGCCTATCACGATTACCTACCGCACCTCAGACGCTCCTACAGCCTAAAGGCTAACGGTATGGGCTAACGGTATGGTATAGCGTAAAAGAGAACCTGTAGACGGTGTTTGTTAGCGTAAACTGGAGGAGAAGAGGCGAAAGCGGGGAGTGAGAGAGGCGTAGGCGGTTATGGATGGGGGAGGAAGGCCGTTGCCCGTATGGGGTAGTAAGAGCGATGAGAGAGGCCCTGAAACGGTCCGCGAAAATCGCGCCCTGCTATGCTTGAGGCATGTCTAGTAAGATCAGCATCGGCGACGGCCACGGCACGAAGATTGAGATCCGCGGCCTTAAGGAGTTGCAGCACCAGTTCGCCTACATGGAGGAGTTCGCCCAGATTAAGATGATGCAGCAGACGCTCAAGCGCGCGGCTCAGATCATCTTAGTTGCCGCCCGTAAGCGCTCACCTAAGTCGTCCAACTTCAAGAAGCGCAAGGGCAACCTCCGTGGCTCCTACAGGGCGTACAGCTCCTCAACCTTCGCTAAGATCTACAACAACGCCTGGCAGCCCAACACCAAAGGATACTATGCCGCCGTGCATGAGTGGGGTGGAGACATTCACCCCCATCCCAACCAGACAATCCACATCAAGGCCAGCCACATGATAACAGGCGCCGTCGAGGAGAACCGGGAAGAGATCATTGCCATCCTCAAAGAGGAGTTCGATAAGTTAGCCCTTGAGGCCGGCTGGAAGTAGGGGTTTCCGGCACCTCTCCACTCTGCTATACTTAGAACATGAGTGCAGAAGAGACGCAGGATAACGGTGCCACATGCCTAGAGGCGCAGACGCCTACTCCCACAAGTAGGTACTTCAACTGGACTAACCCTCACTCCTCAGGCCGCTATGAGATGGTCAACTTCACGCAGCTCTCCCTTAAGGAGAATCTGCTGGTCGTCGAGGGCTTCGGCATCCCGCTTTCCTTCATTGAGCGCCTACAGACCTCAGACGACGCCCAAGCCGAGCTCCAAGAGGTAGACTTAGGCATCGCCTTCCGCTTTGGCTACGCTCTCTATTATGTGTCTATTAGACGCAAAGACGGCAAGGACTTTATGACACCTGACGAGTTTCTAGAAGAGGCCCACGATCATGAGTTTGCTTTTGAGGCAGACCCTACGCCGCCTCAGTTCGAGGATCACCAGCCAAAAAAAAAGACCAGCAAGAAGAGCTAGATGACAAGTACGCGGCGTGGGTGGGGGACAAGTCCCCCCACTACGGAGCTGAGGCTCGTGATAAGCGCGATGAGAAGCGTGTGGCTTTTGAAATCAAGGAAGAATACCATAAGCTCTACGCCAAGATGCGCAAGCATGGATGCGATCCCCGGCAGTTCTGGGAGGCCGCTGTCGCCATCAAGTTCCTCATAAAGCCGTGGGATATGGACGACCTCTACGTGAGCGAGTACATCTACATGGTCTGGTACATCAAAGCCGAGGCTAAGGCTATAGCAGAGGCCAATGCTAATGCTGCCCGTAGCGCTAAAACACCCGCCTAGCCGCTGCTATACTTGAGGCATGCAAGGGTTCCTAGAAGTTATAGTCATGGGAGATGCGACTGAGTATAAACGCTCAATGGGAGAAGCGGGCGCAAGCACCTCAGCGTTCGGCGCACACTTCTCTGGCATCGGTCGCCTGGTCAAGGCCGGCGGCATGGCGATTGCCGCCGGTCTTGCTATTGTGGTTGCTGCAGCGGCCGATTCTGTCAAGACCTTAGAGACCTCCGCCGAGAGCACGGCCAAGTTCCAGGCCATGACAGGTATGAGCACCAAGGCATCAGCCGCCTTCGTCGAGGTCGCCAAGGTCCACAATATCCAAATCAAGCAACTAGGCATGGGGGTAAAGACTCTAGCAACCCAGATGGAAGGAGCTAACAAAGGCACAGCTTCCTCAGTCGACCTCTTCCAAAAGTTGGGTGTCTCCCAAGATGTGCTTAAGAGGGGCAACATTCAGGAAGTGCTTAACCAAACGGCGGCTGGTTTTGAGCGCTTGGGTCCGGGTGCCGAGCGTACAACGATTGCCTCAAAGCTCTTCGGACGCCAGTACCAGTACATGCTGCAGATCATGGGAGGAGGGGAGGCCGCCTATAAAGCGCAGATGTCTGCCGCTAATCAGTTCGCTGATGCCCTAGGCACAGGCGGCGTTAACGCCGCGCAGAAAGCCATTGACTCGCAGCGTCAGATGACTATGTCTCTCGATACGATCAAGGTGGCCTTCGCCGAGAAGATCATGCCCATCCTTATGAAGGCTGTTATCGCCGTCATGGGATGGGTTAACTCCCTGAAGGGTGGTGCTTCGGAGGTCGGCAAGTACATCACTGCCACCATCGGCGGCCACACTAAACTCTCACAAGTGCTAGAGCAGGTCTATACGGTCATCAAGGGCTACGTCACCGAGTTTATTACCATCATCAAGGAGATTGGGCCGACAGTGCTAACTATGGTCTCCGCCGTTGGCTCTCCTCTTCTGATGCTCGTTAAGCTCTTCTCTCAGAACAAGACTGCCCTAGAGGGTCTAATGATCGGCTACGTTGCCGCCAAGGTAACAATGGCGGCGTGGACTGCAGCGCAAGCGGCAAGTAACTTCATGCTCTGGACTGGCATTATCAGTCAGAAGGCTATGACCGCAGCGATGGCCGAGGAGAGTATTGTAGCGCGTGTGGCCTCAGTGGCCTCCCTTGAGTTTGCGGGAGCCATGAAGGTCCTCGACGTGGCCCTCAGTGCGAGCGTTATCCTCCTACTTGTCGCAGGTCTCGTACTACTTATCATGCACTGGAAAGAGTTCGTGGCAATCTTGCGCAAAGACGCAGAATTTGTGCTCAACGTCTTTGGTACTGTCGGTAAGGTCTTCGGCATCGGCGATACCAGTTCTCCCCCCGCGCACATGGCCCACGGCGGTACGTCTCCCCCAGGAGGACGCTGGACTACCGTGGGTGAACGAGGACCCGAGAAAGTGTTTTTGCCTGGTGGTAGTCGTGTCTATAGTAACCAGGACTCACAGGGCATGGGCGGCAACGAGTTTACCTTCAACGTCCACAACACAGGCGAGCAACTCGACGAGCGCGCGATTGCGCGGGAGGCGGCGTTCCGTTTCGCCTCAACCTAAGGAGATGATGAGAGATGCAAACTAACCTAAGACTACGAGACGCTTCCGGGACACCGATCCCTCTTGAGTCAGACGACTCCAAGCGTCTGCTGACAAAGATCGTGGGTCTGCGTGGGCTCTCCACCCAGCGCATTGTCGAGCGCGACAAGGTGGCTAGGCACGGTTCAGTCGTTGAGGGACCAACTTACTTGCAGCACAAACTCATCACACTCGACGGCGAGTTCTGGGGCACTGACTGGGATGACGCAATGGCTCAGTATGATGCCGTAAACGGTGCGCTCTTTGATGCTCTGCTCACGGAGCGGGAGCTACTCTTCGATGATGGGTCCTTACAGCTTAAGGTGCTGGTGCGTCCGTATGGGGATATGAAGAGCATCTTCAACCAGGTCGGCAACCAGATCGTCTACCAGCAACAGCTCGTGGCCCCCGACGTTTTCTGTCTCTCACAGACCCCGCACTCCCTCACGGCAGACACGCCCGTTGGTGGGTCCTATGTCCTCACCCCCACCAACGCGGGGACCGCCGGCGCATCGCCTATTATCACTATCACTGGCCCAGGAACCACGCCACCCGTCATCCTCAACAATACGACAGGTCAGAACATCACAACCCATACCTCAGCCGCCGTCTTAGGAGGCGGAGACACAATGGTTATTGACGTCTTCGCCCGGAGCATCACCTTGACCGGAGCTGAGCGCGATGACCTCATAGACTTCGGCGCAACGCAGTGGTGGGACCTCTCTAAGGGTGACAACAACCTCTCTATGCTCGCTACGGGGGGCGCGACCTTCTCGGTGGCGTGGCGAGACACCTACCTCTAAGGGTGAGACATGGCGGCTCCAGATAACGCATTCAACAAGGGGTTTGTCTATCAGAAGGTCGTTTCAGGCGACACTAATATCCACAAGACCTCTGATGCCCTCGACACGGCCCCAGTGCTGGATGCTGGTACAGCTCTCTCGTTTCCAGATGGTTACTCAAGTATTGGAGATATTTGTGTAGATAGTACCCGCAATCTTGTTGCCACTCTCGGCCTTGACGGTTCAAGTAATCCTGTCGTGCAAGTAGGGCATGTTGGATCGGAAGCGGTTGTGCTAAACACCTATGATGCGGGGCACTATGGCTCAGACATGCAGAATCAGTCGCAGGAAGGACGGCGCATCATCTTTGATCCCGTCACAGGAGATCTCCTTGTCTCGCTCATCAACGATACCAACTGGGAGATTAGGCGTTTAACCTTCGACCCGAGCGCGCTAACACTCACCACTGACGCCCTAGCCTATTCCCATGCGTGGCCTGATGCTGGGCCCTACCCACCGCTTGAGATATCGTCTACAATTAGATCTTTTTCTCCTACAGGCCTTTACTTCAGCACTAATCTTGGCGATAGCGGGAGTGGTGTCTATGAGGTACTTACTCCAACCACTGAACGCCACCTCTTCGGCTTAACAGCGCCATCACTTTCCATGCGCTTTGTTGCAACAAGCGACGGCTGGTTCTGGGTCAAGGTCTGGTATCTTGGACATGGCATCCAATCTCGGTGGATTAAGTATCAGTGGGCCTCTGGCATGGGTAACATCGAATCCTCTCAAGTCATCATTGTTGGTCTGCCTTACGATGCTATCGAAACAACTGCGCCCCTGATTATGAGCCCAGATGAGCAGTATTTCGCTTGGGCCACGATGGAGGACTCCACCTCTGGAGCGGGAGCTGTTAGGATTATAGATCGCACCGGCGCTACGATCCTTACCTTTCCAGACGCCCCTGATGCCTCCTTTCCTCTGCTCCCTATCTTCGCCTGGTCTGGTCCTCTAGGCGTAGGCCCGTGCGACCCACCTGTAAACACCGCTGCCCCAAGCATCACTGAGACGTCCCCTCAGATACGAGAAGTAACCCTCCACGGCCACGACGGGACATGGGATACCGGCATAAACGGTCCCTTCACCTATCACTATCAGTGGCAACGCTCAGCCACGGCCCCACCAGACGTTCATGGGTATGTATGGGCCGACATATCGGGAGAGACAGGCGTAGATTACACAACCGCTTGCGCCGATTCAAACCAGTATCTCCGTCTTAGAGTGACGGCGACCAACGATTGCGGTGCCAGTGGCAGTGCCGTCACGTCCGTTATCCAGGTTGAGTCGAACCCCCCACAAACGGGTGCTGTCATTCTTACCCCCGACACAGGCATCACGTGTGGCACCAACATCCATATTGACGCCTCAGGCTTCACGCCGTCAGACGTAACCTACAGCTACCAATGGCAGCGCAAGACTGACACGACAGTTAACTTTGTCACCACCTCCGTATGGGATAATGTGGGCTCCTCCTCGGCGGATTACAAGACCTCCTCAGCGGACATCGGCCACGCGCTGCGCTGCGTAGTGACGGCAAGCAACTGTGATGGGTCAGCCTATCTCGTAAGCCACGAGTCACACTCCGTCTCGGGTGGGCCGCCTATTAACATAAACAAGCCGACGATCACGCCTGATACAGGCTTGCACGTTCAAGACCCCCACGACACCACCCCCGAGCTGAGAAGTGACCCCGGTACATGGGACACCTGCAACATCCCTAAGCCCGGCACGCCAGCCATCACCTACACAACAGAGTGGTATAGCTACAAGCCCGACGGCTCAGACGAGCGCCTAGAGACGCACGTGACCGGCCACGATGATGAGCTGTTTGTCAAAGACGCCGAGTACGGCCGCAAGTTCAGGGTTAAGGTAACGGCCCACGCCGGCTCTTCAGCTTTTGCCTACTCTGACTTCACAGGAAATGTTGGAGCTCATGCGCCAACTCTAAAGAAGACCCATCCAACGCTTGATGGCTCATCCTTTACTGAGGCCGACCATGACCCCACCAAGCGCCTTAAAGTCAACGGCGGCAACCTCGCCGCCGTTACCGCCCTTTTCGATAACGGCGGCGATAAGACAATGTACTTGGAGTTTCAGTTCGTCCGTTGTGACGCCAAAGGCAAGCGTCTTGGTGTGGCCGGTAACTGGTCGCGCAATATGTTCTACCAGCTCGCGTGTGCTGACATTGGCAAGCGCTTTCAGGGCTACGTGCGAGCTACTAACTCCGTAGGGTCTACGGTTGTAGAGTGCCAGCAGTTCTTGACTTTTGCCTTAGGCAAGAAGAACGTTACCGCCATGAGCGCCCTCTTCCCTGTCCTATGGGCGACCCCAGTCTCTTACGTTGCCCATTCACACGTCCCCATCATTGGTCAAAACCCTAAGATCGTTACCACTGACGATGTGCAGAACATCGTCGTGCCAGATGGAGCGAGCGGCACCTACATCCTCAAAGTCCTTGACTATGCCCCCGAGAATACGACAGGACCAATCAAGGTCGGGGCCTCAGCAGCCTCCCTCCAGAAGACGCTTAGGGCGTTAGGTGGCATCGCGCCCTCAGGTGTCACAGTAACCGGCACCGGAGCCTCAGATAATCCTTATGTCGTTACCTTCGTCGGGCCGCTCGCCCTCATTCATGTGTCCGCTATCACAGTCGATAACAGCGGCATGAATTATGGCGCAACTCCCACTGTCACCCCGACTTCCGTCACGCGCTCACCTCACATCCAACCGGGAGTATGGGCCGACCCACCTACAGACACCCAGGCCGACTACGGCTCAACCCTCACCCTGACCAGCCCCGGCCTCTGGGAAGGCTCCTGCTCTTCGGCCTACACGTTCACATACCAATGGTACTACGATCCAGCCACACCGATCCCTGGAGCCACAGGCACAAGCTACGTCACCAGCAGCGCCGACCTCTATATTGACTCGGCAGGAAAACTAGCCGGGCAGAAGATCTACTGCCTTGTTACGGGAGGTAATCTTCCTCAGCTCGCCAACAGCACAGCTAAGTCTAACGCTGTCACGATCCTCCCTATCCCCATCTCGGACTCAGGAGCTGCCATAGTAGGCACCCTACAGGACGCGAAGAGTATCTGTGGGCATGGTCCCTATGCCTCACTTTCAGTTAACCCAGGATCAGTCAGTGGCAACCTGCCCCCAGGCGGCTCGCTTGGCTATGACTACAAGTGGTACGTCTCTAACAACGCTACGCCAGATGAGAACGAGGCTAAGGCGGCCGGCGCTCTCTCGACAGACTCAACGTTCGTTCTCGACTACCAGACTTACGGCCTCTGGGCCAAGTGTTACTACACAGTCAAGAGTCTTAATCCTGACGGCTCCGTCGACTCCACCTACGGCCCCATCGTCCTCGTCTCTTCAGGAATAGTCATCGCCCAGCCTCCAACTAACTGCGTGGCCCCAACACTAGACGCTATTGAGTTCGAAGCTGGCGCCACAATCTCTTGCTTCCCTGGCTCATGGGCCGGGACAAGCCTGCCTCCTCCAACGTACCAGTGGCAGACCTCGACCGACGGCGGCGCGACGTGGAACGACATTACGGATGCCACGACGAGCACCTACATCCCTATTGCTGGAGACATCGGCAACCTCATCCGCTGCCAGGTGTGCGAGGACAACACCTTTCTCACGGGGGGAGGCGTGGCCTGTGCCTACACTGACGCGACGGCTCCTATAAGCGCCTTCGTACCCATTGACTCTTCACCTAACCGCCTCAAGTGGCTCTACCTTTTCACGGCTGGCAATGATGGGAGACTACTAGCTTGGGTCAAAGACGCTACCCAGAAGGACGTCAATATGATCTACAACGGCATTGACGTGGCAACAGTTACCCTCTCACAATTCACGGACGAAGCCCAGAAGCTCGTCACCTCTTTAGAGACTGAGGGGATGCCGGGATGCCAAGTCTGGTCACTTGATACCGTCTCCGGCGAGATGGTACTGCGCTTCTATGGTGTGCTCTCGGGGATGCAAGAAGACATTGACGGGCAGAAGATGACAGCCACGCTCAAGGCCACGTTCTCGTGCCCAGCGTGCATCCTCCAACACCGCTACACGATAGACCCGGCGGCATGGAATGATGACTTCGCTAACGTCATCACCAATCTTATTGAGCAGCAGAACGTGCGCCCACATGGCGGCGAGACCGGCATCCGCTGGCCCGGACTCGGCACCGTAGGTGTGTCAGCCGACTGTAAGTTCAACCGCCAAGATGTTTGGTCAGCTATTCACTCTCTAGACGGAGAGTTCGATCTCAAGTGGACCTACGTTGGAGGCACAACTCCCGGTGCGGTAGGCCCGTTCCCCGAGATTGTTGACCTTGAGGTGCTGCCCAGCAACTCTTTGGGTGTAGATAGGACAGAGGTGCGCTTCCAGGTATCACCGGCATCATTTCAGAACATCTTGCACTTGCAGCGCACCACGACAGCCCCCATTAACGGAGCTACTGTGCATGGGGCCAACGGTGTTTTTGGGGCCCAGTTTGACACGGCCTCCGGCGACCTCTACGGCATCTATGAGGTGGATATGTCTGCTCCTACCGACCTCACCCACGTGCCAACGCTCACTAATCTAGCCGATAACTACCTGACGCGCCACGGCGACTCAGATGTGGCAGCCCCGCTAAAGACAATCACTATTGATCCGGCGGCCACCCCCGGCAACGTGCCGCAGCCTTTCGTCGACTTCAACGTGGCTGACACCGTCTACCTAGACTGTGCTCTAGGGACCGTTAACATGTCGCTCGCCGTGCGCATCAACTCTTTCTCGGTGGCGCTTGATGCTGATGAGAAGCAGACCTATTCCCTAACGTTTGAGGCGAGCGCGTAATGGCTGTTTCCAGACTCCAACCAGATCTCGTGCTTGACTTGAAGGCGCTTAACACGCGCGTAAGGACCACCGAGCAGATGATGGGTCGCTCAGGTACGGCAACCTCAGTGCCCACCTACGCTGCCCCTGACGGTACGCAGGTGTTCTCCGCTGCTGACAATCAGCTCTACGTCTGCTATAATACGGTTTGGTATGGGGTCTCCGGTGCTGGCCCAGGTGGCCCCGCTGGTCCGACAGGCCCCACGGGTCCAGGAGGTACAGGCCCTGCGGGTGCTACTGGCGCTACTGGCGCTGCAGGTGCTACAGGCATCAACGGCTCTAACGGGGCGCCTGGTCCGACGGGCGCCACGGGAGCAACGGGTCCTACCGGCCCTACAGGGGTAGGTGTGACCGGAGCGACCGGCCCCACG
>OCZT010004966.1_pt1 | contig 13325 bp, 15 predicted proteins | sample 1539031 | NCBI WGS metagenome assembly OCZT01 (sample SAMEA3539308, study PRJEB22396) | soil metagenome | biome: tundra; feature: field; material: soil | place: USA | collected 2010-05 | depth 0.15 m | reverse complement strand
AAGCCAGCACCGAAGACCTGCGAACCGCGATGATCCACTATCGCTCACTCTTCGACGAACTTGTACAGATGCAGATACCTGGCGACAAGAAAGTGGCGTAACACAGGCTGTCCGGCTGTTTAACAAATAGGCGTCATGAATTGGAACCTACTACGAATAGAGGAGAAGTTCATGATGAAACCGAGCACGGACGATAGGACAACGGGCAAGCTCCACGAGATCAAAGGAACAATCAAGGAGACAATCGGCGGGCTTACCAAGAACCCTGGCGTGCAAGCTGAGGGCAGAGCTGAAAAGAATGCCGGCAAAGTTCAAGACTGGGCCGGCAAGGTCGAAAATGCTGTCGGGGCATAAGCGAATCAACATCGAAGTGGAAACGAGAGAGGGCAACATAATATGACGCAATCAGTGTTGGAGCGGACGGGTGAGCAAATTGCCGAAACGGCACGCAAGGCTTCACACGCGGCCTCTGCCGTTGCGGATGCCTTTGAGGATGGTGTAGGAGCAGCGCGGCGTGTCGCAAAACAAGGCGGCGACGCTGTTGAGGAGCTTTTTGATGACACCACCAAGCGCTTACAGCGACATCCTATTGAAACAATTGTGGTGACGTTCGCGGTAGGCGTTGCGGCTGGAATAGCAATCGGCTGGATGATGAAACGAAGGTAGCTTTAGCAACAACCTGAATACGCGAGAGAAGGGTCCAGTGCGCTGGGCCCTTTTCATTGGATTCACAGGGTCTCATCCCCACAACCGCCGTACGGACGACGGTGTCTTCCCAGAGACCAGCGGTTCGGTGGCAGTTGGTCTCCGGGTACGAGCAAGAACAGCAGAACAGACGCCGGAAACTCGATCCAGCGAACGATTTCTACCGTTTCGGTGACCTTCACAAGTGCGGCCATCGCTGATTGCAGATCGGCCCCAGGGTCAACCTGCACAAGGAGTTCAATCATCATTCGTCCGAACATCGCGGTTAGCTGCCGCGAACATGACCGCGCAAACCAGGGCCAATGTTGCCGCCCGCAAATTAATGTCGAAAATCGAAGCTGTCCTTTGCTCCTGATCTGCCATTGTGATCCTCCCTGACCACCTTCCCGCATTGCCGGAGCAGCAGCGCGATTGCCCTCAGTCCCCCCAGTCCGCAGGTCTGCTCTGAACGGAGAGTTACTTTTGCACTCTCGCCAGGGACAAGTCAACTCAATTTCGTATTACGCGCAGTCCATTGATGGTAGGGGAAGGCGATTCGCATTTTCTACTCTTAGGACATGGCTGCTTGGCATCGCTGGCGTAAAATCCCGCTATCACAAGCAATCCACGTCAGCTCACCCGGCATTCTCCCGCTTGCCCAATTACCCCCGCGAATCCGTTTCGCTAAGTGGCTGATATTGTGACCTCATAAATTGCGCGGTTTACCTGCCCACAAACACAAGATTTCGGGCAGCCTGTACGGGGGTCTAGCGGCATGGGCTATCCGGCTTCACTAGTGTGGATTGCTGCCTCTTAACGTCTGCGATCCCATTCAACCCATGTCAAACTTTGAGGAGGCGTGGGATCCTGCGGATTGGCTCATGCGTTGGTTGCAAAGAAACATCTCTGACGCTCTCCGTCCCGGGCATTTGTCTGGTTTGAGACCCTCGCCGTTTGGTTTCAAGTTAGGTGAAGCGATGACCGGGGCCCGTGTAGACTGCGAGGTTACCCTGCGTCCCCACGCGGCTTGCGGAGTTTGCGTCTCTTCTGTTTGGAGGCGTTTCCCGCAACGCCGATACAGAACTCTCGTCCGTGACGCCCGTCACTTACACTAGGTTGCGGTTTCCTTACGCTAGGAGTGCTTACCAGAAGCTGTTTGCCGGGCTACAGGTACCTTAGCGAAAGTTCGTGCGCCGCTGATCCCCCTGCCTCCGGTTTGACCCCTCGCCAGAACGTTGTGTCGATGACATTAGCTGTCGAACCGAGGTGCTCTTTGCGTCACGAAGATTGTTGGGCCAAGACAACCGCGGACGGAAAGCCGGGGATCAGTGTCCGAGATCATTGCCTGAACGTAGGCTCGGTTGCAGCAGCGCTGCTGGCGCTTCTAACTGACGAGCTGCAGAAGGAGATCCCTCAAGGCGCTACTGCCCTTGCAGCTCTCCATGACATAGGGAAGGTGTCGCCGGGCTTCCAGAGGAAGTCTGAGGCATGGCTGGCGCAGCAGTCAGTCCTGGAACAAACACTGGCGGGATGCCCGGAAACAGATCACGCAAAAATCAGCCAAGCTACAGTTCAGTCGCTAATGCTCAACTCAAGGTTGCATCGCTGGGCTGCGATAGTGGGTGCTCATCACGGACGGGTAAAAGGGGAACGGGTACGTGTCTGCGAGCCTTGGGAAGAAGAACGTGTACGGCTAGCTTCGGAACTGATAAACGAATTTGGGCCGTTACCGGATCAGGTGCCAAGCGAAGCAACACTATGGTTAGTTGCCGGACTGATCACCGTCGCCGACTGGATCGGCAGCGACGAGAGTAACTTCCCACAGAGCACGCGCTGGGATCCACAGGAGGGTGGCGCGTGCGCCCGAAAGGCGCTCAAGAATATCAACTGGCGGCAGCTAGTCCCGCGACACCGTCAGACGTTCGGTGACTTGTTCCCAGAGATCGAGCAAGCGAACGACCTGCAAACCACTGCGATGCAGGTGATCTGTGAGCCGGGCGTTTACGTCATCGAGGGGCCGATGGGTTGCGGCAAGACGGAAGCGGCAATGGCAGCGGCTTATCGGCTCATTGCAGACGGCGCGGCCTCGGGCTTCTACTTCGCGTTGCCGACTCAAACCACCAGCAACCGAATTCATTCCCGGCTAGACCCCTTTGTTGAGCGGATCGCCGGGGATTCGACTGAATTGCGACTGGCACACAGCTCATCTTGGCTGATGGAAAAGGCGCGTCTCTACCTCTCTCCCGCGACCCGTGGCGACGTTGAAGCGAGAGAACATGCACGGGCTGGGGTGTCGTGGTTCGCGTCTGCTAAACGATCCCTGCTGGCGCCTTGCGGAGTAGGTACTATCGATCAGGCTTTGCTGGGAATAGTGGCCGCCAAGCACTTCTTCGTACGCCAATTCGCCCTCGCCGGCAAGGTTGTCATTCTCGACGAAGTCCACACATACGATCTCTATACCGGCACACTGATCACCAGCTTAGTGAAGCGTCTCCGCGAGTTACACTGCACCGTCATCATTTTGTCTGCCACATTGACGGAGAGTCGAAGACGCGAGTTACTCGGTATTCCCGACACGCAGCCGCTCAGCCGGGCATATCCGCTGGTTTCAGGTGTCGGCAAAACGTTCTTCGAACGTGAATGCTCACCCCCGGCCTCGAAGGTGGTCCACATACGTCATTTCTCAGGCGCGGTGCCGATGGAAAACGTCCTTCAACGTGCATCGTGCGGCGAATGTGTGCTCTGGATCCGCAACACGGTAGATGACGCACAGCAGACCTACCGGAAGTTGCGGAGCAGTAACGTTGATGGCGGTCCAAGCATTGCGCTTCTGCATTCTCGCTTTCCCTTTTTCCGGCGAGAACAGCTTGAGACCGACTGGATGAGCAGACTCGGCAGAGGCTCCATCAGTCGGCCGAACGGTTGTGTCTTGGTTTCCACGCAGGTGGCCGAGCAGAGCGTCGATCTCGACTCGGACCTCCTGATTACCGATCTTGCTCCCACCGATATGCTGCTGCAGCGGCTAGGCCGCCTTTGGCGCCATGAACGAGGGCCGCGTCCCTGTTCTACACCAGAGGTCTGGGTTCAGGAACCCGAGCTGGACGACATGGCCTTACACGACGCAGACGTGAAGAAACTTCGCGAAGCTTTCGGGAAGAGCGCCCGTGTGTACGCGCCATACGTACTTCTGCGCTCGCTCCAGCAATGGAGTAACAGTTCCACCCTGACCTTGCCCGATGACATCCGACCCATTCTGGAATCGACCTACGCCATCAACTCCATTGATGAGCCGCCTGCATGGAATGAACTGCGAGAGGAGTTGGAGAAACAGAAAGCCAGGATGGCGATGAAGGCTCTAAGCGCCACAACTGTGTGGCAAAGCCCTCCGCTGGACGACGAAGAAGGGGTTCAGACGCGCTGGAACACGCGCCCTATGGCGCAGCTCGTCCTAGCGACTCAGACAAGAGTACTGAACTCTCACGCTGCTCGTGTTCTCCTGCTCGATGGCACCGAGATCGATGCAAACGACCGCTATTGGTCATTCGATGCCGCCAAAGCCATACACCGGAACCTTGTGCGTGTGCCTCTCTGGGCTGTTGCCGAGACGCCACAGGCCCCGCGCTGGCTATCAAACTATGTTGTATTCTCTGCCGCCCTAGGGCTGGTGCGGCCTGGCGGCGAAATCGTTTGGCCCAGCCAGAACGAGCTAACCGGACTGTCTTACGACCCGGACCAAGGCGTCGTGATCACCCGGCAAGGCCTAAAGCCCACCCAAGTGAAGGAGCCTGATGAATCTTACGACTGACGCTTGGATCCCGATTGTCTGGAGAAACGGTGCGCCCGCAACTGTCAGCCTGCGAGGGGCGTTTGAGCGCGGACATGAAATCCAAGACCTCGCCGTACGTCCGCATGAACGCATCGCCTTGATGCGACTGCTCATTTGTATATCGCAGGCTGCGCTCGACGGTCCCGTGGACTACGAAGCGTGGGCGACTTGTGGTCCAAGCATAGCGCCGGCAAGCCTCGACTACCTCACTTGCTGGTGCAACGCCTTTGAGCTCTTTGGCGATGCTCAACGTTTCGCTCAAGTGCCAAAGCTAAAGAAGGCCGGCAACGGAACGGATGGAGAGGAGAGCAACGAAAGCAGCAAACTCGATCTCGCCTTGGCGACTGGCAATGCTGCGACCCTGTTCGACAATGCGGGTGGTTCAGCCCGCAATTTCATACCCAGGGAACTGGCGCTGATGCTCACTACCTTCCAGTGTTTTTCCCCAGGTGGTCGCATCGGGGTCGCACAGTGGGGCGGCAAGGACACATCGGGCAAGGGAGCGGCCAAACACGCGCCGTGCGTGGCGGGTTCGATGCTTCACGCCCTGCTAAGGGGCGATAGTCTGCTGGCGACCACACACAAGAACCTGATGAACAAGGAGCAGGCTGAGAGTTTCTTCGGTCCCGGCCGATGGGGCAGACCAAGCTGGGAAGCGATGCCTCGGGGCCTGGAGGACGGCGAGGCAATTCGCAATGCCACTACCACTTATCTAGGGCGCCTCGTACCCCTGAGTCGTGCTATTCACCTCGCCGATGATGGCCAGTCGCTCATCCTCGCCAACGGTTTGGAGTATCCGTCGTTCAGTGATGGCTGGCGGGAACCCTCGTCAACAGTTGTGACGCGCACCTTTAAAGGTCAGCCTGCTCGCGCGGTCCTGCCCACATCCGTCGAGAAGGCGGTCTGGCGCGAACTGCATGCGTTGTTGGTCACGTCGGTAGGTCAGAACCCCGGCGGTCCCGCGGCGCTACAGAACGTTACTCAGGATCAAGAGGCTTTCGACCTCTGGGTGGGAGGTCTTGCGGCTAGGCAGGCCAAGCTGGTAGACACAAATGAGTCGGTCTTCCACGTCCCTGCTGCGATGCTTAACACCACCAGCCAACGGGTCTATGAAGCCGGCGTCCAACTCGCAAACCGTACCGAGCTTCGATTACGTCGGGCAGTCTCGGTTTACCATCGAAAACTCGGGGACGATCTTGACCGGCCAGAAGCGAAGAATCGCCGTCAGCAGATTCAGAACAACGCAACAACTCGATTCTGGACCGATGCGGAGATTGCTGTTCCGCACCTGCTGGAGAATGCGTCCGCTACAGGGACTCTAGGGTCGAACAACGAGTGGCACAAGACCGCTTGGGGCAGAACGATCTGGAGTGCAGCACGGGCAGCATACGAGGGTGCGTGTCCACATCAGACCCCTCGCCAGATGCAGGCGTATGCACTCGGACTGAAGACACTGTTCTCAGCGCCCTCTTCGGCGCAGGAAGATGAAACGGATAAGGAGGCTGAAGCTTGAGCAGCAATCAATCTTCTCCCAATGATTCGGGAACCCGGCTGCTGGCCTATCTTCGCCAGCTTGAAACAAACCGGGGCGCTATGGCCGATCTCAGATGCGCTCTCAGTCCCGCCAAGATAGCCCGTGCATGGCCTCTCCTCGCACGGGTGGGCGGGATCGGAAATCCTCGGGTTGAGACCGTCGCTGGCCTGTTTGCGTATCATCCGCAGGTGACCAACAGCGGGAACCTCGGAACCACCTGTCGCCTACTCGCGGTGGACAGCAACACGTTCGACGGGCGCTTTCGACGCTTGCTTTCATGCGACCGCGATGAGATCTGTGAGCGGCTGCGTCCCGTTGTCCTGGCTGCCAAGGCAAGGGGAATACCCGTGAACTACGAGAGGTTGTTCTCCGATCTGCACTACTGGAGCGACCACGTCAAGGCTTGTTGGGCGCGGGAGTATTGGGGTGCTCCTGAAGCCCAGGACTCGACTGACGCTACCATCGCGAAGGTCGAGCCATGACGTACCTTACCCAACTCAACTTGGATTTCGCCACAGCGGCACGACTCCCTCTCCGCGATTCCTACGCCTGGCACCAAGCTGTGTGGCATGCGTTCCCCGGTCGCAACGATAGCCCGCGTGATTTTCTTACGCGGCTCGACCGCCGCCAGGACGGCTTTCGATTGCTCATCGTGTCTCCCATAGAGCCGGCGCGACCTAACTGGTGTCCGCCTGATCCCGAAAGCTGGCAGACGAAGGCGATACCGGAGACGTACTTCAGTCGGCGTCGCTACGCCTTTCAGCTTTGCGCGAACCCTACCAAAAAGGTCGCCAAGCTGAATTCCGATGGCAGCAAGACCAAAAACGGCAGGCGCGTTCCCTTAAACACACGCGAAGAGATGTTGGCGTGGATTGTCCGCAAGGGAGAACAGGGGGGATTTGTCGTCGATGTGGAGACCACACGGACTTATTCGCGAGGCCGCGAGTACTTCCAGAAGCAGGCGGTATCGGGCCTGCACAGTGCTGTGGAATATCAAGGCATTCTCAGCGTGACGGATCCTACGGCTTTTCACCACACATTTACTCGCGGTATCGGATCGGCCAAGGCATTCGGCTTTGGGCTGCTGGTTATTGCGCCAATCCAATAGGTTCGACCAGACGAAAGGACTCTTACGTGAAACTTATCGAGCTGCACATTCTCCAATCCTTCCCAGTCTCGTGTCTAAACCGCGACGACGTGGGTGCTCCCAAGACAGCAACTTTTGGAGGCGTATCTCGCGCCCGAATTTCCAGCCAATGCCTAAAGCGTGCTATCCGCGAGTTAGCAAAGGAGACCGCGCCTAACCTGTTCGCCGGTGATCGAAGCCGCCTGATCATCAGGCCTCTCGCCAAGAAGCTGACCAGCTACGGGGTGGCCGAAGAGAAGTCCGTCGAGGTCGCAAAGCAAATTGGCGATTACCTGGCGACACTTGACCCAGCAGCCGAGAAGAAAGGCGACCTTAAAGTGAAGACGATGATGTTCCTGTCACCGGCAGAAGTTGATCTTGTCGCCAAGGAACTCGCAGAGGTGGTCAAGAAAAAACACACTGAAAAGGAACTGCAGAAGGCCGCCGTCAAAGCCTGCAAGTCCGCCGCGCTGAAGGATGCCGCCGACATTGCCATTTTTGGCCGAATGGTCGCCAGTGACCACTCGTTGACCATAGAAGGCGCAGGGCTGTTCAGCCATGCCTTGTCAACGCATAAGGCGGATAATGACATCGACTTCTTCTCCGCCGTCGATGATCTCCAGTCGGAAGACGAAGCCGGTGCAGGGATCACGGGTACCCTGGAGTTCACCTCCGCCACCTACTACCGCTACATCGCGCTAAACCTGGGCATGTTGAGCGACGACGCCCATCTGAGAGCACTAAGCCCGGAGGAGCGTAAGAAGGTTGTAGAGGCATTCCTTCACGCTGCGTTGTTCGCCGTCCCCAACGCACGGAAGAACTCCATGAATGCCAACACGCTGCCTGGCTACGTTCTCGGGATAGTGAAGGAGGGCCAACCGCTGCAACTGGTCAACGCCTTTGAAAACCCGGTTCGCAGCAATAAGGGGATCATGGACGCTTCCATCGTCGCCCTGAAAGAGCACCACAAGCAGTTGAAGGAAACGTGGAGCATCAAGCCCGCGCTGGAAATTGCCATTCCTGACAAGCCCCTGGACGAGTTCTGCAGAGAGGTCCTAGCCCATGTCTGACACGGCTCATCTCGCGCTGCTGTTAGACGCCCCTTTGCAATCCTGGGGCTTTGCCAGCCGGTTCCAGCGCCGCACCACTGGGCTGCATCCGACTAAGAGCGGGGTTATCGGGCTGATTTGTGCCGCGATGGGGCTGGCTAAAGGTTCGGCCGAAGAACAAACCACGCTGCCCGAGTTGGCGAAGCTCAGGATGACCAGCATCGCTATTCCACGCGTTGTCGAACCGGCCGGTCTCCAGCCCCCTGTCCTTCGCCTTGAGGATTATCACACCGTTCTCAACACTCGCCGGGCCAGCGGCTCTCCGAACAAAGATGCCGTTGTCACGCGGCGCCAGTATCTACTCGACGCGCGGTTTGGTGTGATCTTGTTCGGTAGCCGCGCTCTCCTTGACCGGGTGAGGTCGGCACTTCAGAATCCGGTGTGGGGAGTCTGGCTAGGTCGGAAGAGTTGCATCCCAGCCGAACTGCTCTATCGCGGTTTGTTCGACTCCGTGCAGGAAGCACACCGCGAACTGCTGCGGGAAAAGCCAGTCGATCAGTTCAATACAGTTGTGGAAGTGGAAAACTTTGCCGAAGGAACGCACTCGATCGGCGATCAACCAGTAAGCTTTGGCGATGCTGGCAGCACCGGCCCTGAGAAACGGCGGCATTCCATTCGCCGCGTTGCCGTAAAGCCAGGCGTTCGAACTTCGTGAGCCAGTTATGCCTATCTTTGAAAAACCGCCATTGGACGCATTGACGCCGGCAAAAGACCGTTGGACTCCTATTTACCTTGAACATGGTCGATTGGAAGTGGATGATTCCAGCATCAAGTGGATAGGAGCAGACCGACTGGTCTATCGATTGCCAGTCGCCACTCTCTCGGCAGTGCTGCTTGGCCCAGGTACAAGTGTGACGCATGCGGCTATTGTCGCCTGCGCCAACTCCAACACTCCTGTCTGCTGGATTGCGGAAGACGGCATGCGATTCTACGCCTTCGGCATCACGCCGAACCACGACAACGACATGCCTCGCCGACACGCAACTGCCTGGGCGGACAAGAAGAAGCGCACCGATATTGCCCGGCGCATGTTTTCTCGCCGATTCCCTGGAATCGACGTGCATTCGTACTCGGTCAATGAACTACGCGGCATGGAAGGGCTTCGAGTGCGAGCGAAGTATGCTGAACTCGGCCAGCAATACGGCGTCACTTGGAAAGGACGTAACTACGACAAGTCCAACTGGGACCTGGCCGACAACATCAATCGCGCCCTCTCTGCTGCCAATGCAAGCCTCTATGCCCTTTGCTCGGCCGTGCTTTGCTCGCTGGGCTACTTACCCGCTCTGGGATTCGTTCACGAGGGCGGAACCTTACCATTCGTCTACGATGTGGCCGATCTTTACAAGGAAATTACCAGCTTCCCGGCGGCCTTCAACGCCATCAGCCAATGGCCGGATGATGACGGCGAACTGGTTCGCACCCTGCTCAAAGAGCGCGTGGAACAGGAGAGACTGTTACCGAGTATCCCGCGAGACATAGAGGAGTTGTTCGCGTGACTGTCATCATTGCCCGCAATACACCGGATGCGATACGCGGAATGCTGAAACGATGGTTCATCGAGCCACGCCCGAATGTGTTTGTAGGCACTCTCAACCGGCGGACCCATGAAAAGACTCTCGCGTACATCAGGAAACATGCAGGCGATGTAGGTCTCCTAATCATCAGCAGCTATCCTAATTGCCAGGGCTACGTAGTCGAGACGACCGGCCCGACCGAACGGAAGGGCGTTCAAGTGAGTGGTTTGTGGATGATCGCTGAGAACTGGGAGGAGAAGATACCATCCGACACCGACAATTTTTGAGGGCGTTATCGCGGCTAAGTGCTGTAAATGTCAGAGTTCTCCCCACACGCGTGGGGATGGTCCGTGTCCGACGAGCACAACGCATCTCGACTGGATGTTTCTCCCCACACGCGTGGGGATGGTCCGTACTTGTTTCTCGCGCTTGGTCACAATTCCTCGTTCTCCCCACACGCGTGGGGATGGTCCGCCCTGGAGAACGCATCAAGCCGGTATCAATCCGTTCTCCCCACACGCGTGGGGATGGTCCGTTTACGAATCGTTTATGCGCGAGTTGTTGGGCGTTCTCCCCACACGCGTGGGGATGGTCCGCAAATCTGGCACCGTGGCACTCGTGTGATTGAGTTCTCCCCACACGCGTGGGGATGGTCCGACCGCAACACCATTGAGTCCCGCTGCGCCGAAGTTCTCCCCACACGCGTGGGGATGGTCCGAAGCCAGAGCCGGTCGAGGCCGTGCTGTTCGAGTTCTCCCCACACGCGTGGGGATGGTCCGGTGCCAGCCGCAGTCCGCGAGATGGCGGTGTCGTTCTCCCCACACGCGTGGGGATGGTCCGCAGTTTCACGGTGCGAGAGATCGCGACGCTTTGTTCTCCCCACACGCGTGGGGATGGTCCGGTGTATGGAACGTATTAGGAAAGCCTATCCCTGTTCTCCCCACACGCGTGGGGATGGTCCGACGGCTACCCAGATCCTGTTCCGCACGGCGCAGTTCTCCCCACACGCGTGGGGATGGTCCGTTGTAGAGTTTTTCCCAGCGCTCGGGGGAAACGTTCTCCCCACACGCGTGGGGATGGTCCGGGATAAACCTGGCCCATCGCCGCCTTTGTACGTCGTCACCACACTCTGTGCAGCCTGCCCAATAAGTTCTGTTTGTGGGCACCTGAGTGAGGCTCCGGCTGGCATTGCAGAATCAGGAACTTGCGGCAAGTGATTTGGCCGGGTAATTGGGCAAGCCGTCGAATGCCCGTTGAGCAATACCCTTGCTTGCATTGACCAGTACACCTGGGTGTCCAGTTCTGGTGGGGTGCACTACGGCATGGCATTCCACGGCGACTACACACCCGCGACAATGTGACAGAAACGGTATCGTCCGGAGCCAGCCGTGTCTCGACCGAAGGCTCCCGAGTAATGTACATAGAGCTTAATAGCATGTACATCAGTGATATACTGGCTCAGGAGGAAGCGATCCAATGGCCACTGCGACCAAGCGAAGCCACAAGCACTTTCAGTTGGATTCAGCCAAGATCAAGCGCGCCCAACGAGCATTGCATGCCAAAACCGAGACCGAGGCCATCGAGCGCGCTCTGGACTTCGCGATTGCGGAACACGAGAAGAACCGCTTGGTTCTTCAAGCCACGGAGCGTTTTATCAAGAGCGGTATGGAGATTAAGGACGTCTACGACACGCTAGTTGGTTAGATGCAGCCCGCACTCTTCGACACTTCCATCTATATATCCGCGTTACGTCGGGGAAACGATGCGGCTCTCGCCCTCAGGCGTCTGACTGCTGACGCACCATTGTGGTTGAGTTCGGTAGTGCTCGAAGAACTCTATGCCGGGGCTGGTGACCGCGAGCGGCGCGTACTTGAGCGACTAGAGCGAGATTTTGACCGGGTGAAACGACTCCTGGTACCCAATCTCAGCGACTGGACTCAAACCGGTCGAGTGCTTGCTCGGTTGGCGTCCAAATATGATTACGAACAAATCGGACAGGGGCGGCTGACCAACGACGCACTGATTGCGATGAGCGCCGGGCGGCTTGGCATCCGAGTATTCACTGCCAATGAGCGAGACTACAGTCGGCTCGCTGAATTTCGCGCATTTCAGTGGCAGGTGATCACCGTTTAAGACGGCATCGCCAAAGACGCATTTGTCTTCACCGCCCCTGTCATCCCCGACAACTTCAAGTGAGATGAACTAGGTCGTGAGTCATGGTTCGGGGTCATCGCGGCAAAGTCACAGCAATGGACTGCGTCTCCGATCTGCCAGCCTCCGGCAACAAGCGGAAAACGATTTTGACATTCTCGTGCCCGATCTCGACCTTCTGTACAAGTGTTCTAATTATTTCTCGCCTGCGGTGCCAATCCGCATCCGCGAGGACCGGCCCGATGGTTGCTGCAAGCTCACGAAGCCGCTCCACCGCAAGTCGAACGTGCTCTAGTTGATCGATGTCGCCGGAGTAAGCCTGTATCTGGGCATCAAGCTCAGCGATATGGCTCTTAGTTCGAGTCATCCGCGATGTGAACTGATCCTTTTCAATCAGGCCCTCGGTAAAGCTATCGATCAGCCGCTCAAGTGCGTGTTGCTGTTTGAGACGCCGGACTTTTAGAGCCTCCGCGTTTTGTAACGAAGCAACAGCCTTGCCGTCCTCCTGATACTCCCGCTCCAGCCTTTCTGGGTTTCTAAGGAGATCGCAAACCTCACGCCATACCGCGTCTTCCAGAAACTCAGCACGGATTTGCCCATTGCTGCAAATACGCTCGCCTCCGAAGCGATATCCGTCAGACCCAGTGCATCGGTAGTAACGATAGTCCTTCAGGCTGTGGCCAGAACCTCTTTCGCGAGTAGTCTTGCCGTAATACGCATAACGACAAACTGCACAGCAGGTCAGCCCCTGCAAGAGGTGTCCAGGCCTACGTAGACCCAGACGAGCACGAGTCCGATTTTCCTCTAGCTGCTCCTGTGCCACTCGGAACAATCTTTCATCCACTAACGGCAGAACGGTTACGAACACCCATTCCTTGGAATCAACCGCAACTGGCGTGTTGCTTCGCCGTGGTTCCGCCGGCCGCCCACGCGGCGGTCGAGGACGAGTCTTCCTTGTTCTGGGCATCATGCGCGTTTTGCCGTAGGCTGCCCGGCCAACATACGCAGGATTCTGAAGAATATGCCAAACCGCCTGCTTGGACCAGACACGCCTTCCAGATGCCGTCAATTCGCCCGCTTTCTGTAGCCTTCGACAGACTTCATTCAGACTACAGCGGTCGCTCCCAATCCAGAAGAAGATACGCTGGACGACTCGTGCTTGCTCAGCAATCGGCTCAAATCGGGCCTGACCTCCGCCCTCGCGGACGGAGACATAGCGGTATCCGAATGGAGCACAGGACATGACATTGACCGATCCGCTCTGTGCTGCATGCCGCTTACCGCGCCGACTCCGCTCCATGAACTTGGCTCGCTCATATTCAGCGATGATGCCTTGCATTTGGAGCAATAGGTCGTCTTCTGGGCTCTTGCCGAGCGACTT
>OCZT010004965.1_pt1 | contig 13327 bp, 30 predicted proteins | sample 1539031 | NCBI WGS metagenome assembly OCZT01 (sample SAMEA3539308, study PRJEB22396) | soil metagenome | biome: tundra; feature: field; material: soil | place: USA | collected 2010-05 | depth 0.15 m | reverse complement strand
GATAGTATGTTCTATTAAGAAATTAATAGAATGGGATACAAAAGTGAATGATTATGCCTCGGGAGTTCGAATCTCCCCACCTCCACCTGAATGCATTGCGGATAAAGGCTGAATACGTATAACATATCGTTAGACTGGCCATAACCTGAAGTAGTGTATTCAGTTGGGGGTGACTTGGGATCGAGCATGATAACTAATGGATGTTGACTATCCGAGGTAGTATGTACCCTCGTGAAAAATGTATACAAAGAAAATAAATGCAAATGATGCACAATTCTTGCAGGCCGCTAACGCCTAATAGCGAAGTTTCTATGTAAGTCTTTCTAGGTGATAACGATCCGAAATTGATAAGCATAGTAGTCCCAGCACCTTTGTAATGAAGGTCTTTGTCTAGCAAGACTGGGACACCCCTAATTCTAATAATTTGTATAATACAAATTACACTATAAGAGGTTTATATGACAAGACAAGAAATAGTTGAGTCAATGGTACCTACTACGTTAACACACCACAGTACTATAGTTTCTATTCTTATTCTAATTATTATAAAAAATAATATAACTGATGCTGATGTACCAGATTTTATAACTTTTTTATTAAAACACACCAATAAAACTATTGGAGAGATGGATACTGATATCGAGATTGGGTGTAAAAATGGTTACACTGTAGAGCAACAAATAGCAATCATAACAGATTTATGAATACAAAAACATACGTATCGGACAGAGGTATTCCTCTATTATGGCAAGGTCAAGTAGATGTACCTATTGTTACTGCTGAAGCTTATGAGAAATGGTATAGCCTTTTTATTGTTCATCCAGATAGGCGTGTAGAAAAAGTATCTCCTGCTTTAATTGATGAGGTTATGGGTAAAGAACCACAACTGTGGATTGATCATTACTTTCATCCTAGACTTCTTTTACTTATAGCTAAACATTTACAAGGTGAAGCACATACACTGGCTCTTGAAGTAGCTGCTGGACGTTGGGTATTATCTGAGTTATACCTTGTTGCACCATTACAATATAAACTTGAGGATTGAAATTAAAATGCCTGAATATAGAGTTGGTATTACAATTAAAGCTAATCGTGATATTCCTAAAAAAGGAATAAAGAAACATGATTATGGTACTATAACACACATAGAAGTTCTTGATTCAGAAACTTATTTTCATATCACAATGAGTGATGGAAAATGTATTGGTCCTTCATGTGAAAACTGTTGGAGTTTGTTATGAGCTTTGAAACAAGTGCTACTAATGTTCGAGTTACTAAAGGTGTAGCAAGATATAAATTACCTTGGTATAGAAGATTGCTGATGAATTTTATTGGTAGATCTCATCTTTGGTAAATAAATCTGTGCGTGTAACTCAGTTGGATAGAGTAATTTCCTTCTAAGAAATAAGTCGGGAGTTCGAACCTCTCCACGCACACCAAATAAGTTATGTATTCCAAAGGGGTTATCCCTTTGGTTTTATGACTTATTTTTTTTGTTGCAAATCTTATGTACTCTATTACAGATTGTAACATGAAACTAGAAGAACTACTATTAATAAAAGAAGTATTAGATACTGAGATGGTTTCTAATCTAGTAGATCTATATAAATTTAAAAAAGCTTATAGTATCTTAATTAAAAGAATAGATACTTTAGAGCGACATAAAAGTATTACAAATTATATTTCTTATTGTAAAATATGTAAGAAACCAGTTAACAGTAATCAACTATTCGCAAAAGATGGAGTATACCATTTAAATTGTAGAACACCTCAATATTAAGGAATATACCAATGAAGTTTAGATGGAAAGATGATTATAAAGTAGGTCATGAAGAAATCGATAGTCAGCATAAAACTTTATTTGATTTAGTAGGTGATTTTATAGAATCAAAACATGATTCTCTAATGTCAGATGCTTTAAAAGTATATGAACATAGTAAATTTCATTTTGACTTTGAAGAATCTATTATGAAAGAAGTTCAATTCTCTAATTATCTGAGTCATATTGAACAACATAAAAAACTACTTAAGGTTTTAGAAGAAGTAATAGTATCTATTACTAATAAAACTTTTATTAAAAATAAAACAGATATATTTATTGCTGAATGGTTAGTAAAGCATACAGCTATTGAAGATACTAAATTAAGTGATTTTATAAAGAAGCGCTACAAATGAGTAAAGAAAAGAAAATTATAGATATTAAATCTAAACAGAAAGTACAGCCAGTTGAGTTTAAACAAAAGGTATTTAGGTACCCATATCCAATTATGTTAGTTGGATGTAGCTACTACCAAATACACCAATTTAATGTATTCTAGGGTCTATTAAGGCCCTAGAATATATGATGTGATGATTTGTAAATAATAACGAATCGAATAATAATTTGAAACTATTAAGGTAGTAATATGTTAAACCCAGCATCCGCTCGTAACCTAACAAATGAAGAGTTAATAAACATTTTAGATGTTAGAAGAAAATATAGTTTTGTTATTGATGAACTATGTAATCGATTAGAAAAAATAAAAAATACTGAAGAGTTTAATCATAAAGTCGAATGTCCAGTATGTCATGCTGCTTTGATGACTGATATTGATGATAAAAATAAACTGTTTACAATTAGATTAGATAGGCACGTATGAGTAACTATAATAAATTAACAAATGGTCAGACTGAACGATTAGCTATTCTCAATGAAGAGATGTCTGAAGTACAATTAGAGTTATGTAAAGCACAACAAACTATATCTAAAATACTCAGACATGGTTATAAACCTGAGGGTTTAGATTATGACAATAGAAAACAATTGGAAACTGAACTAGGTGATGTATTGTTATCTGTTGGTAGATTATGTAAAGCAGGTGACCTTAGCTTGGATGTAATTATTAATGCCACTATTAGTAAGAGTACTAAAAATAATTACTTACATCATCAGTTGGATGAAATAGAAAATGGAATTAGAAATCTATAATACTCATGATTTAAAATTATTAAAAATAGGTGGAGCAGTAACTGGTAACAGTGATGATCTAGCTAATAGTTTTTTTAATTCTAAGAAATTACTTGGTAGAGCTAGAGATGTAGTGGTGATTAGTACTTACTTAAAAAGTAATTTATCTTTACTTGAATATCAAGCAATTTATTATCATGAGTTAGGTCATTATGTTAGAAGACATAAATTTAATAAAAATATTAATAATAGAGATAAAGAATTAGAAGCTGATGATTTTGCTGCTAGTTTAGTAGGTGCTAAAAATTTATTATCTGCATTACAGAAAATACCTAACATTTTAAGAGATTGTAATGCTTTAAAAGATAAATTTAAATTAGGTAGAACTGATACAGAATATCTTGCTATGTTAAATTTATTTTTAGCTAGGGTAGATTGTAAAATGCAATACCGGTATGATGCTTTAACAAAAAAATTATAAAAAACATATATCATACATGAAGGATCAAAGCCTTCATGTATGATATAAAATAATTACAATCACATATTACCTAAGTGACAAACCAAGATAGTAGTTTAAAACTTAAAAGGAGTAACATGCTTCCATTAGCAACAGACCCAACATTTCCTGCTAAATTGAAAGAACGTCGTATTGAGTTAGAATTTAAGCGTGGTAAGTTAGCATCTCTATCAGGCATTGATCCTAATTTAATTCGTAAGTATGAAGATGCTACACAACCTAAAATTAGGAACTGGTTATGCTTAAATATTGCATTGGGTTATAATCCATTTCCAGCTTATGCTGAACACATGGATATAGTGCCAGCTGGTGTTTTAAGATTACTGGATAACTATTTTGTTGGTTTAGTTAGACATATTCAACCAACTATAAATGACAATTTAGTTAGGACAAGGTGGCTACCATCTTCACCTTATTATCAACCTAATCAATAAAATTATGACAATTACTAATAGAATTAATGATCTTATTCGGTTTATTGATGTTACTACTGAATGTAATGTGAATGGCTGTAAATGTACAGAATGGAAAGATCAGAATGGCTGAAACTACACACTTGATCTGTGCTCATTGTGGTACAGATCATTCTATTTCAAATGCATTAAACCCAACAGGTAATCCAACAGGTATATTAACACTACGTGATGAAATACTAACATTCACTTGTCCGAAATGTGCTGTTGAATACAAAATACCTATTCTTATTAATAATTCTCATTATCCTAGAAATAATTTAAAATGAATACTACCACAATTGAACAACCCTATATGGGTAGTCTTACATTGCCTTGCATGCTTGGTGATATCACCATTTGCTGGGATGCACATAACCGTGAACAAATTCTTGAATTGATTCGTAAGAAAATGAAGGAAGGTTATTCTTTCTTTACTACGAAGAAATTCATGTTCAATAAGCTTACACATAAAGTTAAGATTACTGAGAAGAATATTGATGTTACAGAAGAGATCATTATTACTGATCAACAGTTTGAGAAAATGATTGTGGATATGAATGATAAAGATATTGCTACCTTGGTACGCCAAGACGAAGCTATGGTTGTCAAGCGTAAACATAGAACAAAAATCGAAACATTAAAGAAAGCTACCAAAGCTGAAGATGTAATTGATAAAGATTCTGTAGCTTTTCGACCACTAGTAGGTGGTTAATCAGTAGGAAGAAATATGCCAAACATAATTACCGCTAATGAAAGCAATATAGTTGTTACAAGTAGTACAGTTGTTTTAACTGATTTAGAAATAGCTAGGATTAATAACCAATTAGCTATTGGGAATCAAGTGGTAATTGATGTAAATGGCCAGATACTTACGTATCCTCGTACTAATACTTGTAGTACGAATACCTTTTACATAAATACACCGTTTATAGGTAGTATTACTTCTGCTTGTACTTCAACAACTACTAGTATTATTACTCCATATCAAAGCATTGGTATTCATACAGCTTCAACCACAAATTGGGGTTACTATTGTAATAACAGTTATATATATCAAACACCGCTATACGTTAAACCTAAACGAGGACCACTGATAAAGAAATCAATTCGTAGTTCTATTAAACGAGCTATGAAACTCATTGCTAACTTTGGTATGGAAGAAGATTTGAGAGTATTCTTCTCTGGTGGTGGTATTGAAATTAGTCATCCTGAATCATTACTGAAGTTTGTGATAAGTAAGAAGCATAACATGCTATTGAGTGCTACAGAGCGTTGTGGTCATCATGTACCCTATAATCTAGCGCTATATACTAAGACAGATATTCATGTCTCTGATCTCTGTGTGTACATGGAAGGTACACCAATTCTTGATCAGATACTGGCAGTATCTATGTTCGTAAAAACCGGTAATGAAGATTGTCTTCTTGAAAAAGCTAATTGGAATTCTTTAACAAAAAATAAAGAAATAGCAACATCATTAGCAATTTCTTCACCTATAATTAAAGAAAAATTAAAAATGAATAGATTTATTAATTAATTTAAAAAAATAAAAGGATCTTAGATGTTAAATTTAACTGGACAACAATTTGGAAGACTTACAGCACTACATGTTACTGATCAAAGAAATTATAAAAATTTACCCATGTGGTTTTGTAAATGTTCATGTGGTAATAATGCTTTAATATCTTCTAGTAATTTAAATACTGGAAAAACACGAAGCTGTGGCTGTTTAAATATGGAAAGAATAAAGACTCACGGACTTAGTGGGTCTCCAGAATATACAGCATGGGAAGGCATGATTCAAAGATGTACCAATATAAAAACATTAAATTATAATAATTATGGTGGTAGAGGGATTATGATCTGTGATAGATGGTTACATTCATTTGAAAACTTTTATACAGATATGGGTCCCAGACTGTCACCTGATCATTCTATTGACCGTTATCCTAACAATGATGGTCATTATGAACCAGGTAATTGTAGATGGGCCACACAAACAGAACAACTTAATAATAGAAGAAATAATCATTTAATAGATTATAACGGTATTACATATACTTCTTCTCAATTAGCCGAAAAACTTAATATTAATCCCGCAGTATTTAATACTAGATTAAATAGAAATTGGTCTATTGAAAAAATAATAGATACACCTATAAGACAATATGGTATTATGCAATGAGGAAGATCTGCTAGTTAAAGCAAACTATTTAAATCTAACAAAGGATATTGATTTACGTAGATCTTTAGCTACTGACTTACCAATGCTTACAAAGAAACTACGAGCTGATAATATTCTCATTACAGATTCATTTAATACAGAAAGAATACATGGCTCAATCACAAATGCAGCATAAAGAATTCCTTACAAAGCTAGCAGAACTTTGTAAGGAATATAAAGCAGGTATTGAATATACTAGTCATAGTGGTATTGTTATTTCATTTAAAGATACTGAATATGATTTAGGATTTATTGCAGATCACTTAACTGCTGGTGATGAGATACTCGCAATTGCAAATAAAATAAATGTACAAAACAACTGATCTATTACATATAGCTTTAGCAAATAACTATATTGGTGAAATTTTAATTGAGCCAATTATGTTATCTAGCTTAATACACAAAATATTTACTGGTAAATCATTAGGATCATTTACAATGTATTTTTATGGTAAACCAGACGATGAATTGAAATTCTTATTTGGATATGAAAGATAATTTATGAAAAATAAAAGTTATATTGACTCTGTTAGAGTTAACAGTGAAATAATTTTAATCCAGTATATTGATACTGAAACTGATGAAGTGTGTTTTATAGGTGAACATGTAGATGTTATTAGATTTCTAATTAATCATAGCGGATATACCACTTATGTTAATGATAAATTAGAAATTATTAATATCGGTAAATTTGGATATCGACATGGTACTGATTGCAAATTTATCGATTTTACTTTTGATAAACATTTTGTGATTGATAATCCTCAACTTACAGTTGATCATCCAGAGCTTACAGAAATAATAGTTCAAACTACTAGTGGAGATTTTATACGTGCTGAACAATTAGTTATCAAACATTTGTTATTGGTATATCCAGAAATTTTTAAAGTTTAAAATGATTAAAAAATATTTAAATAAATTTCTAAGTATCTTCCATCTTAAAGTAGGCTCAGGTAATGGATACATTGTGATCTATGTTCATCCGCCTACAAAGAAAATACTAGATATTGAGAACGGTACTTATAAAAGTAAACCAGCTTTAAAAGATGTTAAGTTTGATACCAAGGAAGATCCACATAGACTTCCTAAATCATCTATTGCTGGTTCTTCTAAAAGTTCAACTATTGTGCAACATAACAAATATATTAGGGTAAAAGATAATGATCAGTAAAATACTTGAATATTTTAATTTAAATAAACGTGTTACTTCAGCTAAATTTAAAGACATAGCTAATGCTGAAGCTGAAGCCGGAGCAGCTATTGAAGCAGAAAAGAAATCAAGAGCTGAAGCAGATAGAGATTTTATTGCTAGTATCAATACACCACCTAAGAAAATCTTAAAGAAATTTAAAGAAACCTCACTTACTATTAGTTTTAAAGATGGTCGTATTTTATCATGGACCATTACAATGTCACCAGACGATAATGATTTTGTATGGAGAGATTTTTATACTTGGTATGTATCTAAAGATTCACCATTATATGTTTTTGTAGATAAAGAAGACACGAATATCTTTAAACGTGAAAACATTGTAAATGTAGTTTTTTCTAAACCAAAGATTGTTGAAAAATGAATGATACTATTCTAATAGCTATTATTACCGCACTGGCAGGATTAACAGGTTGTGTTATTACAGCTACAGTGTATCTTTATATTAACAAAAATAAAATAGCTGAGGCTAGGCACAAGGCTGCTTTATTGCAAGCTTATAAAGATATTGCTGCTTTCTACCGATTAGAAGAAATGTATACTAGTGCACTTTGTACAGAATATAAATCTCCTGAATCTATTAAACGCGCCTACAGGCGCATGTTACGTGCTCAAGGTCTTTCATCTCCTAGTCATTCGGCTAATATAACTTTTGCTGAAAAGAAAATAGAAAAGTTAAATCAAGGATAAATTATGATTAGTAAATTATGTATATTGTTAATTGTTTTTATTACAGGATGTACTCAACCATCATCTTCTGAGAAAAAATATTTAGTTCTACCAGATGAATTAAGTGATTGTAGATTTTACAATGTAAATCCAGGCGGTTTACAAAATAATATCACAATAGTACGTTGTCCAAATAGTTCTACTACAACTCAATATACACAGAGCTGTGGTAAGAATTGTACTGTAACTAAAAATAACTTTGTTATTGATGGTGAAGAATATATTAAGAAAAAGTAAATTGTTCTATAGTCTTTGCATGCAAAGACTATCATAGAGTTTATTACTCAACTAGTATTGCATTGCAATACCCATAGACTTTGTTTATGGATTTTTAATGGATTGTAAGAATTTAATAATCTACAATCTAATTTTAGGAAAACTATATCTGAAGTAGCTAAGAAAAGATGGGAAGACCCTGAATATAGAAAAACTATGATTGAAGTAGTTAATAAAAAAATAACTATCAATGGAGTTGAGTACGAGTCTATTAAATTAGCTAATATAGCACTAGGAATTAATTTATATAAAAATAAATTAATTTAATAAAATTGTATTCTAATTTTTTTCAGTCACATATAGCCTAAGTGATCTAACGCAGATAACCTTTATGTTTTATAAAGAATCTGATCATTTTTCTTTTGAAGGAGTAAGATCATGCGTAAATTATTCTTAATTGCAGCTGTCAGTATTTTGACAGCTTGTGGCGGCGGTGGAAGTAGTGGTGGTGGAACACCTCCTGTTTCTGGACCTGGAGCAATAGTGCCTGTGGTAGATTCAACTACCATCACAACTGTAGGTATGACTACCACCACCACACTTCCACCGGTGATTGTTACACCACCGGATACAACTACCACCACTACGATAGATACGACTACGACAACAACGTTGTCTGTAGTAGTGCTACCACCACCTGATGTAACGCCCCCGGTAGTAACTACAACTACCGTACCTGCTACCACTACTACTACTGTAGTTACAACTACTACAACTACTTTGCCACCAGTAGTTGTAGCACCACCTGTTGTTACTGGTCCTGTTGTAAACACATTGCCAGGGGTTCCCGGTGTGAATCCTGGTACTAATTTGTATACAGTTGTGACATCTGTTAATTCATCTTTAACAGCAGGATTGCCAGCACGAACTGTTATTAGTGACCCCGGGTTTGAGCAAGCATTGGTTGATCTTGGTTTGGATGACGTAGTTGATGGTAGTATTTTGACATCAAAGATTACTAACATTGATCGTTTGGTAATTACCAAAAACTATGGCATCACTAGCATTTCAGGTATCGAGAATTTTGTCAGTATGCGGTATTTGAATGTTGATCATAATCTACTCTCGAGTGTTGATCTTTCCAAGAATACTTCTTTATTGCAAGTAGTTTTTTGGGGTGGTAAACTTACATCTTTGGATGTGACTAAATTAGTAAATCTTGATGGTCTTTGTATTAGCGATCAATTGATTACATCAATTGATCTTTCTAAGAATACAGTTATTCGTGAGTTGGATTTTCAAAATAGTTTGGTGCCAGTAAATGGTGGTTTGGCCTCTTTGAATATTGCGAATAATATTTATTTGGAACGGGTTTACTTGATGTACAACAGTATAACAACTGTTGATACAAGTCATAGTCCAAAGATGACTGACTTTTGGGGTAATAATGATAAATTTACATCTTTAGATTTCTCTAATAATCCAGTAATGGATATGGTTATTGTTTACAATAATACATTGTCTTACTTAAATGTTGCTAATGGTAGGACACCGCGTAATGTGGCGACAGATGGTAATCCAAATCTGCTTCAGGTACATGTCACAAATGTGGCAAATGTATTGAGTTATATCGCCAGTGTAGCTAGCGATGGTATTCACATCACCTGGATTCATGATATCTGGACGAAATACGTCCTTTAAAAAGTAATGATAATTCACAGGGCCTTTAGGGGTCCTGTGTTTTATGTAACATTATTTTTTTTTTTATGAAAGTAAATCTTATGTATTCATATTAAAGGAAATACTCAAAATGATTATTAAAACAAATCTGATCCCTAGTGGATTTGATGCAATGACACTGTGGCCTTTTATTTTAGTTAGACCCACGCAAGCTGATAACAAAGGTTTAATTGAACATGAATTGGTTCACTATAGAGAACAAGCTTTTATTTCACCTATTTGGTGGCTACGTTACTTACTGATTAAATCATTTCGTTTGAATGCTGAAGTGAGAGCTTATAAACGTCAAATTGAAGTCAATGGCATTTCTATATTCACTGCTGCTAGTTATTTAACTAAGTATCATTTGAATATTACAGTAGACGATGCTATTAAATTATTAACTGTTTAATTTTAGGAGTATGTAAATGAGATATCGTGATAAGTTTATGTTCATTGGAACAGGTGTAGTGTTGTTAGCTTTATTTGCATCTGATCCAGATGTAGGTGTTCTTAATAGTTTACCATTTTTTGGTAGCACATTAGCTGGCTTACTTATCTATAGTAAAGCAATCTTAGGTGTAGCATTCGCACATTATGCTCGTAAGGCTCTGTTTGATTATCCTGAAGCTGATATGCAATCTTTGGCTAAGAAGGCTCTTGAGTCGGCTGAAGGCGCTGGAATGTATGCTATTGCTGTAGCCATTATATTTGCAGCTATTGCTTATCTCGTAAAGACTTGATATGAAAAGGATTATAGCTTTCATTATAATCCTAATCTCTTGTAATGTATTTGCTCAAGACGTAAAGACATATATACCAGAGAAAGCAAAAATATATGCACCAATATTAAGAACTGAACAACTTAAGTACTGGCCCACTCACCCAATGCCTGAAGTATTAGCTGGCTTAGGTGAACAAGAATCTTGTTTGAGTTTAAAGCATAAAAAATGTTGGGATCCCAAATCTCAATTAAAAACTTCACGTGAAGAAGGAGCCTCAATCTTCCAGATCACAAGAGCTTTTAATTCAGATGGTTCTATTCGTTTTGATGCATTAAATGAATTAAAAAATAAACATCCTGTTTTAGGTGAATGGAATTGGAATAATGTTTATACGAGAGCTGATCTTTCTCTTGCAGCGGTAGTATTAAAAACTAATGATGACTATAAATCTCTTTATCTAATTAGAGATCCAATAGAAAGATTATACTTTCAAGACAGTGCTTACAATGGTGGTATGGGTGGCGTACAAAATGATCGTAGAGCGTGTGGATTAAAGAAAGGCTGTAATCCACAAATATGGTTTGATAATGTAGAGAATAGTTGTACTAAAAGCATGAAACCTTTATATGGTTCTACCGCGTGTGCAATCAATCGACTTCACACTACAAATGTATTTAAAGTACGATCTAATAAATACAAGCCTTTCTTTATGTAAACTATATTCTAGAACTTTAATTAGTTCTAGAATATATGTTCTACTTTTATTTTTTTACAATCACATATTACCTGTATGAGTTAACTAAGAAGAACTATCTGAATCAATTTGATTATTTTACACATCAGCTAAATGTTGTGCGTAGAATATAATATTTATAAAAAGGAACAAAAATGGTATACGTAGAGTATTTAAGCTCTGGCAAGGATTTCGGTAAAGTATTGCGACAATTATCAAAAATAGGTGTACCTATTCGTATCGTAAGTTGTGTAAAAGCAAATGGTGAAAATGAGATTACTTATCTTGATAAAACATTTGCAACTTATAAATACAATGATAAAGATATCCCAATCTTTAAGTTTCATGAACCCTATGAATCTTTTAGGAAATTGGGACAACCAGTTATGGTAGAAGAAACAACTCTTCAATCTATGGCTAATAAGTTAAAAGATAAATTTCATTCTAAAGGAAAACAAAATGCAAAATGAATTAGTTAAACAACCAGGTATTGAAGATTTGGTAACTGGTAGTGGTACTCCAGTAGAAGAAGCATTGGCACGTCTTAATGCACAAACTACTGGTTATGGTCTGGTTAATATGGTTGGTGATTTTAATAAGGCAGTTGAGATTGTCAGGATTGCTAAGGTCTGCCATAATGTCAATAAAGCCTATTGCCTGGCTCTAGGTGACACTTCTGTTCCTACTTGGGAAGATGCACCAGCTTGGCAAAAAGAATCGATTATAGCTGGTGTAAAACTGCATCTGAATAATCCTAATGCTAGCACTGATGATAGCCATAATTCTTGGTTAGCTCAAAAGACAGCTGAAGGTTGGAAGTACGGTCCTGTGAAAGATGTGGAGAAGAAAGAACATCCTTGTTTTGTACCTTACGATATGCTTCCTAAAGAACAACAAGCCAAGGACTTTATCTTTAGAGAAATTGTTCATTCGTTAGTTGGTAATTAATATTTATCATAAATCCTCTAGGATAAAATACCTAGAGGATTTATGTTGTGTAAAATAATTTTGAAAGAAATAAAATGAACATAGTCTTATACCACAAGAATTGTATTGATGGATTTATGTCTGCTGTACTCATGTATCTTTATTTTAAAGAAATTGGTGAACTTAATAAAACTGGATTTGTTGCGGTTAATTATAATGAACCAATGCCTGATATAACAGATAAGCATGTTTATATTGTTGATTTCTCTTATCCAAAGGATGTAATAGTCGATGCTGCCACACGTGCTAAATCTATTACAATGTTAGATCATCACTTATCAGCAGCACAACAATGGGGTGGTTATATTGATGAATCATTTAAATCTGGATTACCTGTTCATTGTCAATTTAATATAAAAATTGCTGAACATCAGTCTGGTGCTGGATTAACCTATAACTGGGTTATGCGTAATATTCTTTATAATGCTGGTAATTTTAATAATACTATTTTTGTTAATGATGACGATGACCGTATTTTAGATGTAGTTAAAGCAGTACAAGATCGTGATTTGTGGATATTTAAACGTCGTAATACTAAAAAAATTCATGAGGCTTTAAGTATATTACCCAGAACTTTTGAAGCATGGGAAGAATTCCTAGTTAAATCACCATATGATGATTTTAAAGAAAAGATTAAAGCCGCAGGTTACTATCTTGAAGTCAAAGAAAAACTAGCGATAGAGTATGCTTCTAAACATGAACTAGTAGACTTTCTAGGCTATCGTGTTCCAATAGTAAATTGTCCTGCTAATTTTGCTTCCAGTGTAGGAGAAATTCTATATCAAGGTTATCCATTCTCAGTAACTTATTGTCTAAGATCGGAAGAGCGTCGTGTAGGGAAAGAGTGTAGATCTCGGTGGTC
>OCZT010004964.1_pt1 | contig 13328 bp, 12 predicted proteins | sample 1539031 | NCBI WGS metagenome assembly OCZT01 (sample SAMEA3539308, study PRJEB22396) | soil metagenome | biome: tundra; feature: field; material: soil | place: USA | collected 2010-05 | depth 0.15 m | reverse complement strand
CGAGATATTGGCGTGACTGGAGTTCAGACGTGTGCTCTTCCGATCTCAAAGCTCGGATCCTCCTGGCAACACGCCGGGACCTCCCCGTTCGGGAGTTGCCCGAATCGCCGATGAGTGCTGATCAACTGCTTCATCACACCCGTCCGCAAGAAATGGACTCGGCCAGCTCCCAAAATAGATTCAGAGGGGAGGAGGCTTGTGCGCTATGGCTGGCCCGTTGGCTGGCTGCCTGGGCACCGCAAGACAAGCAGTTACGCAACGATGTACTCGACCAGGCCCGAGCTCGCCTGAGCGCGTGATCAATCGTGAAAAGGTGTGGGGCTTCTATGCGCAGGACTCGTGGAAAGTAACTCACCGTCTGACGTTGAATTACGGAATCCGCTACGAGTACACGCCCTTTTTCACCCGCCGGCGCCGGTCACCAAGCAACCCGCCGCGGCCCGGGCAGAGCCTTCCAGGTCTGCCCCTAATGCACCAGGCGCGGTCCTGTTTCCAGCTTGGGCATCACTGTTGAAGCGGGCGCTCTTTCCACCTGCACGCAGCCGTTCTCCAGTGCCAGTTGCTGCCTTCCCAACTCGATGATCGCCTCAAGGATTCCCTCCCTAAATATCTCGCCACTGAACTTTGCCCCGCGCCGGTTCGGGATCGTGCCTGCATCCTGGAAGCCGATCTGGAAGAGATCCTGGAACTGTGCGTGGCAGGGAGGAGTTCCATTCATGAACTCCTTTAGGGTTACATTGGAGACGATCAGACGGGAGTGTGCATCGCCTTTACCGTAGCCTTCATAGTGCTCGTGATACGCCCGCGCCTGTCTTGCACTGTCGGCGAAGATGAACCAGTCTTCGTCATGATCAGCAGTAGTTACCCAGTACAACCGAATCTGTTTTTTGCTTGCCATATGGTCCCTGTTCTCTTTACCCCGCCGCCGGGTTGCAACCCGCCGCGAAGGGAGGCCAGTGTAGCACAATGTATCTCAGATAGAACAGGGGCAGGAAAATTCATACCGCTCTCATATCGTATGCTCTATCGAGCACCTATGCAGTGGAAATCACCTCAGCAAAGCTTGCGTGATGTAATGTAGCCCTGTTGAATCTAGCCTTAGCACCGACAGATTTTGGAGGTTTCATCTAGGTCGCTAAAGTCAATAGTTTTGGCCGCCGCGCTCTTCTTCTCAGCTCTCTCTCCCGCCTATGCAGGCCCAACCGCCGCTCCGCACTTCCACTCAGAGCAAGAGGCCAAGCAGCATTGCCCACACGATTCGATCGTGTGGGGTGAACACAAAGACGGGGGTTTATCACCTGAAGGGAGAACGCTGGTATGGGGCAACCAAGGACGGGGCGTATGTTTGCCGGAAGGAAGCAGATGCCGAAGGTGATCGCGTCACCAGGAATGGCCAGTGATGACGCGGATATCGTTAGCACGTCTTTCAAGCCATCCCCCTGGCTCTGATGGGCGTTTGGGCCGGACTGCCAAGACGAAGTTAGCCCCGTATTGAGTTAGGGCATAGCTGACCTTCATGCCACTGCGTATGGTTGGTGAGGATCGCCGTTGCCTACGGCGTTTATGAGGAGTAACCCTGTTTGTGTGGAGCAGTAGTTGTATTTGACGAGAACCGACTTTGCGGGAACGTCCGGTGTCATTTGATCGAACAAAAGACCCGGTGAATTCTTTCTCGAATTCTGAATACGACACCAACATTTTGTGGACCTGTGAGCATAAGGGTGAGCTGAGTCGCATGTCGGGTGTCCCATTCGCATTGCTCCCCAGAAAAGATTCGACGTACTAGATGGTCTAACTGCTCTTTCTCGCTGTCTGTGGTTAGCGTCTTGACGCGCTCAGCTATCGCATGTTGGAGGAAGTCGAGCGTCTCAATAGCTTGAAGCGACTCCAAATTCGTCCGTTGGCCATTAGGCGCGAGGCTGTCTGCATGTGCTACACGCGTAAGATTATCCACGTCGAGCGCCGGGATTCTTTCTATGCTCTCATCACTCCATCTCACTTCGAGGTACTCAGAAGTGTGGTTGAGGACAAAGCCTGATTTCTCGAAGGCTTTGGTGCAAACGTCACCCCGTTTCCAGGGACTTTTGCGCGGATCAAGGGACGGAGAAGTAGTCATATGACTCCTGTCTTTAGTGTGCAGCCGTATAAGGGATGCATGCAAAACGGGGCAATTTACGACTGGCCCCGAGCAGTCGGCTAGCCTAGCAAACCTTGAGTTCGACGGGCCTGAAGTCACGAAGTATGCGGACGGTTGCCGATTGAGACGGCTATAAGTGCAGTCGATCTCATGCCGATCATCAGTTTCGTCCCTGTCGTTGTCGATGAAAAAGCCGAGTGACCGTTCGGGGCTCGCTCCAATGCTAGCTCAAGCCGCAGATGTCTCTTATCCCCGTGCTATCGTCCGCCTCAGCGCGGCTTCGATTTTTGCGCCCCTTCGGGAAAACGGAAGGGCGGCAAACATTTTATCAGCCAATTCGTCGTTGGTCCGAAGTTTGCCGTCAGACTTCACCCATCGAAGTAAGGCCTGTAACTCGCCACTCGTGTACTCCGTAATGGATGCACGTACCGGAACGGGAGCATTCACCGGAATTCGACCACTCGGCGCTTTGGTCGGGGCGTTCGGGCTAGGGTCCGCGGGCACCGCAAATGTTTGCAGTGACTTAACGGGTTTAGGTCGGTCGCTTGCAGCGACAGCCTTCTGAAACGCTTGAACAGCACGATCTACTTCCTCGTCTCGTCTCATGAACCAATCCGTTGACCAGATGCGATGAAAAGTCCACCCGAGGTTTTCGAGTTGCTGCTGGCGAAGCCTATCGCGGTCACGGGCGGTGTAGCTGGAATGGTACGTCGCTCCATCACACTCAATGGCCAAGACGAACTTGCCAGGTCGCGTTGGGTGCGAAGCCGCGAGGTCAATCCGAAACTTGGAGCAGCCAACCTGCGGCACGATTTCTATCCCTTTGGCGCAGAGGGCGTCGTATACATCAGCCTCGAAGTCATTCATGGGCTCGTTGGTCAGCTCTCCATGGGAGAGAAGTGCACCACCTGAGCTGGCATACTGAAGATAATTCTTGAGGAACTCCAACCCCGTTCCCGGCCTGACCTGAGTGCTGTTGATGTCGCTGTAAACGAACGAAGAGACGACGATCACCTGTTCCTTGGCACGAGTCGCGGCAACGTTCAGGCGACGGCGGCCCCCGGCAGACAAGATAGGCCCAAAGCGCAGGGGTAAGTTCCCAGCCCTGTCCTTGCCATAGCCGACGGACAGGATGATCACATCGCGCTCGTCTCCCTGCACTCGCTCCAAGTTCTTCACGAAGAACCGTTCCGGTCTACCCGTGTCGAAGAACTCCGCCAGTGTGGGATAACGGGCGATCTCGCGATCCAGGAGGGCCTGGATCCGGTTAGCATGCTTGATGCCCATGGTGATCACGCCCAACGTCCGACCGGGTTGAGTACGTGCATGATGCAGGACTAGCTCCACCACCTTCTGGACTTCCCCTCCGGAGCTGTCCTCTTGGCCATCCGAATTCGGGATGTAATCCACAAAGACGTGAGACATCGCGGCGGTCCCGCCCGGCCCCGGAAAGGTGACCAGCCGGTCATCGTAAATATGGTGGTTTGAGAACGAGATGAGTGATTCGTCCCGGCTTCGATAGTGCCAGTTCAGGTGGAAGCCCTTGACGAACGGGATCATCATGTCGAGGAGGCTCTCATAGGCGGTCGCGTCACCATCCGCATCCTCATCCTCGTCTGCCGCCGCGAAGAACGTGCTAGGCGGCAATTGCTTGTTGTCTCCCGCCACTATGACATGCTTGCCACGGAGAATAGATGGGACAGCGTCTTCAGGGAGAACCTGTGAGGCTTCGTCAAAGATTACATAGTCGAATGTGCCGGTGGCGGCGATGAGTTGGCACACCGACAACGGACTGGCCATCCAACACGGGCAAACCGCGGTGAGCACTTCCGTAGCCTGGGCGAAGACTTGACGCAGCGGCTTGTGTTTTCGACTCTTGGCTGCCTCACCCCGTATCAATGTTTCCTGCTCGGGAAATTGGTTCATAGCCGCGATGGTCCTCTCTGCATGAACACGCCGTACCCGATCCGCCGCAAGTTGCAGCCGGGTTTGGTCCAGCCGCTTGAAGTCGCTGACATATCCGTCGTGTGTCGATCCCACGAACCCGCGAATGCTTGGGTCATTGATCGCTGCCGAATCCAACGTCGACTTCAGCCAGACGTATTGGAACAATGCCGCCCACTGTGCCGATGGCCTCCTTGTAGTCCGGATCTCATCCACAATGCGTTGAACGCCCAAAGAGTAAAGCTCCTGCTCGATCTCGCACAACCGGCGAATTCGGTACGGCGTCGTGTTGTCTGAAGCGAGCGCAGAGACCTTCGCTGTGACGGCGGAAAGGTCCAGGTCATCCCAAGTGGATTTGCAGATCGTCCCCAAGGCGCGTAGCTCTGCCTGGGCCGTCTGATAGATTTTGTCGCAAGCCTGCGTCTCCGGGATGCTCCTCGGTCTCGCACCGACCCCTGACAACTCATGCCAATCGTCGCCGGCCTCTTTAGCTTTGGTCAACTCCCGGAAGATGACTGTCCCCGAAGCCTTTGCACCCCGTCTCAGCCTTGTCGCTTTCTTGCGAGCTGTTTTGTACTCTCCGTTGGTGAGTCGAAGCCACACGCCCCGAATGCCGCTAACTTGGCTGGGCTTCATCGCGGTCAGCATTTGGTCGGCCTCGGAGAAGACCTCCGGCGCATAAGCGGCGAGTATTTGATCGGCTCGCTTTAGAACCCCGAGGAACTTATCCATCTCCACCAATGTCTTAGGGAACCGGAATCCTGATGATTCGGATGTTCGATGGAGGCAATCCGTAAGGCTAGGAATGATCTCTGAGTCGAGGCGGCCTGCTAGGTCCACCGCATTCTGGACGGCTTCACCGTCCTCGAGTTCGACGCCTGTCCATGGTGAGGTATCGCTTCGGTTGAACAGCGTCTCGAATCCTGCCGCCTCACCGAACAGATCGAGTACCCGCTCTGCTCGCTTAGGAACAATCTGCAACAAGTCCGGCCCTCTCCAGCGCTGAGGCGAGCTGACGTTAGAGGGTAGCCGAAGGAGAGATCCCTGCATCGCGTAGACCGTCTGCTCTGTGGGAGTGTGGACTTTATGCATCATGGCATCGTGCTGATTGAGTTTGCTCCGCCGGTCGACGAACTGTTGATGCACGACTTCCGAGAGCGGCTTGCCCGCTTCCCGGACGGTACTGAGAGTTCTGGCAATACGTTCCATGACCTTCTTCGGTGTCTGCTCAGCTCCATGAAGGTCTAAGGCCAAATGGCCGAGTCCGACCGAAGTCAGTCGGTTCATGACGACCTCAAGCGCGGCACGTTTCTCGGCGACAAAGAGAACCTTCTTTCCGTTCGCGGTCAACGTTGCGATGAGGTTGGTGATCGTTTGGCTTTTGCCTGTTCCCGGGGGGCCATGTACGACGGCGCACTGTCCGGCGCCGATACCGGCAATCGCACACTGCTGGCTTGAGTCCGCTTCTACAACCGCAAACTCGTTATCAGGCAAGATCGTGTCGAGGGAGTGCGGGTCTGTCGCTATCTGCGAACTGCCCAATTTCCTTCTGGCTGCGTTGTCGCCTGCGATGGCCGCGACGACGTCATTGGCCAGAAGTTCCGCCCTGCGATTCTCCAAGTCCCGTACCATTGCAAGTTTTTGAAATGAGAAGTTGCCCAGCGCCGCGAACACCTCCGCTTTGAACCCTGGAAGCGTGCGTGCCAGCGTGTTCAGGTAGTCCAGCACGGCCCGGACGTTGACTTCCGTCGTCTCCGCGTCGTCATCATGCGAATACAAACTTAGAAGCGTTTCGGCGGTGATGGGCAGGTTCAGCTCTCTGTTGAAGATGTGAAGAAGAACCGGGTTGACCTCGACCTCACCGGCAAGAGCAACTTCCGTCGCCTGTAGGTCTTGTCCTTTGAACTTGAGTCCTATGGGTACGAGGAGAACCGGGGCGACAGGGTCCCGCCCGCCGTCATCGGCGGTCCAAGTGCACCTTCCGAGCGCAAGATAGAGCGTCAACAAGCCCTTCTCTTCAAAGTTCTCTAGGCCCTTGCGGGAGATCTCGCGGTTGGCTGAAATCTTGTCCTGATCGCTTGCTACAAGGTCACTGATGGTCGCGGTTTGCCCGTCGCTCAGGAAGTCCTGCATCCGCTGACTGAAAGGCAGTTCAAGGGTGCCACTGGCAACCGGCTTATAGAAAAGCAGATTGTTACGGCGCGAGAGGTCGATGAGGCGATTCATCCACCCATCTCGTGCGGTGTCGATCAGTCTCTCGCGGACAAGGCTATCTGGCACTCCGGCACGGGTTGCGACATTCTCGGTTGTTGGCATATCGATCGGAAGCACCACTATAGCGCATCAAAGCCCGCGGGGCCGCCACGAGACAGTCCCCGGCCCGTATGATGGAGGCCGCCTCCCCACGCTGTGTATCTAGGCAATACTGTAACTTTGGTTTCCGATTCCAGCCTATGCGGGGTTCCTCGTTTGGGGGATGCTACGGCGTTTATCAGTACTCATCTTTTTTCCGCCCGCCCAGGAGCCGATAGCTTCGCTCGTTGAGTATCAGCGATCAAGTCCCTTTGTCGAGACTTCGGACCCAGATAGTACGTGGAACGGTTCTACGGAGATGCGCTCGTACCGCACTTCCAGCACGGTCAGGGTTTCAGTTCCGCCCGGCGCATGAAGAAGCACTTCATCGTCTTCTGCCGCTCTCATTAATGCGCGCCCCAGAGGTGAGGCCCAACTGATGTGGTTGCGGCGAGATTGACTTCATCTGTGCCGACGATGCTCACCACTCGCTCTGCCCCCGCGGCATTCGCATAGCGCACGGTGGCTCCAAAGAACGCCCTTGTCGCCCGCTGCCCCGTTCTCGGAGCTTCCGGATCTACCACCTCTGCGGCTTCGATTCGTTTTGTTAGGAAGCGAACCCGCCCATCGATCTGCCGCAGTCGTCGCTTACTGTACTGATAGTCGGCGTTTTCACTGCGATCGCCATTGCCCGCAGCCCACGCCACCACCTCCACCACGGCCGGGCGATCCTTGGCGAGCAAAAAATGGCGCTCATCTTTCAGGCGTTCGATCCCGCCTGGGGTGATGTAGTTTTTGCCGTGGTTCGCCGCTGGCTCCTCTACTTTCGGTCTTCTCGTAAACCCTTTTCGCATCCTGCGGCCATCTCTTAGCGCGATTTGAGCTATCGGCGTTTATCGATATCGTCGGCGTGAAGTCTATTGCGACTCCTGCGTTGCCGGGTTCTCATCAGGTATGGCCCCAACGGTCTCCTCGATGGAGTCTCCGGGATCGTCGATATTCTCGAAACCGATGCCATTCTTGAAATCGCCATTGAGAAAGCGCTGAAGTTTCCGCTGGGCTTGTCTCTCGTAATCCGTCAGTGGCTCGTCATGCGGCAGTTGTTCATTTAGCTGGCGTATCGTTGCCACATCTAGTTTGTTTTCGACATAAGGATCGGTTGGCCCTTCAACCAACCCCTGGGGAAGGAAAATGCCGGCGAATGATTGTAGGAGCCTCAACCGGCTGTTTCCGATATAACGCCTCCAGAAGTCGTACTGTATCAGGCGGTCTTCAGGGTCGGCCGTCACGTTGTATTTGGAATTGGGCTGCAGTCCCCACAAATTGAACGATCCCGGATCGCCTGTTGTGATGTCGACGTGCGCCACATCAACGTCACGCCCATAGCGCGTCCTCATCCGCCGTATAAAACTCGGATACAGATCGGCGAAAGACACTTGCAGCTTGTAGCTATTTTCCTCGGATGTCGACCGAGTCAGTATCCAAAAGGACATGGAGTCGTCGGTTGCGTCGGCGATACATTTGTCGAGGAATGCCACTCTGCTTGCCTTTGGCAGCTCCTCGGCTACCCGAAAGACCATCCTGAAGATGTGCCCGGCCTCACCAAAACCCATCATCCTGTCGTAGGTCAGATTTTTCGCCTCCAACATCGCTGCATCGACCCAGGCCTGTCCGACGGGGATTGAAACCTTCGTCACGACGTTCGACACTTTTCTCAGGAAGTCATCTCGTTTGAGTGAGCCCTTTTCCATTGATGAGAGTTCATCTGAAAAAAGCTTCCGGCGCGCCGCATCATCGGCGGCGTCGGCAGAGTTCTTGATGAAGGTCTCCAGTTCAACCGCACTGTAGATAGCAGCTGGCAGGTCGTAACGGAAGTAGGCCGGAAACATGCCGGCTTCGGAGATGCGCCTTTCATCATCCTCTTTGTTTTTGCGCTTGGGGCGAAGATCCCAGCTGAAACGATCTTCGGCCGCGATCTTGGGAAACATCTCACCTAATATGCCTTTGATCTGCTCAAGCTGCGCTTCGCCCTCAGTCGCGGTCTTGAGATCTTCGAAAAACCTCGCCTTTCCGCGTTTCTTTTCATCGTCAGAACGATAGTCGCCGCCGCGCAGCCAATTGTCTCCGCCCGTCAATATCAATGAATTTTTAGCGACTATGTCATAAACGGCAGGCTTGAAACGTCGCAGCATTTCTATAAGCGTCAGGTCTATCGGGTCAACTTGTCGCCGTAAAGGCGCAGCTGCCACGCCAACGTCATTGGCGAGCAGTCCGACCGCACGTAAGTTTCGGAGGAACGGTGCAATGCGAAGCGGCCAGACCTCTTCGAGCTCTTTTCTGAAGTCATCCACTTCGGTCTCATTGTCAAACCATGATCGTCGCCGCAGAGCCGAAATTAGCCGGTCGACACCGGCCTTTTGCAGCGAAGCCAAATCTTCCTTCGGAACAGCAACAGAGGCTGGAAAGAACTTTTCGAAATAAAGGTTGCTGTCGTCCTTGTTGTCACCGCACACTGTCTCAGTGAGCGTCTTTCGCTCTGCTGCACACACAAAACTGAGATTAGGAAGGGCAGAGATGCCGCGTACAACTTTCAAAAGCGGCAACAACTCGTCGCGTTGCATGCGATCAAGCTCGTCAAGTAAAACGACTACGCGCTTGGGCAGTCGCATCAAGGCAATCTTCAGGTTCTCAATGTCATCTCTCTGCGTTGCAGCCGGGAACAATTCAGGAAAGCCCTTCAGGAACGGAACAGTTTGCGCAAGCGCATTTGCCAGTCTGCCGGCACTCTTCCTGAGACCCGGAACCATATACTGCTTCTGGCATTCGTTGGCGATGTCTGCCATCAGGTACGAAGTGAGTGTTTCCTGTGAGCCCGGAAGCCAGGTGCTGAAGGAAACCACGATGGCTTTATCGTCAAGGTGTTCGCGGAGTAGGTTGAGGATGGAGGTTTTTCCTGATCCAAACTCTCCGAACAGGGCGATGACAGGGGCTTTCGCAATCAGCAGCTTTACCGATAAAGAATCGATCAGGCCCGCTCTGTCGAGTGAATCTTCCGACCAGCTTTGTATCGGGTCGTCTGACTCCGTCAGCGCGGTACCCGCTGCGTTTTTTACGGTCGTCGATACCTCGATGTCCTTCTCGTCAGGTATATGGCGGCTCCGCTTGATAGCACGGCAGTGACACAACGCACCTAAACCTATGCTCACGCCGATCCCGGCCAGTCCGGCCAGAACCCGGTAACGAAAGCTGTATCCTGTCGCACTCAAAGCGGCAAGCGTGAGGACGAAGGGCAGAAACCATAACCCGCTCGTGACGCCAAACCACCAGGATTTGACGCCTCGCACGACGATTTTGGGGAGCTGAATCGCAAAGACCAGGATGATCGTAAAGCCTACGACCAAGCCGTAAGGGATGTACCTCGAAGGGTCATCAAAAGTCTTGGTCGGAGGGAGATATCTAGATATCAGAAGCGAGTCGAACGCGTGGTCAGAAAAGAAAAGCTTGAGCAATCCCGCGCAAATAGCGCCCAGAGATGCTGAAAGAAGCACCGCGACGTATTCTCTTTTTACAAAACCTCGAACCTGGGCAGAAAGGGTTTCGTCGTTCTTCTGACGGATATCAGGCATGTCGTGCTCTTTTCTTGGAAGCCTGAAACATTATTCCACCCGTTAGGTGGCGGAGATAGAGCTTTCTGGCAAGATCGACTGACACGGCCGGAAGAGGGCTTCCAGCAACTGGAAAGGCAGGAGCTTTCTCCCCTGTCTGTATTCCCTTGCGATAGTTTAGGAAATTCCCTTGCGATGGCTTAGAAGTGACCATCAAATGATGATGATCGGTGATTATCCGTTTCTCTCGTGAGAATCAATTGGTGACGAAGTTTACGGGTCTTCGGAAGTCGGCCAGTGTTTACAAATGAGTCCGAAACCAGACATTGCAGGAAGTTCGAAGATCACTTTATATATCGGGCTTTCAGCCCTCAGCTACTTTCCCCTGCACCAACTTCAAATTGACCCACTACCGAAGTACTTGGCTTACTGGAAAGCGTTTGAGGCCGGTCAGCAATAGGGTGCGAGCAGTTTACGTCCCACCCTTCGCAAAGGCGCGAAGGATGGGGCACCCGAGCTTTTGAGGCCGGTCAAAGGTGGCCACCCGCCGCCTTTTTGATGAGGGAACGGACCAAGCGCGCCCAACCTTATTGGGCCATGTCCGAGAAATGTTCACTCGCGCTTCCGGCGGCTACCTTGTTTCACCCTGCAGGATCGATCCGCTTGTCTGATGAGGTGAGTCGAGGTCATCGACATGCGGGCCGATGCGCCACCGCTCCATGAGCCGACCGATACCTAGCTGTCCTTCATTCTCAAACGCAACCTTCGGTGGCCATGAAATGTACCGGGTTGCCGGCCAGATCTGAATAAGCTGGCTCTGCCAGTCCGCGTCTTTGGGCTGCACGTCGGAGATATCTCTGCCAAGGTGCTCTGGAAAGCGATGGACGGTCACAACTTGAAGTGATAAGTGGCCAACGATGATCGTGCTCGACATGCCGCGAGCGACGCGTTGCATGCCCAATTCCACGGCGACGGCAGTGAAATCCGTTCCAAAGCCGCCCAACCCCTCACCAACGTTGTGACCGAGCCATATGCGCGTCTCACCCGGAATGGTTCGTTTAAGACGCAGCTGCTCGCATTCGTCGTGAGTATAGAAACGCTTGTCGGCATCGCGGCCTTTGATCGAATCCATTATCATCGCCGTCTTCATTGCCCACATCGATACGAGTTCCTGCTGCTCCTGCGAAAGAGGGACGGACAATCCCTGGAGCATACTGCCGATCACCGGGATGCACTCAGATTCGAACTTAGACATCCATCCGTTGTTGCATTGCCGACAGACGGTCTTGATCGTCATTTCTGGACGAATGATGACCGCTTCTTTCTTGCGTATTTGATGACGTAGCGGGCCATAATCACCGCGTGCAAGAATCCACTTCGGCCAAAGGTGTTCCCTGCTGCCGGCGTTGTTGTCGCAGAACAAACAAAGTGTAGCCATCCAACGAAGCTAACACTCTGAGACAGGTCGATACAGGGGGTTGCGTCGAGCCCTACTCGGTAACTGTCTAGTGTTCATGACTGTCCTCTATAAGAGAGGGCTAAATTCCGTTTCGCTAGGGCTTCGGCACTCGTTTAGGTTTCATCTTGCTCTTTGCCATGGGACCGGCCTCCAGTAGCCGTGGCAAATAGCATGATCCAACTTTCAATCTTGCATCCTACCGCGTTTTTAGGGACCGAGCCTGCCAAACCCTCTGCAGCTCGCGGCGCGTCGTTTCCCGGCCATCTAAAATATTGAGATGGGCAGATGTAGAGCATAGTGAGGGTAGCGTTCGATCATGGTTTGTCCTTTACGGCCCGGATACACGAATCGCTTAGAATCGCTCCGGCGACGGAAAGCAGAATCGCTAGTCGCGTGTGGTCGCAAGGGGATTTGTTGGGCGCTTGAGGTAAGCATCTACCTCGTCGCTGATGCGCTCGTGCTCGGCAAGAATGGAGAGAAAATTGGAACCCCAAATTGTTCTTAGCCGGGAAGAGGCATACAGCATACTGAAGCGATGGGAAGAGTCTGGAGTGCCGTTGGCGATACCCGAACGTCACACTCAGCTGAGCTATGGCAATTAGAAGCGCACTTGGGCGCCATTTACCGAGAAGAGCACGAAACTCCTCATGCGTTCCGGGAGGCGTGTCCGCGACATAACACCACGGCACGAAGGCCTTCATGGATATTATCTTGCTCATCGGGGCTGTTCAGACGCTTCGGCAAAGGCTTTCTGGATTTCTGCTGGCGTCATCCTGCAGAAGCCGCCTTTTGTTGCTTTCGCGATGGCTATCAGGATAGCCGTCGCGAGACCCGTCGATACGACACCAGCAATACCGAAGTGCATCGTTAGCCATGTGGCGATGCCGGCGATGCTCGCATGCGTACCGCTGCTCAGATTATTACGGCCACCCTGGCATAGTATTTTCTGTAGATCGCCCAGCGAGAAGCTGACGAACCTGAGCAGAATGATGCCCGTCTTGCCTTTCAGCGTTATGTCACGCTTGGATCTATCTATAGGCTTCGCTGAATCCATCGCGAGAACCAGATGTAGAGGCTCCATAAAGCGAAGAAGCTCGGCAGCTGAAATGCTGACCGGGCCCTGCGCATCATTGAACTTCAATACCTCGATGGGTTTCATGATGAGGTATCCGCCCTCGACCACTTGCACCATAGGACGAATGGCCGCGTCGGATTCGCGTGCAGCCTTGGCTAGATCGGCAGGGAGTTCGTAAGGTCGGGATCTGGAGTGCTCGTCGTAGTTGTCCATTTCACAGTAAATGATATATGGGCAGATAGCGACTTATGCCCAACGATAGACCGGCGTTTTTCTACCGTGACTATTCACGGCTTGCATCGCCCGGTAAGTGCTCGTAGGCATGACGATGCGCCGCTTGATGGCTGTTCCGGTGAGTGCGCCCCAAGCATTCGAGTGATGCGGCTTCCCGACGAGTGGAGTCAGAATTTGCCGGGCGAACTCGCCGGTAAATCCCTGTTCGAGATTGGCCCATCCATACGGTTTCTTCCCGATCTCTTCCAGCTCGATCAATGCAAGGACCATCCAACCGCCGGAGTTATCCGAAACCTGTTCGAGCGCGGCGTCTAGCCACTTTTAAGCTTCCACGTGGTCGAGCAGAGGTAAGCCACTTTCCGTCATTCCTTTCTGGTATTCGGGCCGTCGCATCTTGGATCACCATTCGCCACATCTACGCACGAAAAACGGGGTTCGGCAACTACAAATAGTTGTGCCCTGGTTGCCCACGTGTTGATTGGTGATAATCGCCAATGCACTCACATCGGATTGATAATGATATGTCCGCCAGTGTTCAGCGATCCGCTGACCGATGGGTTGAAGGCTGTTCCAAATGGCGAG
>OCZT010004963.1_pt1 | contig 13329 bp, 8 predicted proteins | sample 1539031 | NCBI WGS metagenome assembly OCZT01 (sample SAMEA3539308, study PRJEB22396) | soil metagenome | biome: tundra; feature: field; material: soil | place: USA | collected 2010-05 | depth 0.15 m | reverse complement strand
GCCGCCGTCGGGATCGTCAGCGCGTATGTCTCTGCCCTGAAGATGTCGCTCGTTGGAACCGGCATGCTGATCGCCGGCGTGGTGGTCTACCGGCTGAGAGTGGACGGCAGACGGCGGACGGCGGACGGCGGATTGGACGGCAGGTGACGGAGGGCAGTTGTACTGCCGTCTTCTGTCTTCCGTGGTCCGCCGTCCGACTCAGAGGTGTCGATCCACCGCCATAGCCACGAACAGCAGCGCCAGGTAGAGGAGCGAGTACTTGAACACCCACCACGACGGCTTCTCCCATCCGCCGTCGCGCGCGGCGCGCACTTTCCAGACGCCCACGATGAACAGGGCGCCGAGCGCAAGCGCCGAGCCGAGGTAGACCAGGCCGAACACGCCGAAGCACACCGGAAGCACGGTCAGCGCGACGAGCAGGAAGCTGTAGTACACCATCTGGTCGATCGTCTCACGGACGCCCCAGACCAGCGGCGCCATCGGCACGCCGGCGTTGTCGTAGTCGCGCTGCTTGTTGAGCGCGAGCGCCCAGAAGTGCGGCGGCGTCCAGTAGAACACGATCAGGAACAGGAAGATCGACGCGAGGTCGATCCGCCCCGTGACCGCTGCCCATCCGACGAGGGGCGGGAAGGCGCCGGCGGCGCCGCCGATCACGATGTTCTGCGGCGAGCTGCGCTTGAGCCAGCGCGTGTAGATGAACACGTAGAAGTAGAATCCCGAAAGCGCGAGCGCGGCGGTGAGCACGTTCACGAAATTCGCGAGCAGGTATGTGGCCGCGGTGGCGATCAGGATGCCGAACGCCATCACCGCGCGCTTCGTCATGCGGCCGCTCGGAATCGGGCGGAGGCGCGTGCGCGCCATGACGTCGTCGATGTCGCTGTCGAGGTACATGTTCACGGCATTCGCCCCGCCGGCCATCAGGTAGCCGCCGATCGTCACCCACAGTACGGCGGACCATGTGGGCGTTCCGGCGACGAACATCGGCGCGATCGTGGTCACGAGCAGCAGCGAGATGATCCGCGGCTTCGTGAGCGAAACCAGGTCCGACGCGAAGCTCTGCTCCGCGTGCGCCACGGTGGCGGCGTCGGCCGTCACGCGCTCACTCCGGAGGCTGGCACCTTCGATTCGAAGTTGAAGGTTCCGGCGTGAATCGTGTACCACGTCCACACGAGCAGACCCGACAGGCAGATCGCCGGCAGGATCGCGAATGCCCACTCGAGCGCCGAGCCCGATCCCGGCGGTCCGATCTTCATGCCGCGGCGGGTGGAGCGCAAAATGAGCGCTTGCGCGACCACGATGACCGCGGCGGCGGTCCAGAAGAGGAATTCGGCGATGGGGGTGGGCATTGCTCCACGAAAGTTCGCGGGTTGGAGGACGGCGGGGAAGGGTGTTCGACTTCGAGTGTTGGATCGGCGACGAGCGACGAGTGAGGGCTTCCAAAAAGCGACGAAGCCCTCACCCGTTGCGCATCGCCGTTCGTCACGTCGCCCTCTCGCGAATCAGAGGCGCCGGCGATAAGGTTGGCGAATGTCCAATCCCGCCACCCCGCCCGCCCCGCGCAAAAACGAACTCCAGCGCAAACTCGGAGTCTGGAGCGCCACCGCGGTCGTGATCGGATCGACGATCGGATCCGGCATCTTCCGCTCGCCCGCCGGAATAGCCGACAAGCTCCCCGGCCCGCTTCCGATGATGGCGGTGTGGATCGCCGGCGGCATCTTCGCGATGTGCGGCGCGCTGACGATGGCCGAGGTGGCGAGCGCGCTGCCGCGGACGGGCGGACTGTACGTGTTCTGCCGCGATGCGTGGGGCGATCTCGCAGGATTCCTGTTCGGCTGGGGCCAGATCTCCATGATCCGCGCGGCGTCGCTCGGCGGAATCGCGATCACCTTCTCAGAATACTTCTTCCGGGTGCTCGGCATCAATCCGCTCGCGCCGGAAAACGCGTCGACCGTGCACTGGACCGCGGCCGGGGCGATTGCACTCACGGGCGCGTTCAATTATGTCGGTGTGCGATTCGCGGCGAACGTGAACAATTTCACGGTCATCGCGAAGTACGGCGGGCTGCTGTTCATCATCATCGTTGCTTTGGCACTGGGCCTTCCACACTACGGCTTGTCGCACTTCTCGCCGGCGATTCCGCCGGGGAGCATCACGCTTCCCGCGTTCGGGCTCGCGCTCGTGTCCACGCTCTGGGCGTTCGACGGCTGGGCGGATCTCGCGTACAACGCTGGGGAAGTGAAGGATCCCGGCCGCAATCTTCCGCGCGCACTGATCGGCGGAACGCTCGCGGTTCTGGGCATCTATCTCGCGGCGAATCTGGCGTACATGGCGGTGCTGCCGATCGAAGAGATCCGCACGTCAAAGCTCGTCGCCGCGGACGTGGCGCAGCGCGTGATCGGCGCCGGAGGCGTGACATTCGTCGCGATCACCGTGATGATCTCGACGTTCGGCACGCTGAACACCGTGCTGTTCACCAGTCCGCGCGTGTTCTTCGCGATGGCGGACGACGGATTGTTCTTTCGCCCCGTCGCGAAAGTGCATCCCAAATTCGGGACGCCGTATGTGGCCATCACGGTCGTGGCGGCGCTCGGGATGGTGTTCGTGCTCTTGCTTCCGTTCGAGAAACTCGCCGACACGTTCGTGACCGCTTTCTTGCCGTTTTACATGCTCGCGGTGGCGTCGGTGTTCAAGTTGCGCGGCACGCCGGGCTACAATCCGACCTTTCGCGTGCCGCTGTATCCGGTGGTGCCGCTGTTGTTTATCGTGTCCGTCCTCTACCTCCTTGGCAACGCCATCGTGCAGGAATCGAGCCGCATGAGCACGCTCGCGGTCCTCGGCGTGCTCGTCGCGGGAATTCCGGTCTATTATCTGACCGTCGGGCGGCGACGCAACCGGCCGGTGTGAGTTTCGCGCGCGAGCGGAGCGCCGGGAGAGTCCGAATCGATCGCTGTCGTGAGGAAGCGTGACGAGTCGGTTACGAAGATCATCGTTGACCGCGTGGCGCAACGGGCTGTAAGTTTGCCGCACTGACTGCGGCCCACCCCTCATCAGGAACGAGCAACATGAAGAGATTTGGTTTGAAGGCGGTCGCCACTGCGTTCGTCGCGTTCATTGCGTTCGCGTCAACGGCAGGGGCGCAGGTCACGACGGGCAACATCTCCGGTCGCGTGACGGACGAATCGGGCAAGCCGATCGAAGGCGCCCAGGTGCAGGTCAAGAATGCACAGACGAACCTTGTGCGCGCCCGACTCACGAATGCCGACGGCCGCTATGTGATTCTCGGCCTCGAGGTTGGATCGGGATACTCGGTCACCGTTCGTCGCATCGGCCTCGAAGCCCAGGCCCGCAACGAGCAGTCCGTCGCGCTGGGCACCACCACGCGCGTTGATTTCTCCCTCAAGCAGGCCGCGACGACCCTGCAAGGCGTCAGGATCATCGCGACGACGGACCCGGTCATCGCTCCGTCGAAGACCGGTGTCGGCGTCACGGTGTCGGACTCGCTCCTCCATCGTATGCCGACGCTGAACCGCAACTTCACCGACATGGTGGCGCTGACGCCACAGGTCTCGCTGAACGGTGCCGGTCTTTCGGGCGGCGGCGTGAACAACCGCTACAACACCATCCAGATCGACGGCGCGAGCGAGACCGACCTGTTCGGCCTCGGATCGACCGGCCAGCCCGGCGGACAGGCGGGCGGCAAGTCGATCGGCATCGAGTCGGTCAAGCAGTACCAGGTGCTGCTCTCCCCGTACGACGTTCGCGAGGGCAACTTCGCCGGCGCGCTGATCAACGCCGTGACGAAGAGCGGGACGAACGAGTTTCACGGCTCGATCTACGACGCGTTCCGCAGCCAGTCGCTGACGCGCGCCCAGCCGTACCTCTCGGATTATCACCAGACGCAGTACGGCTTCACGCTCGGGGGCCCGATCGTGAAAGACAAGATCTTCTTCTTCGTCAATCCCGAGTATCAGCTCCAGAATGCACCCTCCAGCGGCTGCTACATCGGCCTGACGGGATGCAACCTGCAGCAGGCCGACCTCACGCGTTTCGAGACGCTTGCGACGGGCTACGGAGTGCCGACCGGCAGCGCCGGCCCGATATTCACGAAGAACCCGCTCACGAACATCTTCGCGCGCCTCGACTTCCAGGACCTGCCGTTCAACAGCACGCTGATGGTGCGGTACAACTACGGCGGCGCCACGCAGGACGTATTCAGTCGCGGCAGCACGGGCTCGACGCCGAGCTTCCCGCTGTCGTCGAACGAGTACCAGTTCATTTCGGTCAAGCGCGCACTGGTCGCGCAGCTTCGCTCCAACTTCAAGAACGGCGCGTACAACGAACTGTTCCTCGGCTACACGACGATTCGCGACGTGCGCGCTCCGGTCGCCATCGCGCCGCAACTCAACGTGACGGTGCCTGGCGCGACCCTGGTGACGGGCTCCGAGCGGTCGTCGCAGGCGAACTCGCTGGCGCAGAACTACACCGAACTGACGGACAACTTCACATTCCCGCTCGGCAACGCGCACCGCGTGACGATCGGTTCGCAGAACTTCCTGAACTACCAGTGGTCGAACGTGTTCGGCCAGAACATCTACGGCAACTGGACGTTCGCGAACCTCGATTCGCTCGCGTCGGGCCAGCCGTCGTCGTACAACGTCGGCGTCGGAGCGAACGGGACGAGCGGCGCCGTGTCGCCGTCGGCGCAGCAAGTCTCGGCATACGTGCAGGACGAATGGAACGCTACGAACCGGCTGACGGTGACCTACGGACTTCGCGTCGACATCCCGAGCTTCGGCTCGAAGCCGCCGCTGAACCAGGAAGTCCTCACGGATTTCGGCAAGAACACTTCCAGCATCCCGTCGGGTCAGTCGCTCCTCTCTTATCGCGTCGGGTTCAACTGGGACGTCACGGGCGACCAGCGGAACCAGCTGCGCGGCGGCGCAGGCATCTTCACCGGACGTCCGGCGTTCGTCTGGATGTCGAACATGTTCGGAAACACGGGCGGACTCTCCGGCTTCGCGCAGCTCACCTGCCTCGGCAGCTTTGCTCCGAAGTTCAACTCCACCTCGGCGGCGCATCCGCCGACCGTGTGCGGCAACGGCGTCACCGCGACCGCGGGCTCTGAAATCGACCTGATGCAGAGCAACGTGAAGTTTCCGCAGACCCAGCGCGAATCGATCGGCTTCGATCGCGATCTCGGCAACGGCTGGGTCGGAACCGTGGAAGGACTTCTCACGCAGAACCTGAACGACTTCTTCTATCAGAACATCGCGCTCGCCGGTCCCCAGGGTACCGACCCGAACGGGCGTGTGATGTACGGCTCCCTCGTCAACACCCCCATCCTCAAGATCTTGGCGCGCAACCGCGTCCTCGAGGCCGTGAACACGAACAAGAACTGGGGCTACAACTGGACCGTCGGCGTGCAGCGCAAGTTCCGCGACAACTTCGAGTTCGAAGCGTGGTACACGCGCAGCGAAGAGAAGACGTCGATGGACCCGACATCCAGCACGCAGGCCTCGCAGACCCAGTTCGGTCGCGCGTGGGCCGGCAACCTGCAGGATCAAGCGATCGGCACCTCGCTCTTCCAGCAGGATCACCGCATCATCATGAGCGGCACGTATCGATTCCAGCCGACGCTGACGGACATCTCGCTGATCTACTCAGGTCGCTCTGGCAATCACTACGATTATGTGTACGGCGGCGGCTCCGGCGACCTGAATGGCGACGGCTTCACCGGCAACGATCTGGTTTATGTTCCGAAGAGCACGACGGACTCGAACCAGGTCTTCCTCGTTCCGCTCGGCACGACGACCACCGCGACGGAAGCGGCGGCTCTGCAGAAGTTCATCGCCGGCAATAAGTGCCTGAGTTCGCAGGCCGGGACGATCATGCAGCGCAACTCGTGCGTCGCTCCGTGGATTCACGAGATCGACGTGTCGCTTCGCCAGAGCCTCGCGGGCCTCGGGATCGGGTCGGCCTTGAACACGCATCGGCTCGACAACGTCACCGTGCAGTTAGACGTGTTCAACCTGGCCAACCTGATCAACTCCGGCTGGGGCTTGCAGCAATACACTGGCGCCATCCAGTCGGTCAACCTGCTCACCTATGTCACGACGGAGAACCGGAACGGCAAGTCGCTAATCGGCCCCACCGGCGTCGCGGCGCGGCCGGAGTTCACGTTCGATCCGAACACGATCTACACGACGGCGCAGAATATCAGCTCGAACTACAGGATGCAGCTGTCGCTCCGGTATTCGTTCTAGACGGCGGACGGCAGACGACAGATGGCAGCTGGGAAGACAGACGGCGGACGGCAGCTTCACGCTGCTGTCCGCCGCTCTGTTTCTGCCATCTGCCATCTGCCGTCCCAACTGCCGTCCGCTGTCTGCCGTCCACTAGAAGATTGAGAGTTTTATGTACTTCCGCGGATTCTTCTTGAAGTCCGCCGTCAGCGAATCCAGCCGCGTCACCAGCGACCTCACGTCGTTGTAGAGCGCCGGATCGTTCATCAGTTTCCCCAGCGACCCGGGACCGCTGCTCACCCGGTCCAGCGTCGAGCTCAGCTTCGCCGACGTCTCCTTCAGGTCCGCCGTGAGCGAGCTCAGGCTCGCGGCGGCGCTCCGGAACGAGCGCAGCGTGGAGTCGACCGCCGTCGAGTCCACCGCCGACACCGCTCTCCGCAGTGCCACCTGCGTCTTCGTGAGCTCGATGTTCTGTTGTTCGGCGAGCCTCGAAATGTCCGCCATGAATGCGTCGGCGGTCTTCACGGTGTGGCGCAGATCGGCGAGCCCGTTCGTCTCCACGAGTTCTTTCTTCAGCGATATCGTGATCACCGAGATGTTCGCCGCGATCGTATCGACGCGGGCGAGCACGTCGCCGATCGACGGCGTCGCGTGCCCCGAGAGGAGCGTGTCGCCGGGCGAGTACGTCTGGGGGTTCGGCTTGTCGGGGTGCAGCGCCACGAGCTGATCGCCGAAAAATCCGTTCGGCTCGATCGTCGCCGTCGTGCCGCGCGGGATGCGGTACTGCTTCCGCACGCGCAGCTGCACGATCAACAGTCCGTCCGGGCGGATCTCCACCCCGTTCACGAATCCGACGTTCACCCCCGAGAGCAGCACGGGCTGCCCCTCCTTGAGCCCAGCGCCCCAGGTGAACTTCGCGAACAGCTTGTAGCCCGGCTGCAGCCCCCCGCGCGCGAGGTAGAGCGACCCGATGACCGCGAGGATCAGCGCGGCCGTCGCCGTGATTCCCACGAGGACTTCGTTGCTTCGCTTCATCCTTGCAAGTAGGGTGCGAGAAGTAGGGCCGTGAGCGCGTCGAGCACGAGAATCCAGATCGACGAAATGACCACCGCCTTTGCCGTGGCCTTGCCCACGCCTTCGGCGCCGGCACTGGTGTGGTACCCCTCGTACGTGCAGAGGTACGCAATGGCCGCCCCGAATAATGTGGCCTTGATGAGGCTGTACGTCACCTGGAAGTTGTCGAAGCCGAGCTTGACGCCCTCCATGAACTGGGACATCTGCACGTCGGCCACCAGCACCGCCGCCAGCATCCCCGCGAGCACACCGAACACGTCCGCGAACACGACGAGAATCGGGAGCATGACGATCGACGCGATGATGCGCGGCACCACGAGATACGCCACGGGGTCGTACGCCAGCGTCTCGAGCGCGTCGATCTGCTCTGTCACGCGCATCGTTCCTATTTCAGCGGTCATCTTCGCACCGACTCGCCCGGCCAGGACCAAGCCCGTGAGCAGCGGTCCCGTCTCGAGGATCACGATCTGCCGGACCGAGAGGCCGACGATCGAAAGCTGGATCCCCTGAAACATCTGGTAGCGTATTTGTATCGAGATGACGCCGCCGATGAACGCGGCCACCATGATCGCGAGCGGCACGGAGTCCACGCCGATGGCACGCATCTGCGGGATGACGAGGGGCAGGTACGTCTGCGGCTCGCGCAGGGCACGGCGGATGTCGCGGAGAAAAAGGACGCGCTGTCCCACGCCCCTGAACGTGCCGATCGTCGCCCGCGACATCCGCCGGAAGAACCGGATGGTGCCGCGCGCAACGATCGGAAAAGTCTCGGTGGGCTGGTAGGAGATCTCGTCGGTCAATTCGCGTGCCGGGTGCGCAGGTTCAGGGTGTTGCCGGGTGTTTCCATTCGGGCCTACGTGCGGACGCGAGCCAGCAAGGCGGCGCCTACCGCGAGAAACAGTATCCCCGGCAACCACGCCGCCAGCTCCGGGTTCACGAGCCCCTTGCCGCCGACGGCCTGCGTAAGCTGCACGAGCATCAGGAATATAACGGTCGTCCCGAGGCTCACGCCCACACCGTACGCCGCACCGCCGCGCTGGTTGCTCGTCGCGAGCGGCGCGCCGAAGAGCATGATGATCATGCACGTCGCCGGAATCGCGATCTTCAGCATGCGCTCCACGCGCAGCTGGTTCACGTCCGTTCCCGAGAGTTCCATGGACTCGATGTACTTGCCCAGGTCCACGAAGCCCATTTCCTCGGGCGCCTTCTGGTTCGCCAGCAGGTTCTTCGGGGGTTCGGTGAGATGCCGGTCGCGCAACGAATCGAAACTCACCGTGAAGTTCGACGAGTCGCCCGTGAGCACGTGCACCACGCCGTTCTTCAGCATCCACCCCTTCCGCTGCGACCATTTGCCGTTGCGCGCGAAGATCACGTAGCCCGGATAGCCGGGCCAGTAGCCCTTGCGATCGATCTCCACCCGGTCGAGGGAACCCGTGCTCGCGTCGGCGGACGCGATTTTGTACACGCGTCCGTCCTCGGTCGCGAACGTGAAGTTCGAGCGCGTGACTCCCTCGCCCGACCGCTTCTCCTGCAGCAGCACGTCGCGCCGCGAGTTCGCCAGCGGCATCGCCGCGCCGAGCAGCAGCCCCAGCACCGTCGCGATCGCCGCGCCCCAGAAGATGGGCGCGATGAAGCGGTAGAAGCTGATCCCGGTGGCCTTCGCCGCGCTGATCTCCGAGTGACGCGTGAAGCCGCCGATCGAGAACACCGTCGCAAACAGCACCGCCGCCGGCAGCACCTGGAACATCGTCTCGGGCACGCCGTACACGTACGCTTTCGCGATGTCCATCGCCGGCAGATTCCTGAGCATGTACTTCTGCAGGCTCTCCGTGACGTCGATGACGATCACGAGGATCGGAAAACCGATCGCGGTCGCCGTGAGGATCTTGAGGAACTCGCTCAGCACGTACCAGTCGAGCGGTCGCAGCAGGCGGGCTCTCATGCCTTTCTCCCGCGCCGCGCGAACCACTCCCGCACCCGCACGAAGAACTCGGACGTCTCGCTACCGCGCGACGTCGCGCCCTCGCGGCCGAGCCGCGAGGTCAGCGCGAGCCCGATGGCGAGCAGGAGAAAATTCGCCGACCACATCGCCCAGAACGGCCGGATCAGGTTGCCGCGCGCGAGCGTCTCGCCGACGGTGAGCCCGGTGTAATAGAGCCCGAACACGCCGAGGCTGACCCCGATCGTCAGACCGACGCCGCCGCGGGGAAAGCGCAGCGCGACCGGCGCGCCGAGCAGCACGAAGATCACGCACGCGGCCGCGATCGCGAATTTCTTCTCGATCTCGACCTGGTCGCCGTCGATCGTGTTCTGTGAGAGGCCGATCTGCATCTTCAGCTGCGCGGCCTGGGCGGCCCGCATGTCGGGGTTCGTCGTCGGCGCTTCCGGGAGCGGCGTCAGCACACGGCCTTGCTGGGGTGGTTGCTGGGGTGGTTGCTGGGGTGGTTGCTGGTCCCGCACCTCCATCGCGCCCGCCGTCCGCACCACCGACATGCCGGAGAGGCGGTGGCAGTACAGGCCGCCAAGCCCGCTCGAAACGCCGCTCGCCCGCACCGTCTTCGCGACGTTGCTGTCGATCGCCTTCAGGACGCGGTAGACGCTGTCACGCGCGCGGACGAGGCGCGTGACGCGCCGCTGCAGTTCGCACACCGTCATCTCGCGGTCGCTCTTCTCCCCGCCGCCGACGGTGTCGATCTCGAGCGTGTTGCCGACGTTGCGCACCTTCACGAAATCGGTGTTGAAGAACACCCGCTGCAGGCGCGTCGGGTCCTCCGGTTTCAGCACCGTCCACGATCCATGAAACAGCGTGAGGAGCAGGTCCCGCTGGTTGGGCAATAGCTCGAGCAGCCCGCTGTCGGCGCGAATCGTCGTGCGCGTCTGCGGGTCGCTCATGTCGAAGATCGCGACGTCCCGCATCCGGTTGTTGGAGAACAGTCGCGCGGTTCGCAAGAATATCCGGCTGGGGGATATCTCGTTGATGACCTGTTCCTTCAGCGCGAACGTCGGCTTCTTGCGCGCGATGTCGTTCGTGAGCGTCGTGAGCCGGTGGTTCGCGGCCGGGAGCACCTGGTCGTTGAACCAGACCATCGTGATCGTCAGGACGCTCGCGGCGATGATCACGGGCACCATCAGCCGCTGCAGTGCGATCCCGCTCGCCTTGAACGCCGTGATCTCGTTCTCCGACGCCATCCGGCTGAAGGCGTGCAGCGTGGAGACGAGCACGGCCATTGGCAGCGTCATGGCCACCGTGAAGGGCACCGAGAGCAGCATGAACTCGGCGATCACGTGCCACGGAAGCCCCTTGCCCACCAGCTGGCCGAACTGCTTCGCGATGTAGTTCAGCAACAGCAGCGACGTCAGCGCGGAAAGCGCGAACATCAGCGGCGCGAAGTGCTCCTTGAGTATGTACTTCGTGAGGATCTTCACCGGTTTTTCTTACGCTCGGCCCGGGGCGCGCGTCCGGATTGTCCTTGTCGGAGGAAATCCGCGCGCCACATAGGGTTGTAGGGTCTTGGGTCGCTCGTATATTCCACCCCGCGACCGCTCGAAGGCAAGGTCGATAATACCCCCGTTTTCGAGTTTGGGTGCGCCCACTGCGACTTCCCTGGCTCCCATTCGCTCTCCGCGTCGTGATCGCCGCTGCTCCCGCGCTCGCCGCGGCGCAGGCCGGTGCCGACACGTCGCGAGCCAAACCCGACTCCCTGAAGACTCGTGCGGACTCCGCCAAGTCACGGTCCGACACGGGCCGGGTCACCGACCTCTTCGGCCAGAAGACCGACCTCGGGTTCCAGTTCAACGGCCGGTTCGAGTCCAAGCTCGAGAAGACCCAGAACGAGCGCTGCGTCTCGAGCCAGTTCTTCAGCGTCGCCGCGCAGTGCAACGCGTCGTTCCAGCCGGTGTTCGATTTTCAGTTCGGCGTGAAGACCGGCGGCACCTTCGCCGACCGCGTGCACGTCAACGTGGACTACAATTCCACGCGCGAGTTCGACGCGTCGAACAACATCTCGCTGTACTACGAAGGGAAGAAGGGTGACTGGCTCCAGCGCGTGGACGTGGGCAACGTCACCTTCGCCGTGCCGGTCTCGCGCTATATCACGACGGGAATTCCGCAGGGCAACTACGGAGTGCAGGCGATCGCGCAGTTCGGCTCGCTCACACTCCGCGCGATCGCCGCGCAGCAGAAGGGAAACGTGGTCGCCAACAAGGTGTTCACCGTCGGCGGCGGGTCGCAGACGCAAGCCCAGGTCACGCGCGACATCGACGACTACCAGATCGAGGCGCGGCGGTTCTTCTTCACCGTCGATCCGCGAGCGCTCGGCGGATATCCGAACATCGATATCCTCAACAAGGTGCAGATGCGGTCGCTGGCCGCGTCGCTGCCCGATTCGATCCGTCCCGTTCACATCGTGCTCTACCGACTGCTGATCGGCGGGCAGCCGCCGAATCCCAACGGGCCGCAGTTCCAGCTCGTCGGCGATCCGAACTCGCGCCGCGGACAGGTCTACGAGGTGCTGCGCGAGAACGTCGACTACATCGTCGATCCCTCGCAGCTGTGGGTGAAGCTCACGCAGCCGCTGAACGTGAACAACGAGCGGCTCGTGGTCGCGTACACCGTTCGCGCGGCCGGCGTCGAGGCGACCAACCCTCGCACCGGCGGCACGCCCGACATGACCTACGTCGCGTCGCGACCGCAGTACGCGAACCTCCTCTGGGATCCGCAGGTCCAGCCTGGTGACCCTTCGTCGTTCCGCGAGCTGCGCAATGTGTACCGCGTCGGCGGGTCCGACGTGCAGCGCGGCTCGGTCGGCATCACCATCGTCACCGGCACGACGTTCGACCAGGAGAAGCCGGCCGTCGGCATCGCGGCCACCTTCCTCCAGCTCTTCGGCGTCGCCCAGCCGGGGAATCCGGGATCGTTCGACACCGACAACCGGCTCTGGCCGCGGCCGGGAGATCCCGGGTTCAGCATCGCGCCGATCTCCGGCGCCGGCACTGTTTCATCGGCCACCGGCGCGACCGACCAGTTCCTCGTGTTCCCGTCGCTGCTGCCGTTCGCGCGCGCCGGGCTCGCCCAGCCGGCGGGGAATCCCGCGAACGACGCGATCTACACCACGCCCGATATCTACCTGTATTCGCCGCAGCATCCGCAGCCGGTCTTTCGCATTCACCTGAAGTACCAGTCCGACGGAAGCGGCGACGGCACCGGCATCACGCTCGGCGCGAACCAGCTGCGTCCGCTCTCGGAACGCCTCACGCTCGACGACGGCACGCTGCTCAAACGCGACGTCGACTACGCCATGGACTACGATCTCGGCCGCGTGACGTTCCTCCACCCGGACACACTCTTCGCGCAGCCGCGCAACGTGACCGTGCGCTACGAGGAGAATCCGCTCTTCGTCACGGCGCCGACGTCGATCTTCGGACTCGCCTCGACGCTGCCGCTCAGGTTCGGCGACATCAACTTCATCGCGCTCGGGCAGTCGCAGAACACCACGTTCACGAGGCCGCCGCTTGGCTACGAGGCGCAGTCGTCGCTGATCGCGGGCATCAACGGCAACTTCACGTTCAACGCGGATCAGGTCGCGCACTGGGTCGACAAGCTCCCCGGCGCGAATCCCAACGCGCCCGCGCGCCTGCGGACGATCTTCGAGTTCGCCACGAGCCGGCCGCAGATCGGCGGATCGTCGCAGGCATACCTCGAGACGTTCGAGGGAAACGGCGGCATCACGATCCCGCTGTCCGACCCCAATTGGTACTTCTCGAGCCAGCCGGCGCTCGGCAACAGGCTCACCTCGCTGATCGGCGGAGCGACCACGCTCGACCTCACGCGGGCGTCATCGATGGCGTGGCAGAACAACGGGTTGAATCCCGCCGGGCAGTCCGTGACGTTCACGCTCCAGCAGATCGACCCGCTCACCGACATCGTCGGCGCCGGCCTGCAGCAGCCGGAGCCGGTGCTCTGGATGACGCTCTATCCGCTCGGCATCGGCGGCGCGTACAACGACCAGGCGAA
>OCZT010004962.1_pt1 | contig 13330 bp, 8 predicted proteins | sample 1539031 | NCBI WGS metagenome assembly OCZT01 (sample SAMEA3539308, study PRJEB22396) | soil metagenome | biome: tundra; feature: field; material: soil | place: USA | collected 2010-05 | depth 0.15 m | reverse complement strand
CACGGTGCCAGTCACGGCCGCAGTCCCGCCCGCCGCGAGCGGCTGCGGGTACCTGCGGAACAGGACGTACTGCTGGACAAGCGTCCACAGGTTCGTCGTCACCCAGTAGAGCACCAGCCCGAACGGCCAGTACAGCCCGGAAAGCGCGAAGAACGGCATGATGTACGCCATGTACTTCTGCGACTGCCCCATCGGGTTATCCGGGGTGGCCGCCGGCATCATGCCGCGCTTCATGCTCTGCCGCACGGTCAGGTAAGTGGTCGCCATGCTGACCAGGACCGCAAACAGGATGACGATCCTGATGTGCAGCGGAGTCCCGGAGGACAGGAACTTGTCCGCGATCGTCACGCCCAGGATCTTGGCGCTGTGGGCGCTATTCACCATCGCGGTCGTCAGGTGGTACTTCGGGATCCCCGTCTTGTACTCGGCGATCGCCTTCAGCACGCTGAACAGGGCGAAGAACATCGGCAGCTGCGCGGCCACCGGGAGACAGCCCATCAGCGGGTTGACGCCCGCCTCCTGGTAGAGCTTCATCATCTCGGTGTTGAGCGTCTGCTTGTCGTTCTTGTACTTCTTGCGCAGCACGCTCATCTGCGGCGCGAGCGCCGTCATCCGCCGGGTCGTGTGCATCTGCTTGATGAACAGCGGCACCATGATCAGTCGCATCAAGACCACAAGCAGCACGATGGTCAGCGCCCAGGTCCAGCCGCTGCTGGCGCCGAAGACCGGGCTCAACACGCCGTAGATGCGACTGACCACCCACGCGACCGCGTCGTAGAGCGGGTTAAGCGGGTTCACCAGCTAGCTCCCTTGTGATCTCATCGACAGTGCCAGGCCTTCGGGCGGCGGCACCGTCCCCCTGACGGCCGGCACCGGATCTATGCCGCCGGCATGGAACGGGTGACACCGGCTCAGCCGCCGCACTGCGAGCCAGCCGCCGCGCGCCGCGCCGTGCGACTGCACAGCCTCCAGCGCGTAAGCGCTGCAGGATGGCAGGAACCGGCAGCGCGGCGGGAGCAGCGGGCTGACGAAGCGCCGGTACCCGGTGATCACCGTGGCCATCACACGGGCGGCGGCCGACGGCCGGTCCCTGGTCTCATCCTGCACGGTGGTCATCACCGACGCCGTATCCGCCCTGCCGCCGGAGCAAAGTGCCGAGGACCAGGTCAAGATCAGCGGCGAGATCTGCCTGGCGTGCGGTCGCGGCCCGGGGATTGGCGCGTACCACAAGCAGGCTACCTCCAGGAAGCGACCCCAGATACCCGCGGGCCAGGTGACGGAGCCGCCGCCGGACCCGGTTACGCACCACCGCCGTGCCGACCGCACGGCTCACGACGAATCCCACGCGGGCCGGCTCATCCCGGCCAGGGCGCACCAGCAGATGGCCGGTCAGCAGCGCCCGGCCGGACCGGCCACCGCCCCGGACCGCCTCGGAGAACTCCGCCCGGTGCCGCATCCGCGCGGCCGCGGGAAGCATCGTCGATCACCGCGGCGAAGGGTGACTGCGCAGGTCAGACACTGACCCGTGCGCGGCCCTTGCGTCGCCGCGCGGCGAGAACGGCGCGCCCGGCCCTGGTGCGCATGCGCAGCCGGAACCCGTGCGTCTTCGCGCGGCGGCGGTTGTTCGGCTGGAACGTACGCTTGCTCACTGGGGCTCCAGATACGGTGCATAGTTCGGAAAATGCAGGTGCCGGCCGCCAGGCCCGGGCAGATTCCGCACAGGCAGAACTGGCGCCGGGTTGACCGGACCAATGTACGTTACGCGCATTCGCCGGCGCGGGTCAAACTGCCCGCCGGCCGGCCTCCCGGCGGCGGGCGCAACAACGCTGTTTGCGCAGCGCGTCCAGGAACCGGGCCCTAGGCTGTGGATAGTGGTCCCGGGAGGGCGGGCACCCAGGGGCAGTTGGATCGCCGGAACTCTATCTGCAAGCGGCGGCGAAGGAGCGGCCACAGAACGCAAAACTACGTGCACAACCTGTGGAAAAACCTGTTGATCACATGTTGGGGGCTGGCGCGAGGTGAACGGTCAATGAGCGAAGCAGACCTCGCGGAGGTGTGGGCACGATCCCTTGAAGAGCTCGACGAGATGCACATTGAGCCGGCCCAGCGTGCCTGGCTCCAGCTGACCCGCCCGCTCGGGCTCGTTGAGAATACGGCACTGATCGCCACTCCGAATGAGTTCGTGAAGGAGCAGCTCGAGACCAGGCTCCGCTCGCTGATCACGAACGCCCTGTCCAGGGAACTCGGCCGCAGCATCCAGCTCGCCGTGACCGTCGATCCCGCGGTGATCTCGGCGATGCCCCTTCCCGCCGCCGGCCCCGGGCACCCTGGTCCGGCGGCACACGCCGGCACCGAGCACGACATGGCCGCCGGCCGCCGGATGGCCGGCCTGGACCCGGGCCGCCGGCTGGCTGATCACGACGCCATCACGGGCACCCTCGGCCCGGTTTCCGACATCGACGGCAGGATGACGCCCGAGCACGAGATGACCGGCGGCATGGACCCGATCACCGGCCGGCCGCGGCAGTCAGCCATTCCGGGTCACACCGCGCCCGGCCACAGCGCGCCGCGGCCGGGCCAGGCCAGGCTCAACCCGAAGTACACCTTCGAGACATTCGTGATCGGGTCGAGCAACAGGTTCGCGCACGCCGCCGCCGTTGCGGTCGCCGAGGCGCCGGCCAAGGCCTACAACCCGCTCTTCATCTACGGCGACTCAGGACTGGGCAAGACGCACCTGCTGCATGCGATCGGCCACTATGCGCAGAGCCTCTACCAGGGCGTCCGGGTGCGGTACGTCAGCTCGGAAGAGTTCACGAACGACTTCATCAACATGATCAGGGACGGCAAGCAGGATGGCTTCCGGCGCCGTTACCGCGATGTCGACGTGCTGCTGGTCGACGACATCCAGTTCCTGGAGAACAAGGAAGGCACTCAGGAAGAGTTCTTCCACACCTTCAATACCCTGCATAACGCCAGCAAGCAGATCGTGATCTCCAGCGACCGCGCGCCCAAGCGCCTGGTAACCCTCGAGGACCGGCTGCGCAGCCGGTTCGAGTGGGGGCTGCTCACCGATGTCCAGCCGCCGGAGCTGGAGACCCGCATCGCGATCCTGCGTAAGAAGGCGGTCCAGGAGGGCCTCAATGCCCCGCCCGAGGCGCTGGAGTACATCGCGAGCCGGATCTCCACCAACATCCGCGAGCTTGAGGGCGCGCTGATCAGGGTCACGGCCTTCGCCAGCCTCAACCGCCAGTCGGTCGACCTGCAACTGGCCGAGATCGTGCTTAAGGACCTCATCCCCGAGGCGCAGGGTCCCGAGATCACGGCCGCCACCATCATGGGCCAGACCGCCTCATACTTCGGGCTGTCGATCGACGACCTGTGCGGTACATCGCGGTCGCGGGTCCTGGTCACCGCCCGGCAGATCGCCATGTACCTGTGCCGCGAGCTGACCGACCTGTCGCTGCCGAAGATCGGGCAGCAGTTCGGCGGCCGCGACCACACCACCGTGATGCACGCGGACCGGAAGATCCGCTCCCTGATGGCCGAGCGGCGGTCGATCTACAACCAGGTCACGGAGCTCACCAACCGCATCAAGCAGCAGGCGCGGTCCGGGTGAACGGTTACATAGCAGTGCCTCGCGCGACAATCAGTGCGCACAGGCTGTGGACAAACCTGTGGACACGCTTGGGACAAGCGGAGGACAACCTCGGGCGGCCGGGGGGTAACTGCGCGGCAAACGACGCGAGCCACCCGGCTGTCCACAGCATGCCGGCGCACCGGCGGCCGCCGGCCACAGGGCATGTGGACGGCCGCACCGCCACTGGGCTGCGACGACACCAGATGTCCCCAGCGTCCACCGTCCCTATGACTACTACGTCTCTTTATTTCACTGACATACCAAGTACCAAGCAGGCATCACGCGCCGCGAGCCGTGCCGCCCGCTTGCACGTCCCGAGAACGGGAGGCAACTCCGCGTGAAAATCCAGGTAGAACGTGACGTCCTGGCCGAGGCAGTGGCGTGGACCGCACGTGCGCTCCCGGCCCGGCCGACGGTTCCGGTGCTGGCCGGCATGCGACTGCAGGCCGGCGCAGAGCTCACCCTGTCCAGCTTCGACTACGACGTATCGGCGGAGGCCCGGATAGCGGTAACGGCCGAGGAGGAGGGCAGCGTCCTGGTCTCCGGCCGGCTGCTCGCCGAGATCAGCCGGAGCCTGCCGAGCAGGCCGGTGCAGATCAGCTCGGATAGCGGGCGTGCGGTCCTGACCTGCGGCAGCTCGACCTTCACGCTGCTGACCATGCCCGAGGACGAGTACCCGGCGCTGCCGGAGATGCCGCCGACCGCGGGCTCGGTGGGGAGCGACGCGTTCGCTTCCGCGGTAAGCCAGTCCGCGACCGCCGCCGGCCGGGACGACACGCTGCCCGCCCTGACCGGGGTCAGGATCGAGATCGAGGGCGACGCCATCACGCTCATCTCCACCGACCGGTATCGGCTCGCCATGCGCGAGCTGCGGTGGACGCCGGCCCGCCCGGACATGTCGGCCGCCGTGCTCGTGCCGGCCCGGGCGCTCGCCGAGACGGCCCGGTCGCTGACATCGGGCGCTGAGGTGTCGATAGCGCTTGCCCTGCCCGGCGACGGCGGCTCCGGCGGCGACGGGATGATCGGGTTCGAGGGCGCGGGCCGGCGTACGACGACCCGCCTGCTGGGCGGCGAGTTCCCGCGGTACCAGGCGCTGCTGCCGACGCACGTCAATTCGGTCGCCGAGATCTCCACCGCGCAGCTGGCCGAGGCGGTCAAGCGGGTCGCCCTCGTCGCCGAGCGCAACACCGCCGTGCGGCTCGCCTTCACGCCCGGCGAGCTTGTTCTCGAGGCGGGCACCGGAGACGAGGCGCAGGCGGTGGAGATCCTCGAGGCGAGCTACGAGGGAGACGACCTGTCCGTCGCCTTCAACCCGCAGTACCTGCTCGACGGCCTGGCCGCGATCGACTCGGACATGGCCAGGATCTCGTTCACCGAGCCGGGCAAGCCCGCGCTGATTACCGGCAAGCCATCGCCCGACGGCCAGCCCGACTACCGGTACCTGCTGATGCCGATCCGGCTGGGCGGGTAGCGGTGGCGGGCGCCGCGGCACCAGCCCGGCAGCCAGCGGTGACCACTGCCGATGACACTGCCCCGCAGTAGTCTGCACTGCCGTGCACATCACCCGGCTCGCGCTGACCGATTTCCGCTGTTACGCGTCGGCTGACCTGAGCCTCGCGCCGGGCGTGAGCACCTTCATGGGATCCAACGGGCAAGGCAAGACGAACCTGCTCGAGGCAGCCGCCTACGTCGCGACGCTCGGCAGCCACCGGGTCGCCTCCGACGCGCCGCTCATCCGCCGCGGCGCGCCGCGGGCGATCCTGCGCGCGGCCATGACGTCCCAGGCCAGGGACAGCCTGGTGGAGATCGAGGTCAACCCGGGCAGGGCGAACCGGGTCAGGCTGAACCGGGTCCCGATGCCCAGGCCGCGCGAAGTGCTCGGGACGCTGCGCTGCGTGCTGTTCGCGCCCGAAGACCTCACGGTGGTCAAGGGCGATCCGGACCAGCGGCGCCGGTACCTCGACGATCTGCTTGTCGCGACCGCGCCCAGGTACGCGGGCACCCGGGCGGACTACGAGCGGGTGCTGCGGCAGCGCACCGCGCTGCTGAAGTCGGCCCGGGCACGGGGCGGCGGCACGCCGAGTGCGCTCGACGCCTGGGATGACCAGCTCGTCAGGATGGGCGCTGAGCTGACCGCCGGCCGGCTGGAGCTGGTGACCTCGATCCGGCCGCTAGTGGCCAAGGCATACGCAGCCGTCTCCGGGGAGGATGGCGCGGTGGGAATGACTTACCGTCAGCCGTTCGGCGGGAAGGACGAGCCAGCGGCCGGCCTGGCGCAGCTGCAGGAAGGGCTGCGCCAGGCGCTGTCCGCGGCGAGGATGGCCGAGCTTGACCGCGGCGTCTGCCTGGTCGGCCCGCACCGGGATGAACTCGAGCTGCGGATCGGCGAGCTGCCCACCCGCGGCTACGCGAGCCACGGTGAGTCCTGGTCGATGGCACTCGCACTCCGGCTGGCCGCCTATGAGCTGCTGCGATCTGATGGCGAGGATCCCGTGCTGATGCTCGATGACGTCTTCGCCGAGCTGGACGCGGGGCGGCGCGAACGGCTTGCCACGCTGGTCGGCGACGCCGAGCAAGTGCTGGTGACCGCCGCAGTGACCGCCGACGTGCCGGCCGGGCTGGCCGGAGCCAGATTCGACGTGGCAGATGGAGCGATTACCCGTGCCTGAGAGCAGCTCGCAGCCTGAGCACGATGCAGTGCCCGAGGACCAGCCGGAGCCTGCAGACGGCGCCGGGGAGCAGCCGGATGCCGGGCCGCGGGATCAGCCCAGGCCCGCCGCTGATCCGGCCGGCCGAGCGCAGCTCGCCCGGGAGGCCCTGCTGAGAGCGAAGGCTGACTCGGCGGCCCGCGGAAACTGGCCCGCCCGGCCCGCTGACCGGGCGGCCCGGTCACAGCCGGGGAGCACCGGGCGCCGGCCGCGCCTGGACGATCCGCAGGCGCTGAACGCCACCATCGCGGGGCTCATCGACGCCCGTGGCTGGCAGCTGGCCGCCGCGGCGGGATCGGTGTTCGGCCGGTGGGAGGAGATCGTGGGCCCGGAGCTCGCCGCGCACACCCGGCCGGACGGCTTCACGGACGGGGAGCTGACCGTGGCCGCCGACTCCACCGCGTGGGCCACGCAAGTCCGGTTGCTGGCAGCCACGCTGGTGCGCAGGCTGAATACGGAACTCGGCGACGGGGCGGTACGGCGGGTAAAGGTACGCGGTCCCGCGGCGCCGAGACGGCCAGGGCAGTGGCGTGTTCGCGATAGCCGGGGACCGCGTGACACGTACGGCTGAGCCTGACGGTACTCCCAGGTAAAATGGGAGTGCACCAGGGCAGACGGCGGCGGGGGCTCGCGGCGCTCGCGGGTGTCCGTTCCAAGAGGAGCATCCACTTTGTCGTATGACGCACGTTCGATCACGGTCCTTGAGGGCCTGGAGGCAGTACGCAAGCGCCCCGGCATGTACATCGGCTCTACCGGCGAGCGCGGGCTGCATCATCTGGTCCAAGAGGTAGTCGACAACGCCGTAGACGAGGCGCTGGCCGGGTACTGCGACCGGATTGAGGTGACGCTGCTGGCCGACGGCGGTGTCCGCGGCTCGGACAACGGCCGTGGCATCCCGGTGGATGAGCACCCGATCGAGCACCGCCCGGCCCTGGAAGTAGTGCTGACCACGCTGCATGCGGGCGGCAAGTTCGATGGCAAGTCCTACGCCGTCTCCGGCGGCCTGCACGGCGTCGGCGTGTCGGTGGTGAACGCGCTGTCCGCGCGGCTCGATGTCGAGGTCCGCAAGGACGGCTACACGTGGCGGCAGTCCTACGCGCGCGGCGACAAGATGACGGAGCTGAGCAGGGGCGAGCCGACCAGCGAGACCGGGACGACTGTCACCTTCTGGCCGGATCCCGACATCTTCGAGTCGACCGTGTGGTCCTTCGAGACGCTGTCGCGGCGGCTGCAGGAGATGGCCTTCCTGAACCGGGGCCTGGCGATCACCCTGACCGACGAGCGGCCCGACCACATCAACGGCCAGCCGCACGTCGCCAGCTACTGCTACGAGGGCGGCATCGTCGACTTCGTGCGGTACCTGAACGCCTCCAAGGAGGCAGTGCACGCGACGGTGATCGATTTCGGCGGCGAGGGCGACGGGATCTCGGCCGAGATAGCCATGCAGTGGAGTAGCTCGTACTCCGAATCCGTGCACACCTTCGCGAACACGATCAACACCGCCGAGGGCGGTACCCACGAGGAGGGGTTCCGGGCCGCGCTCACCACGATCGTCAACAGGTATGCGCGCGAGCAGAAGATGCTGCGGGACAAGGATGACAACCTGACCGGCGATGACGTCCGCGAGGGCCTCACGGCGATCATCCACGTCAAGCTCGCCGAGCCGCAGTTCGAGGGGCAGACCAAGACCAAGCTCGGCAACACCGAGGCCAAGTCGTTTGTCCAGAAGGTCTGCAACGATCACCTGCGGGACTGGTTCGAGCGCAATCCCGGCGAAGCCAAGGCCATCATCATCAAGGCCACGCAGGCTGCCCGCGCCAGGATCGCCGCGCGGCAGGCGCGCGACCTGACCCGCAAGAACCTGCTCGGCTCCACCTCGCTGCCCGGCAAGCTGGCTGACTGTCAGTCCGGCGACCCGGCGCGCTGCGAGATCTACGTTGTCGAGGGTGACTCGGCCGGCGGTTCCGCCAAGGGCGGCCGGGATCCCATGTACCAGGCAATCCTGCCGATCCGCGGCAAGATCCTGAACGTCGAGAAGGCCAGGATCGACCGGGTACTGAAGAACAACGAGGTGCACTCGATGATCACGGCGCTCGGCACCGGGATCCATGACGAGTTCGACATCTCCAAGCTCAGGTACTACAAGATCATCCTGATGGCCGACGCCGATGTGGACGGACAGCACATCACCACCCTGCTGCTGACGCTGCTTTTCCGGTTCATGAAGCCGCTGATCGAGGCAGGGCACGTATACCTGGCCCAGCCGCCGCTCTACAAGATCAAGTGGGAGGGCCGGGGGACGCTGCCGGGCTACGCCTACTCCGACCCGGAGCGGGACAGGGTGATTGAGGCGGGCATCGCGGCCGGCCGCAAGGACCCGCGGCCGCGGGACGGCATTCAGCGGTTCAAAGGACTCGGCGAGATGAACGCCACCGAGCTGTGGGAGACCACGATGGACCCGGCGCACCGGGTGCTGCGGCAGATCACGCTGGATGACGCGGCGCAGGCAGACGAGCTGTTCAGCGTGCTGATGGGCGAGGACGTGGAGGCGCGGCGCGCGTTCATCCAGCGCAATGCGAAGGACGTCAGGTTCCTCGACATCTGAGCGCGCCGTATGCAAGAGATACCGAAAGGCTAGTTAGTGACTGAGCTGGACACGGGCGCCCCGACTGGCGGTGACCGCACCGAGCCGGTCGACATCCAGGTCGAGATGCAGCGCAGCTACATCGAGTACGCGATGTCGGTCATCGTCGGCCGTGCGCTGCCGGATGTGCGGGACGGGCTGAAGCCCGTGCACACCCGCATCCTCTACGCGATGTATGACGGCGGCTACCGGCCTGACCGGGGCTATTTCAAGTGCGCCAGGGTCATCGGCGAGGTGATGGGCAACTATCACCCGCACGGCGACTCCGCCATCTACGACGCGCTGGTCCGGCTGGCTCAGCCGTGGGCGATGCGGATGCCGCTGGTGGACCCCCAGGGCAACTTCGGCTCGCCTGGCAACGACCCGGCTGCTGCGCACCGCTACACCGAGTGCAGGCTCGCGCCGCTGGCCATGGAAATGCTGCGGGACATCGACAAGGACACCGTCGACTTCCGGCCGAACTACGACGGGCGCTCCAGGGAGCCGGTGGTACTGCCCAGCCGGTTCCCGAACCTGCTTGTCAACGGCTCCGAGGGCATCGCGGTCGGGATGGCGACCAAGATCCCGCCGCATAACCTGAGGGAGCTCGCCGCCGGTGTCCAGTGGTTCCTGGATAACTACGACGCCGCGGACGACGAGCTGCTCGAGGCGCTGATCGAGCGGGTTAAGGGCCCCGACTTCCCGACCAGGGCGCAGATCGTCGGCCGCCGAGGGATCGACGATGCCTACCGCACCGGGCGCGGGTCGATCACCATGCGTGCGGTGGTCGAGGTGGAGGAGGACCGCAAGGGCCGTACCTGCCTGGTGGCCACCGAGCTCCCCTACCAGGTCAATCCGGACAACCTGGCGCTGAAGATCGCCGAGCTGGTGCGCGACGGCAGGATTTCCGGCATCGCGGATGTGCGCGACGAGTCCAGCGGCCGTACCGGCCAGCGGCTCGTCATCGTGCTGAAGCGGGATGCGATCGCCAAGGTCGTCCTGAACAACCTGTACAAGCACACCCAGCTGCAGGACACGTTCGGCGCGAACATGCTGGCCCTGGTCGACGGAATCCCCCGTACGCTGCGGCTCGACCAGATGATCAGGTACTGGGTAACCCACCAGATCGAGGTCATCGTCCGGCGGACCCGCTACCTGCTGCGCAAGGCACGCGAGCGCGCCCACATCCTCAGTGCCCTGCTCAAGGCGATCGACCAGATAGATGCCGTTATCGCTCTTATCAGGGCCAGCGCGTCCGCGATGGCCGCCCAGCAGGGCCTGATGGACCTGCTGGACATCGACGAGATCCAGGCTCGCGCCATCCTCGACATGCAGCTGCGGAAGCTTGCCGCCCTCGAGCGCCAGCAACTGGTGGATGAGTACGAAGTCCTGATGGCCCAGATTGCCGAGTACGAGGCCATCCTCGCCTCGCCGGAGCGACAGCGCCAGATCGTCGGCTCTGAGCTCGGCGAGATCGTCGCCAAGTACGGCGATGACCGGCGGACCGAGATCATTGCCTACGACGGCGACATGTCGATAGAGGACCTGATCGCGGAGGAGGACATGGTCGTCACGATCACCCGTGGCGGCTACGCAAAGCGCACCAAGACCGACCTCTACCGCGCCCAGCGGCGCGGCGGCAAGGGCGTGCGCGGCGCGCAGCTACGCACCGACGACATCGTGGATCACTTCTTCGTCACCACGACCCACCACTGGATCCTGTTCTTCACCAACAAGGGCCGGGTCTACCGGACTAAGGCCTACGAGCTGCCGGACACCGCCAGGGACGCCCGCGGCCAGCACGTCGCCAACCTGCTTGCCTTCCAGCCTGATGAGCGCATCGCCGAGGTGCTGGCGCTGCGGGATTACTCGGTCTCGCCCTACCTGGTGCTCGCGACATCCTCCGGGCTGGTGAAGAAGTCGCGGCTCAGTGACTTCGACTCGCCACGCGCGGGCGGCATCATCGCGATCAACCTGCGCGAGGACGACGAGGTAATCGCAGCGAGGCTGGTGTCGCCGGAGCAGGATCTGCTGCTGGTCAGCAAGCACGCCCAGGCGATCAGGTTCCGTGCCAATGACGACGCGCTGCGGCCGATGGGCCGGGCCACCTCCGGGGTGATCGGGATGCGGTTCTCCGACGGAGACGAACTACTCGGCATGCACGTAGTCCGGTCAGATGCCGACGTCCTGGTGGCCACCGGCGGCGGCTACGCCAAGCGGACCACGGCGGACCACTATCCCGTCCAGGGCAGAGGCGGCAGGGGCGTTCTGACGGCCCGCATCGTCGAGACCAGGGGCGAGCTCGTCGGCGCCCTGATGGTCCGGCCGGAGGACGAGGTATTCGCCATCACGTCCGCTGGCGGGGTGATCAGGACGGCTGCGGCCGAGATCAAGCAGTCGGGCCGGCAGACCATGGGCGTCCGGCTGATGAACCTGGCCGAGGGCCAGAGCCTGGTCGCCATCGCCCGCAACGCCGAGGCGCCGGTGGACGACGGCGAGACCCTGGACACCGGGGATGCAGCGGACGGCGAAGCCGGGATTAGCGCCGGGGCTGGCGATGCTCCGGAGGCCGGCGGTGCGGCGGTGCAGGCTGGGGCGGTTGTGCAGGAGACCGGCGATGTCGCGGAAGCCAGCTCCGCGGACGCTGGGCAGGATGATCCGGTACCGGATGATTCGTGACCGGGAGGTGCGCTGAGTGCTCACCCGGAGAGCGTCAGTTCGGCGATGATGAGCCGCAGACGTGCAGAGATAGCCTTAGCTCGCCGGACGCAACGGACCGGGGGTCAGCGGCGTCTTATAGGTGTAGACGTAGATGATGGCCAGTTCTCGCGGACATGGACTGGTCATCTGGGGATAACCTCGTGACAGGCAACTTTCCGGAGGAGGACGACGTGGACCATCGCGTGGAGCCACAGTCGTGGCTGCCCGAGGGGGCTGCCAGAGATCAGGACCCCGGTGCGGACACCTCGCATCAGGACGGCGAGCAGTCCGCACGGGCGGGCGTGGCCACAAACTGGAACCTGTCGTCCTCGGTCAGCGACACAGGGCCGGCGGCGGACGGGACGCGGATGCCGTCGGCCTATCCCGACCCGATCGCTGCGCCGAATGCCGCAGCGGGCATGGCCACATCTACGTTCGGGGTCATGACCAGCCCAGAGGTCCTAGGCAGTCCGGAGAAGGCGCGCAAGTTCTCGAAGGCGCCCAAGGCAGTAAAGGCCCCGAAGGTGCAGGTGCAGGCCGCCCGGCAGACGCAGAACGGCGCACTGCCAGTCCGCCGTGCCCAGCTCGCGGTCACCAGGGTGGAGCCCTGGTCAGTCATGAAGTTCAGCTTCATGATCTCGCTCGTCGGCTGGGTCGTGCTCTTCGTCGCGGTAGCCGCGCTCTACTACTCCCTGTCGAAGATCGGCGTCTTCACGTCGATCGAGAAATCGGTCACTGACGTGACATCCAGCAAGGGATCTGCAGGCGTGAAGGCCAGCAACTGGTTCTCCGCCTCCCGGGTGCTCGGCTACACGATGCTCATCGGCGCCGTGAACGTGGTCCTGATCACCGCGCTTGCCACGGTGGGCTCGGTGATCTACAACCTGGTCACGCACGTCGCCGGCGGCATCGAGGTCACGCTCAGGGAGACCGACTGACGCACTAGTCGGCGGTTGCGGTAATCTAGCGCGGCGGTACCCGGAATTTGCCGGTGCTGCCGCTACCCGAGGGCCTGTAGCTCAGCCGGTTAGAGCGCTTCCCTGATAAGGAAGAGGTCGGAGGTTCAAGTCCTCCCAGGCCCACCCAGGTCATTGACCTACCTCCCGGCTGCGAGCCGGGCATTTGACTGTAATGACAGCAGCAGTGACAGCAACGTTCACTCGCTCCCGTCTCAAATAGCCGGTTGAGCCGTCCTATCGCGTCGCGTCGAGCTTCGCGTTCGGCCGCGCTCGATCGGCCGACGCACACTGAACTCGCACGCATTCCCCGCGATGTCCTAACGACGTGGTGCGCAGTTAGAGTCGGGGCGTCCTTGCCTGGGGTGTCTGTGTGATCGGTGCGTAGCGGCGGGTTACCGGGCTGCGGCGCGGTCGGATACCAGTGATCCGATCGCCTGGATGGTCTCCGGCAGGTCGCCGCGCCTGCCTGTCCAGCGTTGCAGTGGCCGCCAGTTCTTGCTGTCGGCGATGGCGTGCTCCACGCAGATCCGGGTCGATGACTGGGCGTGGCGGGCCTGCTCCCAGGCTTGGGTCACCTCGGGGGCCGCGTTTTTGGCTGGTTTTTTCGGCGGGACGCTGACCTGGCCGGGGTGGTCGCGGTGCAGGCCGCGGTAGCCGGCGTCCATCTCGCATGTGACATCGGGGAACTGATCGAGCAGGTCAT
>OCZT010004961.1_pt1 | contig 13330 bp, 13 predicted proteins | sample 1539031 | NCBI WGS metagenome assembly OCZT01 (sample SAMEA3539308, study PRJEB22396) | soil metagenome | biome: tundra; feature: field; material: soil | place: USA | collected 2010-05 | depth 0.15 m | reverse complement strand
CTTCCTTCCGGACCTGGCGGGGTTGGCGGGATTACGTCGCGTAGGACCCGGCACTGTTGATTTTACCACCTGCGACACAGGCCAATTGTCTCCCCCGCTACAATGGAATTGTGACCAAAAACTCCCCACCCGCGCCGCCCACCGTTGGCTTCATCTCCCTGGGCTGCCCGAAAAATCTCGTCGATTCCGAGGTCATGATGGGCCTGCTGGACCGCGCCGGCGCACGCCTCACCGCCCATCCCGAAGAGGCCGAAATCCTCATCGTCAACACCTGCTCCTTCATCGACACCGCCAAGCAGGAGTCGATCGACACCATTTTGGAAATGGCTCGCCACAAAACCACGGGCCGGGCGAAAAAACTCATCGTCGCCGGCTGCCTGGTGGAGCGCTACCGAGACGAAATCCGCAAGAGCATCCCCGAGGTGGACGCCGTAGTCGGCACAGGCGAACTGGAATCCATCCTGGAAGCGGCAGGACTGGCCGCCGCCGGCCTCGCCGCCGCGCCTGCCGCGCCCTCGCCCTTCAACATCCTCACCGGCAGCCACGCAGCCGAAATCCATCCCGGCAAGGAATCCCTCTCCGGCACGCATTATTCCGATTCAAGAGCATCAAGGCCCGAAGGAGACCACCGCGAACGCCAAGGCCGCTTCCGCCGCGATGGCTGGCAAGGCGCAACTCATCTTCTGCCCACCTACCTTTACGACGAAACCACACCACGCTTCCTCACCACACCAAAATCCTCCGCCTACATCAAGATCGCCGAGGGCTGCGACCACCCCTGCTCCTTCTGCGTCATCCCCAATCTGCGCGGCAAGTTCCGCTCCCGACGCTTCGAGTCCATCGTCGCCGAAGCCCAACAACTCGTCGCCCGTGGCGCAAGTGAAATCACCCTCATCGGCCAGGACACCACCTGCTACGGCGAAGACCTCGGCCTCAAGGACGGCCTCGCCACGCTCCTCGACTCGCTCGCCGCAATCCCCAACCTCCGCTGGCTCCGCTTCCTCTACGCCTATCCCAACCGCATCACGAGCAAACTCTTGGAAACCATCGCCCGCCACGACAACATCTGCAAATATCTCGACCTGCCCCTCCAGCACGCCTCGCCCTCCGTCCTCAAGCGCATGAAGCGCGGCGGCAGCGCCGACATCTTCCTCAAAACCCTGGAAAAAGTCCGCAAGACCATCCCCGGCGTCGCCCTCCGCACCTCTTTCATCGTCGGCTTTCCCGGCGAGTCCTCCTCGGACTTTGAACTTTTGCAGGAGTTCATCCAGTCAGCGAAATTCGACTGGCTAGGCGTCTTCAACTATTCCGACGAAGAAGGTTCCGGCGCTTTCTCGCTCGACCAGAAGATTCCCCACCGCACCATCGAGGCCCGCAAAAACAAACTCATGAGGCTGCAGCAATCCATCAGCAAGTGCGCCAAGCAGCAATGGGTAGGCCGCGAGCTGGTCATTCTCGCCGAAGGCGAAAGCGAAGAGACGCCGCTGCTGTGGGAAGGCCGCACGCAATTCCACGCCCCGGAGATCGACGGCAAACTCTACATCAACGACTTCGGCGACCTGCCCACCCTCGAGCCCAGCCGTTTCTACCGCGCCCAGATCACCGAAGCCCACGACTACGACGTAGTCGCCCGCATCCTCGACGGACCGCTGTAAACCGCCCTACTTCCCCACCGACGCCCTTATCGTCAATAGCTGTTGCTGAAGGCTCTTCACGCTGGCCGAAAAATAGTGACGCTGGATGGCCACTGTTTTCCCCTCCACAAGCTCGATGCGCAGCTCCCTGGAGATCGGAATCAGGTTGACGCTGTGCGTGAAATGCACCAACTGCTTGATCTCGCTCCATTGGAAGTTGTACTCGGTCAGCCGGAAGCGCCCGAACCAGCCCTGCACAGGAAGCCGGATCGCCAATCCGTCCGGGCCGGCGCGAAAGTAGCAGTCTCTTGCAAAGGCGCTCACTAGACGCCCAAGCCCGCCTGTCGTAATCGAGAAGGCAACTAAGCCCAGCACCAGGCCGACGAGAAACAGCCACCACGGCGGCATATCGCCCGGGTTGCGTGTCGCTCCAGCTTCACCATTGGGCCCAATCCAGATCAGTAGCCCCGCCGGCACAGCCACCAGCAGCCCGAAGATGACCCGCAGAATGCCCAGCAGGGCAATCCGTACCGGCGCGTAGGTGGTCACATCCTGCATGTTGCTTTGTCTGGCGTCGAACATGATTGCCTCCTCCTGTCGAATCTCAGAAGCCTATACGAAAATCCGGCCCCGGAGCAAGCCGCCCACTCCGTCCTGCTCCACCTTGTACCATATTGATGGACTACTGCCCCCGGGAATACAAGCGATGGCTGCCAGGAAAAAATCCGCCAAACTTCTTCGCTGCCCCACCTGCGGAATGCTCGTCCGCCGCACAGACGAGGACTTTCCCTTCTGCAGCGACCGCTGCCGCAAGATCGATCTCGGCAAATGGGCCATGGGCGTCTATAAAATCAGCTCGCCCATCCTCGACCCCGAAGTTCTCGAAGATCTGGGTCGAGACATGAAGGATGATTCCTATGAAAACTGATTCTTCCCCCACTCCAGCACTCAACCAAAACCAGAACGGTACGAAGTACTGGGCATGGACGGTGGCGACCTTCTTCGGCGCTGGCTATGGCAAGCCCGGCCCCGGCACCTGGGGCTCGGTGGCCGCCGTTCTCCTCTGGGCCGCCTATGCCTGGCTTTTCCATCCCACCCCGCAAGCCCTGCTCCTCGCCCTGCTCATCGGCATCGCGCTCACTCTCGTCTTCGGCATCCCCGCCGCCACCATCGTCGCCCGCGAATCCGGCCGCCACGACCCGCAATTCGTCGTCATCGACGAGGTCGCCGGTCAATGGATCGCCCTGCTCTTCAGCCCCTTCGACTGGCGCCACGCCCTGATCGCCCTCGTTCTCTTCCGCCTCTTCGACATCACCAAGCCCTTTCCCATCCGCCGGCTCGAAGATCTCCCCGAGGGCTGGGGCATCGTCCTCGATGATGTGGCAGCGGGGCTGTATGCTTTGGGTGTAGCATCCTTGTTACGCATTTGGATTTAGCCATGTCCTCAACCAGCCCCCAATCCGTCACCAATTTTGCCCCGCGCATCGACGATGTTGTGCCCGCTGCCGCGCTGCCGGGTGGCGAGATCGAGCTGACCGGAGCAAATCTCGGCCCGATTGGCTCTGCCCTGCCCGCCGTTCTGGTCGATGGCCATTCTGCCCATGTGCTGATGAGCCGCTCCAGCTCTCTGGCCTTCCGTGTTCCTGACCAGGCCACCACCGGCCTCATCGAAGTTCGCAACCAGGCAGGCTCCAGCAACACAGCTCCCTTGCGCGTGGCTCGCCAGCTTCTCGAGGGCTTGCACCCGGTCACCAACCCGGCCGTCAGCCGCTCCGGCATGATCTACGCCACCATCTCCGGGCAACGAGGCAAGCAGACCCCGGTTTCTGTCGTACGCGTCAGCCCAGACGGACGCGGAACTCCCTTCGTCTCCGGCATCCTCAACCCCACCGGCCTGGCCTTCTCGCCCGCCGGAGACCTCTTCGTTACCTCCCGCGCCGAGGGCAACGTCTACCGCATCGACGACGGTGGCGAGCCATCTATCTACGCCGAGGGCATGGGCGTGGCCACCGGCGCAGCTTTCGACGCTGAGGGCAACCTCTTTGTCGGCGACCGCAGCGGCACCATCTTCAAAATCGATCCTGAGCGCCAGATCTTCGTCCACGCCACCCTCGAGCCCAGCCCCGCGGCCTATCACATGGCCGTCAATGCCGCCGGAACCCTCTTTGTCACCGGCCCCACCCTCAGCTCCAACGACGCCATCTGGGCCATCGAGCCGAACGGCGAAACCCGCCCCTGGTACCGCGGCCTGGGCCGTCCCCAGGGCCTCGCGCTCTCCAAAGAGGGCGACGTCTACCTGGCCGCCTGCCTCCGTGGCCAGCGCGGCCTGGTGCGCGTCACCCCGAAAGGCGAAGCCAGCCTCGTGCTCTCCGGCGCAAACCTCATCGGCCTGGCCTTCTCCCCCCTCGGTACCGCCATCCTCGCCACCAACGAAGCCGTTTATGATGTGGACTTGGGAGTAGAAGGACTGAATCTCTTCTAGATTCTGTTCACTGTCCACTGTTCACTGTCCACTGCCTTATGAAATCCGAAATCATCGCCGTCGGCTCCGAGATGCTCACCCCCTTCCGCCAGGACACCAACTCCCTCTACCTGACGGAAAAACTCAACGAGCTGGGAGTCACCGTAGCCTTCAAGACCATCGTCGGCGACCGCCAGAAGGACCTGGTCAACGCCATCACCGCCGCCCTCACCCGCGCGGACATCATCGTCATCATGGGCGGCCTCGGCCCCACGGAAGACGACCTCACGCGCGAAGCTGTAGCCGAAACGCTCTCCCTCACCCTGCGCCGCAACGCCACCCAGGTAGCCGCCCTGGCCGCACGTGCCGCCACATGGCGCGTTCCCATGCCCACCAACAACCTCAAGCAGGCCGATGTCCTCGACGGCGCCACCCTGTTGCCCAACCCCAACGGCAGCGCCCCCGGCCAGTGGCTCGACATCACCTGGCAGGACTATCGCAAGCTGCTCATGCTGGTTCCCGGCCCGCCCAACGAGTGCCGTCCGCTCTTCGACGCCGAGTGCCTGCCCCGCCTGCGCGAAGTCCTCCCCCCGCGCCACATCGCCAAACGCACCTTGCGCGCTGCCATGATCCCCGAGTCCCAGGCCGACAAGCTGCTCGCCCCCATCTACACCGAATACAAGGACGTGGAAACCACCATCCTGGCCAAGGCCGGAGACATCCAGCTCACCCTGCTCTGCTCCAAATCCAACGCCGCCGCCGCCCAGCAACGCGTGGACGAGCTGGCCGGACGCATGGAAGAAGTCCTCGAAGACTGGCTCTACTCCTCAGGCAGAGAATCATCCGAGTCTCTGGAGCAGATCGTCCTCTACTATCTCGGCTTGCGCCAAGCCACCCTCGCAGTCGCCGAAAGCTGCACCGGCGGCATGATCGCCCAGCGCATCACCAGCGTTCCCGGCAGCTCGCGCTCCTTCCTGGGTGGTGCTGTCGTCTACTCCAACGAACTCAAAACCGCCTTCGCCGGCGTCCCTCCCAACCTGATCGTTGAATGTGGCGCCGTCTCCCGCGAGGTAGCCGAAGCTCTCGCCTTCGGCATTCGCCGCAACACCGGCGCATCCATCGGACTCGGCGTCACCGGCATCGCCGGCCCCACAGGCGGCACCGAACTCAAGCCGGTAGGTTTTGTCCACATCGCCCTGAGCGACGCCCAGAAGACCGAATCCATCGAGCGCACCTTCCGCGGCGACCGCCAGCGCATCCGCGAATGGACCACCCAGCAAGCCCTCGACCTCATCCGGCGAAGGCTCAGGTAAGCTGCAACGATAAGGTGGGATATATAAATCTACAGCTTTTTATTATCTTTCGGTCGGTCTTGCACTCGCCGTCACGCCGCCTGCCGCACCGGCTGCACCCGAATCTGCTTTTCCCGCCGCCGCGTCTGCGCAATTTCATATGCCGACTGCATTCGCATCAGCGTATCCATCCTCACGCCGAAGGCCTTCTCAATCCGCAGCGCCATATCGCCCGACAAACCCGCCTTGCCGTTCAGCAAGCTGGACAACGTGGGCCGGGAGACGCCCAGCGCCGACGCAGCAGCCGTCACCGACAACCCCGCGGCCTCAACAATCTCCGTCCTAATAAAATCCCCTGGATGGGGAGGATTCTTCATGGGCATGGCCTTTTCTCCTCGTTTCCTAGTGGTAATCCTCTAAATTCATGTCACAAATTTCAGATTCGGCTGCATCGATGCGAAACGTCAGCCGCAGGTTGCCGGTCACGCTCAAACTCCACGTGCCTTTGCGGTCTCCGGTCAACGTGTGCGCCTTCCAAGTGGGAAGTCCCCGCAACTCCTCCGCCTCGTCCATCCCGTCCAGAAAGGCAAGCATCTTGCGCAGCTTGCCCGCCGCACTCGCCGGAACCCCCTTCGCGCTGTCGTCTTCATAAAGCCTCTTCAGGCCCTTATGAACGAAGTCCCGTATCCTCATCTCAACTACTGTAGCCCGTAGCCTAACACTTGTCAATCGGGAGTTGCCGCCGCAAGGCCAGCCCTGACGGAACGGATACACCTCACTCCTCCACCCTTGCAATCCCCCTTCCCCAGCCTTAACCACCAATATGTGACGCCCATCACCAAAAACAAGTCCCCCGCAGTGGCACCATACCCCTACAGGCCATCAGATACATCTTTGCCCATTCATTCCCCGCATTTATTCATGGAGGCCCGCAAGTGAAGCTAGACCCTTCCGCATTCGTCGCCGATCCTGAGTTGATCCAGGCTCTCGAGAAACATTCCACCGCAATCTCCTGTGACGCGGATCGCGTCCTCTTCAATCAGGGCGATCACCCTCAAGGCCTCTACATCCTCGACCAGGGCGAAACCACCATCACCATGGCATCGCCCACCGGCGAGCTGCTGGTGTCCATCCAGGCACATGCCGGATCCCTGCTCGGCCTGCCGGGGCTGATCGGCGACGAGCCCTACACGCTCACGGCCATCGCTCGAAACGGCGCGCGGCTCAGCTTCGTCCCCCGCGACGAGTTCACCAGCCTCATGCGCGCTGACCCGCCGCTGGCGCTCAAGATGTTGCAAGTGCTGGCCGCCGAGCTCCGCTCCGCACGCCGCGCCTTGGCCAATCTTTAGGGGTCAATGGGGCCAACCGCTGCCGCCTGCACCAGCTCCCGCGTGCGAGCCGTAATCTCGTCGAGTTGGTCCTGAAGCGTGGTCAATAAAGTCTTTTTGTTCTATATAAGTGCGTCGATTCGTGAGTTATCGCCCAAACCGCTGCTTTCCGCCCATCCCCATGGCGCCCATGCCGCCGCGCATCATTTTGCTGGCCAGCCCGCCCTTGCCCATCTGCTTGAACATCTTGGCCATCTGCGCGTATTGCCGCAGCAGGTGGTTCACGTCCTGCACCGTCGTCCCCGAGCCCGCCGCGATGCGTTTGCGCCGCGTACCGCTGATAATCTCGTGATTGCGCCGCTCCCTGGGCGTCATCGAGTTGATGATGGCCTCCAGCCGCACAAACTGCTTTTCGTCCACGCTCTTCGACGCCTGCTGCAATCCCGCAAAGGGACCCACCGAAGGCAGCATCTTCAAAATGCTCTCCATCGACCCCATCTTCTTGATCTGAGCGAGCTGATCGCGGAAGTCATCCAGCGAGAAGCCGTCGCCCAGCAGCGCCTTCTTGGCGAACTCCTCGCCCTTTTTGCGGTCGAGCGTTGACTCGGCCTTCTCGATGAGCGACATCATGTCGCCCATGCCCAGGATGCGGCCCACAATGCGGTCGGGATGAAAAGGCTCAAAGGCCTCCGGCTTTTCGCCGGTGCCGATGAACTTGATGGGCTGGCCGGTCACGTGGCGAATCGACAGCGCCGCGCCGCCCCGTGCATCTCCGTCCATCTTGGTGAGCACCACGCCGGTCAGGCCGAGGCGCTGATGAAACTCCGCCGCCGAGTTGACCGCGTCCTGGCCGGTCATGGCGTCGGCAATGAACAAAATCTCGCTCGGGTTGAGCAGCTTCTTCAGCCGCTCCATCTCCGCCATCAGCTCTTCGTCAATGTGCAGCCGTCCGGCGGTGTCCACAATCAGCGTGTCGCAGCCTGTGTTGCGAGCCTCGCGTCGCGCTTCGCCGGCCAGCCGCTCCACCAGCGCCGACCCGGCCGGATCATTCTTTTGGTCGCCTTCGTAGAGGCGGACTTCGACGGATTTGGCAACAACTTTGAGCTGCTCGCGCGCTGCTGGCCGGTAAACGTCCACCGAGACCAGCATGGGCCGGTGTCCGCCCTTCTTGAGCCATGCCGCCAGCTTGCCGGCGGTGGTGGTCTTGCCGGAGCCTTGCAATCCGGCCATCAGAATGACGCTGGGCGGCTGCGAGGCGAACTTGAACCGCGCCGTGTCCTTGCCCAGCAGCGTGATCAGCTCGTCGCGCACAATCTTGATCACCTGCTCGGAGGGCGAAAGCGCGGTCAGCACCTCGCTGCCCACGGCCTTCACGCGAATCTGCTCGATCAGATCGCTGACCACGTTGAGGTTGACGTCGGCCTCGAGCAGCGCCACGCGAATCAGGCCCAGCGCTTCGCTGATGTTCTCTTCGGTGAGCGTGCCCTGGCCGCGAAGAACCTTGAAGGCACGCTGAAGTTTGTCAGTAAGGTTTTCAAACATAGGTCTGCTTTCAGTTTACCTTGCGGGCGGCGTGACGGAATCCGCGGAATCCCACGTCTCAAAATCGAGATCTGAGACAGCCAATTTGGCAATGGGTCCATGGCCCGAAGGGCGGCTGCCGTCTGCAAGACCTATTCCGCCGGCGCAATCAGGTACTGCTCCAGCTTGCCGCCGGGATAGGTGAAGGTCGTCAGCCTCAATCGCTTGCCCGGATAGACAATCTGGAAGCTGCGGAAGGTCATCCCGCCGCGCAGGCTGTCGCTGCCGGCCTGACGGAAGCTGAGCGGCTCGCCCAGCGGCGCCAGGCTCTCGCGAAAGTCGGCCAGCGCCTCGGCGGTGAAGTAGTCGCTCAAATTCGGCGCCAGCAAACTCCGGTCAATGCGCCCCTGTTGCAACTCGCGGAAGATCGCAATCGCCTGTTTTTCGGCGTCGGTGGGCGGGTACTCCGCCACCACCGGCACAGCCAGCCGCGCAATCATCGAGGCCGCTCCCACGGCGTCCTGGTTGGTCAGCACGGCCACCGCCACGCCATCATCCACCATGACGATATTGTCCGCGACAAAACCGGAAACCTCGCCGCTGTGCTCAATCGACCGGTGGCCTTCGCGGTCCATCACGTCCACGCCCAGGCCATAGTGCGTTCCCTTGCCGTCCTTCAGCTTCACCTCGGTGAACATCTGCTTGTAGCTCTCCGGCTTGAGCACCGTCTGCGCAATCAGGCTCTCGTCCCACAGCGCCAGGTCGTGCGCCGTCATGGCCAGTTCGCCCGCCGCAAACATCCAGCCGCGGCCCTCCTTGGGCGCCGGGCGCAGAGGTCCCAGGGCGAAGCGATAGTAGGATGCGGCATCCGGCTCTGTCAGCTTCACCTCGTCCGAGTTCCACACCGACTGCATCCCCAGCGGGCGGAAGATGTGTGCGGTGAGAAACTCCATGTACGGCCGGCCCGTAACCTGCTCCACGATGCGTCCCGCGATCACAAAGTTGGTGTTCGAATACTGCCACTGCGTTCCCGGCTCAAAGTCCAACGGCTTTTTCGCCCACGTGTCGATGATCTGCTGGGCAGTCTCCGGATGGTTCATCGTGGTCATCACGTAGTCCTCCGGCCAGTAGTCCTGATAGCCCGAAGTGTGCGAGAGAATCTGCCGGATGGTCACCTCGTCGCCGCGCGTGAGATTGGGAACGTACTTGCCCACCGCGTCATCCAGCGAGAGCTTGCCCTCCTCCTGCAACAGCAGAATCGCCGTAGCGGTGAACTGCTTGGAGATCGATCCGATGGAATAGCGCATCTCCGGCGTGGCAGCAACCGCTGGAGCCTTGCCGGTAGCCAGCCGCGCTTTGCCGTAGGCGTGGGTGTAAACCAGCTTGCCGCCCTTCACCACAGCCACCGAGGCTGAAGGCACGCCGGTCTGCTCCAGCACCTGGGCGGCAATGCGGTCAACCCTGCTCTGTAGAGCCTGGTCCAGCGATGCAATCGACTGCGCCTGAGTGGCTATCGAGGCCAGCGCTACAACCACCAAAACCGTGCCAAACAAAACCTTCTCCCACTTTTTCATTGACCCAAATCTCCTTCGCGGCTGTTGGCGTTGACCGAACCAACACCGTTAAAGTTATCAGAGGCGCCTTGCGGAGGGCTCGGACCGCGCCGCGGTGCGATAGGCTGGTACTGTCGAGTAGTAAGAACGGCGCTCAGCCCAAGGTAGGCATATGCAGCGGTTGATCGAGGGGCATAAGCGGTTTCTGGCCGAAGTCTTTCCGGCCCATAGGAGCCAGTTTCAACTGTTGGCGGAGACGCAGACGCCCGAGTGGCTCTTCATCACCTGTTCCGACTCGCGCGTGCTGCCGGACCTGTTTCTGGGTACCGGCCCCGGCGACCTGTTCATCACCCGCAACGCCGGCAACGTGGTGCCTATCACCGGCAACGATGTGGACGGCGTGACGGCGACGATTGAATATGCAGTCGAGGTGCTGCGCGTGAAGGAAGCGATTTTGTGCGGGCATTCGGATTGCGGCGCGCTCAAGGCGTTCCTTCACCCCAATACGCTCGACGGAATGCCCAAGGCCCGCCGCTGGCTGCACCACATCGATGAGGCCTTCCAGCATCGCCAGCCGCTGAACCCGGCCGAGGGCGGGAGCGCAGAGCTGGCCTCGCTGATCCGCGGCAACGTGGTGGCGCAGCTATTGAATCTGAAGGCCCAGCCCTCGGTGGCGCGGGCAATGGACGCAGGACGGCTGACGGTGCACGGCTGGTATTACGAGATCTTGAGCGGCCACATCGAGCGGTACGACGAGGGAATGGGGCGATTCTTGCCGGTGGTGGATTAGCCGATAAGAAAAACAGCGGCCGAAGGCACGTCGGTCTGCTCCAATTACAATGTTCGCAATCTTTGCTTCCTGCCTGACGCGCTGCGTAAGCCGGGGCTAACACATCTTTCCTAAAATCTCTCTGCCAATGGTGCCTTATGGATCGTCGCGATTTTCTCAAAATCAGTGGAACTGCCCTGGCCGGCGCAACGGTTGCTTCCAGTCTGTCCGCTGCTGGCCTTGCCGCTGAACCAGCCCCTGCGGGAAAGGGCCGCATCGTGCTGCCCATCAACCGCAATTGGCGCTATAGCCCCAAGGCAACCCCTGCGGCCCGCGCTCGCGACTTTGACGACTCCCATTTCGCCCGCATCACCGTGCCCCACACCAATCTCCGCGTGCCCTGGCACAGCTTCGACGAAAAATCCTACGAATTCGTCTCCGTCTATCGCCGCCGCTTCCACCTACCCACCTCCGCCCGCGGCCAGCGTGTCTTCGTCGACTTTGAAGGAGTGATGACCGCCTCCACCGTCTGGTTCAATGGCGTGCGCCTGGGTGAATACAAGGGCGGCTATACCCCCTTCTCCTTTGAACTCACCGGCCACGTTGACTTCGACCGCGACAATGTTCTCGCTGTGGAGGTCGATTCCACCGAGCGCCCGGACATCCCGCCCTTCGGCAATCTGGTCGACTACCTCACCTTCGGCGGCATCTACCGAGAAGTATCGCTGCGTATCATCCCGCAAACCTCCATTGATAATATTTTTGCCCAGCCCAAAGACGTCCTCTCCGATCACCCGTCGCTCGATGTGCAATGCTTCGTGGCGAGCGCCAGCAAAACCATCGAAAATGGGATGCGCTTGGAAGCGGCGCTCTACGACGGCGACAAGCTGCTGGCGAAGACAACTCAGGAGTTGCCGGGCGGCGGAAACGACGGAAACAATCCACGCACGCTTCACTTCGACAATCTCGGCAAAATCGAGCTGTGGGACCTGCACACACCGAAGCTCTATCGCGTTGAAGTGCGTCTGCTACACGGCACGCAACTGCTCGACAACGACTCCCGCCGCATCGGCTTTCGAGAAGCACGCTTCACCCCCCAGGGCTTCTCGCTCAATGGCACAGTCGTCAAGCTACGCGGCCTCGACCGCCATCAGACCTTCCCCTGGGTTGGCCAAGCCATGGCCGCCCGCGTGCAGCGCCAGGACGCCCTCATCCTGCGCAAGAATCTCAAGTGCAACATCGTCCGCACCTCGCACTACCCGCAGTCGCGCCACTTCCTCGACGCCTGCGACGAGATCGGCCTTCTCGTCCTCGAAGAGATTCCCGGCTGGCAGCACATCGGCGATCTCGCCTGGCAGGATCTCGCCGTGGACAACGTGGACCGCATGATCCGCCGCGATTGGAACCACCCCTCCATCATCCTCTGGGGCGTGCGCATCAACGAGTCGCGCGACAACCACGACTTCTACACCCGCACCAACGCCCTTGCGCACCAGCTAGACGCCACGCGCCAGACCGGCGGCATCCGCAACAAATATGACTCCGAGCTGCTCGAAGACGTCTTCACCATGAATGATTTCGGCTTCCCGCTCCGGCAGCCCAATCATCCTCTCTATCTCAATACCGAATTCAACGGCCACATGTATCCCACCAAGACCATCGACAACATCGAGCGACTGCGCGAACACACCATCCGCCACGCACGCGTGCATGATCAGTTGGCCTCTAACCCGCAATACGCCGGCGGCATCGGCTGGTGCGCCTTCGACTACAACACCCACGACTACTTCGGCTCCGGCGACCGCATCTGCTACCACGGCGTCACCGACATCTTCCGCGAGCCCAAGCCCGCCGCCGGTTTCTATCGCTCGCAGTGCGACCCCGATGAGGAGATCGTCCTCGTGCCCGCCTTCCACTGGGCGCGCGGCGACGAGAATCAGGGCTTCACCAATGCCCTGGTCTCCTCAAACTGCGATCACCTCAAGTTCTATATCGCGGGCAAACTGGTGGCCGAGGCCGATCCCGACCGCAAGCAGTTCCCGCACCTCAAGTACGCGCCCTTCACGGCAGACCTGAGCCACCATGTTGGCGCCTGGGGCGATCTGCGCATCGAAGGACACATTCAGGGCAAGCAGGTTATCTCGCGCAACTTCTCCGGCAAGGGCGTCGATCAGAAATTCTCTCTGCTGCCCGATGACACCACCCTTGTTGCCGATGGAGCCGATACCACCCGCGTCGTCCTACGCGTCACCGACGAATTCGACGCCATCCGCCCCTTCGCCGCTGACGCCATCCGCTTTGAACTCACCGGCCCCGCCCAGCTCATCGGCGACAATCCCTTCGCGCTGATCGGCGGAACCGGCGCCGTCTGGATTCGCGCCGGCGAGCAACCCGGAAAGGTGCGCCTCACCGCCCATCACCCCAACCTCGACGTCCAACACGTCGAGATCGACATCAAGCCCGCTCCCGCCGAAAACGCCTGACGCGCTACGGGTGGCGCGTTAGCGCTGAAAAATCCGGCCCGCTCCTCAATGCATCCCCGGCGGCAGCGGCGCGTGCTTTTGCGGCTTCTTGAATAGCCAGGCAGCACCAGCACAGAAGAAAGCCAGTAGCGCTGTCCATCGGAAGACATCTACATAGGCCATCAGCGCGGATTGCTGCTCCATCATCCCGTACATCAGACCAAAGGCGCCGGGGCGGCCCTGAGCGGGGCCGACGCGGTGGCCCACGTAGCCGGCAATGGCCGCTGCCTTCTGCTGGAAGACCCAGGTG
>OCZT010004959.1_pt1 | contig 13332 bp, 36 predicted proteins | sample 1539031 | NCBI WGS metagenome assembly OCZT01 (sample SAMEA3539308, study PRJEB22396) | soil metagenome | biome: tundra; feature: field; material: soil | place: USA | collected 2010-05 | depth 0.15 m | reverse complement strand
TCACGTCTCACCAGACCACCTCCTGTACGAATAGCACGCGAGCACTACGTAACCGACACACCACGGAGCTACCGTTCACGCGCCGATGTAGATGTCGAACACGAGCCACGCAGCGTCCGCAGCGAACGCAATGATCCACTGTCTTGCGCTTCGAGCGCAGCATCAGCGTTGACCAAACGACCAAACAACTGGGAATGAATGCGAGTAGCTGCAGTGTCCAGTTCATGATGCTAACCAGTGCGGACATACAAACGCTTCACCACGCACTTCGTTTGGTGTTAGCAAACCAGCTTGCGTTACACGTACGAGATCACGGAAGTAAGAGTACTTTGAACCTCGAACGATGCGATTCGCAATCACGCAGATGTGTGGATACTTCTTCATCCGAGTATACGGTAAGGCATGATCACGAAGCGCGCATGCCAGCCCGTTAGGTTGACGTATGCAGAATCGAAGATGCACGGTTTCATTGCATCCATCAGTTTGCACGCCCACGGAATAACATCCTTAACAGATGTTCCAGGTGCGATGATCTTGCCCAGTACCGTGATCTTCCGACCATCGAATCCTGCAGCCTCGAACTTGCCTAGATCCTTGTCAGCAGGGATCAGGTTCTCATAGGCCGGATACGTGCCGTCGTACGCTTGTGCGGTCAGCTGCGCACCTCTCGTGGTCAACGTCAGTTCAACACGCTGGTCCCGTTCCGTGATCATCACTGTACACGGACTCTTCACGTCGATTGCCTTGATCCATGCCTTGGCATCGCTCACTTCGAGCATCACCGGATCGAAGTCACCATTATCCACCCAACCAGGAACCGTGTAGTCCTGCACGAGCATGTGGTATGAGTCCGTTGAAACGATACGCAACACACCTGGTGTTGTCATGGACAACAACAGCGAACACAATATCGGTCGTGCGTTCACTTTGCTCGCGCACTCGATTCCATTCTTGAGCAGCTGTACCAACTGCCCACCGTTCTGGAATGTGATACTACTCATTACTGCCTCCTTTAATGAAACACCATGTGCCCAATGATAACACCCAACAGTACAGACAGCCACCACAACACCCGGTTAAACCTCACAGTAACCAGCACCCGTTGCGATTGCGTCCACCATCTCACGCGCTTCTGAGGTTGAACACGTACATGTACGTAAGTGTCGTCCGACACTGTACCACTGACTGGACGGCCATGTCTTGTTCCCGCGTGAATCCGTCCAGGTCTCTGCGATTGCTGCACACTCAATAAAGAACTGCGCCTGTGCCTCGTCACCCAACTCACAGAATGCTTCTGCAAGCATCCGAGGATTCATCTCAACCTCAGCTTGCACTCGCATCAGACATTTCCATTTCCGATGGTGGCGTAGGTGAGGAAGTTTTCCAGTGCACTCCGCATGTCGGTACGAAGATCCTTCTTACTCACCCAACGCTCTGTTGTCGCCGCTACAGCTGTAAATCCCAACCCAGCAATAGCGATCTCTACCTCATCATCCGTAACCGTCATTATCAGTTCCTTTCATCTCCAAACAATGGATTGCAATACCTACAGGTGCCTACCTTGGTGCGTCCATTTTTCTCATGGAAGCACCGTCCAAACCGGCGATCCGAATCCTCTCCACCCTTTGGCGTGCGCAATACATGCGGACTATATAGATAGGTAGCCACAACTTTGGCAAACGAATCCATTTCACTCACTGCATCGATTACTCGTTTCTCAGTATCACCATCCGATATGAAGTCATCGAGAAATAGCACACGCTCACCCATGTTTGTACGGTGCAGCATCGAGCACGCCACCCTCAGCAACGGTAAGTCCACCAGGACACCAGTACCGCTCATACAACTCCTGATCGATCTCAGGGAATGCTCGACGCAATCGCATGGCGTTGTTCGTGTCTGCCTTGCGCATCGCTGCCATGATCAATGCACTGAATGGATGATCCTCAACCATTAACCTTCTCGACACTTCGTAACTGTACTGGCTCATCTCCCTAACTCCTTCGCTAGGTGCTTCTTCTCATACCTACTCAACAGGTCAACGATCAACCGCCCCTGTAAATGGTCCAGTTCGTGCTGCAACATACGCCCGTTCACCATCGAGTCTGTCCACATCTGCTTGTTGCCCTTCAGATCACGGTACTCGATGGTGATGGTGTTCGGTCGATTGACCCACCAGAAGTGACCAGGGATCGACAGGCATCCCTCTCGATAGCTCCACAGGTCATCTGAGAGCGCCACAACCTCAGGGTTGATTACGACCCCTCCTCGTCCACTAGGGAGGGCATAAACGAACACAGCTGCGTCCAGCCCTATCTGTGGCGCCGCTACAGCCAGCCCACCGCTCTCCTTGGTGGATTCCACCAGATCCTTCACCAGATCCTTTAGAGAGCTATCAAACGTCTCGACCGGTGCAGCGACCTTGCGCAGTGTTGCCTCATGCTGAGGGTACTGCAGGATCTCACTCACCACAGTGCTCCAGTGCTGTCATGAACCACATAACCTGCTGCAGTTCAGCCTGTGTGAGATCCGTGTCACTGTTCAGCTGCAGGCACCAACCTTCTGGTTTATACAACCCACCTAGGGCTGTCCCGAAACGACTATGCCGAGAATGCGCAACCTTTCCGATTGTTACCATTCCATCATTCGTCCAACCACATGGGATACGGATCAACCAGTGCTTACGTCCGGTATGAATCCCGTTGCGTTGTTTGGTTTCCTTAAACGTTAGCTCGGCCATCTCGGTAACCTCTTTCCTTTCAGAATGTATTTGATTCGAGTCCAACGTGTCGGCACCAATGGGCACGAGGTGCCACCATGATACGGATTCGGATTCTTGCAATACCAACCACGCACATGTGGATGTGCCACTACACCTGGAATGTGCCCTCTGCAGTAATCGCCGTACTCATACTCCCAACTCCACCACTCTTCCACTTCCGCTGCATAGTCTCTCATGGTTATGGATTTGCCTCTCTTTGCTTCCTCATTATTGCATCATCGAACTTTGCACGTGTTCCTGGTGAATCTGGTAGCACCTCACCAAGTGGGATACCTTCCGTGAGATCCGTCAGGCGCACGATTGCCTCTCCGAGACATTCAGGATTATTGCACTCCAACACCATCCATGGATGTGTCGATGCACCAGCGCGACCCAGTGAATCACGATAGCTCATACGTCCCGGAACGTACCACTCGTGGTACTCAGGAATCTGTCCACCGTCGTGCTCATGTACGTGCCGCACGTGGACCTTGTGCGTGAATAGCTTGTTGCGCCGTCTCATAGCAACCCCATCATCTCGTTGGTTCGTGCAAACTCTCCATGATACTTTCGTGCTGCTGCATCTATCAAATCCAAGTAGCTAAAGTTCTAAGCATGTCATCGATTATTGCATTCTGTTGGTTCGCACCACAATCACACTTCCACTTATCTCGTGCCTCATCACAACAGTTTGAATACATATCCTCATCATGACCAGCTGGACAAGAGTACCAACAATCTTCTGAGGTGTAATGGTCCTCTCGCATTCCTTCCAAATGGATCCGCATCTGCTGCAGTTCTTCCGTGATGGTGGTCATGGTCTTCCTTGCAGATAGACGTGCAACTGATCCAAGCAACGGTCGATTAGGTTGAGCAGGTCATTGCAGTTGTCCTCTACGGTTGGACTAACCCATGTTCCCATTACCGGAGCAGGTTCACGGATGCCACGCATCTCCATACGTGCTCGATCCATAGCAGCCTTTGCGTCCATGACATCCTCAATCGCAAACTGGGCACGTGTGTTCATGGGTTCACCTTTCCAAACTTACGCATCACGTCCTGCACTGGTATGTGGTGCAACGTCTTGGTGTTGTACATCGTCTCTCCCCACAACAGCATGTCGATTCTGCACCGTTCGCATTCACCCTTCTCGTGTAGCTCAACCGGTACCGCCACACCACTCTCCAGCAAGTAGTAAGACTTCATTTCAACAACTCCAGTTCATCCCAACGGAACGAGTAAGTACCAAGAACACCGAAGTTAACAAGCACCTCATACTCATCTCGCCATGGCTTTCCATTGGTGGCCTTACCAATCCATCCACGGCATGCGGATGGTGGAGCACCAGGAAAACCTCCTACCGTTGCGTCGTCTCTCACACGTACCATTGTCATAACTTGCCTCTCTTTATCCAGTCCTCATAAACTGCGTTTCTCCAGATCGACCGTACCGATGAATCAACTTTCCACCACGATTCTTGCAATGTGCGAGTGCCATTGTACACACCAACCGTTGCCAGTGCATTCCATCGCCTCTCGGCCTCGTGGTCAACCTTCACCCATTCCTCATCACTCAAATCACCCATCATCCAAGGCATTCGTCCACCATTCTCCGTAGTGCTGCTTTGGCCAACTCCTTGTTGACCTTCGGATCCTTCGACGCATCACACTTCACATAGATGCCTGTTGGGTTATGACGTGCTCCAACACTGCAGTATGAGATCACTGACGAGTGTGGTTCACACTCAATGTTGGTGAAGAAGTACACATCGTGCTCCTCATCCATCAGATGATCCATTGAGGATGAATACACTCGCAGCCGCACGCGCACTCTTCAGTGTGCCGTCAAAACCAAACCGCTCAGGATTGTCGATGTTGGTATCAAACCACCGCTCACCAGGATTCGTCTGCATGCCAAAGGACAATCGCTTTGTGCCACGGACCCAGGTGACTGCACACATCATTCCGGACTGTGCCCTCCACTCCCACGCCCCTGCAGCCATATTGTTGCTTGTGAACACATAACGTCACCCTCCTCCGTTTCAAACACATAACCATCCTCTCCAACAGAACGTTTCCAGATTGCTGCACCACAGTCAACGCACTGGTACTCGACATCACGGTCCTTCACGAAGGTCATCATGTCACAGATAGAGCACCAGTCCTCACACGCCATTTTGGCTCTGCAGTACGGACACTTCTTCGCTGACGCCTCTGCATCCTCCTCATAATCTTCTGGCTGTGCATAGTAAGGGTAGTACATCGCCATCACACACGCCCGTACTTACGCATGCGCTCCGTAGCGACGACTATGTCTCGTTGTGCCTCTTGCTCATTGATCGCAGCCCACTCATCGAGCACAAAACTCACGATGTTCACAGCGTCATCCACCGTGATGAACACGTCAACGGCCACACCCCAGTCACAGACTGCCTTGACGGCTCGCTGGTGCCTGTTTACGTCTTCCTCGTGCAGCTTCATCATTGACCGGCCAAGCACGTTCGCAGACTGCACCGTCCCGCTTGTGGTGGTCATCAGTACCGCCTTCCCAATCGGTCGGATGCGTAACCTGCCAGTGCCAGTGCTCCGAACATCACGAGTGCTGCGAATGTGCTCATCGTACCGGTGACACCTCGAACGTTTGAACCTGGTGCGTAAGCAACCAGTTCCAACTAGCGTGGTAAACCTCACCCCACGTTGCGATGCTGACTCCGGTGTGGCTGTACCCAACCACGTCGATCTGGTGGAAGTTCACGTTGGCACCGGCGTTACCTTGCGTGCGCCATGTAGCTTGTGAGTTGGTGTCGATCATCTTCATAAAACCATTCGAGAAATGAACCTGTATGTATGCACCGGAATAACGCACAACGTCAGACTCGATTGTGGACTTGGTTGCGTTACCTTGATTGGTGTACGTGATCTTGTATCCGTCGATCGCGTGTGTGGTCCAGTAGTCCAGCAAGGTTTGCGGTACGAGACCTTGCGAAGGATGACCAAGTGTGTTCCACACGTGCTGCACATCAGCAACTACACGTGTGTCGATTACGCCACGTTGATAGTCCCACACGTCCACAAGGTCACCAGCTGCAGCAACGGTGCAATCGGATTCGGTGTTGTTACCAAGTGTACTGTACGCAACACCAAACGGTGCACGAACCGTGCTCGGAACGGACGCACCTGCAACGGTTGCGATGCAGAATGAAAACACGAATGCCAGCACGCCTGCCGCAAGGCAAGCCAGTGCAAGGTTCCGGATCTGTCGTGTGTTCTCTGTCATGTGTCCATTCTTACACATTTCGACATAATCACCAATAGCCTTGACCAGGGATTATGGCAGCGTTGGGTCCGTTCCGAGACCATCTAGCCAGCATTGGGCAGCTTCGAGCGCATAACGAGCACCGGACCGCCAGGCATCCCTGGTCTCTTCTGAGACACCCTGCCAGGTCTCTTGTGACTTCCGGTCGGCCAGCGACCTGCAGCGCCACCAGGTAGCTGCCGCTGCCCGCTCGATCTGGTCCGGATAGACCTGACGCGCCATCATTGGTCGATCCCCATGTCTCGACGGAACTGCTCCATGATCACGTACTGTTCCGCTCGACGCTTCTGTATTCCCTTGCGCCACACGTAGTACCGTTTAAACATGGCCATCCATTCCCGCACATTGTGATGCATCATTCCTCAATTCATCAAACGCTGTTCCCTCGCGCAAATTGATGGCACGCGGAAACGCTCCATCGTCTGCACGCCCTATCCACATCTCAGCATCATGCCTCGTGTTGGCCGGACACGGATACGGCAACCGTCGCAGCCAATCGAAGGTGCTCCACCAGAAGTTGCCACTGTAGTGCACGCGTGTCAGAACTGGCTTTGGTTCGTCCACCTCACCTCCATAGTGGTACTCAACGCCTGCGTTCTCAGCTGCCTCCGTGAGCATCGCCACCACGTTCGAGACGCCACGGACGCCAGCGAACACTGGAACGTCCGGATCGTAGATCCCTTCCGTGACGAAGTACGGTCCTGCTGTGTCCCACTGGCCAGCTTCGAGTACCAACCTATAGGTTGCATTCCGCCAGTCATCCACCAACGTATAGGTCATCATCTTGCGCCAGCGGTCCGGAAACTCTCCGCTGTTGGCACAGCCCTTCGTGTGAGCGTATAGTACGTACCCATCCGTGTTCCGGTGGACGGAGTTGGCATCGTGCGCCAGTGCGTCGATGGTCAATTGTTCCCAACCATCATTCGCTTCAGCCACCACATGGTACCGCATGCAGTGATCTTCAATAAACGCTATCACGTCATCACGCTGTCGCCAGTCACCAACGATGCCCACATTCAGGCCGGTGGCCAGCCGGTCATACAGTCCGCTCCGCTTGAGCGCTAACAGGTGCTCGTTGACAATTGGCATCCAATCCCCATCAGCCCATATATGGTAATAATGGAATAGGTTCATCGAACTGACAGCGCTATCACATCAAGCAATGAACTACCAACTCCAAACCCAACTGTGATATCAAACACATCATCAGCCGAAATCGGAATGCCGATGTACTGTATCGGTCCACCTTGGAACACATAACAAGTAAGGTCAATTACATCAAGTGAATCATTCTTGACAACCCACGCATGACGCATTGGTATAAGTCGTTGTACATCATTACGCCACACAAAGGCATAGCCTTCACAATATGTATGTCCTGAATTCTTCATCACAAACCGTTGACATGATCCATAGCATGTTCCATTTGGTCGCTTCCGGATGTCTTTCGGGCGCGCCGACCAGTTGAATAGTTTTCCATATGCAGATATAAACATCATCACATAAGGATATTCATCCGTCTCGTTCTCAAGTAAATCAGCATACTGTTTCAGATTATTACGCATATCTTGTTCAGACAGTTCATATGTCATAACAATCCCAACATTTTGTTGGTCTTGGCGAATTCTCCATGTAGGTCAACAGCTGCACGATCATAGGCGCGTGCTGCTTCACGAGGATCATCGAAGTAACCAAGTGAATAATATTTACCTTTTATCGAAATCTGTGCATACCACTTCTGTTCACGATTGATCCAACTCACACCCTTGAATCCGGAGGTGTTGTCTGAACGCAATCCTCTATGACAAGAGTTTTCTGAAGCAGTAGCTTCACGAAGGTTACATTTTTGATTGTTCAATCCATTGTTGTCTTCATGGTCTACTTCATCCAATAGTGATCGACCTAACTTACGTTCTAATAATACAGTATGCATACGTACTAGAACTTTTGGTTTACTACTGCAATCCCAATGTACAGCATAGAACGTATTATTCCCGGTACCTTTTAATGCGAACCACTTCCATTGATTCAACCACTCGAAGTCAGCATCATCGACAAGTGCGTATAGACCTTGCGTGAGAGGAATACGTTTCACATCCATCCTACTTCAATGATGCAATTCTTTAGCCACTCGACTGCGGTGGCAACGAACGGGACAGCGCGCACGGATTCCCGGTCAAGCACTTGCGTTGGGATTTTGAATACGAATCCTTTCGGCAATGACGGCTCATTGGATTGGACAACGAGCACATTCCAGTTCTGCTGGTTGATCGGACCTGGTTCGAGTAGTGCCATCGTGACACCATCTACCGTGGCCATGTCTCCTGGTTCCCAACTCATTGTCTCATCATCCATTCCTGCACGTTGTGCACTGTTGGCTTTCGACCGTAGCGGTTAGCTCCACCTATCCAAGTCTCTGCATCATATCGTGATCTTTCCAGCGGTGCAAGTAGACTCAAAATCCAATCTGACGCAGCCCAAAAGAAGTTGCCAGCAAAGATGGCTTCACCCACTTCAGGGAACACCGGATCGACCGGTAGCGTGATGCCTAGTTCCTTGTTCAGCGCTGCCGCCACTGCGTTCGCTCCGTCGCCTGCGTATCCCTGCGCTTCGCCATCGTTGACGATGTGGTACGCACCAACCACGTCCGAATAGTCCAAATGCCGGACACACTGCCGCCAACCGTGCACGAGTGATTGCGTTAGCTCGTGCCGCCACTGATCTTGTCGTGGTGATGGATGTGCACCACCCTTCGTGTGAGCGTACAGCACGGCATCCGTTCCGACCTTCGTACGCTCCCACAGCTGATGCAACGTGACCTGCTCGAAGCCAGTACGCTCCGCTGCCACCACCTCGAACGCAGGCAAGTGCGTGTCAAGCCACTGCCACGCGTCATACCGCTCGAACGGATCACCCACCAGGCCAATGCGGACCGGCACGTTCAATCGCGCAAGTAGACCGCTCGATTCGAGCGCTGTAAAGTGCTCGACCATGATGCGCTTCCACACGTCCGCTTCGCCAGCGACGTACGCATGATAGTAGTGGAGCAGTTTACGCATCGTGCTCCGTTAGGATCGGCTCCAAGCCGATTGCTCGCCGGACATCGTTGATCGTGATGTGATTGCGCATGTGTGTGTCAGCTAACGCTTGCACGCTCTCCTTGTAGCACAACCGAATCCCCATTGAACCGCACGAGCACTTCCAACGGTAGTGGCCTGGTGGAGCATTAAGGATCTCAATGGTTGGATCACTCATATGCGTGACGCTGCGCCGAGACAGTACGCCTCCTCAACCGCCTTACGGATCCCATCATTCCCGGTATGCATCTGCTCACACCGTTCGATGATTGCGTCCAGCTGGTCAACCTGTCGTTGCTCCTTCAGTGCCTCGTGCACCACTCCCAACATGTCCATTACAGCCTCCTTTGTTTGCCAGGCACTTTGGCCTGCTTTGATGAGCCAGATCAAGGCTCCCACACCCTTCTGGACAGAATCACCCATCACTGGCCGCATCGAGGCTAGGAACCCCTATTTCCGAGGCTGTGGTGACAATCCCAGGACAATGAACAGGACCATGGATTCGCCCTACCGTTTCGTAGTCGTGAGGACCATGGTTCTGTCTCTCAATACAGGACCAGACGAGCAGTCCCGTACGCATCAGTCGTCCACGATGCAGAGGATGTCATCCACCGATAGCAGGAGCACCTCATCCTCGTCCACCTGGATCACCGTGCCACCGTACTTGGAGTACAGCACCCGGTCGCCAGGATCGATGAAATCGATTGGTATCAACGCACCACTCTTTTCGGAGTACCGTCCGTAACCGACACCGATTACTGTTCCTATTTGCGCATCTTCCTGACTCTGTTGTGGAAGAATCAAACCCAATACTGTTCGATCCTTTCGTGCATCAGGTGCAACCATAACGCGATTACCAACTACTAACATTTTTGAATCCTTTCGTTTGTGGGATGCGTTTCATTGTGTGTAATCAACTGATTTGATCTTCACCAGCAAGCGTTGCCCGCTCCGTGTCTGTAGCTCGACACGCGTCCGTCCGACGAGACCTTCAGGTTTCACCAGTGGCCAGCGTGATTCCACCAGACCATGTGACACGTTGTGTACTGCCTTACCGATTGATGCTTCTCCGAGGAACGGCACGGTCTCGAATCCGAGGAATCCCGCAACCTCCACCACATCATCCCAATGCAGCCACCAATGCTCGATGAGCACATCGAACACGATGAAGCGTGTGTCTCCATAAGCGTTACCACTCTGGATCCCGCGTCCGAATCCTTCACCGTAAACGGTAACCGGACCATCGAACTTTGTTCGCCATACATCTGCTGGTGGAATGTTTTCCATCAACCATGTGTGCAACGGTGCAGGGATCTGTGCGTTGTTCGTGCGGCCACCGATCAGTACTTGCTCACCATCCCAGTGCAAGCGGATGTTTGTTCCATCTATTTTTTCAAAACACCACCAAACGTTCTGGTGCAGGTACTCAAGTTCAGGCATGGCGTAATCACCAAGTCGGATCTTGCCTGTGTCCCGGTTGCGCTTCCACACCGTGGGGATCTTCGGGTACACCGGACCTGCAGCCTCACCTTGTATGCCCGCCATCATGCGCTCCGACGTTTGCGACCGGCCACTACGAACAGCGTGCCGCCAGCGATGGCTGCGAGTCCCACTCCACCGATCTCACCAAGGTCCGCACCCGTGAACGCGAGTCCACCGGTTGGCACTGTGGGCGTCACGGTAGGTGCCGGACCTGGCCCGCTCGTGACGGTCAGCGTGGTTGTCGGAGGTGTGCATCCGGTGTAACAGTTGTTGGTCTGTCCGGACGGATCCCATGTGGTGGTTGCACCAGCAGCTGCAGCAGGCAATGCCAACAATGCAGCGATTCCGATTGATGCCAGTAGTTTCTTCATTGCGTCAAACTCCTTTGTAGTTGAGTAACTGCGTTAGTTGATGACGGACCACAACAAGGTCCGACTGTGCCTCCATTACTGCCTCTATGTCTTTGTATGCGTCAGGATGCTCGTCCACCAATGACTTGGCTGCAGCCTTCTGCCGATCATAGTGTGTCTGATCACCAGAACCGTTCCATGCCTTACCACCCATTCGGATGATCAGTGACTCCGTGGTCAACTCCGCACGTGCTTTCGTACGTGACATCCGTCGACCTGCGCCGTGCGAAGCAGAATCGTAGCTTGCAGGGTTTCCCAACCCTTGCACGATAAAGCTACCGGTCGCCATGCTACCAGGGATCACGCCCCAGTCACCTTCACGAGCACGGATCGCACCTTTACGTGTGATCCACAAGTCTGTTCCGTGGTGGTGCTCCAACACCGTGTAGTTGTGGTGACAGTTGATGCGCCGTACTTCTCGATACAAACGCTCATCTGTTCCACCAACGAATCCGTACAACTGTTCCAGAACGTTGTCCATCATCTTCTCACGGTTTGCAGCTGCGTAGTCCTGTGACCATCGCATGTCAGCGATGTAAGCATCGAACTCCGGAGTACCTTGCACCAGATATGCAAGGTCTTTGTCTTCGAGCGTGATGAACATCTGCTTCATGTTTCCACGAGCTATGTCGATGTGGTGCACGGCCAGCTGGTTACCGATCCCGCGAGATCCGGAGTGCAAAACCACCCACACTGCACCGCGCTCATCCTCGCACACCTCCACGAAGTGATTACCGGATCCTAGTGTGCCGAACTGCTTCGCTATCGTGTTGACTTGCTTGGTGGAGAACTTCGTGTCTCCTTTGTACAGTGGTATTTTGTTCCACCCATAACCACGTTCCCAACCTTGCCCAACACCAGCCGGAACCACTTTCGCTATCCACTCGTGCAACTTGTCGAGACTGTCCGGAAGTCCGTTCACGTGGATGTCGGTCTCGGCTGCGATCATTCCACATCCGATGTCGACACCGATGGCTGCAGGAATCACGGCACCTTGCGTTGGGATCACGGAACCAACCGTGCTACCCATCCCAAAATGTGCATCCGGCATCAACGCAACGTGTCCGTTCACGAACGGCAGTCGAGATGCCTTTGCAGCTTGCTCGATGGTGTTCTGTTCAATACCACGATCGCCCCACACGAGCAGTTTTGGTTCCACCAGTACCGGACTCATTTGATCCTCTTTGCAGCTTGCATTCTGCTCGCCGCTTCGGACCAACCAACCAGTCCACTCACAAGCAACGTCACCACTGCAGCTATCTCCAATGGCAACCACTCATGGAGTCCGATGCTCACTGCACCAGCAATACCGGCGACCAACCACACACCAGGATTAACTTCCATTCTTCACCACTTTCTTCGTACGCTTGCGCGTGCGCGTGGGCGCGGGAGTAACTTCCGATTCCGCAACCAGTGCTCGTGCACTCTCGTGCAGCTTGGCTACATCCCGTCGATGCAGCTTCGCAGCGGCACCCTTCCGTACGTGTGTCATGTCACCAGCCTCCGTTCCGAGGTGCGGTGGCTCGTTCAAACGCACCCGCCATGCGCCAGAAGACACCACCCTTTTTCAGTTCGTTCTCGAATATGTCAGCGATGCGTTCGAGTGCATGCGCTTGTGCTAGTTGCGCCTGTACTTGTGCGATGGTCAGCAGGTCACTGTAAGCAGCTGGAAGTTTGTCACTGCCCAACTCCACATCCATCTCACTCGCGTGCGCAAGCGCACCTTTTGCTTTTTCTAAATGCGTTGAATCACCCATTGATTTCTCCATTTGTCTTTGCGAACTCACCATGTAACTCAACCGCTGCAGCATCGTATGCCAACGCAGCCTCACGCGGATCATCAAAGTACCCGAGATGATGTTGGTTTCTTCCATCAACAGCTATCTGTGCACGCCACTTCTGATGCCATTTGTTCCACGTAACACCTTTATAGCCAGAGGTGTTGTGTCGACGGATACCAACGTTTTGATTATTTTGTGATGTGGTTGCTTCACGTCTTTCATTCATCGCCAAAACTCTCCTACGTCCTTCATCTCACACTGGCGGTCATGCCACTCATTCGCTCGACTGCAGTTCAGTCCGTTACCGTCTCGATGGTCAACCTTCACACCATTTGTGACATCCAACACAAAATGGTGAAGATGAATACGAAATCGTTTGCCAACTTCACTTGGTGACCATCGCATGGCATAGTAGGTATATCCACTACTGCTCTTTTGAGCATACCAACTACCAGCTGCAACCACGCGCTCATAATCTGAGTCATCAACTAGAGCGAAGAGACCTT
>OCZT010004957.1_pt1 | contig 13334 bp, 32 predicted proteins | sample 1539031 | NCBI WGS metagenome assembly OCZT01 (sample SAMEA3539308, study PRJEB22396) | soil metagenome | biome: tundra; feature: field; material: soil | place: USA | collected 2010-05 | depth 0.15 m | reverse complement strand
AACATCTTCGCTGGGTTAGCTGTTGCGTGGATTGTGGCGAGCAACCGAAACGACGAGAGAGGAAGGAGACGTGACCGAGCGCCCATACGAGTTACAAGTCGACCATCCAACGCTAGGGCTGGGCGACATCCATTCCTACGAGTTCAAGGTAGTACGCGACTCCTGGGCGGACTATATGACGGGCAAAGGTAAGCCCTCTTTCGTGCGCGACTCGCCCGATGAAGTATGGCGACCCTACAAGGAGACAGAATGACCGACAAGCCTAAGACAACTGGCAAGCGTGTTTACGTGGTGCTGGAACGGTACAAAGTCGAAACCGACGACGATTGGCACTTTGTAGGTCGCCAATACGCATCTAGCGAAAGTGCGGCCAAGCGCCAAGCCATTCAGGGAATTGGCGCAGAGAGGGAATACGGAGAACTTGTTGCCGTCCCCGATCGTTACTGGAAACCCACCACGCCGACAGTTACAGCTCAGACGGTACTCAAGATCGAGGGGGTGTAAACGTGCGCTACGTCACCGGCACAGGACAAGTGCTCCAAGTCCACAACAAGGGAGAGTGCCGAGGTAAACACTGTCCGATCCACTTTCCTAGCAACCACTGTATGCGAGACTTCCCGACGCACTGGCGCGACGATCGCGGTATCATGGAGCGTATCTGCCCGCACGGAGTTGGACACCCTGACCCCGATCAAGTAATGGACAAAGCTGAGTGGGTCCACGGCTGCGATGGCTGCTGTAGTGAAGAGGGGTTTGCCAACCTACAAGCTAACTGGGGACAATCCCCGCGCCGCCGCTGGTGGCAGTTCTGGAAGTAAACATGACACGACTAACCGACAACTGCGATATATCCGTTGCGAGATTCTCTCCCGGCGGCGAGGGGGATTACATCGAGGTCATCGTCAAAACCGGGAAGATGAAGGTCGAGCACATCGTACCGCCAGCGGGTGAGCGATTCGCCTTCGACCGTGAAGACTGGCCGCATCAGATCGTCGTGTCTGTTTCGCCCACCGGGCGCTCTGTCCATGTCTGGAAAGACAACGAGAAGATTGTATGAGAGAGAACGCCGAAACCAAAGCAGTCAAGATCCTCACGGAGCGCCGCCTAACGGTTGAGCGTATCGGTAGTGGCGGTCTGATTGTGGCTTCCTGTCGAGGGGATTCAGGAGAGGACTACAAGCTCGGATACGACCCCGTGCGCGACGAGTGGCGTTGCACTTGTGAAGCCAGCGCGACGTTCCACAAGACTTGTAAACACCTCATAGCACTTCAGCATGTCGTGACTAAACCGAAGGGAGCATAATGGCAAACGAATATCTCGTGATTATCAACGGGGCCGGAGAGTATCGAGACGACTTCACCATCCATAGAATCTCCGCGAAGACCCCTCGCGCAGCGGTTGATTTCCTAATCGCGCCAGAGAACGGCTACGGCAAAGAGAACGACGACGGGCTTGCTCTAGTGACATCTCTTAACAGCGTGTCCGCATTTCTCATCAATGAACTACGGGGCAAGGTGTCAGAACCGTGTATGACAGACGCCGTAATGCCACCAGTAGAAACCGCGAAGGGAGTATGATGCCCGAAAATCCGAAGTCAGTAATCGCGGCACTCAGGAAGGTTATGGAGGAGCTGCCCGGTATAGGGAAGGATCAAGAGAACCAACAGCAGCACTTCAAGTACCGAGGTATCGAACAGATCACCGTCGAAGTCCAGCCGCTACTCGCCAAGCACGGTGTCATCATTGTACCGCGCGTCGTCTCGTGGGAGCGCGACGAGATCACGATAAACGACAAGCCCTGGACGGATGACCGCTTGACCGTCGAGTACACGTTCTACGGCCCCGAGGGGGATTCGATCACAGCCCTAGTTCCAGGCGTCGGCCGCGACAACTCCGACAAGGGATCGAACAAGGCTATGTCGGGAGCGTTCAAGTACGCGCTGCTTCAGGTGTTCTGCATCGGCGACGATAAAGACGATGCCGACAAGGAAACACACGAGACGGACACTAGGGCGCGGACAGGAACACCCGCTAAGGTCTACGCTCCGCAAGCGTCTAAACCCGCCCCCAGTAGTAGGCCCGACACCGGCGAGAAAGCTAGCGAGCCGCAACTACGGAAGATCCACGTCTTGATGACGCAGGTAGCCGAGAAGCACAGCGAGTCGTTTGACACGGTTTCCGATGCAGTGGTCGCAGACTTCGGCCCGATCGAGGAGTTGACCAAGAAGCTAGCCTCCGAGGTCATCGACAAGCTGATTAGGTGGGGGACAGATTGAGCGCGCTCGAAAACCTACTCGGGCCACTTCCGCCGTCAGAATGGCCGCTCCACACTTCCCACTTGTCGGCGACTCAGTTAACGATGTTCCGCCGCTGCCAAGAGCAGTACCGGCACAGATATCTACTCCACGAAAAGGAACGTCCCGCCGGAGCGCTGATATGGGGAGGGGCAGACCATAAAGCCCACGAGTTGAACTTCCAGCAGAAGATCGAGTCTCACGAAGACCTGCCCGTGGGGGACGTGGAGCTAGCGTTCGCTGAGGCTTTCGACTCACGCATCGCGGAGTCCGAGGAGGAGATCGACTGGAAGGGAGGTAAGCCGGGGCAGATGAAGGATCAAGGGGTGAAACTCGTCGCCGCCTATCACACCCTCGTCTCGCCGCGCGTTCAACCGGTCGCAGTCGAGAGGAAGATCGAGGTAAACCTGCCCGACGTGCCCGCGCCGATTCTAGCTTACCTCGACGTGGAAACCGAGACCGAGGTCATCGAGCGCAAGACCGCGAAGGGGAAAGTCTCACAGGTCAAACCGGACTGGCGCTTGCAGGGCGGCATCTACCAACTGATGACCGGGAAACCAATCTCGTGGCACGTCTCAGCGAAAACTAAAACACCGCGTGTTTACACACCCGCCGAGGAACCCGGACTAGCCATCCCCTACTCAGAGGGCTACACCGCCTCGATTCTCGGAACCGTTCAAGACACTGCTCATCAGATGGTCGCGGTCATGGAAGAGAAAGGCCCGGACGAACGGTGGCCCGGAGCGCTAGAACATCAGTGGGCCTGTAACTACTGCGGCTACCGTCCGACGTGTCCGTGGTGGAACTGACGTGCTAAACTCCGTGGCCTACTAATGAGCATCAAACCAAGCATCGCGTTTCAAGTGTTTCTGAACGACTCCTTCACCTGTGTTTACTGTGGGCAGCATCCCCCTAACGTCGCGCTAGAAGTAGACCATATTATTCCCAGAGCCGAGGGAGGGACGGATGACCGCTCCAACCTAGCTACGGCTTGCTTTAGGTGTAACAGGGGGAAGGGGAGTATTATACCCGAGGGGCCGATTCCGGATCATATAAGAGAGCGGGGTATAGTGAATTGTATAGTTTGTGATCAATGGGTAGCCCTTGGAGAAGGACAAGACCCTAGTATTTCTTACCGCCACGAAGACTGCGAATTGGTCTGATGTCCCGGCAACGATTTATCTGGCCGGATATCTGGGATGATCCTAACCTGGCGGCGATCAGCACCGGGGCTCACCTTCTCTATATCGCCTGTTTTAGCCTTGCCGACGACGACGGAAGACTCGACGGTAGCCCTGTTTTTCTAGCCTCACATGCATTTGCATACCGTGCCGTTACCACCCGTATAGTAAAACACTGGAGAGATGAGTGTGAAAATGCGCGCGATAACTTCCTAGTTTATAGCGTCAATCGGCGCGAATACATCGCCTTCACGGACTGGTCAGAGTGGCAGCATCCTAAGTATCCAAGCCCTTCTAAGATACCTCCGCCTCAACTTTCACTCGATATAGATTCCGGGAACGGTTCCCCCAATGCTTCCGGTAATGATTCCCCTACGGGTTGGGTTGGGAAGGGTAGGGATGGGTCTAACCCTAACGGGTTAGATACACTTTCCCGTCCAGAAAATCCGATCTGGGATGTCGTCTCAGAAATATGGGGTGAGCCTCTCTCGAACGGAAAGTCCAAAGCAGCCCGTGGCCTCATCGTCTCGAACTTCCGGGAGATACTCGTCAGAGACGGAATCACGGAAGGCGAAGCGCAGAAAGATGAGATACGTCGTCGGCACACAGCACTCGCCGCAGACTGGGGCAAAGGGAAGGCCACAGCCCGGTCGCTCGTAAACAACTGGAAGGTCGCAGGGCAACTAGCCGATGGTTCTGGTAAACTAGGACTGAGCGCTGAGGATATGGCGCGACAGGCGATCGAAGATCACGAGAGGGGGTTGTGATGAAACTGAGCGCGGAGGAGTTAGAGACTGTGTTCGATGACGTGAGAGACGGTCTAGGTCGCGGAGATCAGTTTTCAGATAGTCAGGCGTATAAGGCAGCAAGACCGGCACTTAGAAAGGTCGAAGCCCACATCGCCGCCCTCGAATCCGACCTTGAGAACGCGAGGATTCTCGAAAGCGCACTCAAGAACAGGATCGCCAGCGAAGTAGCCGCCCTTGCCATCTCCGAGGCTGCGCGGGAGAAAGCGGAAGAGGCGCTGCGGGACTATCCCTGCGCCTGTGTTTACGACAACTATCGGGAGCAGAAGGTTACGTGCGCTCGTTGCTCCTACTTTGGTTTGACCGAACCAGAAACCCACACAGAGAGGGGGAGGGGATGATTGACAGGCCCCTGGAATTGATCTGTGGTTGTGGAACAACCTGCCAGCGAGAGGACGGCAGTTACGAGATTCTCGATGTTGGCCGAGGCTCGAAGTGTCATAAAGTCGGCGACGTAATCTCGGGGCGCGAGGCCGTTCTCATTCGCCTCAACAATGCCGAATGGGAACAAGCCGAGGCCGATTACTTGGAGCAGGAGTGACCGCCAAGCGCTATAGGACGATCGTGGCTGACCCGCCGTGGGATCACTCGGACGGGACGGGCTATTCGCTCGGTACGTCTTGGAACCCGAGCGCCGAAGTCAGGGCACGGCATCATATCCCCGATACGCAGAGAAGGCACGGGCCACCAAGGCTGACGACGGTTCCCTATCCGGTCATGTCATTGGGTGAGATCCAGGGACTGCCCGTGGCGGATCTCGCCGAATCTGCCGCCCACCTTTATCTGTGGACAACTCAACGATTTCTAAGAGACAGTTTCGACATCGTTGAGGGGTGGGGATTCAAGGTGAGCGCAACCCTAGTCTGGTGCAAGGAACCAAAGGGATTTATGGGGGGTGCGTTCCGATCTTCAACTGAGTTCGTCCACTTTGCCAAGCGCGGATCTCTCGCGCATAACTCGCAGGCTCCGTCACGTTGGTTCAGATGGCCACGATCGACTCATTCCCGCAAGCCCGAGGCCTTCCTCGATCTCGTAGAGCAAGTCAGCCCCGGCCCGTACCTCGAACTCTTCGCTAGGCGTAACCGCTTCGGCTGGGACACGTGGGGAAACGAGTGCTTGGAGCACGTAGACCTCGGCGGTGCCGCGTGACCGCCCATACCCACGTCATGCCGCTGGAGGAGATCCCGGTTGAGACGTGGCTGAGGTTGGTTGGGCGCGTTGAGAACCCGGCACGAGCTAAGCGAATGGAGATGAAGTCATGATCGAACGCCTAGAAGCGCTGATTGCGGAGGCTACGGGAAAGCCGTGGTTCTTCGACAACGGCATCGCGCCAGGAGCGGACGTTTTCGAGGCAGAGGACATCGAAGAGTTCGCTCAGATCATGCGCCATCTCGCGCCGCTGATCGCGGCGGAACTAGCAGCGTGGCGGGCGGTCGATGATCTCTTCGTCACTGGCCCGACAACGGATGACCTATGGGAGCAACGGCGGTCTGCCCTCATAGCTCAGAGCGAGACGGACGCCTACTGCGCCAGCCATCTACACGAAGGAGATGAGAACCAATGAGAACTAAGCGCTGGTTCCATAGCGACCAGGGTGACGTGATGACTAGTTGGCTACTCGTAAACCTGGAAGGCGAATACGAGTATCGCAACCCCACTTCGTGCTACGTCCATTGCTGGGAGACGTTCAAGACGAAAGAGAGAGCGCTTGATTTCCTACAACGCAACATAGCGCCTGTGGAGCGGAAGTCCTGGCAACTGTACCGGGCAGAGACTCCCGTAGAACCCCGCCCCGTCGCCGAGCAGGTTCCTACTGAGAAAGCGAGGGTGAGATGAGCGGCGTGCAATTCAGTACGAGCGTGGGGCAAGAAGCCGCGAGGCGGATACGTGAGGCGATACCCGACGCTAGTGATGAGTTGGTTGCGTATGTCGAGCAACTGACGACTGCGGGCCTTATCCGCGTCGGCGATCCAATGATGTACGAAGGCACCGCCCCGATCTATCCGACTCCGATCTGTTCGGCACAAGAGGGAATGGAAATCGGATTGAACATATCTCGAATGCTGGACAAGCCCGAGGGGAGACAAAGATGATCTGCGCCCGTCCTTACTGTGAAAACAAGGAAGATCGCATCAACGGCTACTGCTCGTGTTACTGCGAAAACGTCCACGAGCTGCAAGTCGAGGCCGAGACGCTCCTGGCCGAAAAGAAAATCTTCCAGGACGAGACAGAACTACTACAGCAGGCGCTTGAAAAGGTCGAGCAGGGCGAGTGGCGCGCGGATGGTTGGGAGGCATACGCAAACTTAAAGGCGATCGCCCACCTTGAGCTTCGCGCGCATTATGCCCGGACGCTCCGGGGGTTACTACGTCCCGGTGGTAACCCCGTGGTAACTGAAACTCCCAAGAAGGGCGCTAGAGCGCATGAATAGCGGCATCGTCTGTTATCTACTCCATAACAAACGGGGTGACTCGCTGAGCCAAATCCCGCTCGTAGCGCGTGCTGTCCCGGCTGTAGCTGCTGTGGAGTGCTGTCGCTACGACGGCCACCATGCCTTTAGCTGTCCGCTGGGAATAGCACTCGGAGTAATGGAGGAGGAGAGATGAAAGACGGAGTGATATACCCAGATGAACTTGACGCCGCGATTGAAGATGTTGAAGAAGGACTAGAGGGTGGAATATCAGACAGCTCCGACGCCTTCGTGCGGATTGTTGAATCGCACCGCGCTCTCTGGACGACCCTCCTCGATATCAGTAGTCTCGGCTGCGATCGTTTCGGCTATCTTGGCCGGTGTCTCGGGAGCGGTAAGCCGTTATGCGGCCCATGCCGTGCCTACGCTGCGATTGTCCCGGTCATATCTGCGGCGCAGACTCAAGCAGCTTACGACGCCCGCGAAGCGAAAAGCAACCAATGAAGAAGTCAGAAGCCCGAGCGCTAGTAGCAACCCTCGCAGCAGCCTTCCCCCGTCAGCAGGTGCCGCAAGTGACCTTCGATGTTTACACGGCAGAACTAGTAGACCTCGACGCCGGAGTTACCGAGCAAGCGGTGTCTGGCTTGCGGCGCAGCTCTCGATGGTTTCCGACGATCGCTGAGATTCGTGAGGCTGTGGCGGAACTACAACTCGACGCGCCCGGCCCGATGGAGGCATACGCGGAAGCCGTCCACATCGCTAAGGAGGGCCGACACCCGCTAGTCCAAAAGGCTAAGCTAATGTGCGGCGATGACTGGTACTGGCGAGAAGCACCTACCGGCGTGAGCCGTAAAGCGTTCCTAGCCGCCTATGCTGAAGTGAAGGCTCAAGCATTGGGCGAGATCGTGCAACCGGCGCTTACCGGCGTGAAGCAGCGCGAGTTAGAAAGGGGTGTGAAGTGAGAACCCGTCGAAAGGTTCAACTGCTATGGTGGAAACTCTTAGGGCATACGCTGTGGCGTCTCTATCCTCCCGGTGTAGTTCGAGGCCCGATAACGTGCTGGTGGTTCCGCCATCAGAAGGGCTTTACTTGTTCCGACGAGGTGCTACGTCAAATCTGGAAGCAGCGTAACTTGTGACCGTCTCAAAGATCAACCGTATCCAGAACGTCTCAGGCCACGGTCACTGCGAGCATTGTTGTGGATCGGGCAACAAGTACGGCAAAGGATGGGTGTTCGTCGGCTGGTCGGGCGTTGGAACGGATCAGATGGCACCGTGTCCTCATTGTGAGGCAGGCTGGGAAGTCGAGTTTCCCGACAAGGGTAAGCCGCCGTGGGGATTCAACGGCTACTGGCAGGGGAAGAATTCAGAGGGGCTTGAGAAGACCTGCCAGTGCCACGCCGCACTATCGTCGTCAACCGAAAACAAGAAGTGGATGAAGAAATTGACCGAACAGTTGACCGCTATTGGAAGCGAGCTGTAAACATGAGCGACCTGAATGTAGAACCAACAATCAGTCTAGTCGAAGGTAAAAATTGCCCGACTTGCAATCGCAAGGTGCCATACTCGAAGAAACCAACCAGTCCAGACAGTCACGTGGTTAGCTTTCGCATTCCTCTAGATGAGTATGAGGACTTCATAGCGATTCAACAGGCAGCGGCCGAGCACATCGGAGTTTACAAGTCTCCGTACTGGAAATATCGCCTGTCCCTTCGAGCGTGCGCCGACTTGCTTGCCGGGCCGAGCGCCGAGGAAGAGGCTAGGGAGACATGATCCACTACATCAGTATCGGATCGTGGGAGTCTCTTGACGGATTCTCACACGCCGATATCAGCGTTTACTACACTGAAGAGGACGGCCCGCCTATGATCGACCTGGACTATGTGTTCGCGGCCGGAATGCTCGCGGAAGATGCACGTACACTTGCCGAAGGATTGATCGAAGCCGCGAATAAGGCGGATGCGGAGTCAGGCGCGGTATGAGCGAGGTCTTCATTCGTGTTTACGGTGTCCCGGCCCCTGGTGGAAGTAAGACCGTCGGACACACTAAGGACGGACGCACCTTCGTTCGAGATGCCTCTAAGCGCTCAGCGCCGTGGAAGAAAGACGTAAAGCACGAGGCAGCGCAAGCCATGAAGGAAGCCAACCTGTCAATCCTCACCGGGCCGCTTCACGTAGAGGTGAGATTCTTTATGCCGCGCCCTAAAGGACACTACGGCAAGAAGGGACTACTTCCGAGCGCGCCCGAACTTCCTACGGTACGGCCAGATGCTACGAAGCTCTGGCGACCAGTAGAAGACGCTCTCACGGGGATCGTGTATACTGACGACTCCCAGATTACACATCAAGAGGTTTGGAAAAACTACGGCGATCCTGCTAGGGTGGAAATCTGGATCGAAGAGGAGGAGAGAGATGTCTGATTGTAGTTGTGAAGAACGAGAGGGAGAACGAGCGTATATAGAGGCGCTGGAGACTCGGATAGGCAATCTCGAAACAACGATCAAGGTCTTGCGGGGAATGGAAAGTCCCGACGTGAAATCAGTCGAGCAGGAATACGGGAATGGACACTCGCGCGATTGGGAGAACGGATATGATGAGGGCTTCTACGCGCACCGAGACGTTGCCCGCGAGGAGATGCTTCTTGCTATCGAGAAGTCCATGCCGCTGCCTGGTGCTGGTCGAGGCGAGCCACGCACAGACGACGAATTACTTGCCGAAGCCAAAGAGATAATCCGACTGGCGAACTGAATGAGCTACCCACTACACGACCGCCGAAACGCTGTTACCGATCGAGTCAAGTGTTCGGCTTGCTCTAAGAGCGGAAAGGGTGTCGGGCTTTCGTACATCCTCGATCCTGTAAACTGGCAAGTGTCAGATCGGCGGTTGCTCTGTACGAAATGCCGGAACAAAAAGGGCTACTCGCTTGTTCATTCGCCGCAGGGTGTGAGGACGTGACCGAACTCGCTCAAGCCACATGCTCACCCCTTTGTGGCGCTTCTAAAGCTTACGGCCGCTTTAATGATGCTCCGTGGAAGCACGAGCCACAATGTCCTATGCGCGTCGCCTGGGACAGGGAACGGAGAGGATACCTAACCCATAGCGACTATCTCGGGGGGCTTGTGTGTTCTAGGCATGGCCCGACTACCAAAACGATAGAGACCACACCGTCTGGGGCCAAGCTGCTCAAGTGTAAATTGTGCGGCGCAAGTACCTGGACTAACGAGGAACAGTGAATCCCTACTACCAAGATGACGACGTGACAATCTATATGGGGGATTGTCGAGAGGTTATGCCGTCGCTAGAAGCCGGAAGCGTGCATCTACTTGCAACCGACCCGCCCTACTTTCGCACCGTTGACGCTGAATGGGACGATCAGTGGGGCGCTGACGCCGAGGAGTTTCTTCGCTGGATCGGCGATCTCATGCCTGAGTTCAATCGCGTGATGGCAGACCGCGCAACCCTCGGAGTCTTTTGCAGCCCCGATCTTGCGTGCGGGGTTGAGTTGGCAATCCGCCGAGTCTTCGCCGTACTCAATCACATCGTGTGGCGTAAACCTAACCCTGGTCGGTTAGGACAAATGGACAAAGACTCGATGCGTCGGTTCTTCCCTGTCTCCGAGAGACTGATACTTGCTGAGAAGTGCCGCAATCCAGACGGCGATCTGTTCCGGTTCCGAGACCATGTAAACCATGCCGTTGCGCGCGATGTGTACGCAGACGTGCGGCAGATGCTTTGTGACGCGCGAGACGCCGCCGGTCTAACCAACAGACAAGTAGATGAGGCGCTGGGCACGGTAGGGATGTCCGGTCACTACTTCGGATCGTCTCAGTGGTGTCTACCGACGAAAGAAGCGTGGGATACCGTCATTGCACTTGCTCCTGTAGGGGTGTCGATGCCGACGTGGGAACTGCTGCGCCAGGAGTTCGATAGTCGTCGCCGGGAGTTCGATAGCGTCAGTCAAGATTGGGAACTACTCAGCGATGTCTGGACTTTCGCTTCTCCCAAGACGCTAGACCGTTTCGGACACCCGACACAAAAACCGCTCGGTATCATGCGACACATCATCACCACAATGAGCCGACGCGACGATCTAGTCCTCGACCCTTTTATGGGTTCTGGCTCAACCTTGCGCGCCGCGAAGGATTGCAACCGCAAAGCGATCGGCATCGAGATAGAGGAACGCTACTGCGAGATTGCTGCTAAGCGTTGCGCTCAGGAAGTGTTAGACTTGTGTGCAATGTGATGATTCCCTACTACCAAGACGACGCGGTGACTATCTACCACGGCGACGCGCTAGAGGTTTTGTCGGGCATTGATACTCAAGAGGTTTCGCTAACACTGACCGACCCGCCTTACAACGTAGGACTAGATTATTCAGATGGCGACGAGCGCCCAGATTACGCCGAGTGGTCGCGAGCATGGGCACAGGCTGTACCTCGGCCGCTAGTGTTTACGCCCGGGATGGTCAACCTAGCGATGTGGTATGGGATAGAAGATCCGACCTGGGTCTGCTCGTGGACGAAATCTAACCAGTGCAGCCCGTCGGCGCTTGGTGGTTTCAATACTTGGGAGCCAATACTCGTTTACGGCAGGCCGACCAAGAGAGTCGGTCAAGATGCTTGGGTTGTACCGATCTCCACCAACCAGGAGGGAGTTGGCAATCATCCCTGCCCGAAGTTCTTGCCGATGTGGCGTCGTCTAGTGCAAGCGTTTAGCGAACCAGACGACACGATCCTTGACCTGTTTGTTGGATCTGGGACAACATTACGTGCCTCTAAAGACCTCGGCCGCAAAGCAATCGGAATCGAGATAGAGGAGCGCTACTGCGAGATTGCCGCTAAGCGTTGCGCGCAGGAAGTCTTAGACTTGGGCGGTGCGATGTGAGCGAAAAGAAGTACAGGACGATCGTGGCTGACCCGCCGTGGCCGTATGGCCCCGGCAGCGTGGCTGGGACGATGCAGCCTAAGAGAGATGGCAGCCCATCGAAGGGTGTCAGCAGCGAAGCCCTTTACGGGTCGATGCCAATAGCCGATCTCTGCGCGCTTAATCCTCCCGTCGAAGACGACGCCCACCTGTACCTCTGGACGACTAACTCGTTCATGGTGGAAGCGCATGACGTAGCTCATGCCTGGGGCTTCAAGGTGAAGACGATCTGCACCTGGGTTAAGACGCACCAGGGCGACCGGGAGCGTGTCTCAATGAAGACGGGCTATTACTTTCGCGGCGCAACTGAGCACTTTCTGTTCTGCGTTCGCGGGTCGCTTCCGTTGCAGACAAGCGAAGGGCTGCCAACCGCCTACCTCTGGCCGCGCATCGGCGCCCATTCGGTCAAGCCCGCAGCCTTCTACGACCTAGTAGAGCAGGCGTCTCCTGGCCCCTACCTCGAACTCTTCGCTCGCCGTAACCGCTTCGGCTGGGATACCTATGGTAACGAATGTCTAGAGCACGTCGAGATGAATGGTGCTTGATGACAGGCACACCCCATCCACGTCCACCCAGCTCAAAGAAGCGCAAGAGACTAACCAACGCCGAGAAGGAAGCGCGCGAGATATTCAAGAAGTGCGGCGTGCCGTTCGGCTATGTCGCCCACCACTGCATCTACGAGCAGGTGCTCCGTCGCATGGGATTCGGAGAGTATGTTTACGACCTTCGCAACCGTCTTATCATCCCACAAGAAGTCCACGAGCAGCACCACTCAGCGAACGGGCCACACTTGACTAGGAAGGATATACCTCACGACGTTCTGCGTTTAGCAATCCTGCTAGACGCGAAGCTCGGACGTGACTACTTTGGAGATTGGCTGAGAAGGCACTACCCCGAATGAACGCCGAGGAACGAGAACTGCTACGTCAAGCAATCGACGTGGCACAGCGCGAGAAAATACCCAAGACAGAGGCTCGATTAAAAGTAGCGCCCGACGTGGTGCCCGATCGTGTTTATAGGAAGGCGCAGAAGAAGAAGATAGTCGAGCCGCCGCCCTACCTCGCAACTCAAGAGGCTCCCTTGCACCCATCGTTTGCTCGGGTGGTAGCGGCCTGCTGCCCGTTCTCGGGTCTTAACCGCGAGGAACTAGAGAATCACGTAACGGGCATACTGGCGATGATCGGGAAGACATGAACGCCGAGGAGAGAGAACTGCTCCGTCAAGAGATAGACCGTCGGCGAAGAGAACAGACCGACAACCTGACAGACCATCAGAGACACATAAAGCAAGTCGATGAGATTGTGCGTCTATTCCACAGCGGAGCTACGCCCGAACAGATTTCCGAGTCAACAGGACGACTCGTTCGTAGGGTGCGGCAGACACTACGGCGCAAGCATCTTATCCCGCCCGCAGGCGATACTTGCAAGATATGGGCCGACGGGGTTGGTCATCATCGCCTATCAGTACCGGCGAAGATTTGGAGGCAACTCCCGAGCGACGCTTGCTTTACCTGCGAGATGACAGACGACGGCATCCTGTACCGGCCCGTGTCAGAGAACGTCTACGCTGCGGGTACTTAGTCGCCCTCGGACTATCTGCGCGTCCTGGGGTGAATGGTGGCGTCTGTGACGGTCTAAGCGATCTCCTCCGCGATGAGCGTTCCAGTTCGGTCTCCCGCTTGTATAATAGGACTTGACAGCGTAAGGGGGATGCGCTAAAGTCT
>OCZT010004956.1_pt1 | contig 13335 bp, 13 predicted proteins | sample 1539031 | NCBI WGS metagenome assembly OCZT01 (sample SAMEA3539308, study PRJEB22396) | soil metagenome | biome: tundra; feature: field; material: soil | place: USA | collected 2010-05 | depth 0.15 m | reverse complement strand
CTAGAGCAACCTGCGCACCACGCTCCGCACCATCTCGGTCGTCATGCCGAAGACCACACTCGAGGTGATCTCGCTGGCGTGTTCGCGCATGCTGTGATCCTGAGGCGGGGCCGCCACTCCGAGCCTGGTCAACGCTCCCTCCTCGGTGAGGGCCTCAAGGGCCATCCCGAAGCTCGCCCCTTCTTTCGAAGTGGCAACGGGATAGAACTCGGCCAGCGCCCCGTATGCCGCACCCACGGACGCGCCAAATCCCCAGTGGATTTCCTCGAACGGTAGGGCGTTTGCGGCTGGCACTAACTCGTGCTGTGCGTAGCCCTCTTCCTCCGCCCAGGATGGCCGCGACTCTCCATTCGCGTGTGCTGGAAACATACGCTCTGCAAAGGCTTTGGCGACCGTTCCGGCCAGTCCCCCAATCAATCCCGCGATCAGCCCTTTAGCCAGCGACCGATCTCTCATCACCGCGTGTTCAGCATTGCTCATAGTAGGAACCCCTCATTTTCGCGCACGAAGTCAACCCCATCCTAGGATGCAATTAGGCGGGACGGGGTGCGCCAGTGCAGTCGCAATTGAGCCAGGACGGGCAATCTTGGGGACTCAAGCAGTTAAATAGAAAGGACTGTTCCGTCACCAGCGAGGCTGGATAGTCAGCGCGGGCTCCCGCCTTCATTCCACTCATACACCACCACGCCGAGGTCGCCGAGCGTCTTGATTGCTGCCTCCATATTGCGGCGAACTGCGGGGCGAGCCGACGCGGGCGTATCGTGCGCCTCTTCGACAGCCACCACGCGCCCGTATGGCCAGGAGTTCTCCGGGACTGCGTTCAACGCGGCAGGCAGGTCGCTAACCCGGATGGTCAGGTCTTGCCGCCGCGCACCCACAGGTCGCAGCATCCCTCCGACGCCGAGCGCGCTCGGGTTCGCATCCGCCTGGGTCACGTGGAGCGTGGCTATATTTTCCTGGACCGTCAGGTAGGGGTTCTCCCAGCCCGAGAGACTGTGTACCGCCAAGTAGCGTGTCTTCGATGGCGGCGGAATCAGTTCCATCTGTCGCCGGGCAGACTCGAGATCCTGCGAGCTGGCCGTCGCGGTGGTGGTGCCCGCCGACGCGCGTTTGCAGCCAGTCATCAGCATCGGAAGCGGAAGTGCCAGGCAGACAGCGGACGCGAGGACAAGCCGTCCCATTGATGGGAAAGAAGAAAACCAAGTTGATGGACGATGAGAAGAGGGCATAGGCACGTTTACCAGCATACCAAGGCCTTGGATGCGGGTTGCAGCGCTTTGAGTTTCAACGTCCTGCCCAGACCGCTTTGCGCTTGTCGAGGAACGCCGCCGTTCCCTCGCGCTTGTCCTCGGTCCCGCACAATCGTCCGAAGATCGTCGCTTCGAGCGCAAGCGCCTCGTCCAGCGGCAGGTCGGCTCCGCGCCCGACTGCCTCGATGGCCGCGGCGACTGCCAGCGGCGGCATTCCGGCAATCAGCCTGGCAAGCTCGGCGGCCCGTTCCATCAACTTCTCCGCCGGCACCACTTCGTCCACCAGTCCGATGCGCAACGCCTCCGCTGCATCGACCATTGCGCCGGTCAGAAGCATCTTCAGCGCCGCGCCGTGGCCCACCAGCCTGGGTAGCCGCTGCGATCCGCCATACCCGGGAATCAGCCCCAGTTTGATCTCCGGCTGGCCGAGGCGCGCAGATTCGCTGGCCAGGCGCAGCGTGCAGGCCATCGCAAGCTCGCATCCACCGCCCAACGCGAAGCCTTCGATACAGGCGATCACCGGCTTGCCCAGGGTCTCGATCCGCCGGAAGACACGCTGTCCGCTCGTTGCAAGCAGTTCCCCCGAGGCTGCGTTGGTCTTCGCGAGTTCCACAATGTCTGCGCCTGCCGCGAACGCTTTTCCGCCCGCGCCTCGCAGCAGCACCACACGCACATCCTTGTCGTCCACCAGCACGGCGAAGGCCTCGTCCAGTTCGTGAAACATTGTGGCATTGAGGGCATTCAGCACCTTCGGGCGGTTGAGTGTCAGCGTCGCCACGTTCTGGTCGACCGCGAGATGAAGTGTCTCGTATCCCATGCCACCGATACTAACAAGGCGCCGCAACGGACTGGGCTCCCTGTAATGCAGAGACCTATCTCAATGAAAGCGTGCGGCTTGTCGCGAACCCGAAAAGCCGCATCCAACGATCAAGTGTCGCCGAGACTTTAAAGCCTCGCGCCGCGCCCAGGAGGAAGTATGAAAGTTTCGCTCAGGACGATCGCGGCCACCGCTGCAATCTCTATCGCAATGACGACGTTGCCTGCATTCGCAGCGGCTTCACCCGCAGCACAGGATCAGGAACACCACGAAGCTGCGCAGGCCCAGCATCCCGACTACTCCAAAAACAGCTACTACAAAACGGGGAACCGCGAAGGCTACCAGGACTACCAGAAGAAGCAGCAGCGCAAGACGCACAACCACAAATATCGCACTGACGAAGATCGCGCGGCTCACGATTACGGCTACCAGCAGGGCTGGCAGGGACAGCGTGGATACAACAGCAACAACAACAACACCGAGCACCCCCACTAAAGCATCGGTCTCATGATTACGGCCGGAAGATGCAGCCGCCCTTCTTCGGAACGGGCGGCTGTTTTCTTTTGCGTACGGCGCATTCGGCCCTATAATTCAGGACACTTTCAGTGCAGGGGAGTCCTATGACAATCATGAAGCGCTGGTTTGAAGAAGTCTGGAATCAGGGCCGTGAATCGGCCATCGACGAACTGTCCCTCGACGATGTCCCGGGTCATGGCCTGAAGTCGGCTGATGGAAGCGAGGTCCGCGGCAAGATAGAATGAGATCACCATGAGACCGCAGCCACGGCTACCGCGTTCCATCTGTCATCTCTTGCTGTGCTCTCTGCTCCTCGCCTATATTCATGCAGCAACCGCGCAGACCCCACACCCCAGCTTTGAAGTCGCCACCGTCAAGCCCGCTCCGCAAGCCGACCCGAACACCGGCATCTGGAGCCCTCCCGGCACCGGTCGATTCACAGCAACCCACGTATCCCTCGCGCTCCTCCTCCAACTGGCTTACGGCCTCGACAACAGCCAGATCGCCAACAAGCCCGGATGGCTCGAAACCAACCTTTACGACATCGTAGCCAAGCCCGAAGACGGTATCCATCTCACCCGCGACGAGCTCGCGCCCCGTCTACAGGATCTGCTCCAGCAGCGCTTCCATCTCGTAGCCCACAGCGAAACGCGCTCCAGCCGCGGATACGTTCTTGTCATCGCCGAAGGCGGCCCGCACCTCACCACCACCAAGGCAGATCACTTCCCCGGCTTCCGCATCAACGTCAGTCCCGGCCAAATGCGCGGAGTCAACTGGTCCATGCCCCAGCTGGCCAAATACCTCACTCCCGCGGCCGGCTTCCCAGTCGTCGACCAGACCGGCATCACCGGCAGCTACGACATCGGCTTCAGCTACGAGCCCAAACCCGGCGCCGACAGCGCTCTCCCCTCACTCGACGTAGCCCTCAAACAGGCAACAGGCCTTCTGCTCAAACCGCAAAGGGTCCCCGTCGAAACGCTCGTCATCGACTCCGTCAACAAAGTCCCCACAGCAAACTAAGTACTCGTCGCATCCACCGCCCTATCGCGCCTTACCGCGACGGGGAAGATCGCCGAGGCATGGAACAACTTCGATTTCATGACCATGTACCAGCAGATGGATTGAAGGGCGAGCCAGCAAGCTGCCCTGGAACTCAGACGATACAATCGAAACATGATCAAGGGAATTACGCTGGTGACGCCGGTCGCTTCGACGGCTGCGCTCGACAGGCTCGCCAGCCTCTTTGGCGCGCTTGGCTTCGAGCCCGGGAAGGGCTGGCAGGACGACGCGGGCCGCGGTGCTGCCTTCCTCGCGCCGATCGGCAACCTCGAGCTGGTTGCGGGGCGCGCGCCTGGCGTACCTCCGATCCTTATCGAGGTCACTCAACTGGACCAGGTGCGCCAGATTGTTGAGAAGTGGATGATCGCCAATCACCGCACCGAAGAGATCGCTGAACTGCTCTCCGAGGCTTCGCCTACGCATTGGAACTCGCGGCTCTTCACAGTGATTCTTGACCCATCCCTCGCCTTGGGCTTCTGGGAGTCCGAAAATCCCCTGCACGGCAAGCCGTTCGCGATCGAAGGCGATCTGTCCGCCGCTGGAATGAAGTTCGCCATTGTGGTGGCTCGCTGGAACGCCGTCATCACCGATCGGCTGCTGCAAGGCGCGCTCGACGGACTTCACCGCAGCGGCGCTGCCCAGTCAGACATCCAGATTGTTCGCGTCCCCGGCGCCTGGGAGATTCCCTCCGCGGCCCGGACTCTCGCCGAATCAATGTCCTGCGACGCCGTTCTCACACTTGGTTGCCTGCTTCGCGGCGAGACCGCTCACTACGAAGCCATCTACACCGAGGTTGCGCGCGGCATTGGCCAATCGCAACAGGAGACAGGCGTTCCCCACGTGTTCGGCGTGCTCACCTGCGAGACGCTGGAACAGGCGCTCGAACGGGCCGGAGTCAAAGGTGGCAACAAGGGCTTCGAGACTGCTATAGCCGCGATCGAAATGGTCTCGATCCAACGCAAACTCGGGGCCAAGCCGGCGCCGCAACTCGGGGTGAAAGCCTAGATGGGCACACGCCGCAAGTCCCGTGAACTTACCATGCAGATGCTCTTCCAGGGTGATCTGGGAAAGCAGACGCCGGACGAGGTTCGCGCCCTCTTCTGGTCTTCCCGCGACGACGTTGACCCGGAGACCCGGGGATTTGCCGAGGACCTCTACCGCGTCGCCGCCGCGCGCCAGCCCGAGATCGACGCGCTGATCGAGTCTCACGCGCAGAACTGGCGACTGGAGCGCATGGCCGTCGTCGACCGCAACCTGCTCCGCGCCGCGGTCGCCGAGATGCTCGGATATCCGAACACGCCGGCTGCCATCATCATCAACGAGTCGCTCGAAATCGCACGCCGCTACGCCGCGCCTGAGTCCGTGCAGTTCCTCAACGGGGTGCTCGACGCCATCGCCCGCACAGTGCTGAAGGAGCGCCTCGGCTGATCGAGTCTGCGAACGATGTCGACGGTCTTCCCGGCTGCGAATCCAACCGCGTCCCTGGTGCCTATAGAACCGAACGTTGCCAGATTCCCTATGTGAGCCGCGTCACATCTGGGTCTTCAGCGGGCCCCTCTCCGCCGATGGTGCGGCGTCCTTGCTGCGACGCGAGCAGAGCCGGCGAGTAGTACGGAAGCGGCGAATGGCCGCGCGGGATGCAAGAGCCCTTCTTATCTATCAAGCGGGCCTGTAGCGGGCCTGGGCGAGCCGGCGGCTGTACTCGGGAGCCATTCGACACAGGTTCACAAGGGGATACATTCCTCCGCAAGCCCGGGCTCTGACTTTGTGGTCGCTGCGCAGACCGAATTGCGGCCATGTTCCTTGGCCTCGTACATCGCGGTGTCGGCGCGGCGCATCATGCTCTCCCAACCACCTTGCGAAGGGTCAAATTGGGCGACTCCGGCACACACCGTAAATCTGATCGGCTCGTTCTCATAGATGACTTCGAGCGCTTCAATAGCCTCTCTCACACGCTCCGCCGCGACGAGTCCTGTAGACGCCGTGGTGTGCGGCAGCAGGATAGTGAACTCTTCGCCTCCCGTACGGGCAAGCAGATCGTTTGTCCGCAGCATGGTCTTTATTTGGCGGACCAGTGCCTGTAGCGCGCAGTCGCCTGCAGCGTGTCCGCGCGTATCGTTGAGCCGCTTGAAGTTGTCTACATCCACTACGATCATGCAAAGTCCATGACCATGTCGTATGCTGCGCGCGGTTTCGCGCAAGGCGGCCTCCTCCATCGCCCTGCGATTCAGCGCTCCGGTAAGCGAATCGGTGCGCGCCTGGATGGCCAGTTCTCTGCCTAGCTCGGTCACCAGATACCAGAGATCGCACATCACCATGCAAGTGGCGAGAAAGGCCAGAATGACGAGCGAATACAGCCATCGCGGATCGCTCTGGGCATGAACCGTCTCCCACGGCCGCGTGTAGCGGAAGTTTGTCAGCATGGCGCGATAGGCCATAACAATCGCCTGCGCGCCGAGCACCACGGACGTTGCTTGCGAGACTGCGGCACTCCCGTACTTCACAAGCATCCCCGCGGAGGCGCCGCACACAATAACATTGGGGATATTAATCAGATTGCCGCTGTACGGAATCTTGATCAAAAACATCGCGGTATAGGTTGCCAGCGCAAGTCCAATCGCAACGAATGGCCACCTGTGCCGAAACGGTGCGCGCACCACAAACCAGTGCAAACCTATCAGCTGCAGCAAGGAGGAGACCAGGTAAAGCTCATTGGCTAACATGCCGCTGATGACTACCGGCACTTTCCCTTCGAGGCCCTGCAAAATCAGTTTGGCCAGTCCCACAATCAGCGCGCCGGCAAACCACTTCATCCCGCTCACGCTGCGGTTGCGCCACGCGAGCAGGCTGACGCATGATGTAAACACGGTCACCGAGACGATATTCGCGAAGAAAAATGTTCCGTAGTCCATAGCCCAGAAGCACACAGTTCGCGACAGGGAAAATTATGCTTGTTTCCCGCCAACATAATAGGCGTATGTGGGATCGGCCCTCCATATATTCAGGAGGTCATTTGACAGTTGTCCGGATATGGAACGAGTTCGATCTACTCCAGGTCTTTCAGGGCTGGAGCAAAGATCTTACGGATATGCCGGATCGAGGGGAGAAGATTCCTCGCAATTGTCGAATCCCCGAATCGAGGAAGGACTTTTCCCTATGTCGTCCTGCGCGGCTTCTGCACCAGAAGATTCGCGGGCACGACGGCCCCGGTGGGACTGGTCAAGTTGGGTGCCAGCGTCGACGTATCGGACAGGGTGCCGCGGTCGATGAGGTGGACCAGATTGTCTCCCGAAGTCCCTGCGTAAAATGTCGTGTTGTCCGCGCTGATGACGCCTGCGACGGGCGCGGTCGCCGTTCCGGACAGCTTGATGTAGGTGGTCGCGCCGGGTCCGCTCGCGACAGGTGCATAAGCCGGCAGCACGCCGCCAGAGCCGGTGTAGGTGATGTACGCGAGGGTCGAGTCCGAAGTCGGAAAGACACCCGTAATCGCGGTCGCCGTAATCGGGCTCAGAATTGTGGTCGACGGTACGTTCGAGAACGCGAGGCCGCCAACCGTCGGGCAGGCGATGCTGATCGGCGCTCTAGTCGGATTGGTAGAAGGGTTGTTGGTGGATGGGATGTTGACCAGCAAATCGCTCAGTGTCGGCGCCGACGATGTCGCCGCAGCGCCCAGGATGTGGAGTCCGTCGTTGGTCGCGGCGATACGGTCGGTGACGACCGGAGAGCTGTCGGCTGGCGGATAGAAGACGTTGGCCTCGGTGGTTGGCGACGTTGGTGTGCTGATTGCGCAGTAGCCCCTCGCGGTTGTGATTGGCCCGGCGAAATACGCCCCGACGCTGGGCGTTGTGATGGCCACATCGGTCACGGGCGTTCCGGCCGAAGTAGCCGGGGTAATGTTGGTCCATCCGGTGTAGGTCGAGTAGATCAGCAATTGATTGCCGGCGCTGATGTAAATAGTCTGACTGTCCGGGGCAAATTCCGCGTGTGTTCCGACACCGCCGAAGGTGGAGATGATGGCTCCCGACGAGGCCTCGAGCGTGGTGATCTGCTTCACCGGATCGCTGACTACTACTGTGCCGCCGTCCGGTGACACGGCAAGCACGGTGCCTGGTGAACTGATATCCGCGCGTGTGATGCTCAGCGAGTTGATCGCACTCACCACCATCAACGCGGTCGAACTACCCAGATAGATGGTCGAGCCGTCGTTGCTGATCACCATGGAATTTGGCACATATGGCAGAAGGAACGGAGCCGCCGATGCAGGCTGCGTAAAATCCCGGACCACGATGTACATGGACTGCGTGCTGGCCATATAAAGCACCGTGCCGTTGGTGCCTGGCGTGGTGATATCGATCGAATTCGAAGTGACCGGCTTCCCATTGCCGAACAGCCCGATCTGGTTGAACGACGATGAATTGCAGCTCGGAGGCTGGCATATCGCCGAGATCGAGGCCGCTCCTGCGAGGACTGGAGTGACCGAGCCATTTGCGCCGGCGGGAATTGTTGTCGGCGTGGTCGAGACGTACTCAAGCGACAGGCCAGTCAGGGTAACGTTATTTGTGTCGAGGACAGTGGCCAGAAGCGGCTGGGGATTGTTCTGGTTCACGACCACCGGAGCACCCGGTTTCGTCGTTGTCCCGGGCGCGGTCAGCGTAATCGACGCCGGAGGGCAGGTGGAGAAGAAGCCTGCCGAACTTGCTGCGTTCGCCACATTCGCCGAGATCAGCACTGATCCTGGTTGATTGGCCGTGGCCACGCCGTTCTGGTCGATGCTGACGACGGGCGAAACATTGGTAGCAGACGTTGACCCTTGTGCGCTGTATTGCAGATGACCCGCCAAGCAGCTGATATTGGTCTGGTTCGTCCCTGTGCCTGCGTAGATCCGCGCCACCAACTGGGCGGTCTGTCCCTGCGACAAGCAGGAGGTCGCCAGATACGGCGGCGCCGTCACCGCGCCCGCTGTCGCCAGCGGGCAGCATGCTGTCGTCGGATCGGTCGAACAGTTGGACGAGGGGCCTCCCAGCACGATGCTGGTCACCACGGGATGCACAAAGATTGGAATAGGATTGCTGGTTACGCCGTCCGCACTCGCAGAGACGAATGCCGTCCCCGGCTTATTGGTCGGATTGCACACCGTGTAGTCCGGAATGCCGCCGCCAGTATTGCGGTTCCATGTCCCTGCGCACAAGCGTCCGGTTGTCGGCTGCACGTCCGCGATGGTCATGTCCGTGGTCCCGTATGTGTAAACTCCCACCGCCGCACTCGAGCCTTTGCAGTCTGAAGCGGAAGGTGTGCTGAGCTGTCCTATCTGGGCGAAGTTCAACGAGATCCCATAGACGATCGGCGTCAAACTAATGGTTGTGACCTGGCCGGCAACAATGCCTGAGTCTCCGCCATTGCAGAATGTGGGCGGGGCGTTCTTGGCGCAGCCCGAGATCGAAACACCAAACGGAATCGAAAACAGAAGCAGAACAAACAACGTGACAAACCGACGCATTAAACCTCCCCGTCCAACCGGAAACAGAGCTGAACGGTCACACCGCAGACGCTAGTTTCTCAAGCTCCAGTGTAGAAGCTGCGCACACGGGACGCAAATATCCGCCTCCGCCCGCACCTTCGCAGTTAGACGCGGCGGCTACCCGATCGCGATCCGCTTAAGGAACAAGGCGGCAACGGGATCGCAATTTGCATCGCACTTCAATCCGCATCGATAGCATGCAAAAGCATCTTCTTGCCGCTACTTTGGCGGCATCTCGGCCTCAAACCAGTCCAGCGCGCGCTTCAGCACGTCGCGCTGGTGCTCCGGATCGCGGAAGCGATGACCTTCGCTGGGATAGATCACGAGCTGCGTCGTTACGCCCTCCGCTTTCAACGCATGCCAGAACTCGAAGCTTTGCGGTGCTGGGCATTCGCCGTCGCGGTCGCCCACGACCACCAGCGTGGGCGTCTTGACGTTCTTGATGAAGTCGATCGCAGAGCTCTTGGCATACGCCGCCGGGTCGTCATACACCGTCTTGCCGAAGAAGGGCACCATCCACTGGTCGATCGAGTTCTCGCCATAGTAGCTCTGCCAATCCGAGATGCCGGCACCCGCTACCGCAGCCTTGAACCGTGTCGTCTGGGTCACGCCAAACATGGTCATGAAACCGCCATAGCTCCATCCGGTCAGTCCTTCGCGCTGCTTGTCGATTGGGAAACGCTTCTCGATCACGTCGACTCCCGCGAGCACGTCGCGCAGATCGCCGTATCCAAAATCCTTGATGTTGGCCTGGGTAAACTTCTCGCCCTGCCCATAGCTCCCGCGCGGGTTCGGCATGAAAACAAAGTAGCCCAGCGCGGAGAAGGGAGTCGCCCCATAACTGACGCTCGGCCAGTGAGGCGTTACCGCAGACGATGGGCCGCCATGGACGCTGACGATCAGCGGATACTTTTTCGCAGGATCGTAGTTGGCTGGATATAGTAGCCAACCCTGGATGTGGAAGCCCTCATTTGTATAGTCGATCGATTCGGTCTTGCCCCAGGCTGGCTTCATCGCGTCGTTCAAGTGAGACATCTGTTTCATGTCGTCGAGCGGCCCGGCCCAGACTTCCGGTCCATGCTCGAATGACTGCCGGATGAAGGCGACGTTAGGGGAGTGGCGGGCGACCGAGACGCTCATCACCTCCGCGCCCGCGATGATCGTCGCCGGGAGGGTGAGGTTTACGCGAGGCACATCCTGGCCGGTGGTCAGGTCGAGTGCCGTAATGTGGCTGCTTCCGCCAACATGCTCGGATATGCCGATGACGTGGTTATTCAGCCATCCAATGTAAGCTGCCGAAGCGGCCCGGCCCGGAGTGACATTCTTAGGCTCGCCGCCAGCGGAAGGCATTACGTAAATGTCGCCGCCGGTTGCGCCCTGATCGCTCATCAGGCCGCCAATGAAGGCGATCTGCTTGCCGTCGGGAGAGAAGCGAGGAACGGCGATTTGAAGTCCGCGTAGCGGGCCCGCAACCTTCTGCGGATCAAGGATTTCCGAAGTGGTTATATGCGCACTGTCCCCGCTCCACTCCCACCGCACAACGTAAAGCTTTGCGACCCACCAGTTGTTCTCTCCGGGTGGAGGAGCCGCGACGATTGCAATTCGCTGCGAATCCGGCGACCAGGAAAACTCATAGACGTGCAGGTTAATGATAGGACGCCCGAGGTGAGGTATCGCACCGTCGTTCGCCACAGCGACAGCCTCCACGCTTTGCACTTCGACGCCGTCTTCGCCGATCACGCCCGACCATGGTTTCATGGCGTCGAGTGCGCCGGCGGAGCGCGTAGCACCCTCCACGTAGAGGAAGCCTATGGATTTTCCGTCGGGTGACCACGCGAGTGAACTCAGCGCTCCATGCAGATGGCTCACCTGCTTTATTCCATTGACGGCGAGCGTCCAGACGAAGACGTTTTCATCCAAACTCGACTGCCACTTGCCGTCGCCGCCGGAGCAGTCCGAAAGGAACGCAAGCTGCTTGCCGTCCGGCGACCAGGCTGGATGGGAGGTGGAGCACACGCCCGGCCTGCCATTGGTGACGTCGCCGATGGTGTCGGGCGAGATAACCCGTTCCCAGGCGCCATCCTGCGCCGATCCGGCAGGCGCAATGCCGGTCAAATGCAGTTCGGAGCGGCGGTCCGCCCCGTCAACCGTCCATGCCAGGTTGGTGCCGTCAGGCGAGATGGCCGCGGAAACCGGCGTTCGCACCTTGCCCAGGGTCTGAATGAGTGAGGCGATGCGAGAGTCGGCAGCCTTCTCGGTCAGGCCCGGCCCCGCAGGAGTGGCTTGCGAATAGGCTGGCGGGACTATGCAAAGCAATAAGGCCGCGATAAGCAGGCCGCGGAGGTCACATGTAGTTGTTGGAGAAGTCTGGAAACCCATGCAAGAGGCTAGCATGCGAAGAAAGCCGCAAGCACCTGCGAAATTCGCTCAGGAAACCTTGACCCAGCGCAGCTGCCTTGATATTGTTAGTAGGTTCCGCATGAATCGGGAACCCGTTGCCGCCCAGTTTGGGCGGGTTCGGCTGGTGTGTCGGGCAGGCTTCGGCCGTTTACGATACACTGGAAAGAGCAATTCATCCGCAGGGTCCGTGCATCGGCAGTAAGCACGCGGCCAGCTATGCTGCGGTACCTCGCAATCGTACCTGCGACACCCTCCTCCCGTTTCACCGGGGTCCAAGGATGGGCTATGCGGGACGGAACAGCGAAACGGAGCCAACTCCATCTTCCAGTAGTTCTGGTCCGCGTGACAGGGGAAGCAAGGGACGCTCGGCCACCGTCGACTGTTGTTCGTCTGATTTGAGTGTTCCAGACGGGAAGCAAGGGACAATTTTCGCGCGAGGCACATCAGTGTCCTCACTTCTTCGTGCGTACGGCGCACGAAAATGTAACAGGTGCGCGAGATGCCTCTTTTTCTCTGTCCGGGTTGAGAGCAGCAACGGCCTGTGGCCCAAGGTTTTGAGTAGAAGTCCTAAGGAGTTCGAGTGCCTACGTTCCATCAGCTCGTCAAGCAGGGCCGCACGCCCACACGTTATAAGACCGCCAGCCCCGCACTCCAGGGTTCGCCCCAGCGCCGCGGTGTCTGCACCCGTGTGTACACCCAGACGCCCAAGAAGCCGAACTCTGCGCTCCGCAAGGTCGCACGCGTTCGCCTGACCAACGGCATCGAGGTCACGACCTATATCCCGGGCATCGGCCACAACCTGCAGGAGCACTCGATCGTGCTCATCCGCGGCGGTCGTGTGAAGGATCTCCCGGGCGTCCGGTACCACGTGGTTCGCGGATCGCTGGATTCAGTCGGCGTCGCAAACCGCAAGCAGAGCCGGTCGAAGTACGGGGCCAAGCGTCCCAAGGCCGCCGCCGGCAAGTAGACGGCGCATTCGCGGCGTCTGAGCCGCGAGCCGTCATCCTGAGCGTAAGCGAAGGATCTGATTTTGTAGCACAACAATTCGAAGTTCAGGCCTTGAGAAGTCGACGGTCCTGAAGGAAGACGAGAAGAGAGTAAAGATGCCACGAAAAGGTTACATCGCGAAGCGTGAGGTTGCTCCCGACCCGGTCTACAACTCGACCCTGGTCACGAAGTTCGTCAACTCCATGATGTGGGGCGGCAAGAAGTCCACCGCCCAGGGCATCTTCTACACCGCCATGACGAACCTCGAACAGAAGGGCGGCGACGAGGCCCTCAAGCTGTTCAAGAAGGCAATCGAGAACTGCAAGCCGCTGCTTGAAGTGAAGTCCCGCCGCGTAGGCGGAGCCAACTACCAGGTGCCGATCGAAGTCCTTCCCGAGCGGCGAACCTCGCTCGCCATCCGCTGGCTGGTTACCTTTGGCCGCGCGCGCGGCGAGAAGGGCATGGTGGAGAAGCTTACCGCCGAACTGCTCGACGCCGCCAATGGCCGCGGTGCAGCGATGAAGAAGAAGGAAGACGTACACCGTATGGCCGAAGCCAACAAGGCATTCGCCCACTACCGCTGGTAATAGCGGAAGTCGATAGCAGGAAAGGGGCGATTGGCCCACCTGAATCAAGTTTAAATACCCGCAAGGCCCGCCTTGCAGAGTGAGAGATCAAGACCGTGGCACGCACTGTACCTCTGAATCGTTGCCGGAACATCGGGATCATGGCTCACATCGACGCCGGCAAGACGACGACGACCGAGCGCATCCTGTTCTATACGGGCA
>OCZT010004954.1_pt1 | contig 13336 bp, 7 predicted proteins | sample 1539031 | NCBI WGS metagenome assembly OCZT01 (sample SAMEA3539308, study PRJEB22396) | soil metagenome | biome: tundra; feature: field; material: soil | place: USA | collected 2010-05 | depth 0.15 m | reverse complement strand
GATAAAAGGGTCGCATGAGCACGCGCGACCGGTTGGGAACCAGGGTGGGTCCAATACGTTTGGCGTGGACCGATGGCCGGGTGGGGGTGGTCATATTTTTTCTGCGGCGAGATTCCAACCAGCGCCGGTCATTTGCCCAAGGGTTCCTTGAAGCTGGTGATGGTGTTCTGCAGCGCCTGCATTTCCGCCAGCGACAGCAGAAAGGCCAGCGTGGACTCGGCGCCCTGGTTCTGGCTCAAACGGTCCACGTGCAAGCCGTCCCGACAGCCGCCGGTGGTCGAATCGTAGAGGGCCAGTCCCAGATCGTTTCGACCGAGGAACCACTCGAACGCGCGCCGCGCTTCCGTGACCCAGAACATGTCGCCCGTCGCATGATATGCTTCGATGCAGGCGGAAATCGTTACCTGGGCTTCGATGGGTTGTTGGTCGAATTGCGCGCGTTCCTTGCCGCGCGGATAAAATCCGTTCGATCCGATGGGCCGGAAAGAGCCGGCATCCGATGTCTGGATTTTTATCAGCCACCGCAGGGTCTTGAGGCCGAGTTCCAGCATCGTTTCGTTGTTCATGCAGCGTCCGTTGAGAATCATCGCGTGCGGCAGCTTGGCGTTGGCATAGGAAACCACTTCTTCAAACCACTGCCACTCGCCGGTGGCGGCGTCGGTGTAGCGTTGCAGGAGTTTCGCCGTGAGCAATTCGCGAATCTGGTTCGCGCGCCGGTCACCGCTCAACCGTCGCAGATATTCGTCAATGCCGATGAGCGTGAACGCCCAGGCGCGCGGCGACATGAACTCGGCGGCCACGGGCAGGGCCTGTTCGAACAATTCCGCCGCCAGCATTTGAAAACTGCCCTGGCCCGCCTGCGACACGCACAGCCCCAGCGCCCACAACGCGTGACCATGGCAATCCTCCGAGCCGACTTCCTCCAGCCAGTGCCGGTCGAAACTCATGAAGTTGCGGAAGCGCCCGCGCTTGCGGTCGAAGGCGTGGTTCAGGAACGCGGCGTAGGTGGCGGCCTGCGCGCCGAGGCGCTGCGAGCTGTGGCCCAACTTTTGCAACATCAGCGCCAGCACCAGCGCGCGCGCGTTGTCGTCCGTGCAATAGCCTTCGGCGAAGTTCGGCACCGTGAAGCTCGCGTGCTGGAAAATGCCGGTCGAATCACTCATCCGAAACAGATGCTCGAGCTTCATCCCCGGCAACTGGCCGGGCTGTTCGTCGAGCGTCTTGATGGGCGAGGATCTTCTTCCCACGAAGCTGTGGTCATGACGGGCCTGCTCGAAGGACTTCATATAAAGCTGCGCCACGCGGCTCCACACCATGTCGCGCCCCAGCTTGTAGGCGTTCTTGCGCATCGAATGGCGCAACGGCTCGTCGCGCAGCAGTTCCACCACAGCGACGGCGATGGCCTTGGCGTCGCGGAAGGGCACCAGTTTGCCGCGCTCCGCGGTCAGCAATTCCACCGCGTGCCAGTAGGGCGTGGACACCACGGCGTTGCCGTTGCCAAACGCATACGCCAGCGTGCCCGAAGTGACTTGTGCCTCGGTCAGGTAGGGCGTGAGGTAAATGTCCGCCGCGCCGATGAACCGCATCAACTCCTCCAGCTCGACGAAACGGTTGAAGAATACGACGTGCCTCTGCACGCCGAGGTCTTTGGCCAGCCGCTCCAGACTCAGGCGGTAAGCTTCGCCCTCGTCACGCAGCAGATTCGGATGCGTCTGGCCCAGCACGATATAAACGATGTTGGGAAATTCCCGGATGATGTCCGGCAACGCGCGCAACGCATACTCGATGCCCTTGTTCGGCGAGAGCAGGCCGAACGTGAGCAGCACCTGCTTGCCCGCCACGCCAAACTCGTCCTTGAAATAATTCGGGTCGGCGAACGGCATGTCGGGAATGCCGTGCGGAATGAGGTCAATTTTGTCCGCCGGCGCCTGATAAACTTCGCGCAGGAACTGCTGGCCCCGTTCGCTCATGATCACCAGCCGCGTCGAGAGCCGGATCAGGTCGCGCATCACGCGTCGCTGCTCCGTGTTCGGCTCGCGCAGCACCGTGTGCAGCGTGGTGACGATGGGCATCTGCAGTTCGCGCAGCAGCGCCAGCACATGACTGCCCGCCGGCCCGCCGAAAATGCCGAACTCATGCTGCACGCAAATCACGTCCACGTCCGTGATGTTGAGGAAATCCGCCGCGCGCAGGTACGACGGCAGGTCCTGCTCCGCAATCTCAAAGCGCACCTCCGCCGGGTAATCGTAACCGCCCGCAAGGTCATTGACCGGGACGACGAGGCATTGCATCGCCGGAAATTCCGCCGCCACCGCGCAGCGCAAGTCGTTCGTGAACGTGGCAATGCCGCATTTCCTTGGCAGATAATCGCCGAGGAACGCAATTTTGCGGATGTCCGATGGTTGCTGCATGAAACGTTGTCTGGCGGCACGGGCCTAATTGCCTGTGCTGACATATAGTGGGCCAAGCGCCTGCGTTCGCCAAGAACCATTCACCGGCAATACCGCCGAACCCGGGGCGGAGGCATTTGGGATCTGCCCCCGGAGCGCGGCTGTGTCCCGCAAAGCGGGACCAGCCGCAGCAGCTTCGCAAAGCCAGCCTGCTGGAATATGCCTGGTGCCGCAGAGCTTTTCAACGTGCTGCGGCTGGTGCTTTGCACACGGCCGCGCTCCAACCTTGTTGCGTTCGGGCGGCAACGCAAAACTTCCAACTCGCCTTGACCGGCGGTTTGAGGCTAATCTCCCCGCCTGAATTTTACTGTAGCGGCGGTCTATGACCGTCGGAAAGGTAGGGCGGGCTGTCCCAGCCCGCCGCGGCGCGATGAGGACATCGCGCCCTAACTGAGTTTGATTTTGCCATGATGACCAGCACGCAAATCCGCCAGTCGTTTCTCGACTTCTTCAAGTCGAAGCAGCACACCATCGTGCCGTCTTCAAGCCTCATGCCGGACAGCCCCAACCTGCTGTTCACCAACGCGGGCATGAACCAGTTCGTGCCCATCTTCCTCGACCAGGTCAAATGTCCATACAAACCGGGCCGCGCCGCTGACACCCAGAAATGCATCCGCGCCGGCGGCAAACACAACGATCTCGAAGACGTCGGCCTCGACACCTACCACCACACGTTTTTTGAAATGTTGGGGAACTGGAGTTTTGGGGATTATTTCAAAAAGGAAGCCATCGAATGGGCGTGGGAAATCGTCACCTCAAAGAAATGGTTCGGATTTCCGCCGGAACGCCTCTACGCCACCATCTATAAACCCGGTCCTGGCGAGCCATCCGAATTTGACCAGGAAGCCTATGACCATTGGGCGCGGCTTTTCACCGCTGCCGGGCTCGACCCCAAGGTCCATATTTGCACCGGCGGCAAGCAGGACAACTTTTGGATGATGGGCGACACCGGCCCGTGCGGCCCATGCTCCGAAATCCACGTTGACCTCACACCAGAAGGCAAAACTGAGGGAAAACTGGTGAACAAGGGCGACGCCCAGTGCATCGAAATTTGGAATTTGGTCTTCATCCAGTTCAATGCGAATGGGAATGATAAATTTTCGCCACTGCCCGCGAGGCACGTGGACACCGGCATGGGTTTCGAGCGCGTCACGAGCATCATGCAGTGTACGAAGGGCTTCAAAGATTTTGCACACGCCAAAATCTCGAATTACGAGACCGACATCTTCCGCCCGATTTTCGACAAGCTGGAGGAGTTGAGTGGCAAGAAATACGGCAGCACGCTGCCTGGGAGCGCGGGGCTTCAGCCCGCTTCAACATCCGCTGTAATTCCGACGTCCGAAGGCGAACCAACGCGAAGCGGCCTAAAGGCCCGCGCTCCCTCCGAAGAACAAATCGCCATCGACATTGCGTTTCGGGTGATAGCGGACCACATCCGCACGCTGGGCTTCGCGATTGCAGACGGCATCCAGCCCGGCAACACCGATCGCAACTACGTCCTGCGCCGCATCCTGCGCCGGGCGGTGCGCTATGGCCGCACGCTCGGCTTCCACGAACCCTTCTTTCACAAACTCGTGGACGTGCTCGCTGACACGATGGGCGGCGTCTTCCCCGAAATCCGCGCCCGGAAAAAGCACGTGCAGGAAGTCATCCGCACCGAGGAAGAGGCGTTCAACAAGACGCTTGACCGTGGAATTGAGTTGTTTGAAGAGGCGATCCAAGAAATCAGTAACATCGCTCCTATTTTCCCAGTACCTGGCATGATTCATGGCAAAAGCACGGCAGGTAAATTGGAGATTTTACCGGATGGCACAAAAAGCGAAGAGACATTGGGGTTTCGTCAGAGAAATCCTCAAGGTAGGATAGAGAGCACTATTGCTGGGAGCATTGCTTTCAAACTCTACGACACCTACGGTTTCCCCCTCGACCTGACCGAGTTGATGGCGCGCGAACGCGGTTTGACCGTGGACACTACAGGTTTTGAAAAGTTGATGGAAGAACAACGCGCCCGCGCCCGCGCCGCGCAAAAGAAGGAAGTCATTTCGCTTTCGCAAATCGAGACCACCACACCCACGAAGTTCGTCGGCTACGAAAAACTTGAGGTCCAGGCCAAAGTTCTGGAAGTCGTCGGCTTGAAGGACAAAACCGCCGTCATTCTCGACACCTCGGCCTGCTACGCCGAGATGGGCGGCCAGGTCGGCGACACCGGTGAAATCATTCTCAATCCCGTAGCCGCCGACGTCAGTCGGCGCACTTTATCAGATGGCGCGGACTCACGTCCACGGCTACAAGTTACGAACACGCAGAAATCCGGCAACACCTGGCTGCACTTCGTGGAGGGCGAGAATCTTCCCACGATTGGCGATAAAGTCGTTCTTCAGGTTGATGCTCCCCGCCGCAATGCCATTCAACGCCACCACACCGTCACGCATCTTTTGCACTGGGCGTTGCACGAGGTTGTGAGCAAGGAAGCTTCGCAGAAAGGCTCGTTCGTCGGCCCGGACAAGCTAACGTTCGATTTCAATTCCCAGCCGCTCACACCGCAGCAGGTGGCCGACGTCGAGAAACTCGTCAACGAACGCATCCTCGAAAACACCGGCGTATCGTGGACGGAAGTTCCGCATGCCGACGTGAAATCGCGCAAGGATGTGATGCAGTTCTTTGGCGACAAATACGGCGACACCGTCCGCGTCGTCCAAATTGGCGGCCGGGCAGGGGAGCTGAACGGTTATTCGATGGAACTATGCGGCGGCACGCACACGCGCGCGACGGGCGAAATTGGTTTGTTCCGCATCGTGGGCGAAAACGCCATCGCCGCCGGGGTGCGCCGCATTGAAGCCGTTGCCGGTCTCGAAGCCTACCGCAAAGCCACCGATGAAGTTGCGCTCATCAAATTGCTGGCGGGCAAGGTGAACTCGCCCGTGCATGAGCTGGAAAAGAAGATCGAGTCGTTGCTTGAACACCAAAAAGCGATGGAGAAGCAACTCAAGGTGGCGCAACAGCGCGAAGCTTCCAACGCCGCCAGTCTCCTGCTTGAGGAAATCAAGACCGTCAACGGCATACCGGCCATCATTCACAACCTCGGCGGAGTGGGCGGCGATTTCCTCCAGGCGGTGGCCGACTCACTGAAGAGCCGCTTCAAAGGGGTCATCGTTCTGGGCGGCGGCCCGCAACGCGGAAGTGTGGCGCTGGTCGCCGCGGTCACGCCTGAGTTCACGGCGAAAGTTCAGGCCGGCAAAATCATCCAACAGATTGCCCCGATTGTCGGCGGCAAGGGCGGCGGCAAGCCGGACAACGCCCGCGGCGGCGGCAAGGACGCCGGCAAACTGGATGAGGCGCTGGCCAAGGCAAGGACACTGCTCGGTTCGTAGCAGCCGACGTGAGGCTCCTTATTTTCGATTTACGATATGCGATTTACGCGGTGTGCGTGAATTAGAGAAGAATGCGTAAATCGTAAATCAAATATCGTAAATTCAGTCAGAGCCTCGTTACCTCGGCTGCTACGGAAGGGAAACTTCGTTTTTAGTCAGGGCAAAGAACTTGCTCGGATGACGCGATTAGGGCGGGGGCATGCCCATGCCACTGCCCATGCGTTTCATCATTTCCTGCTGCATCATCTGCTGCATATTGTCGTATTTCTTAAAGGCGGCGGGCGGATCAAACAGGCTGGCGGCGGGTTTGCCGAGCGTGACGTTTTTGAACAGCATGGTCACGTCGCCGCCGCTTTCGGTGGTTTGGATTTTGACCGGGAATTTTTTCAAGTCCGTCGCGTTCCAGACGGTGGATTCATGCTTGACGTCTTCCTTGTCGGTGACGATGTACTTGTTTTTCACGCAGCGGTGGCCGTCCACGGTCTCCTTGCCGATTTCGGTGATTTCCACCTTGTAGTCGCCGGTGGTCGGGGCGCTGTCGGCTTTGGGCGGTGGCATCTCGACGTAGCTTTGCAGTCCCGGATAAATAAGGTAATTGACCTTTTTGTCCGGGCGCGCGACCGCCACCGTCTCATCCAGCCCCATGGATTTCATCCGGGTGGCGCCGTTCGTAGACATCTGGCCGCCCTTCATGTCGGTCAGGTTGAACTCGAAACGGGACTTGCCCGTGTCGAAGCTGATTTTGCCGAGTATGGTGATGGTATTACTGGAAACGTCCGTGGTTTGCATTTCCAACCCGGCGGAGAAAGCCTGGTTGTCGCCAAACAGCTTGCCCGTGGCGCCGCCCAAATGCGGTCCGCCCGGCGGGCCGGATTGCGAATACGCCGGAAGGAGTCCCAGGCAAATAATTGTTGAAGCCAGAATTGAGAAATGATTTTTCATGGTTGGTGAATGGATTTTTTCAGATTTAATTCCAAATTGCCTGAAATGCAAGTTTTATCCGAGGCGCTTCCGCAAGCCGTCAAGTTGGTCGTTCAGCGCTTTCGGCAAATGACTGCCAAGCCGGGCGTAATTCGCAGCCACGCCTTCAGCCTCTTTTTTCCAGCCCGCAACGTCCACCACGAGCAGTTGCTTGAGGCCGTCGGCGGGCAGGTTCAGGCCGGATAAATCAAGCGCGTCGGCGGCCGGCAGATTCCCGATGGGTGTTTTTTGCGCCTTGCCCGTGCCTTCGGCGCGTTCGCAAATCCATTTGAGCACGCGGCTGTTTTCGCCGTAACCGGGCCAGAGAAATTTGCCGTTCGCGTCCTTGTGGAACCAGTTCACGAAATAAATTTTGGGCAGCCTGGCGCGGTCGGTGCGTTGCGCGAACGAAAGCCAGTGCGCGAAATAATCGCCCATGTTGTAACCGCAGAACGGCAGCATGGCGAACGGATCGTGGCGCAGCACACCGGCCTGGCCGAACGTGGCGGCGGTGGTTTCCGAACCGCAGGCTGAACCCATGAACACGCCGTGTTCCCAATCAAACGCTTCGTTCACCAGCGGAATCGTGTTGGGGCGGCGTCCGCCGAATAGAATCGCCGAGAGCGGCACGCCTTCGGGATTTTGCCAGTCGGGATCAATGACCGGACATTGCGACGCGGGCGAGGTGAAGCGCGAGTTCGGGTGCGCGGCTTTGCGTCCGGAATCCGGCGTCCATTCCTGGCCCTCCCAATCAATCGCTTTCGCGGGTGCGGGCACGCCCATGTCTTCCCACCAAACGTCGCCGTCCGGTGTCAGCGCGACGTTGGTGAAAATGGTGTTTTTGGCGGTGGTAATCATCGCGTTTGGATTCGATTTCATTGAAGTGCCGGGCGCGACACCGAAGAAGCCGCTTTCCGGATTCATCGCGTAAAGCCGTCCGTCCTTGCCGACGCGAATCCAGGCGATGTCGTCGCCGAGCGCCGTGACTTTCCAGCCGGGCAACGTCGGTTGCATCATCACCAGATTGGTTTTGCCGCAGGCACTCGGGAATGCGGCGGCGATGTAATACTTTTTGCTCCCGCCATCGCGGGACGAAGTGACGCAAAGGATGAGCATGTGTTCCGCCATCCAGCCTTCTTTTTTGGCGACGGTGGAGGCGATGCGGAGCGCGAGGCATTTTTTGCCGAGCAACGCGTTGCCGCCATAACCGGAGCCGTAAGACCAGATCAAAGGCTCATCGGGGAAATGAACGATGTATTTGTTCTTTGGATCGGGTTCGCAGGGCCACGAAACGTCGGCCTGGCCCGGCTTGAGCGGCGCCCCCACGGAGTGCAGGCACGGGATGAACGGACCGTTCGCGCCGAGCTTGTCGAGCACCGCCTGGCCCATGCGCGCCATGATGCGCATGCTGACGACAACATAAGGTGAATCGGAAATTTCAATGCCGATTTTGCAAATGGGCGAGCCGAAGGGTCCCATGGCAAACGGAATAACGTACAAGGTTCGTCCCTTCATGCACCCGTTGAACAGGCCAAGAAGTTTTTGCTTCATCTCGGCGGGGTCAGCCCAATTGTTCGTGGGGCCGGCTTCGTCCTTGGTCTTGGAACATATAAATGTCCGGTCTTCGACGCGCGCCACGTCGCTGGGATGCGAGCGGGCAAGGTAACAGCCCGGACGTTTTTTGGCGTCGAGTTTGATGAAGGTGCCGCTCTTCACCATCTGGTCGCAGAGCGCCTGATTTTCCGCGTCCGAACCGTCACACCAGTGAATGCGCTCCGGCCGGCAGAGTTCGGCCATTTGCTTGACCCAGGTGAGAACCTTTTGGTTTGAAGTCGGTGCGGTGTCCATTGTGCTTGTCATATTGTGCGTCATTTATGCCAAATAAAGTCCGGATAAACTGCCAGAAGCATGACGGTTTGAACAGACCAAATTTGCATTTCGCCCTGCCCTTGGGCGCATCGGTGCACTGCGATAGGAACTCCGTGTCGTTTTGGAAGGAACGCCGGATTTATCCGGCAGGAGGTTCAATCACACGTGTCCGCTGCCGCATGAAGGCGGCGTTCCTGTCGCAAAGCCAAGTTCCCGTCTTTTGCGTCGCGCCGCGTCTGGCAGTATGCTAACAGTGATTCAGGCATGAATTCATCGCTCGAAAAGCATTCCGGGCGCGGCAGCGGGGGCGGGCAATGCCTCGCACGCTCGGTCGTGGACACGCTCGCCGAGGAACCGGCGCTCGAAGCGGTGACGATTGACCGCGCGCGCCAGAAAATTTCCGTCGCCACGCTGGGCCGCGTCCCGCAAGGCGGGATCGGCCGGCTGACCGAGCGCATCACGCGGGAATTTGAAACGGCGCAATCCGTCTCCGCCGAACGCCATTGCGCCCTGCTCACCGGCCAGGACGATTGCCGGAGTTGCGACCGGCCGTTGTCCGAAACCGAGCGAAAAAAAATCACCATCCAAAACGACGGCCAGACGACCACCATCGCCCGCGTCACCTGCCCGACCGCGCCGAAATTCTGGCGCTGGCGCGACATTCCGTTTCCCAAGGTCGTCCAGCGCGACGTCGAATTTCTTGAACACGCGCAGGAGATTGACGAATGGAAACCGCAACTTGCCGCCGCGATTCTTTGCGGCGTTCTTGGGTTGACCGCGCATTTTCTGTTGACCGGCCATGGGTCGGTGGCGGCTTACGTTTTTGCCTATCTCGCGGGCGGTTTTTATCCGGCGAAAGAAGTTTGGGAACGTCTCCAAAAACGCACCATCGACGTGCATTTTCTCATGATCTTCGTCGCCGCCGGTGCTGCCGGCATCGGTGCGTGGGCCGAAGGTGCGACGCTGCTGTTTTTGTTTTCGTTTTCCGGCGCGCTCGAACATTACGCGCTGGGACGGACGCAAAAGGAAATCCGTTCGCTCTTCCGCGACGCGCCTAAAGTCGCCACCGTGCTGGACGCCCAGGGACACGAACGCGAGGTCAAAGTCGAGCAGCTCACGCGCGGAATGCGTTTGCTCATCAAGCCCGGCGCGCAGTTTCCCGTGGACGGTGAAATTGCCAAAGGCGGCACCGCCGTGGACGAATCGAATCTTACCGGCGAAGCCACGCCGGTCGAGAAGAACGTCGGCGACATCGCGCTCGCCGGCACCATCAATCTTTGGGGTGCGGTCGAAGCCATCGTTACGCGGCCCGCTGCCGAAAGTTCGCTGCAAAAAATCGTCACGCTCATCAAGGAAGCCCAGCAGCGCAAAGCGCCCGCTCAACAGTTCACCGATAAAGTCAGCACTTACTACACTTACGCCGCCTTGGGACTTTCGTTCGCCATGTTTTTTGTCTGGTGGCTTGGCTTCCGGCTCGCGCCGTTTGAGTCCGCCATCGAATCGCAAAGCGCGTTTTACCGCACCATGACCCTGCTCGTGGTCGCGTCGCCGTGCGCGCTGGTGCTTTCCATCCCGTCCGCCGTGCTCGCAGCCATCGCCTGGGGCGCGCGCCACGGCATCCTGTTCCGCGGCGGCGCGGCGGTGGAGAAACTCGCCGAGGTCAACGTCGTCGCGCTCGACAAAACCGGCACGCTCACGACCGGTGAATTGCGCGTCGAAAAAATCGAAAGTTTTCCGTCCGGACGCGAAGCCGAAATTGCGCGGCTGGCTTACTCGCTCGAAAAACTTTCCACGCATCCGCTGGCCCGCGCAATAACGCGTCACGGCAAACAGCAGCAGCTTGAGTTGGTGGCCTTCGAGCAATTTGAATCCGTCACCGGCCATGGACTGAAGGCGAAGCTCGATGGTCAGGAGGTTTTCCTGGGCAAACGCGAGTGGGTTGAAGACGCGCATACTGATGGGGCGGAGCAGCAGTTCCGCCCTACCAACGATGGTAGGGCTGCGCTGCCGCGCAGCCCAAACTCAACGGGAACCCAAACCGACGCCGGCCTCTCCGAAGTCTGGATCGCACACGGTGATCTTCTGGGCCGCGTCATTTTGCGCGACGACATCCGTCCACAAGCCGCATCGGTCGTGGAAGCCTTGCGCCACGAAGGCTTGCGCACCGTGGTTTTGACCGGCGACCGCAAGGCAACCGCCGAACATTTGCGCGACAAATTAAAGTTGGATGACGTGCGTGCCGAGTTAAAACCGGAACAAAAAGTCGAGGCGGTTCGTGAGTTGAGCGGGCAGGGGAGGAAGGTCGCCATGATCGGCGACGGCGTGAACGACGCGCCGAGTCTGGCCGCCGCGCACATTGGCGTGGCGATGGGCGCACGCGGGGCGGACGCGGCTTTGGAGCAGGCGGACGTGGTGCTGATGCACGACCGGTTGGAAAATTTTCTCGCCGCGTTTCGCCTGAGCCAGCGCGCGCGCCTCATCATTCGCCAAAATCTTGTCATTTCGCTCGGCACGGTGGTGGTGCTGGTTTCGTTCGCGCTGCTCGGAAAAATTCCGCTGACGATTGGCGTGGTCGGCCACGAAGGCAGCACGGTGGTCGTGGTGATGAACAGTTTGCGATTGCTTTTTGGTGGTGCAACGACAAAGCAGAAATAATTCAACTGCGGATGAAACTTGGGTTGAACACGAATAAAAATAATCGCGCCTCTCTCCTGAACCTCGTAGCCGTCCCGCATGGCGGGATCAGTCCGCGCACTTTGAGTCCAACGAAAGTCAGCGCCGACTCACGTCGGCGGCTACGGTTCAGGAGTTCGATGCGCGACATTTTTCTATCGGGGAAATCTCTCCCCGCCGGGCGGGGAGAGGGTGTCGCGCAGCGACGGGTGAGGGGAATCTTTTCTGTTCATCCGTGTTTTGACCGTGTTTAATCAGCGCCAGTTGAATTTGTGAACCCGTTTCAAAAATTTGTCGTTGAACACGCGCGGCTTTTCCAAAGCGGAAAAAAGTTGCCGCCGGGTCGTCCGCAAAAATTCCCGCGGCATCGAAAGGTGCCGGACCACGCGCCGAAAGCATTGATTTTCTCGCCGCATCCGGACGACGAGTGCATCGTCGGCGGACTGGCGTTGCGGCTGTTGCGTGAAGCGAAGTGGAACGTCATCAACGTTGCCGTGACGCTGGGCGGCAAAATCGCGCGGCGCACGGAGCGGTTGCGTGAATTGCGGGCCGCGTGCGATTTCCTCGGCTTCGGTCTGGCGGTGGCGGATTGGGAAGATATCAATCCGGTTGCGCGCCGGGAAAATTGTCCGTCGTGGCGGGCGGCGGTGGAAATCGTTGCCGAAATCCTGGCGGAACAGCAGCCGCGCGCGATTTTTGTTCCGCACGAAAACGACCGGCACCCGACGCACATCGGCACCCATTTTTTGGTTCTGGATGCGCTTAAAACGTTGCCCGCCGGTTTCGAGTGCTATGTCGTCGAAACGGAATTTTGGGGACAAATGACCGATCCCAATCTGCTCGTCGAATCGAGCGTGGAGGACGTGGGTGATCTCGTCGCGGCGCTGGCGTGTCACGTCGGCGAAGTCCGGCGCAATCCGTATCACGCGCGGCTGCCGGCGTGGCTGATGGACAACGTGCGGCGCGGCGCGGAATGGGTCGGCGGGCAGGGGGGGGCGGCGCCGGATTTTACATTCGCCACGATTTACCGGCTCCGCCAATGGTCGCGCGGCCGGCTGACAAACGTGTTGAAACGCGGAAAATTTTTATCCGCCGCGAAGAACGCCGCCGGACTTTTTTGATGAAAACACAATTCATGCGCGAGGCCATCCGTCTCTCGCTCCAAAAAATGCGCGGCAATCACGGCGGGCCGTTTGGCGCAGTCGTGGTGCGTCGCGGCAAAATCGTCGGGCGTGGGTGGAATCAGGTTGTTTCGGCCAACGACCCGACGGCGCACGCGGAAGTCATCGCCATCCGTGAAGCGTGCCGCCGCCTCAAGACGTTCCGGCTCGACGATTGCGAGCTTTACGCGAGTTGCGAGCCGTGTCCGATGTGTCTGGCGGCGGGTTATTGGGCGCGGCTGCGGAAGATTTATTACGCCAACACGCGGCGCGACGCGGCGGCCATTGGTTTCGATGACGATTTTCTTTACCGCGAAGCCGCCCTGCCGGTTTCACGCCGCAAAATTCCCATGAAACAACTGTTCCGCAACGAAGCGCTGAAAGTTTTTGCGGAATGGAAAAACAAGCCGGACAAAATTCAGTATTGATGAATCATATCAATTCTCAGAAACAATCGGCGCAATGGTGGGGCGGCGCTGCCGCGCCGCCGGGCATGATGGCCGCGCGGCCCTGCCGCCTCGGAAAATGTGCCGGGTAAATCGGGAAATGATACCAATTCCCAGAGACAATCGGTGCAATGGGTAGAGCGGTGCTGCTGCGCCGCCGGGTATGATGGCCGCGCAGCAGAGACTGTCTCAAAACTCTCCAGATCCGAGGGTTGCCAAAAACGCGACCCCCACATTTTCGATATGACGCGCTTTGATTCTCAGCGATGGTGTTTTGATGGTCTTTTTCAACTTTTTCACAGGCCGGTTTTGAGTTTTGAGACAGTCTCAGCAGCGCGGCCCTACCGTCTGGAATAGGTGCCGATTATTATCGGGAAATGGTATGACACCTGTGCCGCCTACCGATA
>OCZT010004953.1_pt1 | contig 13338 bp, 11 predicted proteins | sample 1539031 | NCBI WGS metagenome assembly OCZT01 (sample SAMEA3539308, study PRJEB22396) | soil metagenome | biome: tundra; feature: field; material: soil | place: USA | collected 2010-05 | depth 0.15 m | reverse complement strand
GCAACCACGGAAAGCAGTTCTTCGAGAATAATACGCTTCAGCCGTGAACGGTTACGTTGAAGGCATATAGATTGGTGAATCCCGAACCACTGGTGTTGATCGCAAACAGCGTTCCGGAGTCTGAAGCACCGCCGATGGCGGTGGTCCCATACAGAGTGTTGCCCGCTAGGACCAAACTGCCGTTCGGATCAGAACCAAAGGCGCGGGTGAAACTGTAGAGAGTTCGGAAGTTGGGGTTGGGGGTATTGGTGACGGTGATGACGCCGAGGCCCGTGATGTCAAGGGACCCCGCGCCAAAGGTGCTTCGAGCAACAAGACTAGGCGAAAAGGAACCAACACCGGTGTAAATGTGCGAGGGATTCTGCGCCGTGCTGGTCCCACTATCACCAAAGCTCCAGCTCCAATTGGTAACCGTGTTGCCACCGCTATCCACGCTGGGACTGGTGAACTGAACGGTCAACGGCAGCGGGCCGGCCTCGGGACTGGCGGTGACATTTAGCGTATGGTTCGTGACAGCGATCGTCCCGGGGCCCGTAACGGAAAGAGGCGATGTTCCATAGGTGCTATAGGCTGCCAGGCTGGGCGAAAAAGAGCCCACAATGGTGTAAGTGTGCGAAGGGCTTTGCGCCGAGCTGGCCGCCCCGTCGCCAAAGTCCCAATTCCAATTGGTCACCGTATTGCCGGCGCTGTCCACGCCGGGACTGGTGAACTGAACGGCCAGCGGGACCGGGCCGGTCAACGGCGAGGCGGTGACGGTGAGGCCGGGAGCGGCCGATACGGAGCCATATGTTTCCACAACTGCCAACGGCGGGCCGTTGAATTCGGTTTCGCTGCCACCGGTGACAACTACCTGTCCACCAGCCAGCACCGTTGCGGCTTGGAGATTGCCCGGAACGGGCAAGGAGTCCGTGTAAGTCCAGGTATCGCTGGCCGGATCATACAATTCGACGTCCGTATTGCCGTCTCCCAACACCATCACCTGGCCGTTGTTCAGCAAGCAGGCTTCGGGATATAGGCGCCCATCGTTCATGGACGCCACATAAGTCCAGGTTGCGGCGACGGGGTCGTAAACTTCGGCGGAACTACCGCCGTTGCCGCCTTCGACGAGGACCCTACCGTCGGTCAGCACAGTTGCCGTGTGGCCAGCACGCGCCTCGTTCATTGGGGCGGTGTTCGCCCATGTGTGGCTCACCGGGTTGAAGAGGACGGCGTTGGTCAAATATTCTGCTTTGGTGCCGTCATACCCGCCGCACACCAGGACCATGCCGTTTGTGAGAAGCACGCCTGCCAAAGTGTCCGCAGCGTAAGGCATTGAGGCGGTGTTGGCCCAAGTCCCGGTGTCTGGGTCGTATAATTCCGCGCTCGACAGATCTACACCGTTGTTATCGTCATATCCTGCCGCCGCCAGGACCTGGCCGTTAGGCAGAAGCGTGGCCGTGTGGACTATGCGTTCGTCACTCATGCTGGCGTGGTTGATCCAGGTTCCGCCGGCTGGATCATATACTTCCGAACTGGCATCGCCGCCGCCCCCGGTAATGAGGACTTGCCCGTTGGCCAGCAGCGTCGCCCTATGCGAATGGCGGCTACGTTGCATTGGATCGGTAAGCGATGAAGTGCCCGACGCAGGATCATACAGCTCGCAGGCATTGGTGTCCGCGAAGACGCCGCTCACGTTGTAAATTATACCGCCTGCGATGAGCACGGTGCCGTTGGTCAGCGAGCTGGCCGTGTGCGCCCAACGCGCCACTTTCAACGGGTTGTTCGTGGACCAAGTCTGCGCTTGAGTCCGTTGAACTTGGATTAGGTGGACCGCCACAACGGCCAAAAGGAAGATGCGCCCACAAGGGTTGCTGGGATTTGATTTCATATGTTGATTCTGCTGCTTCTGCGTTGCGCTTCGTTTGGTGGCAACTTCCCATGTAAGTGGGGAAATGCAAACGAAACCAGGTAAGAACAGTTAGATTCAACCCTCTTTGCTCATCATTGCGTCAGACTCCTTCGCCAGATGTGCTTCCCCAGCCGGATGGTTTGGGCCGTCATCAGCAGGACTGAGAAGGCGCCCTGGAATTCTGACACTTTGCATTCCCGTCCGGCCTTTTCTGCTGCCTCTTGCGCGGAAACCACCATCGCTGTCATTTTTCCAGGACCCCTTCCACGGCCTGACTCGGCCCGAAGGGCAGCAGGTGATATTCCTTTCGGCGGTCGCGCGGACAGAACTCAGGGTGCGGCCCAGCTTCGTCGCCAGTCTGTCATCCGGCATGGTGCCGATTGCTTTTGCTCAAATCGCCCCGGCACCGGTCGTGCGATAATCCACCTGCCGCCCCCTTGCACGCGGCATTGGGGCTGAACTATGGTCTGCCATGAGCGTAACACTCTTCGCAGCTTTGTTGGGCATCGTCAGACTTGCAATCGGGCTGATGCCAATCTTTGCCTTCGGTAAAATGACGGCGCTGGCGGGGTTTTCCCGGGAGCAGTCCACACCTACGGCGCAACTCTTTGCCCGGCTCTTTGGCAATCGCGACCTGGGCCTTGCCTTCCTGGTGTTCGTGACGCTGGGCAACCCACCGCTTTTGAGCTTGGCTCTGTTTTTTAACGCAGCGCACGATGGGCTCGATGCCTGCGCCTGCGCCGTGCCGTTGCTGAAGAAGCAGGGAATCAGCCGGCCCGCCGCGATATTCCTGGCCTTTGCCCTGACCGGCGTTGTGGTCTTTACCTTGGCCGGCTGGCTCGCTCGGTAGCAGCGGCGGGCGGAATCGGCGGAGCGCGGACATTCCTGTCCGCAGCAACGGCCTTCGGGCGGACAGGCGGCGAATCCGAGGCCTGCGGGCTTTCGCGAGCGGCTGCGGACAAGAATGTCCGCGCTCCGTCCCGCGATGATTGATTACTCAGGATCACAAAAGATTTTTGGCAACCGGCAGCAGGTATGCTACAGTGAATTCCATAATACCAACTGAGGCACGCCAAGAGTGCGTGTAACCATGCTGAAAGGGTTAAGGATGATGAGGACGCGACTTGTTCTGATGATGTTCACGCTGGCCGTGCTGGGCCTATTGGCGGGCTTCGGCTGCAAGAGCAATGATCCGCTGGCCGATAACGCCAGTGGCCGCACGCCGGCAGATTTCCCCGAATTGGCAGCCGATGTTTTCCAGCCGATGGATGGCGGGATCGTGCTCAGCCCGGAGGAGATCAAGGGCCGTAATATCTGGAACCTCTGGTGCGGGGGCGATGAGCAGTTCTGGGAGCGGATGTCGCGGGAAAGCTTCGGTCTGATTGATTTGCTCAAGACGATTGACTCCCGCAAGCGCGGCGACCGGTTCAAGGAGTTCGGGCTCATTAACGAACCGGGCTACAAACAGGCTTCCAAGGCCGACCAGTATGGCCTCTGGATCGATGAGGCGGTCGAGCCCGAACCGGCGGCCATCGATCCTAAAGTCTATGGCCACCCCACGGGGATCATGGGGTTCCGTTTGTTTGAGAACCCGGATTTCAAGGGCGCGGCGGCCAAGAAATGGGATGGCAACCGCTATTACGCAGACCAGGATTACGCCATAGGCCGCGACCTGGTCCGCCCCTACCGTGTCGGCATCTCCTGCGGCGCCTGCCACATTGCGTTTAATCCCTGCAAGCCGCCGGCAGATCCTGCGAATCCTAACTGGGACAATCTGGCCTCGGCGATCGGCAACCAATACATCCGCGAGGGCCGCGTGTTCGCCAACCTCGTAAAAGAGGGAGGTTTCTTTTGGGAGATGCTCAAGAACCAGCCGCCCGGAACTTCGGACACCTCCCGCATCGCGACGGACAATATCAACAACCCCAATGCCATCAACTCGATCTTCCTGCTCGGTTCGCGGCTCTCCGTAACGGAACCGGAAGTTCTGGGGGGCGAGACGATGCTGCTGCCCGGTATCACCTCCTCCAACGCGAACGTCCCGCATATCCTCAAAGACGGCGCGGATTCGGTCGGCGTCGTAGGCGCCACCTTGCGCGTCTATGTCAACATTGGGATGTATTCGCAGCATTTTCTGCGGCAGCACAATGCCTTGATCGGCTTAACCGGGCAGAAGCCCTTTGAAATCAGCACGGCCCAGAAGAACTCGGTGTATTGGCTGGCCACGCAGCAGAAGTTCACCAATGTGGGCAAGTTCTTCACGCGCCTCAAATCGTTCCGGCTGGAGGACGCACCGGGCGGAAAAGAATACCTCACCTCCGACGAGGCGGTATTGAAGCACGGCAAGACTGTGTTCGCCGAGAACTGCGCCCGCTGCCACTCGAGCAAGCAGCCTCCCTCGGGAGCTGAAGACGTCGATTGGTACCGCCAGGAAGTGCTTAAGCCGGATTTCCGCGACGGTAACTTCTTCTCAGACGATCACCGCTACCCCATCACGAAGATACAAAGCAACGCCGGCCGCGCCTGCGGCACCAATGCCAAGCGGGGACATATCTGGGCCAATTTCTCTTCGGAGACCTACAAGGGGCTTGAGTCACCAGGGGATATTGAGGTCTGGAATCCTTACACCGACAAGATGGAGAACTGGACTGTGCCCGGCGGCGGCAATGGGTATTACCGCACGGCCTCTTTGATTAGCGTTTGGGCCACCGCCCCGCTGCTCCATAACAATGCCCTCGGCGTGTTCACGGGTGACCCATCGGTCAAGGGCAGAATGACTGCTTTCAACGACGCCATCGAGAAACTGTTGTGGCCGGACAAGCGCCTGGGCACCAATTCCATTTGGCGCACGACCCAGGAATGCAAGCTGCAACTCCAGGAGGCCGTCATCCCGGAGCCGCTGCGCACCCTCCTAAAGCCGCACATGGACCCCGATGGCTATTTGCGCATCGGGCCGCTTCCCGAAGGCACGCCGGTCAATCTGCTGGCCAACATCGATCCCGAAGCCGATCCCGCCAAGCTGCTGGAGCTTTGCTTAAAGATCAAGAAGGTGCTCCTCGAGATTCACGTGAAGCACCTGGACGCGGCGGCTTCCAAAGCCCTGATGCGTGATGAGCTGGCCCTCGACTTGTTCCGGATCAGCAAATGCCCCGATCTCATCGAGGACAGGGGCCATTATTTCGGCAGCGACTTAGCCGACGCCGACAAGCGGGCCCTGATCGAGTTTCTGAAGACTCTCTAACACGCAACCCATAACCACTCGCGCGTCCCTTGCGCGGGCGAAACAAAAGGATAGACCATGGCAGTGGATATACCGCAACTGATGAAGATGTCGCAGGCTGAGCTGGACGCCTTGTTCACAGCTAGTCCGGCCGGCGAAATCCCCAATGGAGATGCCGCCGGCACCGCGATCATCGCTCCCGGGACCCAACTGGAGGAAACCGCCGCCAAGTTCATTCACCTGATGGCCTGGCAGGGCAAGGTATTCGACGCCGCCAAAGGCGAGCTGCGCAACAAGCTTCTTCCCTTCGGCGTCGAGGCGGTGATTGCCAAGGTCTATAAGGGTCCGAGCTGGTACGATGGCAAGGAGTGCATCGTCCTCGATTATTCCCACACCTCCCTGCTGGCCCATTGGATCAGGGACGAGATCCGCCAGGTTGGTGATGGCGTGTATCTGGGGATTGTCTTTTGGGCCAAGAAGAAGCTGATCGACTTCGCCCTGAAGTTTTCCAAGTAGCTCCCCGTGCCCCTCGACTCTGAGCAACTGCTCCGCAAGCGGGCGGCAGACCTGGACGCGCTCTTTACCGCCAGCCCGCGGGGAGCCGCGCCCGAGGGCGAAGGCACGGGCACGGCGATTATTTGCCCGGGATCGCTTTGCGCCCGCGTGCTCGCGTGGTGCGTCCGGTGGTTCTTTTGGCAGGGAAAAGTCTTTACCCGCGACCGCGCCAGCCTTGTCAACCGGGTCTCACCCTTCAGCTTCAAGGCGGTCAAGGCGCGCGTTTACCAGGGCAAGAGCTGGTTCGACGGCAAAGAATGCACTGTCCTTGATTACTCGAAGACCTCCCTGCTCGCGCGCTGGGTACACGATGAAATCCGCGAGGTTGCCCCCGGACTTTACCTGGGCCAGGTCTTCCTGGGCCGCCAGCGCGTGCTCCGGTTCGCGGTGAGTTTCCAATATCAGCCGGCGCGCAAATGCTGGCGGCGCCTGGTGGCCGCTGGAGCAACCGCGTTGGTGCTCTTTGCAGCTTACTTTGTGCACCGTCTGAACCGTGACACGCCGGTCACCTATGCCAGCCTGGAAGACCATTTCAAGTATGGCTCGACTGGGGGGGAGCGACAAGCTGGTGTGCCATACTGGATTTGGAAGGCCCTGCCCGAGCTCTTTCCGGAATTCCTTCCCGGCAAAGGCCTCGAGTCTATCGGTTTCATCTACGACCCCACCCGGCCCACCGACAAGGACCTCCCCGTGGGCGTCTCAAAGCGCAATGTGCAAGGCATTGACAGGGTGTTCCTGAACTGCGCCGTGTGCCACGTCGGGACGGTGCGCGATACGCCGGAGAGCGCGCCGCGCATCATTGCCGGGATGCCGGCAAACGGCATGGACCTTCAGGCATTCGAGCGGTTCCTCTTCAATTGCGCGACAAGCGAGAAGTTTACCGGCGAGCGCATCTCACAAGAGATGCAGCGACTCGGCACGACGGACGATTTCATCAATCGGAAGCTGCTGCGCTACGTCGCCGTCGGGCTCATGCGCGAGCGGATGCTCTTTCTGCGCGACCGCTTCCACTTCATGGACCGGGAGCCTGACTGCGGCCCTTGCCGGGTGGACACGTTCAATTCGCCAAAGGTGCTGCTCGGCTTCCGTATGGACCTTTTGTCTCCTGATGAGTGGGTCGGCAACTGTGACCTGCCGTCGATTTGGAACCAGGGCAAACGCAAGAGGATGTGGCTCCATTGGGACGGCAACAACAATTCGGTGGAAGAGCGCGACCGCAGCGCCTCGTTCGGCACGGGCGCCACCCCGCCCACCCTGGACCGGCCCTCCATGAAACGGATGGAGGACTGGCTGTATAACGTCGCCGCCCCGCCGCCGTATCCTTATCCAATTGACCGCGCGCTGGCGGACAAAGGCGCGGCGCTGTATGGCGAATACTGCGCTCGCTGCCACGGCAAGAGCGGCCAGGACTTCACTGGCGAACTCGTAGGCCAGGTCACACCCATCGAGTACATCAAGACCGACCGCCACCGCCTTGATTCCTATACTCTCGATCTGTGCGCCAACCAGAGCCTGCTCTACGCGGCTTACCCGAACGAACGCTTCAGCCACTTCCGCAAGACCTTCGGTTACGCCAACCAACCGCTCGACGGCATCTGGTTACGCGCTCCGTATTTGCACAATGGGTCGGTCCCCAACTTGCGCGAATTGCTGGAACCGTCGGCTCGGCGCACCAAACAGTTCTATCGCGGCTACGATGTCTATGACCCGAAGGGCGTCGGCTTCATCTCCACCCTGGCGGAAGAAAAGGGCAAGAAGTTCTTCCGCTACGACACCAGCCTCCCCGGTAACGGCAACTTCGGGCACGAAGGCCGGGTTTACGGCACGGAGTTGAGCGCCGACGAGAAGGCGGCGCTGGTGGAGTTCCTCAAGACCTTCTGAGCCCCAATACAATTCCTATGAGCCTTAAACCGAAGAAGAAGAAACGCCTGCTTTGGCTGGCAGTGCTGGTCGTGGCCGGCGGGTGTCTAGTGTGGTTCTCGTGGTACAAGTTCTTCCGCCAAGAGCCCGAACCGCAATGGGCCAACGAATCTGAGCGGTTCAAATACGGCACGATTGGCGCGGAGTCAGCGCGAGGGCTTCCGTATTGGATTTGGCTGGTGCTCCCCCGCGTCTTCCCGGATTACCTGCCCGGCCCGGGCGGTTACAAGTCGTTCGGGCTGGTGTGGGAGGAAGGCCACGAAATGCCCGTCGGGTTCACCAAGCGTGTCATTGGCTTTCCGCGCGTCGCGAATAACTGCGCCATTTGCCACGTCGGCACCTGGCGCGGCAAGGAGGAAGAGGTGCCTCACGTCGTCGTGGCCGCGCCGGCCAACACCGTGGACGTTCAGTCGCTGCTGCGGTTTCTGGCCAAGTGCGGCGCCGACCCGCGTTTCAACGCCACCACCCTGCTGACGGAAATTGCGCGTGACACCAAGCTCTCGTTTGTGGACCGGCAGATCTATCGTTTCCTCCTCGTCCCGCTGACGCGCAAGGCGCTCGTGCAGCAGCAGCAACAATTCGCCTGGATGAACCGGCCCAATTGGCCGGACTGGGGGCCTGGCCGCGATGACCCGATGAACCTGACCAAGTATTTCATGACCTCCATGCCGGTGGACAATTCGGTAGGCCAGGCCGACTTCCCAAGCAACTGGAACCTGAAAACCCGCAAGGGCACCAACCTCTTCCTGAATTGGAGCTGCGACACGCCGGCAGTCCGGAGCGTGCTCATAGATTCTGCGTTGGGCCTGGGAGCAGCGCCGGACAAGAGCAATCCGATCGACAAGCTGGTGTGGGCCTGGCAACGGCGGCCCTGGTTTATCAAACGCATGGAGGACCTCGACAACTTCCTTAGCGAACTGCCTCCGCCCAAATACCCCTTCCCCATTAACACCAACCTGGCCTACACCGCCGGCAAGCCGATTTACGACCGCCTCTGCGCGGACTGCCATGAGCCCGGCAAGCCGCGCACGAACAAACCAATGCCCATTGCTGAGATCGCCACCGACCGGGAGCGGATGGACACCTGGACCCAGGCCGCTGCGGACCAGGCCAACGAGGCCGTCAAGAACCTCGGCATCATTCGGCCCAACATGGTCAAGCAGGAAGGCTACCAGGGAATGCCCTTGGACGGTCTCTGGATGCGTGCGCCCTATCTGCACAATGGGTCGGTGGCGAACATGCGCGACCTGCTTGAGGAACCCGCCCGGCGCGTAGTCGCCTTCTATCGCGGGAACGACCTCTACGACCAGGCGAATATGGGCTTCGCCACGAATGCCCCCGCAACGGGGTATCGTGGGTGGCTCCAGGACTCGCGCGTTCGCGGCAACGGCAACGGCGGCCACGCTTACGGCACCACCCTGCCGCCCGCGGACAAGGAAGCGCTGCTCGAATACCTGAAAACTCTGTGAACAGGGAACCCACTTATGCCAAATGTCATCATTCTTCATGGGTATAGCGACAACCACCAATCGTTCATACCCCTGCAACAATTCCTCGGCGCCAATGGCTTTGCCGTGACGGACATCGCCCTGGGCGACTACATCTCGCTGGAAGACCACATCACGATCGAGGACCTGGCCAAGGCCTTCCAAAAGATCCTGCTCGACAAGGGCATTCCCACCGAGCCCGGAAGCCTCAATCTGATCGTTCACTCCACCGGCGCGCTCGTCGCGCGGGAATGGATGACCCGCTACTATCTGGAGGCGGGGAAAGAGTGCCCTTTGCGTCGGCTCCTGATGCTGGCGCCGGCTAACTTCGGTTCGCCGTTGGCGGCCCTGGGGCGGACCATGTTCGCCAGAGTCTTGAAGGGCTGGCAAACCAACTTCGAGACCGGAACCCATATCCTCGAAGCCTTGGAGATGGGCTCCGCCTACTCATGGAAGCTGGCGCAACGCGATCTTTTTGGCCCCCGCTCCTTCTACGTTCCCGAGACCTGCCTGTGCGCCATCCTGGTCGGCAGCCAACCTTACCAGGGCGGCCTGAGGCAACTCGTCGATAAAGATGGCACCGATGGCACCGTCTATGTTTCCACGGCTAATCTCAACGCGACCGGACTCTCGCTGCGATTCACGGCCAACAGCCAGGCCCCAACCGTCCAGAGCTGGCCTAAGTCCGCCGCCCCAATGGCCTTTGCCGTCTTTCCCGACCGGGATCATGCTTCCATCATTCGTCCCGACACGCTCGACCCGGATCTCGGCACTTTCACCGTGAGGTTCCTGCGGCTCGACCTGCCCAATTATCAGCAGTTCGCGGATGCGTGCGACGCGCGCACGCGTCAGACTCTGCCTGCCTCCCCTGATAAGAGCACGCTCCACACTTTCCAAAACCTGGTCACCCGGGTGGCTGACGATCTCGGCATGTCCATTCCGGACTATTTCCTCGAATTCTATGAGCGCCCTCATACTCCGGAAGAAGCCGTGACCATTGACCCTCTGATGGTTAAGGTCCACACGGATGTCCTCCAGGACGTTCACAATTACAAGCTGGATGAAAGCTACCGTTCCTTCATCTTCGATCTCACCACGCTGAACGATGCCATCAGCGGAGGGGAGGAATTGGTGTTCAGCCTCTCAGCGGCCAATCCCACCACTACCATTGGCTATTGCGTCGGGAATGCCGACAGCGTGGGCGAATTGCCCGTGGACAAGGACAGCCCAAGCTACCCGCTGTTCTGGCGTCCGAACGAAACGCTCCTGGTGGACATCACCGTCGAACGCACTCAGGATGCCAAGCTCTTCCAGCTTTTTTGATGGCCCGGATGCATAGCGACGCCAAGGTGCTGCTCGGGATGGGGGCGGTCCTGGTGGTTCCATTCGCCCTGACGCTGATGACCATCGAAGGGCCACGGCCGCTGATCACCGACCTGGCCGCTAATCCCACTCCGCACGGCTACACGTGGAGCCTGAGCCTCTTCATCGTGCCGGTGGTCGTATTGGGCTTGTGGGTTTCCTTGCGTAAGCAGAATCCAATTCAGAAGCGCGCCTTTTGGATCACCGCCGTGCTGCTGAGTAGTGCCGGCATCCTGCTGGACGTGTGCTTTGGCCTGAGCTTCTTTACTTTCGTCAATCGCGCGGCGACACTGGGAGCAACCTTCTGGGGCTACTCCTTCGGGCAGGGATGGCAAAAGACGATACCAATCGAGGAGATTGGGTTTTACACCTTTGGCATCGTCGCGATCCTGCTGGCCTATGTTTGGGGAGACGAAATCTGGTTTGGCGCCTATAATCGCGATGATGGTCCGCGCCGGACCACTCGCTTGCGCGACCTGTTCTCCTTCCACCTCCATTCGGCCATATTCGGCGTGGTGCTGTTCGGGCTGGGTTTGCTCTACAAGAAGTTCGGTCCCCACCCTTGGCACGAAGGATTTCCCGGCTACTTCCTGTTCCTGACAATGGTGGCCATCACACCCAGCATCATCTTCTTCCCGGTCGCCAATCCTTACATAAACTGGCGCGCATTCAGCCTGGCGTTCCTGTTCATCCTGTTAGTGAGCCTCTTCTGGGAAGCCGCCATCGCGGTCCCCTACCAATGGTGGGGATTTCAGCCCCGGCAAATGATCGGTTTGCTCATAAACGGCTTCTGCGGCCTGCCGCTGGAGGAACCGCTTTTGTGGCTGGCGGTCACCTGGGCCACCGTGATTGTCTATGAAACCATCTATACCGCTCTGCACGCCCTCGCGGCGCAAGGCCCCAGCCCGCTCCGCGAGCCCTCAAGTCCGCAACTAATGCAGACACAGTAACTTCCAAAGCGCAACTCCTGGATGAATGGGCGGGGAAAGGCTACTACCAGTAGTGTTGCGCCGTAGCGCATCCCCACCGCCTCTAGTGGTCCTTGTATGGTCGTTGTATGGTCCTTCTATGGTCCGCCTATGACGGCCCTTGGAAGAGAGGGAGTGCGGCGCGATCTTCTGCGAATCCGGTTGCTCGCATCGGCGCGTTGCTTTTGTTCTCTGTCTATGAAAGGCTCTCGCCGCAGATGCGCAAACCTTCGATAGGCGAATTCAATCTGGGTGCGTTGGCCGGAGCCGTCGTCGGTTCTATCGGCGGCTTGTTCTCCGTGGGCCTGCCACCGGCGATTCTCGCCCGGAACCCGGCCCTGCTCTTTGGCACGCCTATACTCGGCCTGTTATCCTGGCTCGTCAGTGGGCTCGTTGGCTGGTTCCTCGGGGGCCAGGTCGGCCCTCGCGTGGCCGAGAAGTCCGAGTCCCAACAAACGGAACTGTTCGGCGGCGCCCTGGCTGGGATGATTCCAGTCGTGTGCATCGCCTTGTGGAGTTGGTATATGGTGACGCATTAAGCAAAGAGATGAGCGACACTACACTCAAGGACAAGTGGGTCATGATCACCGGTGCGTCCAGCGGCTTTGGAGCCGCCGCCGCCCGCGCTTTCGGCGCCAAAGGTTCCAAGCTCCTGCTCGGCGCCCGACGCGTAGAGCGCCTCAAACAAGTCGCCGCTGAGGCCCGCCAGGCCGGCGCACCCGAAGCCCATTTCCACGCTCTCGACGTCGCCCGCACCCCAAGCGTCGAAGCTTTCGTCGCTTGGGCGAGCAGCACGATCACCGCTCACCAGTCCGGGAAGGCCCGGCTGGATGTGCTCATCAACAATGCCGGCGGCGCCCACGGCCAGGACACCGTTGCCGCAGGGAAGGACGACGACTGGGAGACCATGTTGCAGACCAATGTGCTCGGCATTCTGCGAATGACCCGCGCTGCCTTGCCACTCATGCTCGACAATCCTGGAAGCTCACTCATCAACATCGGTTCCCTAGCCGGGCGCGTTGCCTACGAAGGCGGCTCCGCCTATTGTGCCGCCAAGGCCGGCGAGCTGCAGATTACCCGGACCCTGCGCCTCGAACTGAGCGGCACCGGCATCCGCGTCACCACTGTTGATCCCGGTCTAGCCGAGACTGAGTTCTCGGTCGTCCGCTTCAAGGGTGATGTGGCCCGAGCCAAGAAGGCCTACGAAGGCACCCATCCTCTGGTCGCCGAAGACATAGCGGACATTCTGGTCTGGGTTGCCAGCCGCCCACCCCACGTCAACATTGACGAACTGCTCGTCAAGCCGGTGGACCAGGCCGCCATCCACAAAGTCTATCGCCGGCCAGCCTGACCGCGGCAGGCTGGAAAGCGCTGGCTTGAGTTACCCCAAGTCCACCTTTATCCTCCTGCGCCGAGAATGTCGGCGACTGAAATCCTGGGGCTGATGATTGCCGCGGCGGCGGGCGGCGCGATCAATGCCGTCGCCGGCGGCGGGACGCTGGTGACGTTTCCGGCGCTGCTCGTATTTGGCACACCGCCGATCATCGCCAACGCCACCAGCACCCTGGCCCTCGTGATCGGCACTTCGGGTGGCATTTACGGTTACCGGAGACATCTCGATCCTGTCAGGCCGTGGCTCTGGCGGTTTGCGCCCGTCAGCGCCATTGGGGGGTTGATCGGCGCCGTCCTGCTCACCTGCACCAGCGATAAGACTTTCTCCAAGCTGGTGCCGTTCCTGATCCTGTTTGCCACTGTGCTGTTCCTGGTCCAGGGCACCTTTCGGCGCTTTGCCAATGTTGGCACCCAGGCCGCGTGCGATGAGCAGCCTCGGGCGGTCGGAGGCGCCATTCTGTTCCAGTTTGCGGTGGCCGTTTACGGCGGATACTTCGGCGCTGGCATCGGCATCCTCATGCTCGCCTCGCTGGGGTTCATCGGCTT
>OCZT010004952.1_pt1 | contig 13341 bp, 11 predicted proteins | sample 1539031 | NCBI WGS metagenome assembly OCZT01 (sample SAMEA3539308, study PRJEB22396) | soil metagenome | biome: tundra; feature: field; material: soil | place: USA | collected 2010-05 | depth 0.15 m | reverse complement strand
AATCGGCTTCTCGCCGACCCCAACTTTTGCCTTGTTTCCTAACACCGCTGCTTCGTCGCCCGCTGCGCAGGCTTCTCGCAATGACAAACTAGGGCATTCCGAAGGGTTCGGACGATTGCAGCCGTGCCCATCGTATGATCCATGGGCAAGGATTGGACGCCCGGCTCACGGCCCGGGCTCGCGCTCGCCATACAGCGCGGTGCCGATGCGCACCAGCGTGCTGCCCGCGGCAATGGCCTCCGCAAAATCGCCGCTCATCCCCATCGAGAGTTCGCGTAGCGGCGCGCCGGTCTCACCGGCGAGCTGGTCGCGCAGTTCGCGCAGCGTGGTGAACGTGCGCGTGGCGACCGTGGAATCGTCGCTGAGCGGCGCGATCGTCATCAGGCCCTCGACCCGCAGGTGGCTTTGCGCGAGCGCGATGTCGAGCAGGCGCGGGGCCTCCTCCAGCTCGGCCCCGAATTTCGCGGGATCGCGGCCGGCGTTGATCTGGAGCAGGACGGGGAGGATCTTGCCCGCCTCGCCGGCGGCGCGGTCCAGCAGCCGCAACAATTTCCCGCTGTCGACGCTCTGCACGCGGTCAAAGTGCGCCGCGGCGAGCTTCGCCTTGTTCGACTGGAGGTGGCCGATCAGCTCCCAGCGCACCGCCGCCGTGGTCTGGGCGCGTTTGTCCACGCCTTCCTGGACGCGGTTTTCACCCACCGCGGGCAGGCCGTAGCGCGCGGCGTAATCGGCGGCGGCGACCGGGTGGCCCTTGGTGACGGCGAGCAGCCCGACGTCGCCGGGATCACGCCCGGCGTGCGCGCAGGCGGCGGCGATGCTGGCCCGGACCGCCTCCGTCCGGCGGCAAAATTCCTCATAAGTAACAAACATGGCTTAAAATTGAAAATGCTTATGGGTTGCTGTTAAATTAGCGATAGTTATGGTTCGTCTAACCCCGAGCCTGACATGCAAATTGAAAACTTCAAAATTTTTGCGGACCTCGTCGAGACAAAGAGTTTCTCGAAATCCGCCAAGCTTAACGGCATCACCCAATCAGCCGTCAGCCAGCAGGCGCGCGCGATGGAGCGGCACTTCAAGACCCTGCTGATCGACCGCAGCCAAAAACAGTTCCAGCTCACGCGTGAGGGCCAGCGGGTCTACGAGTCGGCCAAGGAAGTCCTGCACACGTATGACAAGCTGCTCTCCGAGTTGCAGGAGATGAAGAAGGTCATCAGCGGGACGATCCGCATCTCGACGATCTATTCCATCGGCCTGCACGAGCTGCCGGCCTACATCAAGCGGTTCCTGCACGACTATCCCTCCGTCAACGTGCGCGTGGAATACCGCCGGTCGAACCTGGTTTACGAGGACATCCTGCACAATGCCGTCGACTTCGGGCTCGTCGCCTTTCCGGTCAAGCAGCGGCAGATCGAGGCGCTGCCGTTTCGCGACGACCACCTGGTGCTGATCGCCCACCCGGACCACGCGCTGGCGAAGGGCGGGGAAATCGACCTCAAGCAGCTGGCGGGGCAAAAATTTATCGGGTTCGACCCCGACATCCCCACGCGCAAGGCGGTCGACCAGATTTTCCGCGACCACAAGCTCGAGATCGAGCCGGTGATGGAATTCGACAATATCGAGACGGTGAAACGCGCGGTCGAGATCGACCATGGCATCGCCATTGTCCCGCTGGCGACCGTCCTGCAGGAGGTGAAGCAGGGCACGCTCAGCGCCGTGCATTTCAAGGGCAAGGACTTCACCCGCCCGCTGGCGATCCTGCACCGCAAGGGTCGCGTGCTGACGCCGGCGATGAGGAAATTCATCGAAACCCTCGGTCTGGACCTGCCCGGTGGCGCGTAAGCCGGGGCGAAGGTGGAGCAGCTTGCCCTCAAGACGCAGGTTCGAAATGCCGGTCGATAATCAGCGCGTTGAGGGCAACGCGCTCCACCCACGAAGAAGGCGGGGTCAGCGACCCCGCCCTACAAAGCTTGTCATCCACCGTTCAGCCGGGAAGAAATCGGGCCGTCGCGCCTCTCACTTTCATCCTCCCATGAAAACGTTCCGTTCCCTCCTCGGGCTTGCCCTCGTCTTCGCCTGCGTGACCCTGCTGCGGGCCGAACCCATGCCCGCGACGCCGGCGCCGGCTTGGAAATTGAAGGACCTCGACGGCAAGCTGGTCAGCTCCGATCAGTTCAAAGGCAAGGTGGTGGTCCTGGATTTCTGGGCGACGTGGTGCGGGCCGTGCCGGATGGAGATTCCCGGCTACATCGCGCTGCAGAACAAATACCGCAAGGACGGCCTGGTGATTATCGGCGTCGCCTGCGACCAGGACAAACATGCTGTCCAGACGGTGAAGAATTTCGTCCAGAAGAACGGGATGAACTACCGGGTGGTCATGGTGGATGATGACGTCCAGGCGGCGTTTGGCGGCATGGATGCGATTCCGACGACCTTCATCATCGACCGCGCGGGCAACATTCGGGACCGGAAGGTCGGCGCCGAGCCCACGGCGGCTTACGAAGAGGCGATCCTGAAATATTTGAAGTAGTGGCGGGGCAGGCCGCTGATTGGCCGTGGGGTAGGGCGAATCCTCCGGATGAGCCGCGGCTTGAGGTGGTCGCCGATGTCCCCATCGGCGAGAATGCGTCGGTAGGGGACCCCGACGCCCACCCACTGCACCGTTCCGCAGAAACGGACGGCTCATCCGGAGGATTCGCCCTACCTTTGATACCACAATCGGGTCACGGGTCGGGGGATCCGTGCCACGGCGCGCTCATTCGTTGAAGCGCGCCAATTGCATCAGCTCGTCGGCGACGACGCGGTCGCTGCGACAACGCGGCAGCTTGTTTTGGCCGCCCCACTTGCCGTGGTGGCGCATCCAGTGTTCGAACACTCCCGGCATCACCAGCCGGGCAATGGGTGGCTCCAGGCCGACGCCCCGGCGCTTGAGCTCATAGTGCGGGTTGCGCGCCCGGAGCTCGGCGTCGAGCTGCGACGCGAGCACGACGCCGGTGGGCGTCTGCATGGTGCCGGGGCGCAGCTCGACCCACCACTCGTGCCGGCCGCGAAGCTCGCCCGTGTTGGATTCGCTGAAGGCCGGGGCGACGTGAAAATTCGTGATGCTCCACCCGTGGGGTGAGCACACGGCCAGGAGCGAGTCGGTCAGTTCCTTCTCGATCACCATTTCGCCAAATGCGTTGAGCTGGAGCCCCGTGCGCCCGACGTAGATCAGTCGCGGGGGCTCGGTCGAAATGAACCGCACCACATCGCCAAGGACGTAGCGGCAGAGGCCGGCGGGCGTCGTGAGCAGCAGCACGTAGTCCTCGTTCGGCGTCACCGCCTCGAGCGGCACCGCCTTGGGGCCGAGCGTGGCGAGCCGGTCGGGGTCGTAGTCCTGCAGCGGCAAGAATTCGAAGAACAAGCCCGCGTGCGCCATCAGCCGCAGGCCCTCGATCGCATGGGAGTCCTGCGCGGCGATGAAGCCCTCCGAGGCGGGGTAGACCTCGTGGAAATTCACCGTGGGCCCGAAGGCCCGGCGCAGCTCGCCCTGAAACGGCCCGAGCGGCACGCCGCCGTGCACGAGGCATTCCAAGTGGGGCCAGAGGGTTTGCTGCAGGCTGGGCGGGCGCGATGAGCCGCGCGAACCGCCGGGGCGCAGCGCCTCCGCGAGCGCCAACAGCCAGTTGGGGATGCCCGCGACGAGCGAGATGTCGAGCGGCCCCGTGCGCCGGGCGATGGCGGCCATTTTCTCCGCCCAGTTTTCCATCTGGGCGATGTCGGCCCCCGGCTCGAAGTAGTGGCGCACGACCGACGGCGGCATGTTGAGCGCGGCGAGGCCGCTCAGGTCGCCTTCATACGCCGTGAACGGCGCGGATTCGGGAATGAGCGTCAGCGCAGTGGAGCCGCCCAGCAGGAGATGACGTCCGCGAAAGACCCGGGTGTTCCCGATGCGCGCGCAATAATAGAGCAGCGAGTCGCGGTCGGCCCGGCGAAAGTGCGCGAGCATGTCCCAGGTGACGGGCAGCGATTTGCGCGGACCGTCCGTGGTGCCGGAGGTCACGGCATAAAACGGGCACTTCCCCGGCCACAGCACGTTGGCCGCGCCGCGCTTCATCTGCTCGATATACGGCGCCAGCTGCGCGTAGGTGTGCAGCGGGATGCGCGACTGAAACTGCGCGTAGCTGATCCCGGACTCAAGGCCCACCGCGCGGCCAAACGACGTCTGGGCGAACTGCCGGGTCAGCGCGCGCAATGTCCGCTGTTGCGCGGGGATCGCGGTCTTTTTTTTGCGCAGCTCCTGCGTGGTGCGCGCCGTCTGCAGACGCGCGCCTAAGACCAGGAGGCTTTTGGGAAGAACCGGCATCGCAGTGGCTCAAGCTACCTCAGGCAGCCGTGCCGGGCGGCAAGCCGCAAGTGCATTCCGGCCGCGCGCGCCAGCTTACCAGCTTTTGACCGATTGGTGGGGGCCGAACGGCCCTAACGTGGGCCGCCGCGAGAGCCATCTGAAACGCGGGCGTGACTTTCCGCGGCTTTGGCGTTCTCACAAGTGACGCATGCCGCTTCTGCCCATTCTCTACGAGGACGACACCCTGCTCGCGTTCGACAAGCCGAGCGGGCTGCCGATCGCGGCCGACCGCTGGAGCAAGGGCGCGGAAAATCTCGTGGCGCTTGCGCAGGCGAAATTCGGCGCTGGGGTCGCCAACGTGCACCGGCTCGATGCGGACACCAGCGGCGTGCTGCTCTGCGCGAAGACGAAAATCGCGCTCGATTTTCTCAGCGGGCAGTTCCAGTCGAAGACCGCCGACAAGCGCTATCTCGCGCTGGTCGCGCTGCTGCCACCGGAGCGGGCGCTGAAGGACGTCGCCGCCCTGCGCGGCGCCGCGGACGGCCTGCCCGACACGTTCACGATCGAACTCGCGCTGCGCGACGACGAACGCGAGCCGGGCCGGATGCGCGTGGGGAAGGGCCGTGGGAGCCGGGAGTGCGTGACGGAGTTCCGCACGCTCGAACGCTTCGGCCGCTTCGTCTGGCTGGAGTGCCGGCCGCTGACCGGCCGCCCGCATCAGGTTCGCGTGCACCTCGCCGCGCTGGGCGCGCCCGTGCTGAACGATCCGTTTTATGGCGACGCCGGGACCAGGCTGCTGCTTTCCGACCTGAAGCGCGGCTACAAGGGCCGCGACGAGGAGAAGCCGCTGCTCACGCGCCTCGCGCTGCACGCGAGTGAGCTGACGGTGAAACACCCGCTCACGCGCGAGCCCATCAGGATTCGCGCGCCGCTGCCGCACGAGTTCGAGATCGCGCTCAAATACCTGCGCAAATTCAGCCACGGGCGCGGGCGGTGAAATAATATGGGCATCACTCTACGCGATGAAAGCGCCGTTGATATCGAAGCAATTGATGAAATTGCCCGGAAAGCATTTCTGCCGCTAGCGCATAGCAGCCATACCGAGGAATTCATGATTCGAGCGCTAAGGAGATCAAAAGCGCTATCGATATCACTAGTCGCGGAAATGAACTCAAATCTGGTTGGTCACATTGCCTTTTCCTCCGTCCAAATTTCCGACGGTACGAGTGGTTGGTTTGGTCTCGGTCCCTTGTCTGTTTCCCCGGATTTTCAGCGGCGGGGCGTTGGCCACGCTTTGGTTAAACAAGGTTTGGAGATCTTGCGGGAAAGGAAGGCATCCGGATGCGTGGTCTTCGGTGACCCAAATTATTATGGCCGTTTTGGATTTAGCAGGAACCCCGACATTATTTATGAAGGCGCTCCGGCGAAATTATTTCTTGCGCTTAAGTTCTCTGATTCAGCAGCGCACGGGAAAGTGACCTATCACGAAGCATTCAATGCCACCGACTAGAGGGTTCTATCGTGCCGGCATCGGGGAAGTGCCTCACGGCCGCAGCTGCTCGAGCAGCTGGCGGGCGGGGGTGTAGTTGGGGTTGAGGCGGAGCACGGCCTCGAGGTGCGGGATGGCCTCGGCCCGGCGCCCGGGCAGGTTGAGGAGAGTATTGGCGAGCGTGAAATGGGCCTGCCACAGATCCGGGTTGGTGCGGAGCGCCGACTCGAGGTGCGCGATCGCGTCGTTCTCCCGGCCCGGCGGGCTGAGCAGCGCGATCCCGAGGTTCATCTGGATTTCGGCCAGCTCGGGCCGGCGGCGCAGCACCGTCTTGTAGTGCGCGATCGCCTCCTCTTGGCGGCCGGGGATGGAAAGCAGCGTGTTGGCCAGGTTGCACTCGGCCTGCCAGAGTTCGGGCTTGAGGCGGACCGCGGTTTCCAATTGCGCGATCGCCTCGTCCTTCCCGTCCGGCTGGGTCAACAGTGACATGGCCAGGTTGCCGTGCGCCTCGGCATAGTCGGGGCGCAGGCGCAGCGTCTCGCGGTAGGACGCAATCGCCGCGTCGGTCTGGCCTTTGGCCACGAGCTCCATGCCGAGATTGTAGGCCGCCATCCACGCCGCCGGGTTTCGCGCGAGCGTCGCGCGATACAGGGTGATGTTGTCGCGATAGTCGTGCGCCTGATTCCACGTCAGCAGGCCCAACCCGGTGACGAGCGCGGCGGGAATCGCCCGGCGGGCTCACGGCGGCCAGCCGGGTGACGAGAGCGCGGATACCAGTCCGGCCGACACCGGGACGATCACGCCGAGGCAGGCGAGATATTGGAAATGGTCCGCGACATAGGAATAGATGAAGGGAAAGACGTTGAAGAAACCGAGGGCGGGGAAAAGCGAGCCGGCAAAAAACAACGCGCCGGCGAGTGGCGCGCGCGAGCGCAGGCGGAGCCGCCACAGTCCGACGAGCGCCGCCAGGGCTGCGACTGCGCCGGCATACGCCCACGCATCCGAGGCGTCCATGTGCCAGCGGGGATAGACGAAGCTCAGGCCCACCGGCCACAGCAACTTGCCGAGGTAAAACCACAGCACGTGGCCCGCCAGAAGGCAGCGCTGCACGGCGTTCAGGTCGTAGGCCGCGCCCTCCGCCCCGATATATTTGCGCTCCACCCACGCGGTGCACAGGCCCGCCGCGATCCCGAGCCCGAACCACGGCAGCAACGGCGCGACGTCGCGCCGCCATGAGATCCGGCCGTGCCGCCACCACGCCAGCACGAGCAACGTCGCGGGCAGCGTGGCGGTCACCGACTTGGTCAGCACCGGCCAGCACGAACAGCGCGGTCGCCAGCAAATAATAACGCCAGGCGTGCGCGGGCGCCGGCCCGGGCGGGGGATGCGTCCCCGCGTTGCTCGTCGAAGCGCAGGTAGGCCAGCACCGCGAGCAGGTAGAACACCAGCGAGAGCGTGTTCTTCTGCTCTGAAATCCATGCGACGGATTCGACGCACAACGGATGCAGCGCAAAGACCAGCCCGGCGAGCCACGCGCCCCGGATCGCCAGGCGTTGCAGCACGCGCACGAGCAGGGCCGCGGACGTGGCATGAAGCAGCAGGTTCAGCCAATGGTAGCCGGCGGCCGCATCGCCCCACAGCCGGTGCTCGAACCAGAAGGCGCTGTGCAGGACCGGATAATATTGCTGGGTCGCGCCGAGCTCGAACCAGATCCGACCGAGGCCGGCTGCCGGTTGCAGCTCGGGCTTGGTCACGTGGGCGTTGTCGTCCCAGAGGAAACCGCCGTGGATCGCCGGATAATAGGCCAGCACGCAGAGGGCCGCGAGGCCCAGCCAGCCCAGCCACCACGCGGACGCTGGCGCGGCGCGGGATGGCGGCGGGAGCGGGCCCGAATTCGCGTTGCGCGGTGGCATCGGCGGCAACCGTTTCCGGTTCTGATTGCTCCCGCAACGCGGAAAGTGGCGGGTGCGTGGCGGCACGTTTGCCCGGAGAGTAGGGCGAGTCGCAGTTGCGGGCTCTGAGGTAGGGCGGGTCAGAGACCCACCCTACTCCAGAGGTGGGCGTCGGTGTCCCGCCCGACGCTTTATCGCCGATGGGGACGTCGGCGACCACCTCGAGCCGTCTGCTTCGATTGTGTGACGACGTTGTTCTCGAATCAAAGCGGCTCGTCCGGAGGACTCGCCCTACCTCGGATGTTCGTGTGCGTTCAGAAAGACACTGGGCCCTGAAACGCAGCCTAATACACGGCGCGGCGGGTGCCTCGGCAGTTTACTCGGGGTAAGCGGTGCGCATCGTGAAGCCACCCCATGACCCCGACCGTGACCCATTCCGTGGACAGCGATGGCGTGGGCTGGCTCGTGTTTGATGATCCGGTGGCGCGGGCGAATGTGTTCACGCCGGCGGTTTTTGCCGACCTGCGCGCGGCCATCGCCGCGCTCGCGGCGCAGCCGGTGAAGGCGGTCGTCGTCTGGAGCGCGAAGGAGCACATTTTCATCGCGGGGGCCGATCTCAAGTGGCTCTCGAAACTGCCGGATGTCGCGGCGGCGACGGCGGTCGGACGCGAGGGGCAGGCGAGCATCGGGCTGCTCGCGGATTTTAAGGTGCCGGTGGTGTGCGCCATTCACGGGGCCTGCGCGGGCGGCGGCACCGAGGTCGCGCTGGCCAGCCACTGGCGCATCGCCAGCGACGCGCACGAAACGGTCATCGGGCTGCCGGAGAACAGCGTCGGCACCATTCCCGGGTGGGGCGGATGCGTGCGTCTGCCGCGGCTCATTGGCGCAGCGGCGGCGCTCGACTGCATTTTGAAGGCCACGCTGCTGTCCGCGGCGGAGGCGCAGCGGGCGGGTATCGTGGATGAACTCGTCCCCGCCATCGAACTGAAGGCGCGCGCCAAGGCCGCCGCGCTCCGGCTGGCGGCGGCCGGCCGGCCTATCCGCGCGACGCCGCCTGCGGCCGATGCCGCCCTCTTCGCGGGCCTGCGCGCGGCCACGCTGAAAAAGACGCGCGGTCATGAGCCGGCGCCGTTGAAGGCCATCGAGGTGATTGAGCAGAGTGCCGGGTTGCCGGTTGCGGCGGCGCTCGAGGTGGAGGCGCGGGCCTTTGGCGAGATGACCGCGAGCGAGGTCTGCAAGAATCTCATCTATGTCTTCTTTCTCAAGGACGCCGTGAAGAAACTCACGGTGGATGCCTGGTTTCCGGCGGCCGGAACGCCGCCGGCACCCGCGCCGTTCAAGAAAATCGGCGTCGTCGGCGCGGGGGTCATGGGTTCGGGCATCGCGCAATGGTGCGCGGCGCGCGGCCACGACGTGGTGCTGCGCGATGTGAAGCCGGAGTTGGTCGAACGCGGGCTGGCAGTCATTCGCGGCGTGTTCGACGAGGCGGTGGCCCGCAAGAAGATGAAACCCGAGGCCGCGGCGGCCGGGCTTTTCCGCGTGCGGACGACCACGGCGTGGGACGGCTTTGGCGACTGCGACCTCGTGATCGAGGCCATTGTTGAAAACGTCGCTGCGAAGCAGGCGCTGTTTGCCGAGCTGACCAAGGTTGTGCGGCCGGACTGTGTGCTCGCGTCGAACACCTCGGCGCTGCCGATCGAGGAACTGGCCGCGACCGCGGCGCAACCGGGCCACACGATCGGCCTGCACTTTTTCAATCCCGTGAGCCGGATGCCGCTCGTCGAGCTGGTGCTCAGCCCGCACACGGCGCGCGCGACGGCGGAGCGCACACTCGCATTCGCGAAGGCGCTCGGGAAGACCCCGGTCATCTGCAGGTCGTCACCGGGATTCCTGGTGACGCGCGTGCTGTTTTTCTACGTCAACGAGGCTTGTCGCCTGTGGGAACTAGGCGTGCCGACCGAAGTGCTCGACGGGGCGCTGCGCGAGTGGGGCTGGCCGATGGGCCCGGCGCGGCTGATCGACGAGGTGGGCGTGGACGTCACCGATTTCATCTTTGGGGAGATGGCGCATTATTTTCCGGCGCGGTTCAAACGCTCGACCGTGTGCGGGCGGATGCTCGCGGCCGGGATGAAGGGCCGGAAGAATGGCGCGAGCACGGGCTTCTACACCTACGCCGATGGCAAGGAGGCGCTGAATCCGGCGATGGCGCAGTTTGCGCCGTCGGCCATATCGTCGCTCACCGCCGCCGCGATCACCGAGCGGCTGAACCGCGTGATGATCGACGAGACGAAGCGCGTGCTGGACGAAGGTGTGCTCAAGACGCCGGAGGACGCCGACTTTGCGCTGCTGATGGGCGCAGGTTTCCCCGCCTTCCGCGGCGGCCTGATGCGCTACGCGAAAAGCACCGGCGCGGTTTGATGCTCACTCACACCGCAGTGCCACCATGGGATCAACCTTCGTGGCCCGGCGCGCAGGAATGAAACACGCAATCAGCGCGGCGGCGCTGAGCAGCAAGGCGGCGGCGATAAGCGCCAGAGGATCGAGCAAGGGTACGTTGAACACCTGGCTGTTGACGATTTGGGAGAGCGCCATGCTTGTGGCCAGACCGATCACCAGGCCGATCAGCAGCAGTCGGCCACCCGATCCCAGGACGAGGCGCAAGATATCGCCGCGGGACGCCCCCAGCGCCATGCGCACCCCGAATTCCTTGGTGCGTTGGGCGACGCTGTAGGAAAGCACGCTGTAAATTCCGGCAGCGGCGAGCGCCAGGGTGATGAACGCGAGGCCGCTGAACAGGCTCATGTTGAAGCGTGGCTGGGCCACAAAGCGCTCCCTGAACGCACCCATATCGAACGGCCGGCTCATCGGCTGCTCCGGGTCGAGGGAACGCAGCGCCTGGCGCAGCGCCGGAATAAGACCTTCCAGCGGTCGCTCGCTGCGCACGACCAGGTTACGCTCATTCGGCCGGGCCACCGTGGCTCCGCGCAGCGGGTAGGGCACAAACGCCGCGAGTTGAGGCGCGTTGCGCGGGAAAATTAGCCGCGTGTCGGCCACGATCCCGATGACGATGAAATCCTTGGTGGCAGCCGGCCCCTCGGCCGCGAGGGCGTCGAGCTGCAGGACCGAGCCAATGGGATCTTTTCCCGCGGGCCATTGCCGGCTGGTAGCCAAATTGATCACGACCACATGGTCGCCGTGCGCGATTTCCTGCGCGGTGAAAGTCCGGCCGGCCAGCACCGGGATCGCCAGGGTCCGGAAATAGTCCGCGCTGACAAAATTGAGCACCAGGCTCTCGACCGGCGCGGGTTGTTCCGGGATCGTGGCGCGGGAGGTGGCGTCGAAGTTTGGAATCGAACCCACCGCGGCGGAGGCGACGCCGGGCAGGACCCGCACGCGCTCCAACAGGGCACGGGAAAACTCGTTGCGTTGCGCGGTGGTCGCGTAGCGACGGGGCAGAAGGCTGATCCGCATCACCGCGGTTCGCTCGGGATTCAAGCCGCGGTCGATTTGCTGCAGTTGGGCAAAATTGCGGATCGCGAGGGCGGCGCCGACGAGGAGCACGATCGAAAGGGCCACCTCGACGATCACCAGGGTGTTCCGCATGCGCGTGCCGGACGGACCGCCCAGGCCATGGGCGTGTCCTCCTTCCTTCAGCGCGTCGTTCAAATCCGCCTTGGTGGAGCGCAGGGCGGGCGCGAGTCCGAAGAGCACGCCGGAGAGCAGAGCCACGCCGATCGAATAGGCCAGGACCCAGCCGTTGACCGTGATGCGGGCCTCCGGGGGGAGGTAGTCGGGGAGCAGCGTGACGACCAGTTGCGTGAGACCAAAGGCGAAGAGCAGGCCCACGGCGCCGCCCACGACAGAGAGCAGGACACTTTCGGTCAGGAGTTGCCGAATGATGCGGCTCCGGCTCGCGCCGATGGCCAGCCGGACGGCGATCTCGCGGCTGCGCCCGGCGCCGCGCGCCAGCTGGAGATTGGCGACGTTGGTGCAGGCGATGAGGAGCAGGCAGGCCGTCGCGTAAAACAAGACGCGAAGACTAGAGCGCAGGCCCAAACGGTCCGGCGCGCCCTCGACCCAGTTGTTGAGTTTGACGATGAAACCCTCCTTCGGAAAGCGATCGGGCGACTCGCGCGCCAGGCGGTCAAAGAGGCCGCGCAGCTGTTGCTCCACGATTTCCTGGGTGACGCCAGGGCGGAGCCGGACGTACAGACCGGTCGGAGCCTGTCGGTCCGTGGTGGATAGCGGAAGCCAGACCCCGTCGTTGCTGCCCCAAGCAAAGCGCTCCGGCATCACGCCGATGATGACGTAAGGTTGGTGGTCGAGGAGGAGCGTCTGGCCGATCGCGCCGGGATCGCCACTGAACAAGTGCTGCCAGAGCTTGAAACTGAGCACGACCACCGGCTCGGTGTCCCCGTTCGCTTTGAAATCGGCCGACGTGAAGATCCGGCCCGCCACCGGGGGCACACCCAGAAACGACAAGGGAGTGCCGGAAAGCCGGATCGCGTCGACCAGTTCGAGGCCCGACTCGCCCGGGAGTGACATCTTACCCGCGCGGCTGGTGGCCATCGCTGACCCGATTCCCGGCAGCTTGGCGATCTCGAGATAGTCCCCGATGTTCAAACCGACGCCTGTCAGGCTCTTCGCGTTGCTGGCATAGACCGACCAGATTTCGTGGCTCTTTGAGTAGGGGTAGGGGCTGAGTAACACGCCATACACGACGCTGAACATCGTGGTGCTGACACCGATGCCGAGCGCGAGCGTGAGCACGGCAACCGCCGTAAAGCCGCGACTCTTGTTCAACGCCCGCCCGGCGTAGCGCAAATCCTGGAAAAGTTGCTCCAGCCAAACCCAGCCCCGAACATCGCGCGCCTGCTCCTTGATTTGCTCGATCCCACCGAACTGCCGCTGGGCCAGGTAACGCGCCTCGTCGGGGTTCATCCCGGCGGCGAGGTTCTCCTCGATCTGCAGCTCCAGGTGATGCCGCATCTCCTCGGACATCTTCCGGTCGAGGGTGTTCATGCGGAAGAGGGCGCGGATTTTCTTGAGGAGCTTCATGGGGGTCGCATGAGGCGGGTTTGGCTGTCGTCAGATCACCTTGAGGACCAGGTTGATAGCGGCGCAGACCTGCTCCCAGTTGGCGGTTGCCACGGCGAGCTGCTTCCGGCCGGCGGGAGTGAGCGAATAGAACCGCGCCTTGCGGTTGTTGTCGGAGACGCCCCATTCCGCGTCGATCCAGCCCTGTTCCTCCAGCCGATAGAGGGCGGGGTAGAGGGAGCCCTGCTCCACCTGCAGCATGTCCTGCGACATTTGCCGGATCTGCACCGAGATGCCAAAACCGTGGATGGGCCCGCGCTGCAGCGCCTTCAGAATAAGCAGGTCGAGCGTGCCTTGTAACAGATCGGTTTTGGGTTTGGCCATAAATTTGTCCTCCTAGATGTTCTAGGAAAGGATTTGAAGGGCTCTTCTCCTAGAACGTCAAGGAGAGAGTGAATTCATGTCGTTGCGAGCCCGACGAAGGCGGCCGGCCTGTCCGCCGTGGCCTTGGCGTAGGAGGATGGCAATCCAGTCAGATGGATTGCTTGTATGTACGAACCGGTGATGAGGAGCAAGCAGTGCCAAAGCCGGCTGCCGAG
>OCZT010004951.1_pt1 | contig 13341 bp, 10 predicted proteins | sample 1539031 | NCBI WGS metagenome assembly OCZT01 (sample SAMEA3539308, study PRJEB22396) | soil metagenome | biome: tundra; feature: field; material: soil | place: USA | collected 2010-05 | depth 0.15 m | reverse complement strand
TGAACCGGATGCTGGCGACCGCGTGGACCGATCCGAGCAGCAACCCGGCCGCGACACCGCTGACGAGCCCCAGCCACGCGCTGCCGGTGTAGTGCGCCCCCAGCACTGCGCCGAACGCCCCTCCCAGCATGAATCCCTCGAGCGTGAGGCTGACGATGCCCGCGCGCTCAGCGATCGCGCCGCCGGCCGCCGCGAACAAGTACGGCACGGCGATGCGCAGGGTCTGCGCGAGGAAGAGCAACGCGCTCACGATACCGCCTTTCGCCTAGCCATCGAGTCACGCAGGAGACGCCGCACCTCGGGCACGGCCGTCGCGACCGCGAGGATCACGATGCCCTGCAGCACCTCGACGATCTGTTTCGGCACCATCGCGTTGATAGCGAGCCCTCCCTGCGAGAGTGTCGCGAAGAACAGCGCGGCGATCACGACGCCGACGGGATTGTTCCGTCCGATGAGCGCTACCGCGATACCAAGGAACCCCGCGCCGCCCGTGAATCCGTCTTCGTAATAGTGCTTGTAGCCGAGCACGAAGTTGATGCCGCCAAGTCCGGCGAGCGCGCCGCTCATCGTGAGCGCCCTGAACCAGACGCCACCGGCGCGAATGCCTGCGTATTCCGCGGCATCCGGCTGCAGTCCGACGGCGCGCAGTTCGTACCCCGCCCGTGTCCTGAACAGAAACCACCACGCGAGCGCCGCCGCGAGCGCCACGATCAGGATCGTCCAGTTCGCGGCCGAACCGTGAAATGCGGCAAACGTGGCGGAGAGTCGTGAAACGGCCCCGGCATGGATCTCGGGTGTGTGCAGCGTCTCCGGCACGTGCAGCCCGGCCGACACGAAATAGTTGAGCAGGGCGAGCACGATGAAGTTCAGCATGATCGTCACGATCACTTCATGTGCACCGAACTGGGCACGAAGGACGCCGGGCACGCTTCCCACCGCGCCGCCGGCGGCGACGGCAGCGAGCACGCACAGCGGCACCGCGAGCAATGCGGGCGTGCCCGCGGGCAACAGCAGGCCGACGAGTCCCGCGCCGAATCCACCCGCGGCGAGCTGGCCTTCGGCGCCGATGTTGAACAGCCCGGCGCGAAGGCCGATCGCCACCGCAAGCCCCGTGCAGGTGAGCGTCGTGGCCTTGTAGAGCACCTGCCCGAATCCGTAGCTGTTGCCCCACGTTCCCTCGAGGAGCATCCGCCAGACGACACCGGGCGCCTGGCCGTACGCCATGATCAGCAGGTCGCCGGCGACGAGCGCGACCACCAGCGCGACGAGCGGCGGAAGCACCGATTCCTCGAGCAGGGCGCGCATTCGCGCGTTCATGGTTTCCTCATCGCATTGTCACGCGACGCGCTCGTGACTGGCGCCGGTCATGAACGACCCGATGACTTCTTCACTCGCCTCGCGGCGGGGGAACATCGCAACGAGACGTCCGCCGTACATCACGGCGATGCGGTCGGAAAGCGTCAGCACTTCCTTCAGCTCGGCGGACACGAGGAGCACCGCCTTGCCGGCGTCGCGCGCCTTGCGCAGCTCCGCATGGATGAACTCGATCGCGCCCACGTCCACGCCGCGCGTCGGCTGCGCGGCGAGCAGCACCGTGAACGGCCGCGACATCTCGCGTGCGATGACGACCTTCTGCTGATTGCCGCCGGACAAGGTGCGCGCCGCGAGCGAAGGGTCGACCGGCCGGATGTCGTACCCGGCGATCTGCCGGCGCGCGTGCTCGAGGATCGCGCCGCGGTCGAGCACGCCGCGGGTCGCGTACCGGTGTTGCTGCCCGAGGATCAGGTTCTCGGCGGTCGTGTACTCCAGGATCAGCCCGCGACGGTGACGGTCCTCGGGAATGTGCGAGAGCCCCGACTCGCCGCGACCGTGGACGCTGCGCCGCGTGATGTCGGCGGCGCCGAGCGTGATGGTGCCGCTCGTGACGTCGCGAATTCCTGCAATGGCCTCGAGCAGCTCGGTCTGCCCATTTCCCTCGACGCCGGCGATTCCCAGGATCTCCCCCGCGGCCACCGTGAACGAGACATCGTTCACGGCCCTCTCGACACGCGGTCCGCGCACCACAAGGTGCCGCACGTCGAGCGCGACCGCACCCGCCGCGTCCGGCGCGCTCCGTCCCTCCCGCACGGTGAGGTCCACGTCTCGCCCCACCATCGCCCTCGCGATCTTCTCCGGGGACGTCTCTCGCGTGGCCATCGTGGCGACCGTCTCACCCGCGCGCATGACCGTGACGTTCTCGCTCACGGTCATGACTTCGTCGAGCTTGTGCGTAATGAGCACGATCGTCGCGCCGCCGTCACGCAAGCGCCGCAGCACCTTCCACAGCTCGGCGACCTCCGGAGGGGAAAGCACCGCCGTCGGCTCGTCGAGCAGCAGGACGCGCGCGCCCCGGTAGAGGAGCTTGAGGATCTCCACGCGCTGCGCCTCGCCGACGGAGAGATCGGCCACGAGCCGGCCCGCCGTCACCTTCAGCCCGCTCTGCTCGCACAACTTCTCGACGTCATGCACCGCCTGCGCGCGGTCGAACGTTCCCGCGCTGACCGGTTCCCGTCCGAGGACGACGTTCTCGGCGACGGTCAGCGTCGGGACGAGCATGAAGTGCTGGTGCACCATGCCGATGCCGGCGTCGATCGCCTCGGCGGTCGTCCACCCCGTCACGTCGCGCCCGCCCACCTCGACCGTGCCGCCGTCCGCCGGCGTCATGCCGCTGAGGATCTTCATCAGCGTCGACTTGCCCGCGCCGTTCTCGCCGACGAGCGCGTGAATCTCTCGCTCTTGCACCACGAGCGACGCACCACGATTGGCGCGCACCTCACCGAAGTGCTTGTCGATCGCGGTGAGCCGGATGGCCGGAGCGGCGCTGCTCATCTGGACGAGGGCACCGCGATGCGGCCGGCCACGATCTCGGCCTTCAGCGCTTCGACACGCACGCGCACCGCGTCCGGAATCAGGGCGCGGTTGTGCTCGTCGTAGACGTAGCCCACGCCGTCCTCGGCGAGCCCGAAGTTGTAGATGCCGCCCGTGAAGCGGTTCTCTTTCACGCGCAGGATCGCGTCATACACCGCGTTGTCCACGCGCTTCACCATCGACGTCAGCACACGCCCCGGCGCCTCGCGATACTGGTCGGCGTCCACGCCGATCGCGTAGCGGTTCATCGTGCGCGCGGCCTCGAACACCCCGAGTCCCGTGGAACCGGACGCGTGATAGATGACGTTCACGCCCTGCTGGTACTGCGAGAGCGCCAGCTCCTTTCCGCGGCCGGGATTCCGAAACGCCTCGGGCGTGACGCCGGCGTACTGCACCAGCACCTCGCAGTCGGGGCAGACTTCCTTGACGCCGGCGCGATACCCGGCCTCGAACTTGTGAATGAGCGGCGAGTCCATCCCGCCCACAAATCCGACCTTCCTGGAGCCGCCCACCAGCGCGGCGATCGCCCCGACGAGGAACGATCCCTGCTCCTCGCGGAACTTGAGCGCCGCGAGATTCCCGGGCGGCGCCACCGGCTTTCCGTCGGCGCCGATCGTGACGGCGAAGTCCACCCCGGCGAAGGCGACGTCCGGATACTCCCTCGCGAGCGCGCTCAGGTCGTCGGTGAAGATGAATCCGACGCCGATCACGAGCTTCATCCCCTCGGCGGCCAGCAGCCGCAGCCCGGCCTCGCGGTCCGAGCCTTCGCCGGGCTCGACGTAGCGGACGCGGGCGCCGAGTTGCGCGGCCGCACGCTGGGAGCCGATGTAGGCGCCGTCGTTGAACGACTTGTCGCCCCGTCCGCCGAGGTCGAACACGACGCCGATGTCGAGGCTCCTGGCCTCCCGGGCCGGCGCCGACCCCGCCGGGCGCACAAGAAGCAACGCGGCGTGCACCGCCAGCAGCGCGCCAATGAAGACCGAGAGCTTCCGCATGTGGGAGAAAGAATCGCCGTTGGAACGGGGGGTCGCAAGCTATCTTTCCTGCATGGCGGACCGCATCAGAACACGATTCGTGGTGATCGGCTCCGGGGTGGCGGGACTGCATACCGCCTGGCGCGCGTCCGAGAACGGCGACGTGTTCGTCCTCACCAAGCGCTCGCTCTTCGACAGCGCGACGGCCTACGCGCAGGGAGGCATCGCGGCGGCGCTCGGCGCTGGCGACTCGGCTGAGCTCCACCGGCTCGACACACTGGCGGCCGGAGCCGCGCTGTGCAACGCGGCGGCCGTGGAAGTGCTCGTCGCGGAAGGTCCGCAGCGCGTGCGCGAACTCGCATCCATCGGGGCGCGGTTCGACACGGACACCGCGGGCCGGCTGTCGCTGGGCAAGGAGGCCGCGCACTCACGCAAGCGGATCGTGCACGCGAACGGCGACCAGACCGGTGCCGAAGTCGCGCGGACGCTGATCGAGCGCGTGCGGAACAGCCCGAACGTCACCGTGCTGGAGAGCGCACGCGCCCTGGACCTCATCATCATGAACGGACGCTGTGCCGGCGTGAAAGCGAGCGTCTCCGGTCGGGCCGTCGAGATCATCGCGGACGCGACGGTGCTCGCGGCCGGCGGCTGCGGCCAGCTGTACCGGTACACCACGAACCCCGAGATCGCGACCGGCGACGGCTACGCGATCGCGCACCGCGTGGGCGCACGGCTCGCCGACATGGAGTTCGTCCAATTCCACCCCACCGCGCTCGACACCCCCGAGAACCCGCTGCAATTGATTTCGGAAGCGGTTCGCGGCGAAGGCGCGATCCTCGTGAACGATCGCGGCGTGCGGTTCATGACGCGTCGCCATCGCATGGCGGAGCTCGCGCCTCGCGACATCGTCGCCCGTGAGATCTTCCGCGAGCGCCAGGGCGGCTCGGGCGTCTATCTCGACGCCAGGAAGATCTCACGAACGTTTGGACGCCGCTTTCCCGGAATCCTCGCCATCTGTCTCGCGCGGGGCATCGATCCGAGAAGGGACCGGATTCCGGTCACGCCCGCGGCGCACTACATGATGGGCGGCGTGATGACCGACCTGGCTGGCCGGTCCTCCATCGAGCGGTTGTACGCGTGCGGTGAGGTCAGTTGCACGGGCGTGCATGGCGCCAACCGCCTCGCGTCGAATTCACTGCTCGAAGGGCTCGTGTTCGCGGAGCGCGTGGCGCGCGACATCGTCGCGAGCCCGCGGCTCGGGCGGGCGCCCCGCACGGCGCCGTGGACCGTGCCGTTGCTTCGCGATCGCGGCGCCGCCCAGGTCGCGGTGGACAGCATCCGGCAGCTGATGTGGGACGACGCGGGAATCGACCGAAACTCGAAGGGACTGCGCCACTGCATCGAGAGGCTCGAGGACATCGCGGCGCGCCTTCCCACGGGGGCGACGGAGGAACAGAACATGGTGGATACCGCGCACCTCATCGCCGAGGCGGCACTGATGCGAAAGGAATCACGCGGAGGACACTTCAGACGCGACTTCCCGAAGGAAAAGCGCAAGTGGCGAGGGAAGCATATCGAGTGGTAGCTCCGAGCTGTATTGAACGCTGCCACCGGCCAGCCGTCACCGGACAGCTCCCAAGACAACCGCCTCGTTACCGTTCAGTGCGCAGCGGGGTAGAATAGGGCACGGAGGTCATCGTCGTGACACGATTCCGCCTTGTGATCGTTTCGCTCGCGCTTCTCACGGCTGCGGGGACCGCGAGCGCCCAGCGCTGGGGTGGCAGTCCGAAGCCGGCGGGCCAACACGGCTCAACTGTGGAAACAAGACAGGCCACCATCGGATCGTGGAACAGCACGGCATCCAAGTGGGGCGGTTCTCCCGTCCGGAGCGAAGCCGAACCTCGCGCCCGAACCGTGTACGTGATTCCTTACGCGTTCATCCCGGTGGCCGTTGCTGCTCCAACACCTGTTCCGGTGACCTATGTGATCGACACGGTGTACACGGCAGCGTCGCCGAGTCCGGTCGACATGAAGGTCGTCAAGTCCGGCCGTCCGGAGCCGGAGCTCACTGCAATGGACGTCTACAGGCAACAGCGCTTTAGGAAACCGTAGCGCGCGGCTTGCCGGCGGTCGCTCCGGGCTGCGCCAGCCGCGCCGCCGACGCTATCATTCGGGATGGCTGACGCATCCGCCGATATGCAGCCCGACGCCTTCGTGGAGCTGCACGAGGAAATCCGCCGCGTCGCCAGCGAGCGCAACGCGGTGATCCTCGCCCACAACTACGAACGCCCGGAAGTACAGGACGTCGCGGACGTCGTGGGTGACTCGCTCGGGCTGTCCCGTGAGGCCGCCAAGACGGCGGCCGACGTGATCGTCTTCTGCGGCGTGCACTTCATGGCCGAGACGGCGGCCATCCTCTCGCCGCAGAAGTCGGTGCTCCTGCCCGATCTTGCGGCCGGCTGTTCGCTGGCCTCGACCATCGACGCCGTCCAGTTGCGCCAGTGGAAGGCCGAGCATCCGGGTGCCGTCGTGGTGTCGTACGTCAATACGAGTGCCGAGGTGAAGGCGGAAAGCGACTACTGCTGCACGTCGGGGAACGCCGTGGACGTGGTGAACGCGATCCCGGCCGAGCGCGAAATCCTCTTTCTTCCCGACATGTTCCTCGGGGCGCACGTACGCCGCGTCACGGGCCGCGGAAACATCCGCGTCTGGATGGGCGAATGCCACGTGCACGCGGGAATCGATCCCCAGAACATCCGGCTGCAGCGCTCGCTGCATCCGGAGGCGGAGTTCCTGATTCATCCAGAATGCGGCTGCGCCACGAGCGTGGTGGAGGCGATCTCCGCGGGCGACGTCGATGCGGAGGGTGCGCACATTCTCTCGACGGAAGGGATGATCAACCGCCCCGGGCAGACCGCTGCGAGCGAATTCATCGTCGCCACCGAGGTCGGGATCCTGTACCGCTTGAGGCGCGCATACCCCGGTAAGACGTTCTACGCGGCGAACGAGCGCGCCTCGTGCGCGTACATGAAGGTCACGACGCTTCCGAAGGTGCTCGCGTCGCTGCGGCGAATGGAGCATCGTATAACGGTGCCCGACCGCATCGCGGCGCGCGCACGCCTCGCGATCGAGCGGATGGTGAGCATCGGCGGCGGCGGGCCGGTCCAGGCGGGCCCCGGCGTGGATCCGGGTGAATGACGGGCCGTGAGTCGCCGCGTCCGCCGCGGCGCATCACGCCGTTCGAGCCTCCGCACTTCGGAGCGGCGCGCTTTCCGCTGAGCGAGGAGGGCATCATCGATCTGGCGCGGGCGGCGCTCGACGAAGACGCCGCGTTCGACGACGTCACGACGCTCGCCACGGTACTCTCCACGCGGCGCGCCCGGGCACGGCTCGTCACCCGCGAGCCGGGCGTGATTTCCGGTGTGCCGCTGGCGCTCGCCGCGTTCCGCCTCCTGGATGAGCTCGTGGAGATCCGCGTGGACGCCGAGGACGCGAGGGCCCTGCAGCGCGACGAGACCGTGCTCTTCCTCTCCGGCCACGCGCGCGGCCTGCTCTCGGCCGAACGCACCGCGCTGAATTTCCTGCAGCACCTCTCCGGCATCGCCACGCTTACGCATCGTTACGTCGAGGCCGTGCACGGCACGCGCGCCGCGATCGTGGATACGCGGAAGACGCTGCCCGGGTGGCGCCGCCTCGAGAAATACGCCGTGCGCTGCGGCGGCGGCGTGAACCACCGCGCCGATCTCGCCAGCGCGGTGCTGATCAAGGACAACCACCTCGCCGCGGTGGACGGCGACGTGGCACTCGCGATCCGGCGGGTGCGCGAATACGCGCCCGCGGGAACGCCAGTCCAGGTCGAGGTCGAGACGCCGGAGCAGGCGCGCGCCGCCGTGAGCGCCGGCGCCGAAAGCCTCCTGCTGGACAACATGTCGAACGACGCGATGCGCGAGTGCGTCGCGATCGCGGACAGCCGCTGCATCACCGAGGCGAGCGGCGGCGTGCGTCTCGAGACGGTGCGCGCCATCGCCGAGACCGGCGTCGACAGGATATCCGTCGGCGCGCTCACGCACTCGGCGCCGGCGCTGAACTTGGCGCTCGATTTCGAGTGAAGACGGAAGCCGGAAGTCGGAAGCCGGAAGCCGGAAGCCGGAAGATGGGCAGGCGGCGGGCGAGACCTGCGACTACTGCGGCGCGGAGGCGCTCGTCTGGCGGAAGTGCAAGCTCGTCTGCGGGGATTGCGGCCATATCGTGAAGAGCTGCGCGGACCTCTGAGCGGTCAGGACGCGGCGAGCTGAGCGTCGAGGGCAGCGGTGTTCGTGACCGGGGCCCGGCACGCGTAGTGGCGGCAGACATACGCCGTCGCGCGTCCCCCTATCGCCTCGCGCCCCTCCATCAGCGCGATGCCGCGTACGGCGTCGCCGCGGCCACCCGCCAGCACCAGCGAGGGCACGTATCTCGCGGCCACCGCGCGAGCCAGTGCACGATGGTCGTCCGCGGCGGGATCGCCTGCGAGCGCGACTTCCACGCCGCCGTCCACCGCGAGGTCCGCCGCCCCGAGCAGGTGTCCGAACATCGGAGCATAACGCGCCATCGGCTCGGCGGCCGAGTCGAGTACGCGAAACGCACGTTCGCGGGCGGTCACGTCGCCCGTGAGCTCCGCGATCAGGAGCAGCAGCTCCGCCACGAGTGACGAACCCGCCGGCGTCGCATTGTCGGTGATGTCGTGCGGCCGCGTCACGAGCGCCTCGGCGTCCGACGCCGTGTCGTAGAACTCGCCGGTGGCCTCGTCCTGGAATTTCGAGACGCAGCCGTCGGCGAGCTCGCGCGCACGATCGAACCACGTCCGGTCGAACGTGAGTTGATGAAGCGCGAGAAACCCGAGTGCGACCGCAGCCTGATCCTCGAGAAAGCCGGGAATCCGCGTCTCTCCGCGAGTGTGAGTGCGGTAGGCTCGCCCGTCACGCACCATCTCGCGCCAGAGGAACTCGCCATTGCGCAGGGCCGCCTGTGCGTATCCGTCGTTCCCGAATACGCGCGCGCCCTCGGCCATCGCGCGCAGCATCAGGCCGTTCCACGAGGCGAGGATCTTCTCGTCCCGTGCCGGCCACTGGCGGCGCGCGCGGTCATCGTAGAGCCGACGTTGCCAGGCACGCCGCGCGGAGGCGTCGGGCTCTGGCTGGTCACCGGGAACGTGCAGGATGTTCGCGCCTTCGAAATTGCCTCTTGCAGTCACGCCCCAGTGCGCGACGGCGGCCGGCGCGTCATCGCCGAGCACCCGGCTGAATTCATCATGCGACCAGAGGTAGAACGTTCCCTCCGCGCCCTCGCTGTCCGCGTCGAGCGACGAGTACCAGCCACCGCCCGCGTCGGTCATTTCCTTCATCACCCAGTCGAGCGTCTCCTCCGTGACGCGCCGTACTTCGTCGTCGGCCGTCGCCTGGAACAGATGCGCGCCGAGCCTCGCGAGCAGGGCGTTGTCGTACAGCATCTTCTCGAAGTGTGGCACGAGCCAGCGCGCGTCCACGGCATAGCGGTGGAACCCGCCTCCGACCTGGTCGTACATGCCGCCGCGGGCCATCTGGCGGAACGAGTGCCTCACGATGTGCAGCGCCTGCCCGTCGCTCGTGCGCGCCCACCGCCGCAGCAGGAAATCGAGCGCCATCGCGTGCGGAAACTTGGGTGCACCGCCGAACCCGCCCATCATCGGTTCGAAGCGCGCCGCCAGGTCCTTCGCCGCGCGTGCGAGCGTCGCGGCGGTGACCCGCTCATCCACGTCCATCTGGCGCGTGCCCCCGGCCTCCGGCTTCGGTCTTCCGTCCTCGGTCTTCGGTCTTCGATCTTCCGTCTTCCCGCTCGCGTCGTCGTAAATTTCCCGAACCGCCTTCGCGGCGTAGGCGACCTCCCCGCGATTCGTGTCCCACGCCTCGACGACCGAGCGCAGTATGCGGCGGAAGCCCGGCATGCCGTGCCGGTCTTCCGGGGGAAAGTAGGTGCCTCCGTAAAAGGGTTCTCCCTCGGGGGTCAGGAAGACCGTCATGGGCCATCCGCCCTGGCCGGTCATCGCCTGCACCGCCTGCATGTAGATCGAGTCGAGGTCGGGGCGCTCCTCGCGATCGACCTTGATGTTGACGAAGCGCTCGTTCATCAGGCGTGCCGTCTCAGCGTCCTCGAATGACTCGTGCGCCATGACGTGGCACCAATGGCAGGCCGCATAGCCGATCGAGAGCAGGATCGGTTTGTCTTCAGTGCGTGAGCGCTCGAGCGCTGCAGCGCCCCACGGATACCAGTCCACCGGGTTGCCCGCGTGCTGGAGCAGGTACGGACTCGTTTCCTGTGCGAGACGGTTCGGCATCTACTCTACCAGGCCTCGCGCGGCCCGGAACGGTCCCGGGATGACGCTGGTGGCGTGAGACGGTGTGAGACGAGAACTTACGGCGTGACCCAATCCCGCGCATGGCGCCACGCGCTCGCGATCCTCGCCGGCACCACGCTCCTCCGACTCGCGATCGGCGCGCTGGTGCCGCTCTTTCCCGACGAGACCTACTACTGGGATTGGTCGCGAACGCTGAAGCCCGGCTACTTCGATCATCCGCCCATGATCGCGCTCCTGATCCGGGCGGGCACGGCGATCTTCGGGGTCCATGCGATCGGCGTCCGTTTCTTTTCCATTCTGGCCGGCAGCGGCGCGATATACGCGGTCGCGCTGACATCACGTGAACTGGCCGGCGACGGCGCGGCGAAACTCGCCGTTCTGCTGCTCACCTGCATGCCGCTGGCCGCCGTCGGGCTGATCCTCGCGACGCCCGACGCCCCGATGCTGTGCGCCGCCGCGTGGGCGCTCTACGCCGTGGTGCGCGCGCTGACCGTGTCGGACGCGGACGACCGGCGCCGCACCGTCCGGTGGTGGCTCCTCGCCGGCCTGGGGATCGGGCTCGCGATGGCGTCCAAGTACACGTCGATCCTCGTTCCCGCTTCGATCGCTCTCGCTTGCATCCTCCATGCACGCTTGCAGAACAACTTCGGCGAGCGCGGCCCGTACCTCGCGGTGATCGTCGCGGCGCTCGTGCTCGCGCCGGTTCTCTGGTGGAACGCGACGCACGACTGGGTGTCGTTCAAGTTTCAGCTCGGGCACGGGCTGGGCGATCCGCAGGGTGGAATCCTTGCCGCGCTGAATCGCGAGCTTGAATTGCTCGGGGGGCAGATCGGGCTCGTCTCGCCGATCCTCTTCTTCTATGTGCTTCGCGCGATCAAGCGGTCGTTTGAGCCCACGCCAGACGGCGTCCGGCTCGTTCTCGGCGTGACCGCGCTCTGTTGCCTCGCCTTCTTCGTATACAGCGCGACCCATCGCCGTGCCGAGGCGAACTGGCCCGCGATCGCCTGGATCCCTGCCGTCATTCTGCTGGCGACCGAACCGGTTGGCACCGACCGTTCGGAACGGTGGCTGACGCGTGGCCTCCAGCTTGGCGGCGTGCTCTCGGCGGTCGTGTGCATCCACGCCTTGTATCAGATCATCCCGCTGCGCGCCGATCGCGACCAGGTCGCCAAGGCGTACGGATGGGAACTCCTCGGCGCCGTGGTGGACCGGCACATCGAGGCGGTGCAGGGACGCCCGTCTGCGGGCAACGAGCTCTACGTTGCCACGGAACGCTATCAGGACGCGAGTGAACTGGCGTACCACCTGAAGTCGCATCCGCGAGTGTACTCGCTGAACCTTCTCGGCCGCGCCAACCAGTACGACCTTTGGGTTACTTTCAACGAGCGCGCCGGGCTCGGAGCGGGGATGATCCTCGTGCTCGACGACGAAAAAGGCGAGCCGCGCGAGATCCGGAAACTTTCCTGCTGCTTCCATGTCGATCCCGGTGAGAGCGTCGCGCTGATGCGCGGCGACTCGTTCGTCTCGCGCAAGCGCCTATGGTTTCTCTCCCAGTGGACCGGAGAGTGGCCGACGCGCGCACAACCATTTCCCTGGACGCAATGATCATGGCCGATCCCAAGGTACCCGCCGATCTGGATGCGTGGCTCTCCAAGAACGACCAGCGAATCTTCGAGGAACTGAACGAGTTCCTGCGGATTCCGAGCGTGAGCGCGCGGTCGGATCACGACGGCGAGACGCGCCGCGCCGCCGCCTGGTTGCACGCTAAGTTCGCCGGCATCGGCTTCGCGACTGAGACGATTCCCACCGCCGGCCATCCCGTCGTGCTGGCGGAGTGGCGCAAGGCGCCAGCCGGCGCACCGACCATTCTGGTGTATGGTCACTACGACGTGCAGCCGCCGGAGCCGCTCGAGCTCTGGACGTCGCCCGCGTTCGGGCCCCAGGTCCGCGACGGCAAGCTCTTCGCACGCGGCTCGGTGGACGACAAGGGCCAGCTCTGGATTCACGTCAAGGCGCTCGAGGCGCAGCTCGCCGTGCGCGGGACACTGCCGGTGAACGTCGTCGTGATCGCCGAGGGGGAGGAAGAGGTCGGGAGCGAGCACCTCGGCGCGTTCGTCGAGCAGTACGCCGCGCGACTCGCCTGCGATGCCGTGGTCATCTCGGATTCATCGATGTTCGCGCCCGGGATCCCGTCGATTCTCAGCTCGCTGCGAGGGCTCGCGTACTTCGAAATCTCCGTGCAGGGTCCCTCATCCGATCTTCATTCCGGTATGTATGGTGGCGCGGTCGTGAACCCCGCCATGGCGCTCGCGCGAATCCTCTCGACCTTTCACGACCGGCGCGGCCGCATCGCCATCAAGGGCTTCTACGACAAGGTGACGCCGTTCCCAGCCGCCGTCCTCCGAGGCATGCGGCGGCTACCGTTCAGTGATGCGCGATTCAGGAGGGAGGTCGGTGTGAAGGCGCTCGGCGGCGAGGCCGGGAAGACCACGCTCGAAAAACTGTGGACACGTCCAACGTTGGAAGTGAACGGCATGCTGTCCGGCTACACCGGCGAGGGTGCGAAGACCGTGCTTCCCGCCACGGCGATGGCGAAGGTGAGCTGCCGCCTCGTGCCCGACCAGCGACCAGAGGCAATCGAACGGCTGCTCAAGGCGCACGTGAGGAAGGTCGCGCCCCCGGGCGTCAGGGTGACGGTGCAGCACCTTCACGGCGGCAGGCCGTGGCGCGCCGATCTCAGCGGCCGGGTGTTCGACGCCGCCCGGCGCGCGCTCTCGGCCGCGTTCGGCCGCGAACCGGTGGTCGTGGGTGAAGGCGGCTCGATCCCGGTCGTGGGCGATTTTGAGCGCGTGCTGAAGGCGCCCGTGCTACTGGTGGGCTTCGGTCTTCCCGGCGAGAACGCTCACGCGCCCGACGAGTGGATCTCGGTGGACAACGTCCGCCGCGGCATGCGCGCCATGGCGATGCTGCTCGATGAGTACGTAGCGTGATTCCGCGGCTATAGTCCCTGGAGCAGTGCGTCGTTCGAGGTGGTCGCGGCGATGCGCTTGATGAGCCACTCCATGGCGGACGACGGCGGCATCTGCT
>OCZT010004950.1_pt1 | contig 13347 bp, 11 predicted proteins | sample 1539031 | NCBI WGS metagenome assembly OCZT01 (sample SAMEA3539308, study PRJEB22396) | soil metagenome | biome: tundra; feature: field; material: soil | place: USA | collected 2010-05 | depth 0.15 m | reverse complement strand
TTCCGATCTGGGGAGCCGAATCCGCCCGCTGGAACTCATTGAACGTCGGATCGGGTATCAACGTCCCGACGATAAACTGCCTTACGATGGCAATGTCATTTGCAAGCAGGTGCCCGTCACCCGTCTTCTCAGGGGCGACGTCACCCTCGAGTTCCTGTGCAAAGACAACAAACCCGTTGACGTAGTTCGCGGGCAGCGGGTCATTTGCCGCGTTCTTAACAAGCTGCACCGTTGGTGAGCTGGTAAAGTTTATCGGTGAGTTAGATGCGCTCGTCGCAAAGCTCTGAAGAGTCAACTTGGCGATCTCCCTCAATCCCGCATTGAATGGTGCAACCGGTGTTACCGTGATACCCAGAACCCCTGCCGAAGGATTGGTCATCGTCACCACACAGCCCGGAGCACTCGACCCGCATTGAACGCTTGGTGCCGTAAACAGGTTAAAGTCATATGGCAGGCTGAATGCAAGAGAAGCTTCGTTACCGAGGCTGTTTAGATCGATCGGTATAGTCACACTCTGACCAGGTTTTACATAGCTCGTTACCACGCTTAAAACACGTGGGACCGCTGCCTGGTTGTCATACGCGATAAAGTTGGCGTTTTGCACGTCAGCGGTCACGTTTGTCAGGGTCCGCGTGATCGGCTCAAAAACCCGGACGCCGCTTGACGGCGTCAATACAAAGCTGCCGCCGCTGATCAGGAGCATGAACGAGTAATTACCACCTGCATCGGTTGTTGTTCCTAACGACGCCGAACCGCTCAATGCGACACTTACACCCGCCAGGTTGGTATTCGGACCACCCGGAACAAATCGTTGGATGTTGCCGTTTATAAATATGGCAACCGTATGCGAGACGCCCGGTGACGTGCTGCCGTTGAAATTGGAATCGCCGCTATACGTCGCCGTGATTGTTTTAACGCCAACCGTCGTTGACGTCAAATTACACCCACCCGCCGCGATCGGTGCGAAACATGTGTCGGTACCGTCAGAGACAGTAACCGTTCCGGTCGGAGTTCCCACACCCGGTAGTACAACCGTCACGCTCCACGTTACCGGATAAGCATGGCCGACGCTTGACGGCGTCGCGAGAGCTGCCGCGTTGGTGATCGTGGTCACCGTATCCGCCTTATTCACTACTTGGGTCAACGTCCCCGTGCTGGTCAAAAAGTTTGCGTCGCCGTTGTAGAACGCGGTGATCGTGTGACTTGCCACTGCTAAAGGAATTGGCGGAGTTGTACACGAAGCGGTCGTCGCAACCATAGGATCGTTTACACAGATCGGAATACCATCGACGCTGAAGGTAACGCTTCCCGTCGGCGTTCCGGCTCCCGGGAACAATGCTGAGACCGTCGCCGTAAAAGTAACAACCTGGCCGTAAACCGATGGGTTTACAGATGAAACCAGCAAAGTCGTGGTGGGTGCCTTGTTCACCGTATGTGCCGCTGTTCCGGCACTGCCAAAGAAATTGGTATCACCCGAATAGGTGGCGGTCAGCGTTTTAGGTCCGACCAACGTGCTCGGGAGTACGCAGGTCGTGCCGGGGAGCGTGATCGTGCATGTATTTGCGCCACCGTCCGATACAAGTATGCTTCCCGTTGGAGTGCCAGCTCCCGGGAAAACCGGCGCAACCGTAGCGTTGACCGTGTAATTCTGCCCATAGACGCTCGGGTCCGGGTTGTCCGAATTGATGGTTGTTGTTGTGGCCGCCTTGCTTACTACCTGTGGATCGACCGTCAGCGTCCCGTCGCTTGCCTGGTATAATGCGGCACCGTTGTAATGAGCTGTGATGCTGTGGCTGCCGACCGAGAGGCCCGACGTCGCACACGTCGCGACTCCCGAAACGTTTAATGCGGCATTCTGACATCCCGCGATCGGATTCGCGTTTTCAAAGAAATTTACGGTTCCGGTAGGCGTTCCGCTTGCCGGCACCGAAACAACTGTCGCTGTGAACGTCACCGATTGTCCGAATACGGATGGATTTTGAGACGACGTTATGCTGGTCGCCGTTGCCACTAAAACGGTGAAATTTACATCCGAGACATCAAAGAAGATATTCCCAGACCCTTGTACCTTGACTCTTGCGGTCGACGTAACCGCATTTGGCATCGTGATAGATTGAGTTCCGTCGTTGGCTGTACCTGATGCCAGGTTGAACGGGTACGTATTCCCCCCATCCATTGATAACAAAATATCTACATTTGCCGCACTGACCGGAGCACTTGTCGTGTTTGCCACGTTCCAGGTGACAGTCTGATTGGAACCTGCGGGCCAGTTCACCGCGGTATTCGGCGCAGTGACTGCAAACGGCCCGCTGCCTCCATCGACGGTGACCACCGATGTCGCTGTGTTTATACCGCCGCCCCCCGGGTGATTGTCTCTCGCGACAACCTGAAATGTCATCGTCCGTCCGATCTGCGGCATCAGTTCACCGACCATACAAGGGTTGCCGGGCGGTCGACCGCACTCGTAGGTTGCCGGCGGAACATTGGCGTTGTTTAGGATGTACTGCAGTGACGGGAAGAACCGCGTTCCGCCCACTGTTGGTAAATAGGGGCGAAAGATCGGACGGGCACCGCCGCTCGCGTCGGTGTCGGGAACAGCGTTTGTCGAAGCACCGAGATCGTATTCCTCCCATTCATATGTAACCGAATCGCCATTAATATCGCTGCCAGTCGCCGTAAGCGAAAACGGTGTCAGCTTTGGAATGGTGAAATTTCCGGGCCCCGACACGCTCGGCGCGGTGTTGCCGGTCGCCGGATGCCCCGCACACCCATCGCCGCCGCCAGACTGGCTAAACGCGACGATCTGCTCGAGGCTCTTGACGGCAAAGATATCGAGACTGTGAAGGGCGAGGTCCTGGTCCCCGCATATTCCCGCGTAGCCCATTATCGTGATGGCGCTCCCTGGCTCGTATGCGGCGTCGGCCGCGTATTGTCCGGCTGTACAGCTGCCGACCAATGTATTCCATGTGTGTTCCCCGCCAAACTGGTGACCCATTTCATGAGCAACATAGTCGATCGCAAATGCGTCGCCGATGGGATTTGAAAGTCCCGTCACGCCGTGGGCCTTGCTTGCGCCACACGGAACCTGCAGATTAGCAATGCCGCCTCCTCCGGTCGAGAATACGTGTCCGATGTCGTAATTTGGGGAACCGATGACCGCGTCGAGATTTGTTTGGTTTTGCCCAAGCATCGTGCCGCCATCGTTGTCTGTATATGGATCGTTGCTATTGGTACAGGCTACACCGCCGCACAATTGGTCGCTCGAGTAAACGATCAAATTGTTATTCCCGATGATGTTCATGTGTATTGTGACCTCGCGTTCGTAAACGCCGTTGACGCGATTCATTATCAGGACCTGAGCTGCAAGGGTTCCGGCGATGGTGTTACCGCCGACCGCAACGGCATATTCATGGTCCGCGGCGAGCGCCAGCCGGTATGTTCTCAATGTGGTACCGGATGTGACCGACGGGGAGCGAAGCTCCGGGAGCACGTCGCCGATCGAGAACTCTTTTGGACGAACTATCGGGGATGGAGGGAGATCGTTTTTGGTTTGACATTCAAACTTACCGCCGGCGGGTGCATTTTGCTTGAAGTAGCTCATGTAGTCGCCGGTGTCGGTCTTATCATAGGGATCGATAAAGACCGTATCCGATGTCGACAAGATCATTGCGTGAAATCCGTTGGGGAGCAGATCGAACCGGACCGTCGCAGTGGGATCGTCGATCCCGTACCCGCGATAGGTCGCTCCGAGCTCGGGGTACTTTGTCAAGAGCAACGGCTCGACAACCAGCGAATGCTCGATGCGGAAACTGCTAAAGGTTCCATCGGGCATGGGGAGCCGCAGGACGAGGGGCTTGCTGTTTGTATACTCTTCGGGCGCCTGGTCAAGAAAGGCGCGTAGGGCGGCTTTATCAAGACGATAGGTCTCGAAATCCGACGGCAAAGCTTTGCCGGACCGCGGCAGCTGCCGTTTATCGACATTTGTCCAAATGCCGTCGTCAGACTGCGCATTTGCCTGAACAAACAGTATCGATAAGCCTAGAAATGCGGATATTAATATCGGAAACTTAACCAAACGCCCAACGATCGTCATGATTTCCTCCGGTGGAACTATCTCAATTCGCCTGGGAGATATGATCTCCGTCTGCGAAGCCTATAAGAAAAGATGAAAAAACGGTGTGACCTATCGCGAAACTCGTCGCCTGTTAGCGACAGCGATAGGAATGTAATTTATTTCTGATCGATGATATGCCCGACAGGAATTTATGTACAGTGATCAAACTCAAATAATAAAAACCCACTGTTAAGCGAGCGGTCTTTGACCGCTCGGGATGAAATCGGCACCGTTGTTTTTATTAATCCACAACCGGCGGTCAGAGACACGCCTTCTTAACAATCGCGGTATTTGTTTTAAAACTAGAAACTAGAAACCAGAAACTCGGAACTTTGCTTCCTCGACTTGGGACCTGGGTCTTGGGACTTCCGTTCATCTCGGCAATTCCAACCGATCCGCTGCCTTAAATAGCGCGTAGCCGAGGATGCAGGAAAATACGACTGATATATAAAATCCGAATAGGGCCCCGATGGCCTTCACCGGGACATTGCCGACGCCGGGCATGTCGAATGGCAGGAAGATCATTCCCAGAACACCGCCAACGACCATCGATGCGATAACAAGCAGGAATCCCATCACCAGGATCAGAACATACGATGAACCAAGCCGGCGGATCGTATCGAGGCCGACCGTCGGATTCAACGTCGCCGTAAATGAACGCGTGTAACCCGCCACGGCACAAGCGGCCGGGAAATAGAACAATCCCCAGAGCATCGTCAGACCGCCAAATATCAGGAACAGGACGCCAAAGCCCATAACCTTTTTGACCAAAGCATCGCGCTCTTTGGCGATGGTGTCGGGAGCTTTGCCGACGACCGATTCGAGCTGCGACTTTCGCTGGTCCTCGATCAACCTATTGGTTATTTCAAAAAACTCGTCCTCTTGGTGTTGTTTTTCTTTTGCCAGGGACGCCGGATCAGGTGCGTTTTGGACATTATCCATCTGGGCGATGCGATTCTTCTGGATCTCCGCCTGCTGGTTGAGCATCTCCCTCATCTTATCGGCCTGCGAAGCGGTATTCGCGGCATAAGGAATGTCGGGATTGATCGCCCTCGCCCCGTCCGATTTCAAACCGCCGACATCTCCGGACGCCGCCTTTAAGATCATAAAGAAAGCGACGACCATGACCACGAGGAAAGGACCCCAGGAAGAAATATAAACGCCGATGCTTAAGAAGAAAGGATGGACGACGTCGTCCCACAGCGAGAAATCGTCAAACGAAGGCATGAAATTGAGATCGAGCTTGCCCTGGCTGAAGTTTTCGACCGTGTTCGCCAGCACACCGAATGTCAGCGTATTGGCGAGCATAAAACAGAATATGGCCGCCGCCAGCATAAAGATCCCGCCAAAGGCGACCGCACCCTGTCCGAGCGTAAAGAACATGAACATCACGGCGCCAAAGAACAAGCTCGTCTTGAACCTAAAAGGAAACGCTATAGCCCGGCTAAAATCGCCAAAGCCAAAGCTGGCGCCGAGAGCTGCGTCGACATCTCTTGCCGCGCCATGTTCCTTTACAAGCTCGGCCAGCGATTTGCACATCGCACCGCAGAAGGGGCAGATCTTTACCGAACCGCCATATGAATTCGGGCATGCGTTGCAAAAGACGTTGCCGCAAGTATCGCAATGATAGGCGGCCTCCATTTCAGGGTGTATGCTGCAGACGTCAAGGAGCAGAAGCGGGTCGATAGATGGCGAACCGTGGGCAGCGGCTGTCGCAGAAGAAAAAGCAGTGGCAGGAGTACCATCGGCGTCACGCCGGCCGCGATTGGTCCGTCTATATCCGGGCGCGGTACGTCTATCAGAATCGCCACGCCGGTCGATTCCTTCACGTTCCGCCGCCTTGTAGGCAGTCGTCGTAACGATCGGTTTTATCGGGTCTTCCGCGTCCTTTGCATTAAAGAACTCGACGAGCTGCGGCACCTTACCCGCCTCGATCCAGCGCAGGTTTCCCTTTCGAACGCGGTCGATGCGCAGCAACGTGCCTTCGTTGATCCACTCGGTCATCTCATCGAAGCTCGTGCCGACGACATGCCCCCCAGATTCAACCTGCCAGATCTCTTGTGTGCTTTCCTGGTCCATTGTCTAAAGAGTGATCTTTGATTTTTGATCTTTGATCTTCGTTTGGCGTCCCGCCTTCAGGCGGCTTTTACGTTACGGCGAATAAGTGTGGCGATGAAAACGATCGCGGAGCATGTATTGAGCGGCTTCTTTCGGGTTTTTCGTGCATTTCGTGGCTATTCGTGGTTATGAAAACAAATTCAACTCACGGGCTTTTGTTAATCCGCGACTCAAATCCGGAACCACGAAACAGGCGAAAGGCACGAATATACGTAACCTTCTTACTTTTTCACTTTTTCACTCTTTCCCTTTTCACCTCTCGAGTCTCATTCTCCATTCTCCATTCTCCATTCTCCATTTTCCATTCTCCATTTCGCTCTCACGCCACCAACTTCACAGCCTCAACATCCTCCAACTCTTCCTCTCCAACTGCCGCTGCCGCTGCCACTTCCCCCTCTTCTCCGTCTGCCACTGCCGCTGCTACTGCCGCTTTCTCCCTGATTCCCGCCAGCTGCCTAACGATCCCATTCGCCACTTCCCCGGCGTTACACGCCGACACAAGGGCCTCAACGACATCCGACGAATACCGCGTCCCGACAAAGCTTCGCAGCCGCGCAAGTGCCGCCGGCAGGTCCATTCCCTTCTGATAAGGCCTATCGATCGTCATCGCGTCAAAGGTATCGGCAACGGACACGATCTTTGCCTGCAGCGGTATCTGGTCGCCGGTCAGCCCCTGTGGGTAGCCCTCGCCGTTGACCATCTCGTGATGCATGTACATGCCCGGCAGAAAGTCCTTCATCGCCGGTATCTGCGACATGATCTTGTAACCGCGCTGCGGGTGGGTCTTCATTATCTCGAATTCCTGGTCGGTCAGCGCTGATGGCTTCTTCAGGATGGCGTCGTCGATGGCGATCTTGCCGATATCGTGGAGCAGGGCGCTCATCCTTAAGGTTTCGAGCTCGTCTTCGGGCATCCCCATTCGCCGGCCGATCGCGACCGATATCCGCGAAACGCGTTCCGAATGCCCGCGTGTATATTTGTCCTTGCCGTCTATCGCGGCCGCGAGAGCTTTGACCGTGCCGACAAACAGCTCGCGGTTTTCCTGGGCGGCTTTGGCGAGCGCGATTATCTGTTCCTCAAGACGCTCGGTCATGACGTTAAACGTCTCGGCAAGTTCGCCGATCTCGGTGCGGTTTCTGGTATCGACACGCTTTGAAAAATCGCCGGCACCGATCTTCTTCGCCGCCTCGGCCAGGTGAAGCAGGGGGGCTGTCATAAATCGCGTTGCAAGCGTCCCGGCGAGCAACGCAAAGATGGCAAAACCAAGGCTGATCAACCACACGCGCGATCTCATCTCGGCAACCGAAGCCAGCGCCTTTGACTCGTCCTGCATGGTGATGACGCCAAACTTATGCCCGTCGCCGACATCGGCGGTCGAATACGCACCGATCATCTCGTACGACGTGCCGTCATGTGTCGCCGTAAAAGGAACGAGCGCCGATTCGACCTGCACACCCGATTCCTGCCATTCCTGGACTATCTTCAGATCGTTCATCTGTCGCCGCGCGGCGGCAACCTGCGGGTCGGGATGAAAGTACGCATCGCCGGCCTGATCGACGACAAAAACGATCGGCAGACCCGATCGCCAAAGATCGTCATCATTGGCCGCAGTCATTCCGACGACCGATTGCGATATCGAGTCTAATGATGCGATGGCAACCACCGTGGCTTCGTTAGACCCGTTGATAAAAACATGTTCCGAAAATGGCAGCACCTGCAATCCCGAGCCGGGTATCCGCTGAGGTTCGCCAAGGATGACCCGGCGCGTGTCAGGCGAAGCTTTTGCAACCGCGGCCGAGATCGCTTCGGCGTCCGTACGGGTCAGTCTTTCCGGGCGAAAAACGATCAGTGACTCGGATGTTGTGGGTTTTACATAGATCGCCGCGAGATTATGGTCTTCGCGGATCATTGCTTCCAGCTTTGCCTCGGTCTGCTTCGAAGAAACCACGCTCGAAGCGTTTGCCAACTCCAACGCCGTCGACAAACTCGACACAACGGACGAATACCTGCGCCCAAACATCTCTATCGCCCGGGCCTTTTCCTGTACAAGCTGTATCTGGTACCGGTTTTCCGCCCCCCGAAGCTCGCGTGCACTCTTGTCCGACAAAAACCACCCCGTCAAAACAAGCGGCACCAGCCCCACCAACAGCAGGGTCACGATGACGTAATAAATGAGACTGACTTTTCTTCTTTGCGGGGGCATCGGCTGGGGAGAGCTCTTATGAAAAGAGCCATCCTTAATATTAGTCGATGCACGGAGCGTCGGTCAACAAGTTTTAACGGTCGCGAAGCGGCGTGATCTTTGATCTTCGATCTTCGATCTTCGATCTTTGATCTTCGATCTTCGATCTTTGATCTTTGATTTTGGATCTTTGATCTTAGACTTGGGACGTGGGTCTTGGGACTTCCCGGTTCGGAGTCCCGCCTTCAGGCGGCTTCTTACATTGCCCGCGAATAACGCAAATAAACGCGAATAGCCTATTAAGCCAGCGGTCTTGGGCCGCGGAGCATAACGAAACATTCGCCAGACTGGCTCCGGCGGCCGGAGATCATAACTTTGCGGTCTTTGCGTCTTTGCGTTGAAGATTCTTCTCGCCTTTGCCGGTCGAAGATCTCACAAAACCAGCCCACAATCTCGCAACATGGTACCGAAATCTCATAGAATGGGCCCATGTTGTCAACATTTTGGTCCAAGTTGTCATATTTCGGTACCAAGTTGTCACATTATCAGCCCAAACTCTCATAAAACGGGCCCATTCTGTCATATTTCGGACCGATCTTGCCACAAAACGGACCGATTTTATCAAAATACAAATCGGTTTCGCGAAGAAAATGAATGGTTCACAAACTTAACGACCTCTCGATGCTTTGGACGAAAAGTCGACAAAGAAGCCTTCCCAGAGATCGCGCAAAGCCGCCGAGAATTATAAACGCGGGACACGCAAAGGCGTGAGGTATCATCTTGCTGATTGAGCCTTTGACCCGCGAGCATGATCGCAAGACTTTTGATTGCAAGGATGAAAGCGTTAATCTCTTTCTCCGGGAAAAAGCTCTCCAGGACCAGCAGCGCGACTTGAGCCGGACGCTCGTTCTGGCCGGACTGGCTAACGAGCCGAAGCGAATCATCGGATACCACACTCTTATCATCTCGCAGGTCAGGCAAGAAGATATCCCGAAGGATCGCCCAAAGATCACGCGCGCGATCCCCGTGATCTTGCTTGGACAGCTCGGCATCGACCCCGAATTTCAGGGCCGGGGTTTTGGCGATCTGTTATTGATCGACGTTCAGAAAAGAGTAGAGGAGATCGCGCGTAATGTTGGGATTCGGGCTCTCATGCTCGACGCTCGGACCGAACAGCTGGCTCGCTGGTACGCAAAACATGATTTTGTGAGGTTCCCCAATTCGCTTCGGATGTTCAAAAGCATCCAATCCATCCGTCGATTGATGACGGAATGACTTCCTCGTTCGGAGTCCCGCCTTCAGGCGGCTTTTACCTTACCCACGAAACACGCGAAGAAGACGAAGAAGAAACCCGCTCAATTTGTCTTTCAATTTTCCATTCTCCATTTTCCATTCTTGCTCTTCCTCGTTCGGAGTCCCGTTTTAGCTCTCCTCCTGCCCGAGGAGGAGTGGCAGTCCCGATCAAAGTCGGGACTGACGAGGTGGTGGGAGGGCGGCTTTTACGTTACCCCCCGAAACACGCAAAAAACGCGAAAATACTTTCCACGAACAACGAACAACGATCCACGATCAACGGCACTAGATACTACAAACTAGAAACCAGAAACCCCTTCCGTCCATTTTCACTTTTTCACCGTTTCCCTTTTTCACCTTTCTTATTTCGCCTTACAATTAAATGGTTCGCACTGAATGACATCTTTCACGAATCATTCCGTCTCAACTTATGTACAACGTGTTGGCATGGTCATACATCATTCTGCTTGCCGTCGTGTCGCTTAAAAGCTACACTGAGGGAAGTGATTATTACTGATGGATGTTCAGTATTACATCACTGTCGAGGAGAGAAATCCGGTAAGGGAATGGCTTGATGATTTACGCGACCCCTCAACAAGAGCCAGAATCGATGCCCGAATTGCCCGTTTGAGAACTGGCAACCTTAAAGGCAGTAAGCCCGTTGGTGGTGGGGTACATGAGCTCATTCTTGATTTCGGTCCAGGTTACCGCATTTACTTCGCGACGGCTGGTGAAGAGTTGATCTGGCTACTTTGCGCCGGCTCAAAGAAACGCCAACAATCTGATATTGATCGTGCAAAACTATATTGGGCAGATTTCAAGGCTAGGATGAAAGGTGCAAACCCTAAATGAGCGAAGACAAATACGATTCAAATGGTAGACGCATCGGGGAAAGTTATGATCAACAACTGATCGAATCACTAAAGGACCCTGAATATGCGGTGGAATATTTGAACGCGACTCTCGAAGACGAAGACTACAGGGTTTTTCTACTAGCTTTGCGTGATGTTGCCGAAGCGTCGGGAATTAAGAAGTTAGCAATCGTTTCGGACCTGAACCGGGAAAACATTTACCGAATGCTGTCGCCGAAAGGCAATCCAACCATTTCCAGTCTGGTATCTCTTCTCCGCGCGATTGGGATTCGGCTAAACACCCAACCCCTAAAACCTCTGCGGAAACGTCGACCCGCGACCAAATCTGCTACGCAACTTCAGGAAGCGAAATAAAATACACAACTTACCCTCCTAAGAGGGCGGAACGATGATAAAAGAACTTGATCAAATCGTCCTTAAGCAAGATCTTCCGGAATACGGGCTGAAAGCAGGTGATCTTGGCACGGTTGTGTTGGTCCATAAGAACCGTAAGGGCTATGAGGTCGAATTTGTAGCTCTTGACGGCGAAACTCTAGCTGTAGTTTCTGTATTTCCGGCGCAATTAAGAACGATCGGAAAACGCGAGATCGCGCGTGTGCGATCCGTCGAACTCCCGCTCGCGGCCTAAGAATCTCCGGAACTCTTTGATCATGTTCGGAGTCCCGCCTTCAGGCGGCTTTTACGTTACCCCAAAACACGCGAAAAAGACGAAACAGGCACCCACTCAATTTGTCTTTCAATTTTCCATTCTCCATTCTCCATTTTCCATTTTGCCCGACGGGGTGGTTCTCTTAAACTCCCCACTTTGATTAGGCGGGGTGAACACGCTTCGCGGACGGGGCGGCAGATCTTCCGCTGCCGCTGCTACTGCCGCTGCCACTTTTTCTTTCCAACCATCAACGATCCACGATCAACGAACAACGCTCCATAATCACCGATTTATTTCATTTTTCTCCGCAATAAAGTTAAAAAAACACCGAACAAACTCCCTTTTCTCCCGATTCCAGGCTGCATATCTCCAGAAATATGAATAAAACTGACGGAAAATGTCATAAAATCCGAAGAAAAATACCTTTTCCACCGATAAAAGTTACTTTGTTCGGTGATAAAATCATTTAAATCGGTGGAAAAATGATTTTATTCTGGAGCATGTTTTTCTTTCTGCCGATCTAACTAATGTAAATCCAGATATTTACCCGCTTTCCGGCCAAAAACGTTACCGCTCTCAGAGCACACGTTTTCCAACCCGAATTCTTACGACCCTTTCACGAAATACAATAAATGGTTCGGTCTTGACGGTTACGGGGGGGCATTGTTACTGATGAAACGGGTGGGCGATAAAGGTTGGGTCGGTGATCTTAAGCTTAGCCACGTGGGTTCAGAGGATGTTTTCAAAACGATGTCAAACCTCGTATTGGCTGCGCCTCATTCGCACTGCGGCGACGGCTACGCCTCGCCGGAACAGTGTTCAAAAAAACCCATCGAGGCTTGCCTCGCGTCGCCGATCACCCGCTTGAGCGGTTCGATAACAGATCTTCTTAAGCTTAGCCACGCCGGTTTACCACGTGGTTTGGATCACTGAAATAGCCGTTAGGGCGTTTTACGCCCTTATCAAAAGTCGAATGCCTGATCGACGTGAAGGTGTTTTCGTTGGTTCAGTATACGTAAGGGCGTGAACGCCCTAGTCGAAATATCTCGATCCCTAACCACGCCCTAAAGGAGCGTGGCTAAGCTTTAAGACGTAAATTACAGCCAACAGCGCCCTCTTCGAGACAGCCTTATATTTCCGAAGGCTATCGCTATCTAGCCTTTCCGTTATCGTTCACTCCCAATAGGCGATACGTTCCCGGATAGGGCTTTTTGCCTTCGGCGATTCTTTTCTTATCTCTGTAATGTGCTGCCATCTTAATTGACTCCGAACGAAACTGGGCATACCATTCAAGCGTTCCCGCAACTCGCATAAAACCCGCGTTCTTGCCCGAATATACCACGCGTTTCTCACGATGCGTGTACATGAAGTTTATGTCTACCCCTCGTTATCTTACGAAGTCCCGCTTTAAGCTCGCATGTGAGTGTCCGACAAAGCTCTTCTACACGAAAAAGCGGGAATACGCCGACCAAAACATTAGCGATTCGTTCTTGCTGGCTCTTGCTGAGGGCGGTTTGCAGATCGGTGAATTGGCAAAGTGCTACTTCCCCGGAGGCATCGAGGTCGACACGCTCGATTACGACGAAGCTGTCAAGCAGACCGCTGATCTGTTGGCGGTACAAACGTCTGCCGAAGATGTTTCAGGACGTCTCCGACCATGACTTCGAGATCCTTAGCGAAGAAGACGAGATCCGCGAGGGCGGTGCCGCGATGACCGCGTACGCCCGCCTCCAGTTCGAAGACATGTCCCCTTACGAGCGAAACGAGATCCGCCAGGCGCTGCTCAAGTATTGCGAACTCGACACGCTTGCTATGGTTAAGATCTATGAAGGCTGGAGGGAGATGGTCCTGGTGTAGGACGCCTTACCCGCGGCTTCGAAACCGAAACACCGTTGAGTTTCTCGGGATTTGGGAAAGCATCTATAACCCGGATCTTCCCCTGCTACTGTCGCTGCTCTTAAGCTCCCCTCCTTGGATAGGAGGCGTGGCTGTCCCGACGTTTTTTGTCGGGCAGACCTCGGTGGTAGTTCGCTCCTCAAACTCCCCTCCTTGAATAGGAGGGGTGGCTGGCCCGATGCCTTTTGTCGGGGCAGACAGATCGGAAGAGCGTCGTGTAGGG
>OCZT010004948.1_pt1 | contig 13349 bp, 10 predicted proteins | sample 1539031 | NCBI WGS metagenome assembly OCZT01 (sample SAMEA3539308, study PRJEB22396) | soil metagenome | biome: tundra; feature: field; material: soil | place: USA | collected 2010-05 | depth 0.15 m | reverse complement strand
TATTGTAGGTTTTTTGGCTTGTTTAGGGATCTAGGTTAAAACTTTTTTGCAAAAAAACTGTTTTGCAAGTTAAAAAATTGATGGACTGATAGCATTGTAAAATTTTTTTAAAGCTTGACAACTAAAAGAGATGTAACAATTATTTTGATCAAAAGTAAATATATTTCACCGCAAAAAAGTTTACTATGTAGAATGGAGTATTATTCATTTGTATTTTTGGTGTTGTTTTTAAGCATTAATATCTGGACAAACATCTGGAAACTGATAATGAACGAAACTAAATGTGATAAAGCAGGTAAAAAGCATACGATCATAAAGGTTTTAGGAATCACTACACTGGCTCTTTTAATATTAATAAGTACCGCAGGTGCGACGCAATCTACAAATGTTTGGTTTCATAAAGGAAGCGAACTAATGAGCTCAGAAAAGTACAATGAAGCCATAAAAGCGTATGACAAAGCAATTGGAATTAACCCAAATGATTCAGATGTTTGGTACGCTAAAGGGATTGCTCTAAATCATTTAGATAAATATGAGGAAGCAATCAAAGCTTATGACAAAGCAAGTAAAATTAACCAACATAATTCTTCAATGGATCGGTACAATAACGAGGCCACTCCAAACAACTTAAGTAAGGCCTATGAAACAATAACAGTATATGAAAAAGCAAATGAAATCGACCCGCACAATTCATCAAGTTGGTACAACAAAGGAAACTTTCTATTTAATTTAAATAAATACGACGAAGCAATCGGAGCATACGACAAAGCAATTGGAATTAGCCCTCGAAAATCAAAAGCTTGGAACAATAAAGGAATTGCTCTTGGTAATTTAAATAGGTATGAAGATGCAATGGAAGCCTTTGACAAAGTAATTGAAATTAACCTGCAAGATTCAGATGCTTGGAAAAATAAAGGAATTGCTCTTGGTAATTTAAACAAGTATGAAGATGCAATGGAAGCCTTTGACAAAGCAATTGAAATTAACCCGCGAGATTCAGATGCTTGGAAAAATAAAGGATTTGCTCTATCTTATCTAAATAAACTCTATGAAGCAAGAGAAGCATACAATAAAGCAATTGAAATTAACCCGCAAATCAGAAGCTTGGAACAATAAATGTATTCGAACTAAATAAAATAAGTCTGATGACAGATGCTTGGTAAAATAAAAAAAATATCTTAATAGATTAAATAAATTAGATTTGTAAGTTAAATGTTTACTTAATTTTCATTTATTTTTATTATTCAAGCGATAAATATGGCAAGTTTTTTTGTTCGCCATCACAATATATGTTTCAATAAAAACCATGTTTTTTTACGCAATCCGATAGAAATGCCCTATAATATCGGCTGAAAAATGAGAAAATACACAGGATTTTCCACAAGAAAATGTGTATAGTTAACTTGTTCATATTCAAAGCTGGATCCTGGAGAACAGCAAGCTAAACTTGGAGTCATTACATGAAACTATAGAGAAAAAACGATTGTGGAAGTGCGTTCAGTTTTATCGATGTATTTCTTTTGTTGTTAGCATTTCACAAACAACCATTTGTATTCTGCTATGATACGAGATATAATAAATGCTTTACTTTTAATGTATTTTATGTAAGCATATAGTGTAAATAGAGACTGATGGATTAAATTGCAGTAGTCATTTTAAAGTTAACGAATTCCCAAACAGATACTTGAGGCCTTAAATTATTAATAGATTCTATTTTTATGCATATGCAATCAAACTTATAGAAAAATAAAAAATGGTCATCAGTTCAAGGCAGTTGAGCAGGAATTTATCCAAAATACCTTGACAAAAATGGCCATGATGCTGTTTTATTTTATACTCTGCAGCTCTTGTGCTCGATGATTGTTCTTATTAACTCCCCCAGTAATGTCGTCGATGGTGTCTTACTCTGATAGTAACAGCCTTTGATGCTGTATTATAGTTTGCAGTATCATCTGGTGTGAAGGAAACAGATAGTGTCTGTGTACCTGGTCTCAATATCGTTCCTGATGGTGGAGTGTAGACGAAGGTTCCAAGTACTGTTTCTCCAGATACAGAATCTGAAGCAGATGCACTCAGCTGAATGTAGCTCAATGGTGTACCATAGAGTATGTCAGCAGGGTTACTCCAGGTAATTGTAGGAGTATTTTGAGGAGTTGTTTTCAAAACATTTATTGTAGCGAGCATTGAATTGGTGTAGTTTGTGTTGCTTACAGTTTCGTTAACAGTATAGACTCCTGCAGCAATGTAGGTATGCATTGGATTCAGCTCAGTTGAAATAACTCCGTCTCCAAAGTCCCATCCCCATCCTGTAGCGTCTGTCGAGATATCTGTAAATTGAACCGTAAGGGGAACATTACCATTGGTTACGTTGGTATTGAAATTCGCCGTGGGTAAACCTTTTTTCAAAACATTTATTGTAGCGAGCATTGAATTGGTGCCGTTTGTGTTGCTTACAGTTTCGTTAACGTTATAGACTCCTGCAGCAATGTAGGTATGCATTGGATTCAGCTCAGTTGAAATAACTCCGTCTCCAAAGTCCCATCCCCATCCTGTAGCGTCTGTCGAGATATCTGTAAATTGAACCGTAAGGGGAACATTACCATTGGTTACGTTGGTATTGAAATTCGCCATAGGTAAACCTTTCTCAGAACGACTTTCTGGACCAGTAAATGCCTTTATGCACACATTAGTATTCGAGTAACTCGGCTCTGTTGTTATATCGGTCCAGGTATTTCCATCGGAACTTACAAAACTTTCTGATACATTTGCTGTTGCCTGACTACTATAGCCACTGATAGGCATTTCCACAGGAATCGGATATTGATATGTAGGGTTTGTAAGCTCCAGTACTACTGAAAATTTTTGGCCGGCGTTGAGCTGAATTCCGGAATTCAGGGGAACTGTATGATAACCTGCACTTGAAATTGTTCCACTTTGGGTAAGAGCAGGACCAGTTTGACTAACAGGATTGGACCCTGTATTCTTGTAGATATTAATTACATAATTGCAATTTAGGTCTGTTGTATAGAAACTTACCGCATTGAGATATTCATTAGAATTTGCAGTAAAAATATTTGCACCCCAGCCAGTCGTGGGATTAGTTTGCGATGTATTAATTTGCTGGGTCCATCCAAGTGGATCGTATTGATATATATTTGTATAATCTTTAGAGTTTTCAGCTGTGAAGAATGTATTCATATTGTATCCTACATTAGAATCATAATAGGAAATATAGAAATATCCATTGTCATTCTTTACATTACCCCAATCTGCTGCAGTTGTACCCCAGCTATTTTTAATGATAAATGCCCCGTTCCCGGGTGGCGTTGTTGAGAAGTTGCTTGCACTATAATCATCATTCCAGCCAACAATGGTCACTGCATGGTCAGAAGCTTCTGTTCCACTATAGTAATAACTGTATGTGTTTTGATTATAACTATTAGTATCAGAGGGGGAGAAATACAGAGCGGTACACACTGCTCCATAATTCATAATTGCCTTCTTTATGTCCTGATTGTCTGTAGGACCATTTCTGTTCGGGAGAAAATTTACGTTTTGTACATGTTTAGGTACTGGGAATCCGATCTCACTGGACGAAAAGCTTGATGAAGCACTATAGGGGTCATCGCTGGTGTTTACAGGTCCGCTCCAACGAGTTTCATAAGCAGTTGACATTACAAAGTCCCCTCCATCACTGGGACCGCGATCAAAACCTTGTGGGCTATTTGCAGAAGAAAGCACGTTTTTTAGACTATTTTCTGAAAAGCTCCAGGTTTCTCCTGGCATTAAATATGATTCAAGGGATGCATCAGTCGCAAATGTCCAACACGAACCTGCAGAACCCTGATTTTTCACAGGAGTTATCCTGTTCAGAGTTCGTAAGTCATAGGAAATTGGAATGGATGTGTTTGCTGAAGCATATACGCCTGCTAATGGTGCATGCTTGAGATGACTAAGGTCGACAGGTGATGGCGAGAAGCCAGCTTTATGTATATTTGGGGACTGTGTGGCTTTGTAGACAAGTTTTCTATTCTTGTATTCGGTGAATTTAGGATTTTCTGGTGCAAGACCAACCTTTGTAGAAGATTTCGTTTGGTTTGTAATATATTTGTGAATAAATTTATGATCTGTAGATACAGATATTGGTTTGTTTTCTCCTGAGAATCCTGTATATGCCATTGCTATTGATGAACTTATTACCAAGAACAAAACCAGAAGTTCAGTGAAAAGTACTAATTTTTTTACTATATTTACATCATTATTTATAGTGTGATTTTTTTTCATATATATCTCCTTCTTAATTTATTTAGTAATACCTCATTAACTCTAGTCTATACTTGCACAATATTTTAAAAATTATCTCGCCCTATAATCCAAAGTTTACTTCTTGAATTTTAAGTAAACTTTTATAGCTATTGATCAAAGACTAATAATTGCGCATCACTTTTTTTGGGCATAATTTCAAGATATTCTAGAGCTTGCTACTCCAGTAACCCCCTACCAGTGACTTCGATATTTCCATTATTTTTAAAATCCAGTGCACCATACTTACAGCACAACATTATAAATAATATCATTTTGTTTTGATAGCATATAAAGTTATTTTATTAATACCAACTTTTTATATTTTATGAAGATTAACATGATTAAAAAATTACAATATATATAATTTAAACAAGAAACAAACTATATCAAGTAACATTTTAATTTGGGAAAGATCAACAGCTTTTGGCTTCTGAACATAGATACAAAAGTACAAAAATTTACAGAATAACTTAAGCATTTGAGACGCTTAGAAATAGTTATCTAAAAAAGAAATTGCTAAATTTTTTTCAGTTAATATAAACATAATTTTGGATTGGACATTTATTTAGCTAGTGTGCCGACTTCTTTGTAAAACCACAAATATTAAGTATTAAATAGAAGGAAAGAAATTCAACCTTAGAAGAAACGAATTAAACATATATACAAAAATTTAACCTTAAACTTATAAATTTTTATAATTTTAGTGGCTCCTAATAATTTTTTTGAACATTTAATTCATTTTTTATTCATCCTGGGGTTCCGTTGCAAAAAATTCAAAAAAATATGTAAATCTATAAGTAATGAATAAAAATCAAAATATTCAAGGAAAATGTACTAACATTATAAAACTATACCAAACAGTTTATTAATGTATTTGACTTCATCAAGAACAGAATAATTTAGATCATTTACTTGTCATTTTTTGATCATATTCATAACTTCAATTCCTTTTAAGGTCTTATTAGCAGATCTAAAATTGATTTACTCACTATTTTACTCATTATAGTACTGTGATCGACTTGAATTCCTCCTTCTATTATCATTCCCTTTAAATTTCGATAGCTCAATGGATATTTTAAGTACCATCTTGCATTCAATAGGATAATTTCTCCTTCATAATGCTTCCATTTAAACGAATTAGAGAGCATATTACTATCTTTGGTTATTTTTATTCTATCATATCATTAGAGAAAATTTTTTGCAACGGAACCGCTTTATTAAACAAAAATAGAAATGAGAATTAACTTTAGATACTTCAATTTTTGGAAAAATTGTTATACATAAACTTTGCGCTAAGTACAAAAAATTAGAGATACTATCTCTCCATTTTTTGATGTGAGGGATGGAATTCGAACCCACGGATACCTTCGTAACCAGATCTAATGTATAACATCAAATAGATAATAACAAAACCTCTAAATACAGATGGTTGGCATCAATCAGTTATTTGAAAGCATAGCATAAAGTATAAAACCGTGTCTTTGTCTCAAGCTCCAACAGCAACTGACCATCCTTTATCTCATATCGATAAACATTCAGGGGCTTCATCGCAGATCCACTAATCACTGATCCATCTGTAATTTTGAATCGTGAATAAATGCCACGGGCAGGTAAGGACTTCCCCTTCCAGAGTCCCTTCTGCTAGGGGTGCCCCTGCATGGGTGCACCTACCATCAAGGCAGTGGAACTGGCTATTTAAATTGGCAACTAAGAACTCCTGCTCCCTCAGATAGAATTTCTTCATACTTCCAGCGGGAACATCATTCGTATTACATAGTTTTAGGTACATATGAATCCCTGCTCTGGCTGGCGACAAAGATGATATCTCGTTATACCTTTTCAAATATTCGCACACAGCGATTACAAATCCCGCATGGCTCCAGAATAGTGGAGAAACACTCAAAGGTACTCCAGTATTGAGGTCTATCTGCCCCCCATTACCCCTAAAGGTTGAGCGTATTTTGTAGCCCAAAAAAGCAGATCTAAGCCTTTTTTGAGCTAATCTAGTCTAGAATCCTTGACGATGTGCCACCTAGCTAGCCAGAGGGTACAGATGAACCATGGGTTTCCTGCAACATTTTTTGAGACACGGAAGTATCCATCATTCTCATAGTGTGCAACGCCCAATGTATCCGTTTTTAACCAGAGTTTATCCGCAACTGCCCTCATGGTGCCCTCGACGACTTCGTCAGATGCATCAAAAACTTCGAATAAAAAGACCCCTGACAGGCTGCTGTCTATGGTCATATCCTGAGACCCGTCTTCATTGATCGCTTTAGCAAATCTGTGCATATTGCCATTATGTAGATAGGTAATCATTGCTTTTCTGATACTTTTTGCAGCACTGCACAAGACATCATAACGATATCTATCAAAGAATACCTTTGCAAAATTAGCAGCTGCTATTAGGGCAGCATAGACTGCAGAGACGGTCCAGGTAAATGTCCCTACTTTTTCCTCCCAGAGATCAAAGGATGGCCTGGGAAACCCTGTTTTGGGATCAATATAATCCAGAAGAAACTCTGAAGCCTTTACCACCAGCTTATCGTAAACTTTCGCTATGAACTCGATGTCATTGTGGCTCTCAAAGTGCTTCCAAAGGGCATAGAGAACAATAGCAGTCTCATCTTCCTGAATTGGAAGCTGAATTCTGTCGTTTTGGCCGATGGATGCGAGCCAGCTGCTGCCTACCAAGCCATCTGGAGCATACTTGTGATGGAAATACCCTTTAGTAGTTATCGTCTTATTGCAAAAATGGAAGAAAAGTTTGGAGACATCCTGAACGCCTGCTAGGTCCCAAGCATTGGCTATAAAAGCTCCATCCCTCATCCAGATATATATGCATAGGTATCTCTATTGAATTGAAGGTTATCTGAATCACATGAGGCAATTATGCCACCGTCGTTATCCATGCCTGCTCTCATTATCAGTAATGATCGCTTGAACATTTTTGTGATCTCGTTAGGCAAAATGCTAAGGTTCGATCCCTTTTTGTCAACCCAAGCGGCAAAATAGTTTTCAGTCTCTAGGAGTAGTTGTTCTACGCCAGTCTTTTTAATTCTAGAATCCAGATTTTGGACATCATTCAAGTCTTGGCCACAGGCTATCCAGTAATAGATATTTCATATGATTTAGGAGCCAGATCAAGCTCAAAGGAAATTGTCGAATCTACATATCCTTGGGAAATGGGGAATCCAGCTAATAGTCCATCCTCTGCATCCACCCAAGTACCTGTCATGCCGGCTATCTCCTTGGTTCCGGTAGCAAACTGGTGGATTCCTCTGCCTTGACTAGTTACGCCATCAATAAGGAAATAGCGCATACGTTTATAATGGATTATAGAGTTTAGAGCAGAGTCGTACATTACGGTATCGCCAAATGCATCGCCGTAGATATGAAAATCATGACTGAAAAAGAGCCTAGCTTTCCCAGGCAAATCCTCGTTGTTATGGATAATCAATTTCTTAAGGTAAACATCCAAATAATTATGGACTCCTTCATTGGTTTCTATAGTGATGCCCAACTCAGAATGACTAGCTCTGGTCCTGCTGACTAGCGTCTCAGGCATGTATTCCATCTTGATACCCCAGCTGCCATCGACCCATCTAAATTTTCCATCTACCCAAACGCCATTCCTAAAAATATGGCCTCCTACATGATTCTCTAGGCCGATTTGGGGATAATATAGATCTCTGATCCTCGATTCCCTATCAAAAGCGATAGCTAACCTAGCATTACTTATTATAGTCCCTCTTGGCATATTCAGTCTCTTAAAAACAATCTATGCTTAATAATCCACTGCATAAGGATATAAAGCTACAGGATCAGTTCAAGCCTGGAGAGTATTAGCGAGATCATTTCACTTTAGGTATAATGATTAGTTGACGAGACTATTGAATGAGCTATAAAAAGTGATATCATATGAAGAGGACCATTTAGCAATATTCACTATAGACGCTTGCATGCGTGCCTATCAAAAGACATGCAGCCAATCGCACTAAATATGAAAATGTATAGCTGCTAAATGTAGGTTGAAATTTTAACAAATTTTTATAGCTCATTTAAGAAGTTCTTAGTTACGCAACTTCCAGAATTTTAGCATGACATAGTTTTAAAAAATATATTAAAGTATCTTGAATTATAGAGCTCAAACCTTCATTTTCCATTTTTCTATCTGTTCTTCGCGCCACTTCTCGATTGCTCTCCAAATAGGCAGAGACTCAAAACTGATTTTAATATATCTTGTTCAGAAACTTAGTTTCCAAAAATATAACTGTCGTTATTCATACATAATATAAACTATTTAATAAAAATATATGAATAAAAGAATTCTCCAAGCATCAAAAAGCAGCATCTTCAAAAGTTTGAATCTAATGACCAGCGAGAGTTAAGCTTCATCGATACTTGCTATATCTAGAGCTTAATAGTAATTTTTAAAATCAAAATATCAATTATATATAATTTTTCCAAGTGAAAGCCAATGAGAAAACATCTTATAATTTAACTAGTCATGTTTATTGTATTTTTGGCAACAGGGTGTACCGGGAATAATACTCAGAAGCCAGCAGCTCCAAACAAAACAACTTCTACACCTCAAGTTACTGGTCAAGGTAAGATTGTCGATATATAGATTAAGAATTTTGCCTTTAATCCTACATTAGTAACAGTATCAGCAGGTGATACTGTCAGGTGGACAAATCAGGACTCTGTCACTCATATAGTAAAAAGTTCTGATTTCGAGTCCGGATCATTAGCACAAAAAAATATTTATGAATTCACGTTTACAAAATCCGGAACATATGATTATATTTGTTCAATCCATCCTTCTATGGAAAGGACTATAACAGTGACTGAGAAAAAGTGAAAGCTTCACAAGACTGGTAATAGAGTGCTGAGACAAATCGTACGTTTTTGGTTTTGCTCTCAGGTGGTAAGAACAATCCATATTCATTAGAGAGCTTTTAAGATTTCAGCAACTGAATAGATCAGAATAAACCTGGACCGTAAAGTAGCATATAAACTGTGATACCTAAGAGTAAAGTAACTGTCCACAGGAGAATCTCAAGGTCCATATATTTTTTTATTTTCCACTTCCACTGATTGATAACAAATAGAATTCCAGTTGTGATAGTTAGTATGCCGAGAAGCATGTGCAGGTTCACAAGCGAATTGTAATAGGGTAGTGTTAGACCTTTTACTCTATTATAAAGCATATAGAAAACGGCAGGCAATGCAAGATAAAAAGCTATTGAAGCTATTTTTCCATGGCTGACTATGCTTTCTCTTCTCCTGTAAACTGCGTACACAAGACAGAAAAAAGCTAATATCTGAATAAGTAGTGAGAGATCAAATAGCATAAAGGGTCTTGAGCCTAGGGACATTTTACTTCCTACCAGCAAATTTCCAAATATTATTCAAAGTTTTTGGGCCTCTTCAACAGATAGAAAGGGAATAGGATACCAAAACGAACTATTTAAAAAGGAATTCCTGGGACCTAAAAAGTCCCTAATTCTTTTATTTATTTCAAACAACTTTACCTTTCTAACAGAAATACATCCCAGGTTTTATATTTTGCAGATCGTACTCTTTCCAGACAGCGCAGGTGTAGCATATACACTGTTCCTTTAGATTAAGATCCTGACAGATAGCTTTGCCCGTTGAACAATATATTCCAGGAACGTTTTGAGGTTCAGGAACCTCACCTTCTCGTGCACTTTCTAGCCCCTTTACTAAGTTTTTAAGTTTGTCCGTTGCACATTTGCTGTTTGTTTGAACTGGACACTTGAGACACATACATTTCTTGATATTTTCTACAATATACGGAACTTTTGAATTTTCACTCGTATTCATTTTATCCCAAATAATATTTATGAAAAAAAAATATCAATTAATATGTTATAATTAGAAAATAAAAGCCTTTTCATTTTGGGGAATCAAAATTTATACAACTGACTAAGAAAAAATATGCTCATCATCTGTGTACACAATTTGATTTTATAGAATTTAGTACCTGAGAATCGGAATGAACACAGAGAAACTAGTAAAATTACAATTTAAATATTTACAAGTTTTCATAATTGTTTCCCAGTTCATTCATTAACCTGAAAAATACAAATGTTTTATATCAGCTTATTTTGTTAAGAAAATATTAAAAAAGTTTTGTAATGAACCAAAAAAAATAAAATTTATATATAAAATCGGAATAAATGTTAATTACATTACATTTATAACAAATTCACGAAACTTCTAGACTTTTTTCTCTGTTTTATTCAATAATATGCATTTATTGTTTTATCAAATTTTTATCAGGATTCATACAGAGTTTTTGTATCTAAACATATGCATGAGTGAAATCTAAAAATCTTGTTTTAGAAGGAAAGAAAAATATGGGAAACGTTCATTTTCACAGAGCTTTCAGTATACTGCTATTTAATTAAAATAGATAGTAGAGGAATTCATTGAATTTTGCTATGCTTATTTAATACCTTTTTTGCATTCACTGAGCATGCGGTTATTGCTTCAGTAAAATTGAAATTAAAAGTCATTAGACTACATGAAAAAAAAATAAAAATCGGGTTTATCTAGGCAGCAAGCTATTGGTTTCATTTAATGCTTCTTTAAGCCCACTGCCCAACTTGTTTTGGTCACCCGTCGACTAGAAGTGAAAGAAGAACAACCTGGGATCTTCGTAGATCATATGATTATGGATAGTGGTTAAATTGATATTATTATCCCTCAAAGTTTTTATTACAGGGTTGACCTCATCACCAGTCAGTATGAAATCCCCGGTAGTTGCAACATTACCTGATTCCATATATCGAAGCTTCCTAAGCTTCAGGAATTCTATCCATTTTTCCTGAAGACATATAATGCATAGATTTTGCTATAAAACCTATGCATCAACGATAGCAAATGCAGTTTGTGGTTTTGTATATAAAAGAACATGTTTCAATATAATTGTAGTAAAAATATATAAATTAAGAGAACCAATTTTTACCCGTATAACAAATAAAAAGACCTCGTACAGTAAATTCGAGACTGTTGATATGTGCATCGTCAACAGTATCTCCCTCTCCAATTCATTATGAATTTTGATGCAGACAATATCCTATTGAAGAGTTGAAGTATATAGAATCTAACCTGCCTGCATTTTAAACAAGCTAATAAGATTTTATTTGACATGAATTTTTTGAAAGCTAAACTGCACTGAAATCAAAGGCTCAGGCAAACGGATGTTTTGCCGAGTCTTTTTTAGCGAGTGCTTCCTCAACAGTTGGCCTGCTCTCAGTAGCACGTGCTATAGCTAGCTTTGTCGCCTCATAATTGTATTCGTAAACTTTTTCCTTATCTTTTGCATCCCACTCAATAAAAACTGAAACTATAATGAAAATATCATCGGCTTGTTCTTGAGGAAACAGGCCTGAAGATACAGAATCCATAACCGCTTTTGCGACCGCAGCTTGAGCTGGCCCAAACATCAAGGTAGCTTGTGTCACATTTTTTATCGTAACTTTATTTACGAGCAGAGTTACAGGCTTTGGCTGAACATTGGGTTCAAGAACTGCAAGAAGGGGGGTGTGCCCCTGTCTAGGCATTGCAAGGGAATTCATAAATGCTATCTCAACAGGTCCTCCTCTAGGTCCGATGACGATGTCTATGTGAGCAACTTCCGGACCGGAACCGATGAGAGCTTCTCCTACCATACTTTTCATAATATTTTTAACCAAATTCAACACCTCAACTCTATTTTGAAATATTAAACATAATACCCAGAATTTGTCGACCGGGGAATGACAGGTTTATTAGCATGTTTTAATCGAAATATAAGTAACGACTATTGTGCTTACTACATACATATATAAATGAGTATATTATATCAAATGAACTTGTCTCAAAACTACCATCGACCAATTTCAATTAATATCCAAAATTGAAAAATAAGAATATTCACAGATTAATATTTTTTGAGTTTTCCGTAGTACTTATTATTTTGTCCTTCGTTGAAATTAATGGTAAGTTAACAGTTTTACTGACAAATATTTTGTTTCTTATTTTACCACATCAGCAAAACTATAACTCCTATTTTTTGTAGTGACAAAAAGCAGAGAAAATAAGTGTATATAGATAATAATAAATATATAAAAATAGCCTATGTATATTGCGGATAATAAAAACTTAAGAGTATGTGCATAGTCCCACCAACATTAAAAGAATTTATGAAAAACAACAAGCACCAGAAATGCAAAAAAAGGAACGATTTTTCAAACTTTAGGTATACTGCCGCAGAAAATGTCTTTCAAATATGTAATTTAATCCTAGTTAGTTGATACAGAACTATATTTTTGGTTCCGTTGCAAAAAATCTGACTATTTTACAAAACAAGTAAAAAACATCACAAATGGATATTTATATGCTATAAACAGGTCAATAATGATACAAAAAACAATAATTATAGCCTAAGGCAGTAAAATTATTTTTACAATAGAACCGAATTGTTTAATCTTTTTCCCAGAATTCCTCAGCTTCTCTTTCCATCTTTTCCAGCCTGTCATAGTAATCCGGAAATTCATTCAGGTGCGCCAGAGCAATTTTTCCAATCATTAGAGGATTATCGTTTGTGACATTCGTTAAACTATCCCTGGTGCCGTGTTCAAGTTCTACGTCCATACCTCTCCTGAACTGGTCAACATCGAATTTATCCCATTTCAGTCCCAGTTTTTCCCCAATTGCTTTTGTTTCTTCAGCAGTAAATACCAAAATTATCAACTCAGATAACTAATAATGCTTATATTATAGATAAAGATAATCGCGCTAAAAATAAGTTGTATATATGGTTCCGTTGCAAAAATATTATTTCTGCAATTTGACACTATTATTTCTACCTTTATGTGTTATTTTCTCCTAAATTAAAATGATTAAATTTCTGAATTATGATGGTTTTTAATAATTTTGAAAGAAAGCCAGATTTTTTGCAATAGAACCGTACCGATAATGCCACATTTTAATAATAATTACAAAAGCCATGGATCATCTTCTGGTTCAAT
>OCZT010004946.1_pt1 | contig 13350 bp, 13 predicted proteins | sample 1539031 | NCBI WGS metagenome assembly OCZT01 (sample SAMEA3539308, study PRJEB22396) | soil metagenome | biome: tundra; feature: field; material: soil | place: USA | collected 2010-05 | depth 0.15 m | reverse complement strand
CACCGCGCCCACCGCGCCCACCGCGCCCACCGCGCCCACCGCGCCCACCGCGCATGCGGCGTCTGTCGCGCGGCCTGTTGTGTTCACACCGGCCGCGCCAGTCACGCGGATTTCACCTGCCGTGCCGGTCGCACGGATCACGCCGATGCCGCCGACCCCGCCCGCTGCACCGTCGCCGCCAGCCGCGCGGGCCGTACCGGCCGCCGCGATGCCGGCTGCGCGACGCCTCTCGGTGGAATTCGGGATCGATCTCACCAACATCGCCGGCACCGCACGCGGCGGGGTTGTGAGCAAGCCGGATGTCCTCGCCGCGATGTCTGGACCAGTCGTGCGCGTGGTCTCCGACGCGCCTGACGTGCCTGTTGAACCGGTCGCGCCCGCCGCACCTGCAACCCCTGCGGCACCTGCCTCCCCCGCCCCATCTCCCGCAAACCCCGCGGCTTCAGCCGCCACTCCGCCTTCGGTTTCACCGCCCGCCGCCGTCCGCCGTCCGCCATCCGCGGTCCCTCGCGAAACGCGCGAGAAGATGTCCACCCGCCGCAAGCGCATCGCCGAGAACCTGCTGCTCGCGCAGCATTCGACCGCGCATCTCACCACGTTCAACGAGATCGACATGAGTGCGCTCGTCGCGCTCCGCGAACGCATGAGGGTCAAAGTGGAGAAGGAGCACGGCGTGAAACTCAGCTTCATGCCGTTCTTCGCGAAGGCCGCGATCATGGCGCTGAAAGCGTTCCCGGTCGTGAACGCGCAGATCGACGGCGACTCGGTCGTCTACAAGCATTACGTGAATCTCGGCGTCGCGGTCGCGAGCGACGCAGGCCTCGTGGTGCCGAACGTCAAGGACGCCGATTCGCTGGGGATTCTCGGGCTGTCGCAGGAGATCGCCGCGATCGCCAACCGCGCGCGTGACGGCAAGCTGACCATGGACGACCTCACCGCCGGAACGTTCACCATCACGAACGGCGGGGTCTTCGGCTCGCTGATCTCGACTCCGATCATCAACTATCCGCAGAGCGCGATACTCGGGCTGCACAAAATGCAGGACCGGCCCGTCGCGATCGCCGGCCAGGTGGCGATCAGGCCGATGATGTACGTCGCGCTGAGCTACGACCACCGGATCATCGACGGCCAGCAGGCGGTGCTCTATCTCGTCAAGGTGAAAGAGCTGATGGAAGATCCGGCGTCGATGTTGATCGACTGATCCGCGGTTGCGCGACGAAACGCTCCCGACCGGCACCGCGTGCCAGTCGGGAGCGTTCGGTTATCTGTCGCGGTATCCGGCCGCCCCTACTTTCCCCAGTTCCATTTCACGCCGATCGTCGTGCTCGTCTTGGCGCCGGTCCTCGAGGGGATCAACACGCCGGGAATGATCGTCCAGGTCTTGTTGATCACGAAGCCGAGTTCGAGGGCCACGGTTGGTCTCCGTCGTGCTTCCGCCACCGCCTGAAGTGTTCATTGAAACCCAGCGAAGCCCTGCGGCCGGTACGAGTGCGAGGTTGTCGGACGCGGTGATGCGATAGCCGAGGCTCCCGTCGAGCCCGAACGCGGTGGTGTTATAGCCGCCACCGGACTGATAGTGCGCCGTCGCCGCCGGACAGAACTCCAGTGGCGAGTCGGCAATGGGGAACTGATAGCCGAGCATGCCGCCAAACCCGGTGGACGACGAGCCGCCATGGCTGATCTGCGTGCCATCGACGCTCAAGCCACCGTACCAGGACTTGGTAGCACCGTGCGCCCAGCCGGCAGTCCACGTCGAAAAGTTGTCGTTGAACTGGTATTCGCCTCCGATTCTGTTGGAGCCGTCCGCGAACGAGGCCATCCCCACGCACGTTTGAGCCAGTGAGTTCGAGCACGGAACGAGCACCGCAACCGACAGAAACACGACCAGTCTGTGGATCCGCATGGTTCCCTCCTGGGGGGAAGGTAGAGTGAACGTCCCTACGGTGATACAAGAACGGTACGACACTCCGAACCTAGCGCCGGCACACTAAATTCCCATCAGGTTTTCTCCTTCATAACAAGGCCATGATTAACGAGTCAAGTCTCGAGCCGGACGTCCTCGTGATCGGCGGCGGGCCGGGGGGCTATGTCGCCGCAATTCGCGCGGCACAACTCGGTCTCACGACCGTCTGCGTCGAGGGCGACCGGACGCTCGGCGGGACTTGTGTCAACGTCGGCTGCATCCCATCGAAGGCGCTGCTCCAGTCCTCGGAGCACTTCGAGTTCGCGCGCCTGCACGCCGCGGAACACGGGTTTTCGGTGGGTGACGTCACGCTGAACCTCGCGCAGATGATGAAACGCAAGGATGACGTGGTCGGCGCGAACACTCGCGGTGTCGAGTTCCTCTTCAAGAAGAACAAGGTCACCTGGGCGAGGGGATGGGCCTCGCTCGAGGCCGGCAATGTCGTTCGCGTCGCGGCGGGGAACGGCATCTCGACCGCGTACCGACCCCGGAACATCATCATCGCGACGGGGTCGGTGCCCACCGAACTTCCGTTTCTCGAGTTCGACGAGGAGCGCGTGCTCTCGAACATCGGCGCGCTGAACATTCCCGAGGTGCCCGCGCACCTCATCGTGATCGGTGGGGGCGTCATCGGCCTCGAGCTCGGTTCCGTGTGGCGCCGGCTCGGGGCGAAGGTGACGGTCATCGAGTACGCCCCGACGATCCTCCCGGGCAACGACGAGGACATCACCAGGGAGGCAGACCGGATCTTTCGCAAGCAGGGCCTGGAGATCCACACGGCGGCGAAGGTCATCGGCGGGCGGCGCGAGGGCAATCGCGTGATCGTCGACGTCGAGGAGTCGGGCGCGGCGCGGACCTTAGAGGGCGACTACGTCCTGATCTCCATCGGCCGCAAGCCGGCCATGGCCGGAATCGACGCCGCCGCGCTCGGCCTCGCGCTGGGATCACGCGGCGAGATCCGGGTCGACGACCGGATGCGCACGAATCTTCCGAATGTCTTCGCGATCGGCGACGTGACCGGCGGCAAGCTTCTCGCGCACAAGGCCGAGGAGGAAGGCGTGATCGCGGCGGAAGTCATCGCGGGCAAGTCCGTGCACATGCACTACCACAACATGCCGTCGATCGTGTACACCTGGCCCGAGATCGCGACGGTGGGCCTTGCCGAGCACGAGGTGAAGGCCAGCGGGCGCCCCTACAAGGTCGGGAAGTTTCCCTTCTCGGCCAACGGCCGCGCACGCACCATGGCGGAGACGGGCGGCTTCGTGAAGTTCATCTGCGATGCCCAGACCGACGAGATCCTAGGCTGCCACATGATCGGTGCGAATGTGTCCGACCTCATGGCCGAGGTCGTGCTTGCCATGGAGTTCCGCGGCACGAGCGAGGACATCGGGATCACGGTACACTCGCATCCGACGCTTGGCGAGGCGGTGAAGGAGGCCGCGCTCGCGGTGAGCGGCCGGGCGATTCACATCTGAAGCTCTTCGGTCTTCGGTCTTCGGTCTTCAGGCGAGATACCGCTCCCGAATGATCCTCACGTGATGTCGCTCGTGCCCCGCCGCGATGTACGCCAGCGCGCGGGCCGAGATCGTATGCCCGCTCGCCGTCCCCCTGCGCTCCCACGCGTCCACCGGCAGTGAATCCACCAACGCCAGTGTCGCGGCGCGCACCGCGGCGAACTCGAGCACCAGGCTCGACATCGTGCGTGCGTTCGCGCACGAATTCGGCACCCATTCATCGTGCTCGAAGCCCGGTAATGGCGTCTGGTCCGCGCGCGCGATTCGCAGCATCCGATAGCCGAACACGCGCTCCGTATCCGACAGATGCAGCACCACCTCCTTGAGCGTCCACTTCCCCGCGCCATATGACTGTTCCGCTTTCGCCTCCGCCACTCCTTCCAGGAGCGCGACGGTCTCGAACAGCTGCGCACGAAGATGGTCGCGCACATCGCCGTCGGGGACCAGCGCGATATACTGGCCGTAGTACTCGAAATACTCGTCAGATTCCGGACGGCTGAGCATGTGGGCTCCTCAACGGGCGAAGTGTGGGCGGCGTATCTCGCCATGGTACTTTCACCCTCCTGACCCGGGACCGCCAGTGGCTCATTCACGCCGCGAATTCCTGAAGACCGGCGCCGCCGCCGCCGCGACGACGGCGATCGGCGCGCGAATCCTCTCCGGCGGGGACCTCCTCGCCGCGAGCAGACCCCGACCGACGATCGGCGACCCTGCCACGCGCGAGCTGATGCAGATCGCGCTCGACGTCGCCAAGGGTTCCGGCGCGTCGTACGCGGACGTGCGCGTTTCCGCACGGCGCCAACAGAACGTGAACACTCGCGACAAGATCGTGCAGGGCGTCAGCGACAACGACACCTACGGCATCGGCGTTCGCACGCTGGTGGACGGGGCGTGGGGGTTCGCCGCCACGAGCCAGCTCACGAAGGACGCCGTCGCGTCGATCACGAAGTCCGCGATCACCCAGGCCAAGGCGAATCGCGCGAGCCAGCTCCATCCGGTGGTGCTCGCCCCGACGCCGGGCAACCAGGTGGGCGAGTGGAAGAGCCCGATCACGACCGACCCGTTCACGATTCCGATCGTCGACAAGGTCGCGCTCCTCCTCACCGCGAACGAACAGGCCGCGAAGGTGAAGCAGGTCCGCAACGTCACCTCGAGCATGTTCTTCCTTCGCGAAGAGAAGACGCTGATGACGAGCGACGGCTCGTACATCGTGCAGACGATCTATCGCACGCAGCCCTCGATGACGGTCACCGCCGTGTCGGAGGACCGCACCGACTTCCAGTCGCGCGCCTCCAACGACGTCGCACCGATGGGACTCGGCTACGAACACGTCCTCAATTCGAAGCTCGGCGAGAACGCGACGCGCTGGGCGAACGACGCGGTGGAAAAGCTGTCGGCAAAGCCCGTCGAGCCGGGCAAGTACGATCTCGTGCTGCATCCGTCGAACCTGTGGCTGACGCTGCACGAGACCGTCGCGCACCCCACGGAACTCGACCGCGCGCTCGGGTACGAGGCCAACTACGCCGGCACGAGTTTCGTCGCGCCGCCCGAGAAGGTGCTCGGCCAACTCAAGTTCGGCTCGAGCGTCATGAACATCCAGGGCGATCGCGAGCAGCCGGGCTCGCTCGCGGCCATCGGCTGGGACGACGAGGCCGTGAAGCCGGTTCGCTTCGACATCATCAAGGACGGCATCTTCGTCGACTACCAGACGACCCGCGAGCAGGCGTCGATGCTCGAGTGGTATTACAAGAAGGTCGGCAAGCCGGTGCGCTCGTACGGCTGCTCGTATGCCCAGAGCTGGGCCGACGTGCAGTTCCAGCGCATGCCGAACGTCTCGCTCCTCCCGGGGAAGAACGATTACACGTGGGAGGACGTGATTGCGCAGACCGACAAGGGGATCGCGATCATCGGCGATGGCTCGTTCTCGATCGACCAGCAGCGCTACAACGGCCAGTTCGCCGGCCAGTGCTTCTACGAGATCAAGAGCGGCAAGATCACCGGCATGCTCAAGGACGTCGCCTATCAGTTCCGGACGCCTGAGTTCTGGGGCTCCATGGAGCTCATCGCCGGGCCACGTGCGTACCACCTCGGCGGCGCCTTCGGTGACGCGAAGGGACAACCCGGCCAGTCGAACGCCATCAGCCACGGGTGCGTGCCGGCGCGCTTCAAGCAGGTCAACATCATCAACACCGGGAGGAGAGCGTGAGCTCGTACACGGCACCGAAGTCGCTGCTCACTCCCGCGGGGATCCTCACCCGCGACGAGGCGGAGGAAATCGCGAGACGCGCGCTGGCCGTGTCGCCGGCGCCGGAGACCCGCGTGTCGATCAGCAGCGCGGCGCGCGCGGACACGCGCTTCGCGGTGAACCAGGTCACGACGTCCGGGGAAAACCGCGACACTTCCGTGACCATCACCGCATACGTGGAAGGCCGCGCCTCCAGCGTGAGCACCAATCGCCTCGACGAGGCATCGCTCGCCGCCGCCGCCAAGCAGGCAACCGAGATCGCGAAGCTCGTTCCGCCGAATCCGGAGCGCATGCCGGAGCTGGGACCGCAGGTGTATCCGCCCGCAAGGAACCGCACGATCACGCTGCCGAATCCGCTCGAGCGGTCGCTCGCGGCGAAGAAGGTCACGGAAATGGCGCGCGCGGCGGGGCTGATCTCGACGGGATTCATCGAGTGCCGGGTGGGCGCGACGGCGCTCGCGAACTCGAAGGGACTGTTCGCGTACGATTCGAGCTCGAGCGTGACGATGACCGCGACGGTGCGCACCGCGGACGGCAGCGGCTCGGGATGGGCGTGCAGCGACGGCGATACGTTCGACCAGATCGACGCGCAGCACGTGGCCGCGACCGCCGTGGAGAAGGCGAAGACGTCGCGTGATCCGGTTGCCGTCGAGCCGGGGCGCTACGTCACGATCCTCGAGAACACCGCGGTCGGGAACCTCGTGCAGCTGATCGCCGGCGCAATGCAGGCCCGCGCTGCGGACGAAGGGCGCTCGTTCTTCTCCAAGCCTGGTGGCGGAAACAAGATCGGCATGAAGGTCGTCGACGAGCGCGTGACCCTGCTTTCCGATCCGGCCGACGCGCCGAGTTCCGCCGGAGGCTACGACGGCGACGGGATGCCGGTCGAGAAAGTGGTCTGGATCGAGAGCGGCGTGGTGAAGAACCTCAACTACGATCGTTTCTGGGCGCAGAAGCAGGGGAAGGAGCCCACGCACTCGAGCGGCGGCGGGCGCGGCGGATTCGGCGGCGGCGGCACGCTGCGCATGCTGGGCGGTACGTCGTCCATCGCCGACATGATCAAGAGCACCGAGCGCGGCATCCTCGTGACGCGCTTCTGGTACATCCGCGGAGTGGATCCGCGAACGATCCTGAACACCGGCCTCACCCGCGACGGCACCTACCTCATCGAGAACGGCAAGCTGTCGCGTCCGGTGAAGAACTTCCGCTTCAACGAATCGCCGATCTTCTTCCTGAACAACCTCGAGATGCTCGGCCCATCGATGCGCATCAACGCCTCGGAGGCCCTCGGCGCCGGCGGCGCCACCATCATGCCCGCGATCAAGGTGCGCGAGTTCACCTTCAGTTCGCTCTCGGACGCGGTATAGCCGAGCCGGCTTTCACGGACGTGAAAATCAGAAGGGCGGCCATTGGTTGGCCGCCCTTCGAAGTTTCAGCATCCCGCATTCCTCTTCCGCATCCCGCATCGGGTCGAAACCCGCATCCCGCATCGCCGTCTAGTCTTTCTTGATCGCCTTCATAATCTCGCCCGGAAGCGAAGTGGGCGTCTTGACCCGGCGGCGCTTCCCCGTCTCCGCCTCGACGCGGCGCCAGAACTCGTACTCCTTCTCGGCGGCCTTGAGCTGAGATTCGTTCACGTTTTCGCCGTCGAGCCAGGCGTGGATGGCGTCCGCCGTGTGCTCCGGCGCGAGCGGCACCTCGCGATCCGTCGCCGGCGGCTCGTGCACCGCAGGCTCTCGCGGGGGCAAAGCGTCTTTGTGTTCTGCATCGCGCGGATCGAGATTGTCCATTACACGTATCGCTCCTCAAGCAGTTTCTGCAGCGCCTCGCGTGCGCGATGGACGCGCATCTTCAGGGCGCCAACGGAAGTCTCCAGCAGTTCGGCCATCTCTTCGTACGACCGTCCTTCGACGTGCTTCATCACGAACGCCTCGCGCAACGACGACGGGAGCGCGCTCAGGGCCTCGTCCAGATCTCCCCGCAACTCACCCCGGTCCAGCTCTTCCTCCGGCGTCTCGTAACCAGACGGTTGATCGTCCTCTTCGTAACTCAAATGCGTGCGACGGATGTTCTTCAGCCAGTCCTTGCACCCGTTCGCCACGATCCTGAACACCCACGCATCGAAGCGGCCGCGCACCTCACCGAGGTGCTGATACGCCTTGATGAACGAGTTCTGCAAGATGTCCGCCGCATCGTCGGGACTCCCCGTCATGCCGACCGCGTGCCGGTACAGCGGGTCGCTGTAGCGGCTGATCAGCGTGGCGAACAGTTCCCGATCGCCGGCCAGAACGCGGTCGATGATCACCTGATCGGCGTCGATCTGGTCTTCCTGTGGCGGCTCCTGCGGCGTGATCTTCACGACGCTAGTGTAACCTCTCACACGCGTCACGAACAGACCTCGCCGGCACCCCAAACCGGAATGCGCCGGTGCCGTCTCGTAAGTAAGACGATGACCCCGTCATGTCGTAACGGTTTGGCCCGATTGGCGTTCCTGCCACGCTACGGGCACAATCGCGGGGCCAGCACCCCGGTTGGAGCCGACCCACCGACCGCGATGGAGAATCCGTATTTCGCGTCGATGGCGCTCGCGACGGCCCCAGCGATGGCGGCCTGGCCGGCCGCATTGGGAAACACCCCATCGAGCGAAATGGAACTGCCGTACGGATACGCGCAGGTGAGCTGGTCCGCGACCCGGTAAACCGGCCGGGCCGAAATTGGAGGAGGATACACTCCCGCGAGGTCGGCGAATGCCCATCCGTTCTGCGACGCAACCTGCTGGATCTGGGCGTTCATCTGCGTCACCACGGCGTCCAGTGTCGCGACGTCCGCCGGAGTGAGGATCGCGTCCGCCGAACCCGGCACATCGGCGCAAGAAAGGGTCTGCATCGTCCCGGTCGCCGCGTATGCTGCCGCGAGCGAGGGAACGAGCGTGGCGGTAAAGACGAGGTTCGCGCTGGATCCGCAGTCGGCCGTCACGTTGATGCCAAAGGTCGCAAGTTCGACGCGGTCGTTCCACAGTTCGGCTGCGGGGCGGAGAGAGTACAACGTGCTCACCTTGGGCACCGAAAGGAGCACCGCCTTCGCTCCGGTGGCCTTCACGCTGTCGGCGATCGCGCTGAACACGGTCGCGAACACGGAGGCAGGAACGTACGTATACGCCGGGGCCTGCGCATACGACGTCGCCGCCACCAGCAGCCCGCTCGTCGCCGCGCCGAGCACTTCGGTCAATCCGAGTTCCACCGAGACGATCGACGCTCCCTCGATCCGCATCGCCGTGACCTGCGATTGGGCGGAGCCGAGCACCAGGGGATAGCGGGCCCGGTCGCCGGGGCCGTAGGAAGCCGTGGGGTTGAGCACCATCCTCGGCGTGAGATTCAGCGCGGCCCATGCGGTCGCGCCCTGCAACGCGAGGTTGTTCAGCGGCGGCGCTAGCGCACTGAGTGTCCCCGCGCAACTGGAGTCGATGCTCGCGGTGCTGACTCCGGACAGGTATACCTCCAACTGCAGCGGCGCGACCAGTGGCGGCTGGCATCCCGGCGCGCGGAACATGGGAATCGCAAACCGGTTGATGCCGGTCACGATCGTGTCGGTGACGACGAATGCGAATCCCGCTCCCGCCGCGTGCGCAAACAACGCCGGCCACGCCTCCACCTGCGATTCGTACAGCACGCCTCCCGACTGGACACCCATGGAGAGACCCGTGCCGATCGCGACGTAATGGCCGAAGGCGCTTGCGCCGTTGGGGCCGTCGACATGCGAACGACTCCCCTCGCACGACGTGAGCGTGAGCGCGCCCACCGCAACTGCAGCGATCGAGGAGAGAGGCCGGAGCGTGTCGCGAAACCGGGAACTGAAAGGCATCAGCACATTCTAGCAAGAGTCATTCGCGTCCGCGTGAACCCTTCCCGCGAGCGATTGCGCGCGCTCACTCGCTGGCGACGGCGATAATCGTCGAGTCAATGAGCGCTACGAGCAAATCGAAAAGGTCCGGGACCACTTGGTATGATACATGTAAATATTGCTATGCTGTTCTTATACTGGCTTATATCTGTCTGATAAACTACAAGTGATCTTATAGTTTTTATGGAGTCACTGCAGCAATTGATGGCAAATTGACGCAAAATTGACCCCAATCCCTTGTCTTTTCATCACTTGCCCCGCTACACCTTTTCAATATACTTGCCCCGTGCTACTTCGCGCGGTTTCTCGTGACGCAAAACCAAAGGCCTGATTCTTGGTCGATCCGCGCGTCCATCGATGCCGACTCACGAGCGGCGTCCAGCTCGTTTCTGGAGCGAGACCGAATGTCCGATAAGATTCCTGCGACAGCGAAGCCCGCTGCGGCAGAAACCGTAGCCCCTGTCACAGTGCCTCCGGTGCGCCGCCACCCGGGACATCGGGGCGCCGACGTGCGAGACACCGTGGCCGAGATGGCCGCAAAGGCGCACGAGATCAGCATGGAAGCCGGCAGCAAGATGGCCGCCGCGATGAAGGAAGTCATCGGCGCCGCTGCGGGCCTTTCCACGTTCACACTCGAGAGCGCCCGCGACCTCGTGCAGTACATGGTTCGCCGCAGCCAGATGACGCAGGACGAGGCCGACCGGCTCATTCGTGAAGCAGAGGATGCCTGGTCCAAGAAGCACAAGGGCAAGAAACCACCGCCGCGCCTCGAGGCGAAGCCGAAGGTGGTAGTCAAGCCCGTGCCGTATTCACTGCCGCGGGCGGCGCCACCGACCGTGCTGCCCAACAAGGCCGGCGCTCCGGTGCTGAAGAAGGTCGCCGCGCACAAGCCTGCGCCCAAAAAGGCTCCGGCCAAGAAGGCTGTTGCCAAGAAGCCGGCGGCGAAAAGGCCAGCCCACACGCCGGCCCATCACACGCCGGCCCATCACAAGCCGGCAAACAAGAAGGCGGCTCGACCCGCCGCAAAGAAGAAAGCCACGCCGAAAAAGTAGCTTGCGGTTACACCGCGGCTACTCCGCGGACCTCCGGGAGCGCACCTTTCCAGTGCGCTCTCGGCGTTTCAACACTTTCGGATCCCCGTGATGCCCGCAACTCCCGCGCGCGGCGACGCCATCGCGCTGACCCGGAATCTCGTCGCGATCGATTCGCGGAATCCGTCGCTCGTCAGCGACGGCCCCGGCGAGGACGTGTGCGCCCGAGCTCTCGCGCACACGCTGGAGAGCTGGGGCTTTCGGGTTGAGCTGCAGGAGACCGGTATGAACCGTCCGAACGTGGTCGCGCGCATCGGCCGCTCCGGTGGGCGCGCGATCCTGTTCAACGGCCACCTCGACACTGTCGGTGTGGAAGGCATGGTGCACGCTCCGTGGGACGCCGAGGTTCGCTCCGGCCGCATCTACGGCCGCGGGTCGTCCGACATGAAGGCCGGCGTCGCCGCGATGTGCGTGGCGGCCCTCCGCGTCGCGGATGCGAATCTCGACGGTGAGGTGATCGTCGCGGCAGTCACCGACGAGGAGTACGAGAGCCTCGGCACGCGCGCGCTGGTGGACTCGGGAATCCGGGCGGAGGCGGCGATCGTCACCGAACCCACGCGCCTGGCCATCTGCCCCGCGCATCGCGGGTTCGCGTGGCTCGAGCTCGTCGTGCATGGGCGCGCCGCGCACGGCAGCCGTTACGACCTCGGCGTGGACGCGATCACGCTCGCGGCGCTCGCGCTCGCGGAGCTCGACGAATATCAGCGAACCGTCCTCGCGAAAATCGCGCATCCGCTGCTCGGGCGGCCGTCGCTGCACGCGTCGATCGTGAGCGGCGGGCTTGGCCTCTCGACCTATCCCGACCGCTGCCGCGTTCAGCTCGAGCGGCGCACGTTGCCCGGTGAGACCGCCGCCGACTTCACTCGTGAAGTCGAGGTCGCGTGCGCGCGGGTACGCGCCCGCGTGCCGGAGTTCAGCGCCGAACTCGTTCCCGGTTTCGCGCAGGCGCCCAACGACATCGCGGCGACGCATCCGGTGGTCCGCGCGCTCGCCGCTTCGCTCGAACGCGCCGGAGCGCAGGCGTCGATCGAAGGACTCCCATGCTGGACCGACGCCGCTCTGCTCACGGCGGCGGGCATCCCCGCGATCTGTTTCGGACCGGGCGACATCGGGCTCGCGCATTCCGCCGAGGAGTATGTGCGCGTGGACGAAATCGGGCGCGCGGCGGGCGTGCTCGCCGGTTTCGTCAGCGAATGGTTCGGAGCAACACGCTGAGATGGCGCAGCTGACGGTGGCCGGATACGACGCGCTCGAGGCGGCGATTCGCGACGGACTCCGCGTCAACGTGCGGCGCCGCGGCACCGACTTCGTCGTGATTCCCACGCGGCTGGCGCTGCGCGGACGCCGCGAGGCGATCGAGGCGAGGCACCCGACCACCGGCCAGCCGCTCATTCTCTGGGTGGACGAAGCCGATTCGATCGAGGTGATACGATGACGGACTGCTTCGTCGCCATCTTCGCCGACGAATCGTGCATCGGCAACGGCCGCGAAGGCGACAATCCCGGCGGCGCCGGCGCGCTGGTCGAGCTTCGACATCCCTCGACCGGCACGCTCGTCAGGCGCGACCTCTGGATCAGCGAGCCGGCGACCACGAACAACCGGATGGCCCTGCGCTCGGTGATCGAGTCGATGCGCGCCGTCGGCGCCAAGGGCGCGCGTTGCCACCTGACCTTCACGACGGATTCGCGATACATCGTCGACGGGATGACCCAGTGGGTGCACGCGTGGGCGCGACGGGGCTGGACGCGTAAGGGCGGCGCGATCGAGAATCTTGCGCTGTGGCACGAGGCGGTGCGCGCCGCCGGCATGCACGCCGTCGCGTGGAAATGGGTGCGCGGACACGACGGTCACGCGCAGAATGAGTACGCGAACTTCCTCGCGACGCGCGCGGCAGCGGAGCAGACGCACTCCGATGGGCTGGAGCCTTCCGGATTCGAAGCGTGGCTCGACGCGGCGCGCGCCAAGGGCGCGAAGCACGCCGATCCGAGTCCCTTCCCGGACCCGGGCGCGTTCCGCGCGAGTTCGCCATTGCCGTCGCCGGATCGCTAAGATTCAACGGATGGATCCACTCGACCTGCTGTTCGAGCGTCTGGTGCGCGCCGTGCGCGACAAGCGGCCCGAGTTGCTCTCGCATCCTTTCGAGGTCGCGGAGTTGATCGAGCTCGTGCCGTACAGGGCCGTGCGCGCCGAGGGCGCCGTGGAAACGAACGACGACTACTCTCATGCGCTGACCAGACTGCTGGCCGGCGAGCGCGGGTATCTCTTCGCCGACGACCTCCTGCAAGATGACCTGCACGCGGAATTGTCCTCGCCAAACCCGGATCTCACGGCCTGGCGGGCGTACACCGGGTCGAGGGTGACGATATCTCAGGAACACGCACGAAGGATGGGCGAGACCATGCCGCCGGCCGCGACTCCGGGGCTGACTCCGGGGGCGACGCCGGCCACACCCGCGACGGCCCCGGGTACTCCCACACCCAAACCGATCCGGCCCTCGAGCCCGGCCATCCCGCGCCCGCTCGATCCGGCCGCGGAGACGGCGCCGCGTGCGTCGAGGCCTGGCTGCCGCTATTGCGGCCAGGCCCTTCCCGAGGATCGCCCGGTGAACTTCTGCCCGAGCTGCGGACAGAACCAGCTCGC
>OCZT010004945.1_pt1 | contig 13350 bp, 6 predicted proteins | sample 1539031 | NCBI WGS metagenome assembly OCZT01 (sample SAMEA3539308, study PRJEB22396) | soil metagenome | biome: tundra; feature: field; material: soil | place: USA | collected 2010-05 | depth 0.15 m | reverse complement strand
AATGGCCGCGCACAGCGCGACGATTCCGGCGGAGGTTTTTTGGAGTGTGGTCATGATTGGTTCAAATTTTTCTATTTTGGGACGACAGTTTTTTTATTTTACAAAAATTTTGAGCATCTGTCTTGTCGGTAAAACACTGGACGAGCAAAAGCGCAAGTCAAGGTTTGGGGCTGATTTGCAAGCGCAGGAAAAGATGGCTCGAATCGCCCGGCCAACTGGCGGCGACGGGTTGAATCGTGAAGATGGTTTCCGTGCCGCTGGCGCTGGTGCTGATTGCGAAACGCTCCGAGTGCTGCCCGGCACCCACCCATGTCCGCAGGTCATTCGAGAGCTGCGGGATGTAATTGTAAAAATCCGCCGCCGTTGCGGGAATGCGATACACCAGCGCGGCGGGCGCGGTGGTGCCGTTGACGAAATGCGGCAGGCGCGGCGAATTCAAATTGTTGTTCGTCGGCGAAAGATCGAAGGCGTTTTCAACCATCAGTTGCAGGCCGTCCACGTCGGTGCGTGAAAACGCATCTTGTCCGAGCGCACCAAAATATTTCAACTCCCACGCGTCCACCAAACCGTTGGCGTCGCGGTCGGCGTTGGCGTTGGGCAGCGCGCCAAAAAAGAAAGTGGCCTCGCCGATGTAAAGTCCCGTGGCGACGTTCGTTGCCGCCGATGGGCCGATGGTGCTGGCCGTGTCAAACTTGGTGCCGATGGCACTGATGTCGTGGAGCAGGGAAATGTTGCCGGGCGGGAACGCCGGGTTCACATTGCCGACATCCGTGGCTGGCGGCGTGAGCACGCGAAAAAAGAGGTTTGTGGTCGGCGTAACCACCGTGATGGGTTGTTCGGTGGTCTGTAACGTGGCCCAGTAAAGTTGGCCATGGTAACCTGTAAATTCGGGATAGACCCACTGTGTTTTTGTCGCCGTTCCATGCGTTGCCGAGTAGTTCGTAGATTGTCCCGTCCAGACATCGTTGTATGCCTTGGTGTGAGCAAAGATTTCCTGGCCTGCAATACGGTTTTTCCAAACGCGATACGGCCCTTGCCCCAGCCAGTTCATCGCCGTCACCCGGTTGCTCGGATAATCGAACGTGATGCCAATCGCCTCCTGCGCACCGGTCTGCGTGTAACGATAGGTCAGTTTCAACCAGCCATCCGGACGCAGCGTCCATTGAAAACCGTTCGCCGCGCTGGTGAGGTCGTTGACGAGGACGATGAAATTTGTGCCGTCGGAATAATTCGTGACGCTGGTCACCGTCCACGCCGAACCAGCGACCGGGCGCGGGCCGTTGGTGAACGAGAGGGCTTGATTGGAAACTGTCAGGCTCGTGATGACGCCGGTGGTTTTGCTAAAGCGAAAAACGCGCGGGCCATTCGTCACAATGATGTCGGTGGCGTTCGTGCCGGCGGAAATCGCCGGCGAGCTGGCGGACGCCGTGCCCACAATGCGATCCCGTATCTGCGTTTGGGTGCGCAACGGCCACGTCCAAGTGTATATGTTGTTGCCAAAAGGATCCGTCGCCGCAACACGGAGGGCATCGTAATTTGTCCAGCCCGGCGGAAATGACGGCAACGCGAGCGAACCCGTTGTGCCCGGTGTCAGCGTAGGACCCGCAAAATTTCCGCTGTTGGTTCCCACCAGCAAACCACCGGTCAACGCGTTGCTGGAAAATTTACTTGTAGGATCAGTCGCATCTGCAAACCAGCCGAGTTGCCAGTTAAACGTGCATTGGTTGAGCGACGTGAAATCAAAGCGGTTCGAGATCGCCAGTGTTCCGGCAAACGTGGTGACGTTCGGTGCATCAATTTGCACCGGACTGAACACGGATTTGACCGTGTAATAACTCGCCTCTTTCTCGCGGAACGGCCCCACAATCCCGTCGGGCGCGCTTTGACCGCTGACATCCATGACTCCGGTATCGTCGTGAACAATGCCTTCATCATCCCACGACCAAAGGAACAGGCCGCCGCTATTGGGCGCGGTGCGAAACAATTCCCACATCTCCGCGAGGCAGGCGCCGCCGCCGCCGTCGTAAAGACAGTGCAGCATTTCAGTGGGCATGTAAACACTGGTGGTGCCTGGACGAAGATAGTTGGTTACACTGGTTCCGTTTGCACTGGTGAAATAATTCTCGTAGTGGTCGGTGACCACGCCGTTGAATACTTGCCCGCCTTGCTGCGGTCGAATGACGCGCCGGTTCTGAATGTCGTTGAGCGCAAAATAATTCGTGCTGCCGCCCGCACCGCCGTCGAGGTTTGGATTCGCGCCGCTTTCATTGCCGTTGTCCCAGGCAAAAATGCAAGAGTGATTCACATCGCGACGGATCATTTCACCGATCAGTCTGATTCCGCTGGGAATGTCCATCGGTCCAGTGCCACCTTGATCTCCACCGTGCTGATAGCTGGCGAATTCATCCAGGACATACATCCCGAGCCGGTCGCATTCCTCAAGAAAAACTTTGTTCGGCGGGTAATGGCTCAGACGGATCGCGTTAAAGTTGGCGTCCTTCATCATTCCAATATCCATGGCGCTCAAGGCGCGACTGGTGGTGCGTCCGGTGGTCGGCCATTCCTCATGCCGGCAAATGCCGCGCATGACCACTTTCTTGCCGTTCACAAAAAAGCCCTGACTGTTGGTGAACGTGATCGTGCGAAAGCCAATCGTATTGGTGACGGAATGGATCACGGCGTTGTTCGTGTCAATCAACTCCACGTTCAACGTGTAGAGATTTGGAAATTCCGCCGACCACGGATTCGGCGCGGGCAGCGACGCTGACAGCGTCACATTGGTTGCGCCCGACGAAGCGGAATTTGAAAATGCGTTGCCGAGTTGCACATTGTTCGTGTCGGTCACAAACGCCCGCACCGTGTAGTTGTTTGAAATTCCGCCAAGATAGGCATTCACCGTGATCTGGCCGTTCGCCAGCGGGTTCGCTGCGATGCGATCAACATAAGCCGCTGGCTTGGCTTCCAGATAGACGGGCCGATAAATCCCGCCAAACACCCAATAATCATTTCCGAGCGATTCAGCGCGCATGATATTCACGCTGGACGACCATTTTTTCACCGTCACCGCGAGCACGTTGGTGTTCGCGCCGGCCACGACCTTCGAGGTGACATCGTATTTGAACTCGTAATAACCGCCTTGATGCGTGGCGCCAACGGACTGCCCGTTGATGCTGGCCGACGTGTCCGTGAACGCGCCTTCAAACACGAGAAAGATTTTCTTTCCCGCCCAGGCCGGCGGCACGGCGAAGGTGTTCGTATAGAAACCAGTTTCCGAGTTGGAACTGCTGCCGGAACCGTATTGATAGTTCCCGAAGCCCATCAACTCCCAGCACGAAGGCACGGGAATGGTTGTTGCGATGCCAGCATTGCGCCCCGTGGAAATTGAAAATTGCCACGGAATGGTATTGTCCTTGTCCGTGCCGGAAAGATATTGAATCTGAGTCTGCTGGGCGGACACGGGAGAAACAACTGCCAGCGACCCGCACAGCGTCAGAAAAACCGGCAAATAATTTACACGCATACGACTCAGACTTGGATTGGGAATTGAATTTGACGGCTTCAATAAAAAAGCGCGGGCGTTTTCGCCCGCGCTTTGCATCCCTAGAATAATTTAACTACGGACAACGATAATTTCAACTGCGACGGCGACGAAGCGCAATGACGCCGACCAGCGAACCCAGACCCAACATAGTTACGGTGGCAGGTTCGGGAACCGCCGTCGTCAAGGCGTTCAGTTGGCTGGTGGTCAATAGGCCATTGTAAATGCCGACATTATCAATCTCACCATCCCAGCCACGGTTGGGGTTGTTGCGATTTGCCAACAGCAATAATTCACTCGCCGTCAAGCCTGGACTTACCACCGCGCCCGCCGTGTTTGTCATGCCCAACATTATCGGCCCACCCAAATTTCCGGGAGTGGAGATAAAAACAGCAGCGTCACCCGCCCCATTGCCAATGGCAGTTGCCAGACTGCTGCTGCTATTGGCAGAAATCGCCGTCCCGTCATATTCCAAGGCCACCATCACCCATTGATTCGCTCCATAACTTGCAAATGCATTATTAGCTATAAATGTAGGGGCCTGACCAACACCTACCTGCAGGCTGATGTTATTTAATGCAATGCTGATACCTGCATTCGCATTATTAGCAGCGCCTTGAGTATTAATACTAGCTTCGTCATAACCGCTAACCGGCCCAATTTGCAAAAAGCGGGAGACGGTGGTGCCGCTGACCGCCGGCTGGTTCGAATATGTAATAAAGGGATTGAGCCAGAACGTAATCGTGAACTGGTTTAATCCACTCAATCCAGTGAGTGTGTCACCAGCAGTGGTAATGCCCGCATTAGCATAGCCACTCGCGCTGGTGCTGCTATACGCAAAATCGCCTGGCTGTCCGCTTGCTCCCGCACCTGTGAAACTGCCGGTGCCTGAAGCAGTCAAGCTGCCGCCGCCGGAGGTTACATTGGGAACGCCCGTGCCGGTTCCAGAACCGTTAAAGTTCCACTGATACAGTGGAGTCTGCGCTTGAGTGGTAAGGACAAGCCCGCTGAGGGCCAATGCGCAGAGTGCCAGTTTAAGTGTTGGTTTTGTATTCATGGTTTTCATTTTTGTGATTTCATTTTTATGGTGCAACTGTTCTAAAATTATGCTTCAAGATCGTTATTTCGTTTTACTATTTTTAAGTGAAAGCACCCTGCGGGCTGGGAAACATTTCCGAGGCCGGTTCGAGGTGCTTTCATTGATTATTTTGATTGGTTGTTGATCATTGTTCGCCAATCCGGAAGAACTGCGCCGGAGCGGTCGCCGGAATGGTGGCTGGGCTGGTGTTCGTCGCCGCCGTATAAGGTCCACTGACCACGTCAGCCGATTGCAGCGTGGTAGTCGGGAACGACAGAGTGATATTTCCCAAGCCGGGGAAGCCCAAGGCTCCAAGATTGATTTGATTAAAGCTATTCGTCCAAGTGATAGAAACATTGTTGCCACTCTTGGAGAAGCTCGTGATTTGGGGAAGCGGGAAATGCAAGCCGACCACACTACCTGTAAGTGCTGTTGCCGAGCCGTTGCCCGGAGCCACAACAGTGGTATTGTCCGATGCCGTTACATAAGTCACGGAGTTAAAACTGTCAAAACCGCCATTTTCAAAATGATCCAGTTCAAGATAGTAGCGTTGACCCGCCACGAGGCTGATGGTGGCAAAGTTATTCGCATCGGCGGCCGGCCACGGAGCCGCAGCGGGTGCAGTAACACTGCTTCCAACCAAGTTGGTGTCGAAGCCCGCCGTGTTGGCGGTGGCAACTGAAGTCCATTGCCGCTTCTGTGTGGCGGAAGACTGCCAGGCAATAACCCGCTTGTTGGCCGGATTTGCATTGGTGCTCAACCAGAGGATGGCAGTTTCATTTGCCGCCATGTAGAACACATAGTTGGTGGTGACCGGCGGGGTGAAAATTGTGCTCATGCGGGTGCCATAGTTCGGCGGGAACTGGGTAAGGCTGCCGCCGCCAGAACTGCGGGTAAGCGGGCTTCCGTCCGGCGACATTTCCGCCGAAGTCGGGAAGACAACCGTATCCGGATCACTATTCGTGAATTTAGGCGAAAGCGTCACGAAAACATTCACGTCTCCGACGAGCGTGGTGTAGGTCTGGTTTTCAAAGTATTCAAACTTGACGAAGCCAGCAAGGAGTCCCATGGAACGGAACGTGGCCATGTTGCCGGTGTTGTCAATGGTGTTTTGCACAGCGGCCGTGTCCTTGACATTGCTGACGCTCACAGTATAGCTCGTGTTATCTGCCAGCGCATTGCCGGTGGTTAATTTAACCGCATCATAAGACGGATTATCCACGAGATTCGTAGTGATGGCATACCCTGCACCCAGAACGGTCACGCCCGGAATGGAATAATTGGCCGGGTTCAGTGCCGTCACGGCATCCACCGGTTCAGAGAATTGAACCGTTACACCAAAGCCCGAGTCATCAGCCAAGGCACTGACAACCGTGGGTTTTACGTTGTCGGTGGTGACCGCAAGGGATGCCGTCGTGGTTTGATTGGAAACTCCGGGAATGGAAACAATGGCCTTGAATTGCGAACCCGTGTCGGCGGGGGTCAGATACGGCGTGGTGTAACTCGCACCAGTCGCTCCAGGAATGTTGACGCCGTTTTTCTGCCACTGAATGACCGTCGGCCCCGACAGATAATTGCTCGTCGAGTAATTCGCGGTCACTCCCGCCGTGAACGTGGCCTTGGAACCTGCGGGCACACTGGCATTGGCCGGTGACGAACCAATCGAAACCGTCCCGCCGGGCAAGGCCAGGGTTGACAACACGGCCGAAGGAATCGGCTGCAAACGATCCGCCAAGTTCGCATCATTGGCCGGCAGATCCTGACTTCCGGAATCGGTGCGCCAGGCCACTTGAACCACGTCGGGGCCGGTGCCCGCCTTCTGGAAGACAGTGACCGGATAACTGGTGCCGGCGGTCAAGGCGACTGGGGTGGAGAAAGTTCCGCCCGCGAAACTCGTGATGGATTCAGGTCCGTTCAAAACTTGCAAGCCGTCCACGGTATCGGCGCACAGGAGGTTGGAACTGACACCGCCATCCGTGCTCAAATAAAACTGCGCCCGATCAGCCGCGTGAATGAAGAACACATAGTTGGTCGTAATCGTTGGCGTAATCCAGCCGCTGATTCTCACAAAATAGCCATTGTGAGAATCGTCTGGGAAGACAGTGCGTGAATCAAGCGTAGGCAGGTATTCGGTCAAATCAGGCGTGCTATTCAAATAGTTTGCAGTAGGAGCGCCCAGGAAAGTGTCCACACTTGTTCCGATCCCCGTATTTGCGAAATATTCAAACTTCAACATACCAGGCGTCGCCACATTTGCGGCAAACGGCAGGACGGTCAACTGGGCGTTGGTGTAAATTCCCGCGCCGTTGAAATCAGCAAACGGATCCGTGGAATGAACCCACACGCCATATTTCGCGCCATTGTCCGATGCAATAGTGACTGTTGGTGTTTCATAAATCTGATTGGTCGCTAGCGCAATGGCATTGGAAACGGAACTGCCGGGATTGAAACGATACCATTGATAAGTAATGTTTGGAGCCGGTGTGGTCGTCGCGCTGAATGAAGCCCCTTGACCTTCAGCTACAGTTGTATTTTGCGGAGGCTGGGTGAAAGTCAAGCGTTGCGGCGCGGGCAAATGAGCATCCTGCCGGACCAGATCCAGATCAGACTGGCTCAAAACTTTATTCGCATAAATGCGAATATCATCATAACGGCCATTGAAGGAACGACCTTGCCCGTTGCGGTTGCCGACATAAACCCAGACGTTATTTGAAGCGACGCTAAAAGTAGCGTTGTCGCCGTTAAAGTTGGTGGAAAAATTTATATAACCCGGACCATTGGGGCTGGCGGGAGCAACGGAGTTGACGCTTGTGCCGGCGGCGTTCGGCGTGCCATAGGCGGCCCCACTGCCTGATGGAAGCGGATTAAAACGGTCGCCGGCATAGAAATAGACGTTGTTCGTGACCACCGGATCAATAATGGAGTCATAGGAAACGGCGACGAAAAGCCAGTCGGATGCGCCGGCGCTAAGCAAGCCATTCGGACCGTTGATTCCGTTGGCACCCAGGCCGTTCACTTTGAGCTGGAGGGTTTCACCCGGATTAAATTGCAGGAAAGTCACATTGTTGACGCCGTTGCCCGTGTCGAGATTTTGTTGTCCAAACATCAGAATGCGGGGAAAATTCGCAAACGCACTGTCCGCCTTGATCCAGGCAGTCACGGTAAAATTAGTCAAAATGCCCGAGTTATTGCCGCCCAAGTTAGTGAGCGTGTTGGCGAGCGCTGGCGTCCGAATGATCGGGCCGCTGCCGCCCATGCTGCCAACCAGCAATGCCCCACGGTCAAACGTATTTGTGCCCACGCCGCTGCCGGGCAGTCCCAGCAAATTCACCGGAGTGGCAGAACTGTTTTGCATCTGGAGGATGCCTTCTTGGGTCGGGGCCGCCGCCCCTTGCAGATCGCCGCCAGGTATGGCCGAATAAACCAGATTGGTTCCCGACGCGCTATTAGTGAGGTTAAAATCCCATTGGTAGGTGGGCGTGGGTCCCAGCGCAAAAGCTGCGCCACCGAATCCCAAGAAGATCAAGATTGCTGCGAGTATTCTTTTCATAGTTTTTCAGGTTTTATTTCAGACCATCTGCACCCGCCGCCAAAGATGGGTTTTATTTTCAAGCAAAAGACACGGCTGTTGCCCGAATGCTTCTTATAGCTGATGTGTTTAAATCTAACACAGTTTGCCCAGCCGTCATGTCGTAGAAACCATTGATGCTGGGAACCACTATTCCGCGGGGTGAGGCAGCGACTAACGCGGGCGGCGGGCGGTCGTGGCGGGCAACAGGGCCGGGAACTGCGAGAAACGCGCCACGGCTTCGCCGCGCGACCGGACATGGAGTTTTTCGTAGGTGCGATGAATGTGGGTGTTGACCGTTGCCATGCTGATGCCCAGAGCTTCGGCGATTTCCTTGTAGGCAAAACCACGCGAGAGCAGGTCGAGCACTTCCCATTCGCGGGGTGAAAGTCCGTTCACCTCCGGCTTGTCTGACTTGAGGCGGTGAAAGGCTTGCACCACCTTGCGGGCAATGTAACTGGTCATGGGCGCCCCGCCTTCGTGAACCTGCTTGATCGAAGCGAGCAGCTCCTCGCGCGGCGTGCGCTTCAAAAGATAGCCGCTGGCGCCGGCGGCCAGCGCTTCAAAAATGTGCTCGGAATCCTCATAAACGGTCAGCATCAGATACTGCGTGCCGGGCATGGAAGGCTTGAGGCGGCTGACGCATTGGATGCCATTCATGCCGCTCAAGTTGATGTCCATCAAAACCACGTCGGGATGGTTTTCCGGAAGATGTTTCAATGCGTCCTCGGCGCTGGCGTGCTCACTGACGCAGCGGAAATTTTTCGCGCGGCCCACCCAGCCCGCCAGAATTTTTCGCACCGAGGCGTCGTCTTCAATGATGGATACGGAGATGCTCAAATGAATTTTAATACCATGTCGGTGGGTCTGGTGCTAGTCAATGGTCCTTACGATAACATTCCGGGCGCAATTGTTCACTCATCAAACCGACGATGCCTTCAAGGCGACTTGAAACTTTACTTTCGTTCCTTTTCCCGGCGCACTGATGATTTTACAATTGCCGCCGATTTCCCGCAGCCGCTGGCTCATGCTGGCCAGCCCGTGACCGGCGGCCAGACGCCCGGTTTCATTGGTAGTTTTGGCATTGAGATTTTGCGGGTCAAAACCGCAACCATTGTCCGCGATGTCCAGTTCAAAAGCCGACGCCTCCAGCGCCAGGCTGATCCGCACTTCCGACGACGACGAGTGCTTTACCACATTGTTTAATGCTTCTTTGTAGGCCAGAAATAAATTGTGGCGCGCGTCCGAAGTGAGCTGCCACACGGGCGATTGCAGCGGCATGTCCAAACGACAGCGAATGCCGGCGGCGCCGAGAAAATCGAGCGCGAACTTTTCCAGATAGCTGGCCAGACTTTCCAGCGTGTCATGTTTGGGATTCACCGCCCAGACGATTTCATCCATCGCCTTCGTGGCTTCGCGCGCGGTGTCGTAGATTTGATTCAAATCGCTCGCGGCCTGTTTCGGATCATCCACCACGCTGCGGGCCGACTCACTCAACATGGTGATGCGGGTCAACTGTGAGCCAAGGTCGTCGTGGATGTCATGGGCGATCCGCGCCCGTTCTTGCTCAATCATCCGCTGCCGCTCGATCCGCTCCAGTTTGCGCCGCATCCGGCGGCGGGTGTCGAACCACACCGTTCCGCCGGCCGCCACCGCCGTCAGCACACCGCCCAGCACGCGAAACCACCACGTCTGCCAGAAATGCGGCAGCAGCGTGAACGGCAACGACACGCCGGTTTCATTCCAAATTCCATCGTTGTTGCAGGCGATGACCCGAAAGGTGTAATTGCCGGGCGGCAGAAAACTGTAATTCGCCACGCGTTTGGTGCCGGCGTCCACCCATTCTTTTTCGAGTCCTTCGATGCGGTATTTGAAACTGACTTTTTCCGGCGCGACAAAGCTCAAGCCCGTGTAATGAAATTCAAAACGGTTGCGCCCCGGCGGAATCCGCAGTGGCGACGCGGTGTTCGTCACCCGCTCGCCGTCCACGAGCACGGCCTCCAGCACCATCGGCGGCGGCAGGTGATTGATCCGCACCTCGTTTGGATTGACGACGACCAGGCCTTTGCTGGTCGGAAACCACAGCCAGCCATCGGGCGTTTTGCAGCCCGCCGGTTGCAACCCGTCGGCACACTCGATCGTCGGCAAACCGTCGTTGACGTCGTAGGCCAGGCAATGCACCTCCTTGATTTTCCCGTCGGCGCAATCATTCAACTCGGTCTGGCTGGCGCGAATAATTCCGCCGTGCGAACTCATCCAGAAAAATCCGTGGTCGTCGGTCTCGATGTCGGCGATCACGCTGTTCGGCAAACCTTGTTCGCGGTCAATCATGGAAAACTTTCCGTCCTTCAACCGGCACAGGCCGCTGTCAAAAGTGCCGATCCACAACGCGCCGTCGGGGTCAAAGTGCAGACAGTTGATGTAGTCGCTGGGCAGTCCGTTGGTCTGCCGCCACTGGCGAATGTATCCATTTTCCAAGCAGGCGAGTCCGTTGCCCGCCATGCCGAACCAGACCGCGCCGTTGCTGGCTTCGGCGATGCAGCGGACATCGCGCAACGATTTTCCATTCGCCTCGGTGAACCAATTCGTCTGCCCATTTTGATAACGCAACAAGCCCGCTTCCGTGCCTGCCCACAAGCCGCCGCCGCGCGCGGCCAGCAGTGCTGGCATTGGCACCATGACGTGTTCCAGACCGGGAGCAAACTTGAAGTGGCCGCCCTCGCGCAAAAATAATCCTGCGCCCCAGGTGCCGACGAATAATTGTCCGGTGCTATCTTCCGCCACCGACCAGACAAATGAATTGTTGTTGAAGTTGGTATAGCCAAAATTTGTCCAGTTGTCATTTTGCAGGCGATACAAACCCGCGCCTTCCGTGCCGATCCACACTTCGCCCTGCTGTCCAGCGCAGACGCCCAGCAGCGGGCGACCGTGCCAGTGATCCGGCGGCTCCAGCGTTTGAATATGGTTCGGACGCATTTCAATCAGCCCCGTGCCACCGCTGCCCAGCCAAAGATCGCCTTCCCGATCTTCTGCCAACGACATAATCCAGTTCGCTTCCAAGCCGTTAAAATAGTTGAGGTGCTGCGCGGGTTGGGCCGTGCCGGGAAACAGCAAAAAAATTCCCGTGTTGGACGTGGCCGCCACTAGAGTTCCGTTTTGGGTTTCGGTGAGCCGGCTCAACGGCGCGAATTCCCACGGTGCCACGCCGAGGTCTTGCACCCATTGGTCAGCCTGCCACATTCGAATACGACCGTTGCTGGCCACCCACAGTCCGCCATCGCGGCTGGCACCGATGCCTTGGACATAAGTGGAGTTGGTGAGCGGCCAGTCAAGATAAACGACGCGTAGTTGCCCGTGTTCTAAAACCGACAGGCGACCATCGCGCGCCACCCAGATAGAACCATCGGTGGTGCGGGCGAGGCTTAATAATTTCGTGGCCGTGCCGGTTGACGGCGACAACACCAGTCCGTCGCGCACGCGCGCAAGCAAGCCCACCCCGTTGAGCAGCCACACATCACCGGATTCATCCTCGGTGATGACGGATATTTTTCGGCTGGTCCAGGCCGCGCGAATTTTCAACGGTTGGAATTTGCCATCCCGGCAAGTCGTGACCTCGCCGTTTTCGTGCCCGATCCACAGAGTGCCGTCGCTCGATTCAAACAGGCTGGTCACGCGGCTGTTGCGCATCTCCGGCGTGTTCTTGTTGTCAAAAACCGTGAAGCGCACGCCATCAAACCGCGCCAGGCCGCTGTAAGTGCCCACCCACAAATAGCCGTCACGCGTCTGCACCACCGCCGTCACTTTGTTCTGCGGGAGACCTTTTTCCACCTGCCACACGCGCATGGAATAGTTTGGCGCATTGGTCGCATCCGCCGCCAGCGCGGAAACTGCCAGCCAGCCGGTCAGCAGCCCGCACCCGCAAAAAATGCGCGCCGCCATGCGGACGGTCAGGGGTAGAAGATGCACCCGGAAAGTTTGTCCCGACTGGCCGCCGGAAGCAAGCTCTTGCCCGGCCTGCCTTATCAATCACTTCAACGACATGACGTTTTTATTTTAACGGCTATAGTTATGTTGAATCTCCTCAATACAACTATGACAAAAATGCTGCCCGTTCGCCGCGCCTTTAACCGCGATGCCGGATTCACCCTCATTGAACTTTTGGTGGTCATCGCGATCATTGCCATTCTGGCGGCAATGCTATTACCCGCGCTCTCCAGCGCCAAAGAACGCGCCAAACGCATTTCCTGTTTGAGCAATCTCAAGCAGCAAGGCACCGCATTGTTCATATATGCCGGCGATTTCAATGACCAGATTCCGAAGCCGATGTATACCGGCCTCACCAGCGCCTTAACGCCGTATGCCACTTATCTGCTTTACGGCAACATCGGGCCGGCCGGTGTATTGGCAGACCCCTTGCAAGTGACGAACGAGCAGGTTTTTTACACGACCGGATTGATCAAAGAAGGACATATTTTTTATTGCACCAGCGCCGCCAATCAGACGGATCCTAGCTTTCAATACACGAGTTACACCACTTCGTCCGGCCAGTGGCCCGCTTACTACAACAGTTCAGCGCCCACCCTTGTCAGCGGCGCTGCGTATGTCCGCAACTCCTATTCTTACTACCCGCAAAGCAACAAGTCCGCCACAGTCGGCACGTTGACTTGGTATCAACCCGCCGCCAAAAGCACGGAATTGACTGCCACGCGATCTGTGATGAGCGACACCCTTTATTACTACCAAACCATTCCGCACCGTTCCGGCAAAACGGCCAACGGCATGAACATGGTCTGGGGCGACGGCCACGCCAGCGTCAACACCACCAAAGCCGGGCTGGACGCCACGCTTTGGAGTGCCAGCAACACCGCCAACGCCCCAGGCAATAACAATATGACGTTTCACAAAATCCTTCAGGCGCTTCAGCCCTGATCAAGATTCAATCACATCGCCCCGGCGGTTGATAAAATCCTCTGTTCTATCGTAGTTTTTTCCGCCCATGAAAAATCTCTCCATTTGAGCCTGCCCGTTTTGCTGTTCGCCGCCATCGCGTCTCGGGGGAACCTCAACGCGCGGGTGCCGGCTGGACATTGGCCGGCTGGAAATTGACATATTTGGCCACGGCCTGGGCGCGCGAACGCACATGGAGTTTTTCGTAAATGCGGCGGA
>OCZT010004944.1_pt1 | contig 13351 bp, 18 predicted proteins | sample 1539031 | NCBI WGS metagenome assembly OCZT01 (sample SAMEA3539308, study PRJEB22396) | soil metagenome | biome: tundra; feature: field; material: soil | place: USA | collected 2010-05 | depth 0.15 m | reverse complement strand
TATGAATCGCTGCCAGTGGGTGGTTGACGTTCACCGTGCTGACGCCCTCACGCTGACAGCAAACTTGAAATAGTACTTAGCTTTTAGCTCTGAGCTTTTAGCATGCAGGCATTAGCTGAATTCCGATTGCTAAGGGCTAATTGCTAAAAGCTAATGGCTAAAGGCTAACGGCTGCTCTTCTAATGCTCGTGCGCCACCGCTTCTCCGATGTACACCGTCGCCAGCAGCACGAAAATATAGGTCTGAATCACCGATACGCCGATGTGCAGCAGGATGAACACCACCGGGAGAGCCAGCGGAACCAGGGAGAAGAACACCAGGGTGACCAGATCGCTGGCGAACATATTGGCAAACAGACGGATAGTGAGCGACATAATCCGGGCCGCGTGACTGAAGATCTCAATCGGGAACAGAAGAACCGGCAACAGCAGTCGCACGACGAAAGGCATGCCTTTGTCCTGGGGACCGGCGAAGCGGATCAGATATTTAATCGGTCCGTTCGAGCGCACGCCCTGGAAGTGATAATAGAACCAGGTGACCAGCGCGCAACCCAGCGGCACCGATGGAATCGCGGTCGGCGATTCAAACCCGGGTACGATACCCAGCAGACAACCCAACAGAATGAAGATACCCAGGACAGTCAAGTAGCCTACGTATCGCTCGTATCCGTGGCCAATCACTTCGTGGCTCTGCTTGCTGATGAACGAATCGATCTCCTCCATCAGGTGCTGCATCTTTCCAGGGTCGTCCACCGACAGGCGCGCCCGAACGATCACGAAAAACAGCAGGATCAGCACGAACACCACAACCTGCATCGCCACGTAATTGGGGATGGGCGCTTGCGGGTACTTGGCATGCAGATGAAAGATACCCAGGATCGCATTCGCCAAACCGGCGAAGTATTTGTTCAGAATGGCCGTTATCCAAAGTTGCTCAGGCATGAAGGCTTGCTCGTAGAAAGACCGGATCTAAAACTGCCCTGACTGCTGCTTTACACACCCCCGGCGTCAGGCGGTTCGCGCGTCAAAGCATTTGGGAAATCAGAATCCGCGCCGCAAGGTAACAAATAATTCCACCGCGACTTCGCAGGCCACGGCGGCGACCGGAAGACACACGCCCCCAAGGAAGCCGTAAAGACCTGCGCGAGAAACATTAAATATAACATAGGCCCCAATGGCGATGAAGGCATATCGCAGCACAGCGCGGAAGACGATTCCACCTCCCCGCTCCTTGCTCTCGCCGGTGGTAATGCGCTCGCCCACGGCGTCCACCGCCCGCTCCAGCCAGCGATGGTTGACGTAGGAGACAATCGCTCCAATCAGAAATCCCACAGCCACCGGCCAACGGAAGAAAACCACGCACACCACCAAGCCGGCGGCCGACACCGCGAGCATGTACTTGCGGATACGCTTCAGCGCTCCGCCAAAAAATTCGTCTGCCGCCGAGGAAATGGGTTCGGGCATCGTGGTGGGCACACACCAATGTACCCCGCAGACCGCTCGCAGAAAATCACTTTACCACCCTTCGGCTTCGCTCAGGGCAGGCTCTGACACGGAGGGCACGGAGTTTTCGTTTTCATCGAGGTTCTCCGTGATCTCCGTCCCTCCGTGGTTGATTTTCATTCCTGTGGATGGGCCGCAGGCCCATGTGACAATCAGGACTGTAACTGACCCGCAATTATCGCAACTGCGGAGCCAAGCGTCGCTATTCTTTCCGTGCGCTGACCATTCGAATCATCTGCACAAATCCTAAGACAGCCCCCACGATGACTCCGGCGATAAACAGCCAATGGGTGTGCAGCCAACGATCGAGCAGTTTGCCAATCAGTAATCCAACCACTATTGCGGCCGGAATGATGAAGGCGATCTCCGAATAGCGCGCCCACAGGATGGCCGCGCTTTCTATTTTGTCGTCCCGGTGCTCATCAGCCATGCAGAGAGGCTACCATTTGCGGTCAAGCGCTGAAAGCGTTCCCCGGCCGGATCGCAAAAGCGACCAGATCGGCGGCCGCTTCGAGAAGTTTGCGCGGGCGTGAATCACCCAAATTGGATACAGCTGGTGAGTTCGCCACGCTCGTTGTTGTTTGACCGCAGATGCAGTAGACGTTATGATCGAAATGCGGGGTGGAGCAGTCTGGTAGCTCGTTGGGCTCATAACCCAAAGGTCGGTGGTTCAAATCCACCCCCCGCAACCAAGAACTTATAGAAAACACGATACTTGTAGCGGGACCGGAAAATTCGGTCCCGTTTTTCTTGGCACAATGTCCGTGTATTGTCCGCGTTTTCACCACTCCCAACATTTTTGACCTATTTCTTGGCCGCTGCTTTAGTGATAACCGTTGGCTGCTCCCGCTTCCGGTGGTCTTTCAGGTAGTCTTGCGTCCGTTGCATCGCGCTCCGCAGGTCGTCTTCACTCACGATGTTGTAGCGGTCGAAAATCGAGCGAGTCTTGTGGCCGCTCACTGACATGGCTACGCGCTCCGGGACACCGGCGCGAACCATATTGCGCACGCTGGTCCGACGGAAGTCGTGGAAAATTCTCCCTATATATTTAACCTCGCCTGTGCCGCAGAACTCGCACTTGCGGCCCTTCGCAGGCTGTCCGCAGTGCCGGCAGACGAACTTGCCGACACCGGCCGCGACACACGCCGTTTGCCATGCCTTGCGGAAGTCGCCGACAGGTTGCCCAAGATGATGGAAAACTAGATCCGCGAGCATAACGTCTCCCGTGGCTCTGGCTACCTGGCGTGCGGCCTTGCGGCGTTCCATCACCTCCTCCAACTCGCCTTCGATTACGATCATGCGTGGTTCGCCGTTTTTCGAGTCTTCTCCACGAAGCCGAATGGTATCGTCCTCCACGTCATCCCAACCGAGTGCAGCAATCTCACCTTTGCGCCAACCGGCCTTATATCCGAACAGACAATAGTCCTGCAGGTATTCAGGAAGGTGGGTGAGCACCTGCCGGAACTGTCCTTCGTCGAAGAACCCTATCCTTGTGTTCCCTTTCTCGGAAAGGTGACGGATGATGGGCGCATTAGACAGGCGTCTACGTTTGATGGCCAGCTCGTAGGCTTGTCTGAGAAGCTGCGTCGAGCGGTTTACCGTCGCCGGGGCCTTGGGGCGCTTCTCGGAAGCCGAACCGTCCGGCTCGCCCGCCAAGAGCTCGCTGATAAACTGGTCAACAGCTTCTGCCGTGACCTCCACTGCCCTCCAATCGCCAAAGTAATCGCGCACCGACCTCAGATGAGCCTTAAATTGAGGGCTCTCCTTGCCACGCAGCTTGTAATCGGCTTCCAGCGCATTCAGTAGATCGGAGACTTTAATGCGTTCCTGTTGTGGCCCGACGAATGGCTTGGCGCCGATTTGGTCCGCGTGAACTTCTTTCAGCTTGCGGCCTAAGAACTTCAGCGCCCTGTTCTCCTCCGTCTCCCCGGTGCTCTCGCGGTATTCTTTGCCGCGCAGGTAGTACGCGGCCCACCAGAAAGCGCTCCCTTTGCGCTGGAAGATCCGGCCGTCGCCTCTGCTTTTCATTGCCGGCCTCCCTTCTGTTTGCCCAGGTATTGCTCAAGCGCGCGGATAATCACTTCCTGCAACGCCTGCCCGTCGTCGATTCCGCGATGCTTTGCGGCGTTAAGTAACGACTGCCGCATGCGCACGGTGGTTCTGACAATTGGGTCATTGTCAGGCTGTGGTTTCTTCATGCTTTCAACCTCTGGTCGGAAGTTCCGACAGGTTGAAGATATCTGGTCGCTGCATTGCTGTCGATATGTCTTTGCTGTCTAATATACTTCTCGATTCCCACACTGGAGAACAGCAGACGCCGCCCGACTCGGCGGGTGAACGAAAAGTCGCGGTGATTGCGGTAAAGGAAATCCTTGCTGATGCCTAGCCGATGGGCCGCCTCTGCTGTATCCAACAGTTCATCGTGTTGTTGCAGTTGGGCCATAGCAGGAGCGGTAAGGCGCGCCATTGCCGTGGCGCGAATTTCTTCAAGCTCTCCCAGCAGGCGCGGCAATTCGCCCGCCGGAAGCTCCTTCGCAGACATCAGTACGAGTTGGAGTTCATGCCTCATCGCTTTCCCCGCATACTCTCGCATTTGTTAAATTCGCCATGTACTGCTGGGCTGCGCTGCCCTTACGTGCGCGGTGGCAGCAGTTAACGTTTTCGTATGAAGCCATTGAAATACTGATTTTGAAATCATCTGTTTACCGAACGCCTTAATGTGCTCGTTTCGTTCTTTGCCTTGCAGTCACTTACCGCCAGCCCTGAAAGCGGGTTTTTGGAACACGGGCTTTGACTGACACATCCGACACTTCTTCTCATATAGGGCATTCGCGCGCGCGTGTAACGGGGATAACCGGAGAATGCGTCGGATGTGTCGGTACATCCTCACGAAGGGCGATTCCGGCGAAACCTCTCGTTCCGTCTGCTCCGGTTCGCCCCGGCTCAATCCCCTTCCCCTGCAGCCCTTGCGTAAACCGTTTCTGCGATCCAGCCCGTTCACCGGTCTGTTGGCACCATTCCTGCCAGTCAGCGAATAGAGCCGCTCCTGAGGTCCAATAGCTAGGTCCCAATGTGCAGCGATCTTCGACCCAGCGTCCCATGGCATCCTCGGCGGCCAGGTACTGGGAGGTTGCATCCCGAACGATGTCTGGCGGGTTTAGTCCATCCCGCTGCCAAGCGAGACAGCCGTCGATAGCCCATTGAAGAATGCCTGGGTACTCTTCCTTGAGCTTTTCTGCCAGGTTAGGGTCGCGCTCTTGTTCGCCGATCGTGACTGTGAACGGAATCAGGTGCAATCGGCGCCGGATGGCTTCGTCCACTGAGCGGAGTCCTGGCTTGTGATTTCCGGCAACGATTAACTTGAACTGGGGAACATACTCGAAGAAATCCTGTCGCATGAATCGAGCTGTAACCGGATCCCCACCGGTTAACGACTTGATCTTTGCCTCAGCCCACCAGCGACCGTCCTCGGTCTCAATTGCCGTCACAAAACGAGCGCCGCGGAGCCCAGCCACGTCGGTGGGATGTTGTTCGGTGCTGGTTGCCGTAAATGCCGACGCTGGAGCCGTTTTGGCGTAGTCACCAAGTAGCCCCGCAATTGTGGAAAGAAAAACGCTCTTTCCGTTCGATCCAGTTCCATAGAGGAAGAACAGCGCGTGTTCGCGTGTGGAACCAGTTAGACCGTACCCGATGACCCGCTGCAAGAACGCCTGTAATTCGGAATTGCCATCGGTAATGCGATCAAGGAAGTGCCGCCACAACGGGCACTCACCGCCAGGACCTGCCGCCGTTATCTTGGTGAGATACTGCTCGCGCTGGTGGCTGAGCATTTCGCCTGTGCGAAGGTTAATGATTCCATCCGGCGAGTTGAGCAACCAAGGTTCGGCGTCCCACTGCTCGATAGTCGCTGCATGGCGGCGATCTGCTCGGGCGAGTCGTTCGACTGCGGCAACCGTTTGAGCTGCTGCAATCTTCATGGCGGCCCGCTCCTTGGCGTCCCCGCATTCGGCACTCGCACGCCGGCAGATGGCGCGGCATCGGTCGAAAACGGCTAAGGTGTCGTCGTCGCGCCAACGAGTCCCGTCCCAACACATCCACCGATCCCATGCGGCGACATAGCGCAGCTCGCGTTCATACTGGCGCGAGAAGCGCAGAGCAAGTGCTTCTTCAGAGAATCGGGGTGGCATCGGATCACCGCTGACTGTCCCTGCAGCAAAGCTGATAGCCACTTCGGCCAAGGCAGTCGCACTGGAAGTGCGGTCGTCTGCAAGTCGCTGCATTGCTTCGCCGGCTTTTGCGCCCCGTTTACGTGCGGCATATTCGCGCACTATGCGCACGTAGTGTTTGATACTCGGCCGCTCAGGCACTCCGTCAATCAGCGAGGACAGGTACGCAACTCCGCCGATGATCTCGACCTCTTTGTGGCGATCCAGTGCTTCAACCAGGGTGACCATGTCCACCGGGCAGCCACTATCTTGGAGATCACGCATCCGAGAGTAAATCCGTCGGTTCGCGTCGAGTGAAAAGTCATCATCGTTGAGTTCCTGGGCCGCTTGGGGGTAGACCTTGTTGTCAAGCAGGATCGCGCCGAGAATGGCCTTCTCGGCATCCTGGCTGACAGGCGCTCCGCACTCTGCTTTGCTCATGGTGTTAGACAAATGTCTGCCCTCCACGGGCCATTTGTATGCCCAAAACAAAACCCACGCCCTCGGGAGTGGGTACTTCGTTGGTACCGATTTTTGCCGCGAGTTGCTATTTCTTCCCGTGGCGCTGCGATTCCATGTCACCCAGAAGTCGTCCAAGCGCATCTCGGGACACCAGCACGCGGCGTCCAATTCGGACGACATCTAGTTGGCCTGATCGGATCAGGTCTTCCAGTTTTCCAAGACTGATTGAAAGCGCGTGCGCTGCTTCAGTCCTCGGGAGCAGCAGTTTCTCGGTGGAATATTGTTGATGCATTTCCAACATCTGACTCTCCTTCTGCGCAAATACGGGAAGGCCATTGGGGATGGCGGGTAAAGCGTCAGTTGTCAATCAACTGCAAGCCGACATAGCCTCCGGAGGTACGGACTTCATAACCCTTCTTGGCGTTTTCGAGCATCAGACACCATCGACCGCGGATGTGAACCAGCCACGCTTCTCCGGTGCTGCACATTTTTCGCGCCTCGCCCTGGCTCACATGCCGATGAATGTTCTTGTCGCACCGCGAGGGAGGCTTTGAGTAGAGAGTCCAAGCCGTGGACTCTTGGACCGATAGAAGACAAATCTCAGTTTCTAGCGTCGGCATTTGGACACACCTCATCCCCAGTCCCGTCAGCACGTTTCAAATATCGGTGCTTCCCGGTTGTGTGTTCGAACGTTTAGGTTGACTGCAATGTATCTAAGTGAGTGAACCGAGGTCGAGCCAAATTTATTTTCGGCTAGTGATATCAGCAGTCTTGAGCAGTATTTATGCGGGTCTCAGGGGGCTTGCAGTATCTTGCACAATCTTGAACTATTCAAGTCGCCTTCCGACGACAACGAGAAATAAGGGACTCGACGAGGTTGCGTGCAGATTGGTCCGAATACGCCTGCTCCCACGAATCGTAGGTTCGCCCGCCGAACTCGGGACGGGCGAGGGTTGGGTATCGCGACTGATTAGTAGCGAACTTACTGTCCATCAAACGGCAAACGGCCTTGCAGGGAAGTTCGGGCTGCTTGGACAATATTTCTCGTAACACCGTGTTTCGCGCCTTGGCCTTGGGGCCCGAACGCTTCACGACAACCTTTTTCAAACCAAATGATCGGTCGTTCAACTTGAGTTCATGGGCGTGGCTGTCTGGTGGCAGCGCACGCCATTGCGACAACAACTCCTCTTGCACAGCCCCGAACAGATTGAAGAGCCCTTCACTCCAAGGAGCACACTGAAGCCACATCTCTTCTCGGAGAATAGCCCATGCTGAGAGTGTCATCTGCCCGGGTAATCCACAACCACTCCAACTGCGGAAGATGGCTAATGCATCATCAGGCCCAAACGGCTCTTCTCCGGACGGACGTCCTACTCCACCGCCCTCGCGGATGTCGCGGAACCAGAGCAGTGTGTCTTCGCTAACGTTTTTTCCAAGAGCGCGGAGTTGAAAATCAGTTGCCACGGTATCGTCGTCTAGATCGGGCATGTCCGCTAGCGGGATTGGTCCGCTTCCATCGAAGGAGTCTGTTGGAACGCCAAATAGGAGCGATAAATCTCGGCCCGGAATCTTGACCAGCTTCAGATAATCGATCAACTTGCCTCGAAGAGCTGCTATGGCAGTAGGAAAAACGGCAAAACGCAAAACTACCCAGTAGGCTTCAAGAACGGGCCTGCAATTGTGCTTTTCGACAAAGTCACGATATACGTCGCGAGTGCAACGGAGGAGCGCTACGAGATCGCTCGATTCCAATTCTATGAACCGACGATGTTCCTCGGCGTCAAGTAATTTAAGCCGGCGGCGCAGAATGTGCCGAGCCGAGTCATCCCCAGAACGCCCCACTGCGTTCTCGGCTAACCTGGTACGGATCGCCGCAGCGATTTCGCCGTGAGGAATATCGGCCCAACGAATTGGCATGTGCGGCCTTTCCGTTACCCCCGCTTATCGACGTCGGCTGGTGCGGACCCGCGGTCTACTTCGCCTTTGCCTTCGTGGTACGTGCCAAGGCGGCCGCTCGGGAGGCCTTGATTGCACCGGCCCGCCGCTCTTCAGGGCTCATGTTTTCCGCACGGGTCTTTCCACCAACCCGACCAAGCGCCCTCAAGAGGTGCTTTGCCTCTGCGGTGAGCTTAATTCTTCTGTTCTTTGCCTTGGATGATTTCTTTCTCATAAAAATATAATACACCTTAGGGGTACGGTGAAACAACGCGCAGCCGTGGATACAATTCGATTCTGTACTTGACAGGCGATTATCTCCGGCGTACAAGTGAATTGAGACAAGAACGCGCCGTGCCAGTGCGGTCAACACCGACACGACGCTAACCAGGGCACCTGATAAGGAGGCACCCAATGGCTGTACATCACCGTAACACCGCATCATCACGCACTCAAGAACCACCCCTCACAATTGCTCGCGTTGCTCTGTACGCCCGCGTTTCCACGCTCAACGGGCAAGATCCCGAGATGCAACTCTCCGAACTCCGGGAGTACGCTTCCCGCCGCGGCTGGACCATCGCCAGTGAGTACGTCGATCATGGCGTCTCCGGTTCAAAGGAATCGCGACCTGAACTGAATCAACTCATGGCCGACGCTCACCGGCGGAAGTTCGATGCCGTGTTGGTCTGGAAGATTGACCGTTTTGGTCGTTCGCTAAAGCATCTGGTCAACGCCCTCGCGGACCTTTGCGCCTACGGCGTCGCATTTATCAGTTTCCGTGACAACCTCGATCTCAGCACACCATCAGGTCGCCTGATGTTCCAGATCATCGGCGCCATGGCCGAGTTCGAGAGATCGCTTATCCAGGAGCGCGTTCGAGCGGGTTTGCGCAATGCGCGCGCCAAAGGCAAGACGTTCGGAAGGCCCCGCGCCCAGGTAGACGCTGCCCGAGTGGCTGCGCTGCGCCGCGATGGGTTTTCGTGGTCCCAGGTGTGTCGAACCCTCAATGTGAGCAAGGGGAGTGCCCAGCGATCGGTTGCACGCTTTGCCTGCGAATTGCCTGAGGAATGGCAAGCTCTTCTCACGGCAGGCGAAGACGAAACATTCGGTTCGGAATCCCGCTGCCGAGCCGATGTCGATGGCGTCGGCGGGCATGAAGTGCTTTGAATTTTTGGCGAACACGGGCGTGTACGCACCTGCGACGACGTTTCCGAATCCCAACATTCCGGTAGCGGGGTCATAGTGTGGATATGCTCTAAAATTGCGAAAGCCCGCAAGGAGATGGGGTCTGGCCAGACTCGTCTCTCTGCGGGCGACCAAAAAAGAGGGTCAGAGATCAGTATCCACGAGCTGCCGATCACTGTCTGTGATAAGGGCACGTTACAGCGCACGAAAGTAACCCAACAAATGATCGCTGTTGATGACGACGGTCACGGGGTAGGGGTCATAGCGTGGAGATGAAAGGTTTCAAACATTGGCTCGCCGTGGCAGGGTTGATTTTACTCTTTTCGGCATTGTGTTTTGCATTTGACCCAATCAAGTTTTCCGGCGCGATGCAGGACGATTTCGTCGATTGGGTATCCTACGCCAGCGCTGGACGGCAGATAGCGAATCGAAAGATCGACCATTTGGTAGGTGAAAAAGGCAACCCCATCTACAGCGTTCGAGTATCCGGTTCTCATGTCCCGGTTCCAGCCTTTGGCTCTAGCAGTTTGATTAGCGGTGAACTCCTGAGCGATCGCGTCATGACCCAGCACAATCGTGCGCAGCGTCCTGTCTATGGTTGCGGAAAATTTGAGGCCAGAAAGCGGTTCATATGTAATTCTGGCCGTGACAATCGACAGTATTCCATGCTCAAATCCAGCAAAGATGGCACTGGTAACGATCTGTCCATCGAATCCCAGAATCGTTCCACTTCGGTCAATAATGAGGTCGTGTTCCACCTCTCTTTTCACACCCTTACCCCACGCGGTGGCAAGCTGAAGCATGAAGTTGTTCGGTGCATGTTTGCCGTGACTGAGCCTGGCGAACTCTCTCTTGGCCAGTGTATGACTGTCCCAGTAAAGGTGCAGGGGCTTGCCGCTCTTGGCATCAAAGACCCCACGACCGGTGTAGTTGGTGACGGAGAATATGAATTGTTGGCCAAGTGTGGTGATCTTACAACGGTTATCGAAATACCTCCCTTCACCGATGAAGGCTCTGCTGTCGGCGGCCACAGCGAGTTCATCCTCCGAAGAGTTAAGAGCAACTACACTTCCGAATTCGGCTTGTGTGAAGCCTGGCAAGCTGATTCCGATAATCAACATCGCAGTTATGAGAATGTGTTTCACTTACACCTTGATTCAAGTGAAGGTTCTGTAATGAACTACTCGCCGCAAGATCGCACCCTCCGAATCGCTGGAGAGCGGCTATTCATAAGCAAAGACGGAGTTGTATGGTATAAGCTTTTCCGGATAACGCCCCGGCTTAACGGCTGATCAATTCCGGCAGGCTCCATACATGATCCGCGATGCCAGATTCCATTGCAGGCGTAACCCGAAGTGATGCATGGACGCGACAGAAATTGTAGTACGCAAAATGCAGCGCTAGCGCTGCATTCAGATTCTCCCATTTCTTTGAGAAAGCGTATGTGAGCCGGGTCAGCCGCTTGCACCACTGGCGCAAGGTTCCGTTCTGGCGTTCGACGTGCGATGTACTCGCTTGCCACAGATTCGGGTTGCCGATGATCGCTGCCTTTTCTACGGTCACGAAATCACCAGGACTGTACCGCTCGCGCCCTTCTTCCGGTTTAGAGTACACCTTCACCACCTGACTGTAATCAACGCGATCAGACAGAATCAGGTCAATGGCTGGACTGTACGGCAGGAACGCATCGGTACACATCTCGAAGCGAGAATCAGCCGTGGCGCGGCGCACCTTCGTAATGAAGGCTTCCGTGTGGCTCTTGTCACGCCTGCCGAGATGCCACGCCACGATTAACTTGCTGTTGCGTTCTAGCGCGATGAAAGTGTACGCATCGCCAATGCTGTCATCGTTCTCTTCCCACGGTTGCTTGTGGCCCTCTTTTTTCTGGACGTAAGCTATTGGGCCGGGAAAATCTGGACACCAGTACTAATTAGTTAACTGCCGGAGTGCAGCGCCAGTGTGTTGTGGCGTTTTACAAAGTTGTAGTAAGCGACGTGTTCAGAACGTCAATGAAGACACCGCCGGGCTCACCAGCACCTGGAAAAGTGAGGGCGATGGGCTAAGCGTGTCCACCCCGACCGGGGCGAAAGCTGGGAAGCTAAGTTCGATGGCAAAGACTACCTGGTGAAAGGCACGTATGCGAATGAGACCGTATCGCTGAAAAAGTTGAGTGACCGCTCGATCGAAGCGACTTTCAAGCGCGACGGCAAGGTCGAGAGCGTCGATGAGATCACGGTCTCGCCCGATGGAAAGAAAATGACCACCGTCGCCGACAACAAACGATTAGGAAGAGTCTCGACGTTTGTTGACGAAAAGCAATAGCGACGTTGAATGCGAAACCCGAGTCGAGCAACCACTTCCCGAGCACCCACAAGTTGATGACGGGTAGGCTTGTGCCTCGTCAGAACTAAACGCAGCGCCGTTTTCGCCTACGATGGCTCCTTGCATGAATCGCAGAAGCGTGTGGGAGCGCTCTACTCACAAAGGTCCGAAGCATGGATCTATGTCCGACCCTGATGGCGGAAGACTCAGGTCAATGGCTGCGGGTGGCTTAGGCCGCGACTGTGTAGCGGTGATGCAGACCACCGAGTCGCGGCAAGGAGATAACCTTCTGTCCCCTCGGAGGCACGGACGCTGCGACTCGATCCCCAGGAGTGTCCTTCCCAAGTCCGAGGTGAGTCCGGTCCTCGTGGTAATAACGAACGTAGTCTTTTAGCAACCGTCTCAGGTGCCGCTCATTGAGAACGATCACGTGGTCGAGCAAGTCTCGACGTACGCTCCCGACCCAGCGCTCCGCCACCCCGTTCTGCCAAGGACTGCGAAAGGCGGTGCGCACCGGCTGAGTGCCATTGTCTTCCACGGTCGTAACGACATCGGCACTGAATTTCGAATCACGATCGAAGATGAGAAATCGGGGTGGTGGTTCGAAACCCCAAGCTTCGCGCAGCTGCAGGACGATCCAGAAGGCATTCGGCTGCCGAGTTACGTTGCAGTGCAGGATCTTCCGCCGGTCGTGACTAATGACAAAGAAGCAATACAGAATGCCGAATGTGAATGTGGGCACGGTAAAAAAGTCCATCGCTGCAATGGCCTCGCGATGGTTTCGCAGGAATGTCAGCCAGCGCTTCGCGACATCTGGAGGTCTCGGCGCTCTGCGTTTGAAGATTGCAACACTACCCAAGACATCGCTGGTCTTTCCTTAGCTCTCGCGAATGCGACCAGCCACTTTGCTGGGATCGTGCCAGCTTCTTATTGCGAGCACTCTTTGCTCTCGCTGTTCCGGCTCGCGCTCTTCCGAAAAAGGGTACGCATAATACCATTCACAAACACAAACTTTATCATCAGTTGCGATGGTGGTTTCGATGAGCCGCGCAAACACTTTAAGCCAAGCCATAGCCCACCTCAAGCAACTTATGTTAACGCAAGGCGCGAAATGCTGTCTGGTCAAAATTGCACACTGTATTAATCTCAAGACGTGCAATACGGGAGCCGGATTAGCGAGCGTGCCAATGACTGCTTTGCCGTGAGCCTGCGCTCGTTCGATGCGGAGCCGACTGTGCTTCGCAAAAACTCGGTTTTCGCTTTTTAATGTTGCTGATTCTAAATGACTTCAAGCCGGACAGCATTTTGGCGAAGAACAAGGTCCGACTGGAAATTGTCGTCGCTTGAGCGCTACAAAATTGCGGCGGAGCACGGGCACTCCCGGCAGCATCGTCTATCCTGTCTACCCTAGAAAAATGCGGACCTGATGGTTCCCACCATCATCGGCGAGGGGGATATTTGGGGAGGTGGCCACCGGCTTGCTGTCCATTTCAATCGAAACGATGCCCCGTGAAACGCCGGACGGGTTTTCTACCCTGATATTGTATGCCGTCGAGAGATAACGAAAACTCATGGAGTAGTTCGGCCAGCTTTTCGGAATGCATGGGTCGATCGAGAGTACCGTTCCGCGTATGCGGATTCCCAGGATCCATTCGATAGCCGCGCGATAGAGCCATCCGGCTGACCCGGTGTACCACGTCCATCCACCGCGCCCCACATGCGGAGGTTCGGAATAAACAT
>OCZT010004943.1_pt1 | contig 13356 bp, 9 predicted proteins | sample 1539031 | NCBI WGS metagenome assembly OCZT01 (sample SAMEA3539308, study PRJEB22396) | soil metagenome | biome: tundra; feature: field; material: soil | place: USA | collected 2010-05 | depth 0.15 m | reverse complement strand
CTGGCCGCCGCCTCCGGCTGGGCCCAGGCCCGCGCGACCCTCGCCGCCGAGCTGACCGCCCGCCTCGCCGCCACCGCGGGCGCGACCATTCCTTTTGCGGCCGAACGATCCGTGGTTCCACCCCCAAGTCCCCATCCCGCCGCGGGCCCCCAGGCAGGTCTCGTGCCGGCCGCCATCGATGCCGCGGGCCAGCAGGCAGGTCTCGTAACGGAAGCCATAGGTGCCGCGGGCCCGCAGCTGGGTCCCGCGACGGAAGCCATAGGTGCCGCGGGCCCGCAGCTGGGTCCCGTCGCGGCCGCGATCGATTACGCCGGGGTCGATGCGGTACGGTTCGCGCTGGCCCGGATGCCGCCCGGCGGGGCGGGGAGCGGGCCGCGGGCCGCGGTTATCGCGCGGCACGTCCTGGCCAATCCCGCTTATGCTGTTCGGTACGCGCATGCCGCCGCCGCCGCCGTGCTGCGCTGGGCCGCCGCGCTGGGGACCAGCCCAGCCGGGTTCCGGCCGCGCCTGCTCGCCGAACCGGGGGAGCTGGCGCTGCTCGACGCGTTGTCCTGGCTGCCCGAACGGGTGGCCATGGCCGCGCGCCGCGGCCGGCCTGACGAGTTCGCCGGGTACCTGGAGGAGCTGGCTGCGTGCACGATTGACACCATGGACACCACCGGCTTCACCACCATATCCAGCATCAGCAGCGAAAGGCTGTGGCTGGCGGACGCGGCCCGGACGGCCCTGGCCGCCGGGCTCGGGCTACTCGGGATCAGCGCGCCCGGCCGCCTGTAGGGCTGCTCGCTCGCACACGAAGGGAACCGCATGAGCCGTGTCGCGCACCCGGCCGGGCCACGCCATGGTGACGTGCTGCCTGCCGACCATCCGCCCGCCCCGCCCGCGGACCTGAACGAGCTGCAGGCCAGCATCTGGCCGCGCCAGGCCCGGCGGTCCGGCGGCGTGCTGACGCTCGGCGGGATGGACGTGCGGGATCTGGCGGCCGAATTCGGCACGCCGCTGTACGTGTGCGACGAGGAGGACGTGCGCTCCCGCTGCCGGGATTACCTGGAGGCGTTCGGCCCGGACGGCCGGGTGTTCTACGCGGCCAAGGCCTTTTGTTCCCGGGCGGTGCTGCGCTGGGTCAGCGCCGAAGGGCTCGGCGTGGACGTCTGCACCGGCGGTGAGCTCGAGGTGGCGCTGTCGGCCGGCGTGCCGCCCGAGCAGATCACGCTGCACGGCAACAACAAGTCGCTGGAGGAGCTGTCCCGGGCGGTCCGCGCCGGGGTGGGCCATATCGTCGCCGACTCGTTCGAGGAGATCGCGCGGCTCGCCTACCTGACCGGCTCGGCCAGCCCGCCGCCGGCCGAACCCATGGCCCGGCCCAACGTGCTGGTCCGGGTCACCACCGGGGTGGAGGCGCACACGCACGAGTTCATGGCCACCGCTCATGACGACCAGAAGTTCGGCTTCTCGCTCGCCTCGGGGGCCGCGGACGAGGCGGTCCGCCGCGTGCTCGCCTGTCCCGGCCTGTCGTTCGCCGGGCTGCACTCGCACATCGGCTCGCAGATCTTCGACACGGCCGGCTTCGAGGTGGCGGCGCATCGCGTCGTCGAGCTGGCGGTCAGGATCCACGACGAGCACGGCATCGAGATCGCCGAGCTCGACCTCGGCGGCGGGTTCGGCATCGCTTACACCGAGGAAGACGACGCCCCGGAGGTTAAGGGGATCGCGCAGAGCCTGCGCGGCATCGTGGACGGTCAGTGCCGTGCCGCCGGGCTGACCAGGCCGCGGCTGACCGTCGAGCCCGGCCGCGCGATCGTCGGGCCGTCCACGGTGTCGCTGTACACGGTGGGCACGATCAAGGACGTAGACGGCATCCGGACCTACGTCAGCGTGGACGGCGGGATGAGCGACAACATCAGGACCGCGCTGTACGACGCCTCCTACGAGTGCGTGCTGGCCTCGCGGGCCTCGTGGGCGCCGCCGATGCTGTCCCGGGTGGTGGGCCGGCACTGCGAAAGCGGCGACATCGTGGTCCGGCACGCGTACCTGCCGTCCGACCTGGCCCCCGGCGACCTGCTGGCTGTCCCGGCCACCGGGGCCTACTGCCGGTCCATGGCCAGCAACTACAATCACGTATCGCGTCCCGCGGTGGTCGCGGTCAACGCGGGTACGGCGCGGACCATCGTCCGCCGCGAAAGCCTGGACGACCTGCTCAGCCTGGATGTCGGATGAACCAGATCCTGCCCGCTTCGAAGGTCGCCCTGCTACGCCTGGATGCCGGATGAACCAGACCCTGCCCACCCTGAAGGTCGCCCTGCTCGGCTGCGGCTCGGTCGGCTCTCAGGTGGCCCGGCTGCTCACCGAGCAAGCCGGCGACCTTGCCCTGCGCATCGGCGCGCGGCTGGAACTGGCCGGGATCGCGGTGCGCCGGGTCGGGCACCGGCGGCCCGCGGGGATCGATCTTTCGCTGCTCACCGCGGACGCGCACGCGCTGGTCACCCGGCCTGACGTGGACATCGTGGTGGAGGTGATCGGCGGCATCGAGCCGGCCAGGTCGCTGCTGCTCGCCGCGCTGAAGATTGGTAAACCGGTGGTCACCGCGAACAAGGCCCTGCTGGCCGAGAACGGCGCGGAGATTTACGGCGCGGCCCGCGAGTACGGCGCCGACCTGTACTACGAGGCGTCGGTGGCCGGCGCCATCCCGCTGCTGCGGCCGCTGCGCGAGTCGCTGGCCGGGGACACCGTCCGCCGTGTGCTCGGCATCGTCAACGGCACGACCAACTACATCCTGGATCGGATGGATTCCTCCGGCGCGGGCTTCGCCGAGTCGCTGGAGGAGGCGCAGGCGCTGGGCTACGCCGAGGCCGACCCGACCGCGGACGTGGAGGGATTCGACGCGGCCTCGAAGGCGGCCATCCTGGCCAGCCTGGCCTTCCACACCCCGGTGACGGCGGCGGACGTGCACCGCGAGGGCATCACCGAGATCACCTCGGCCGACATTCTCAGCGCCCGGGCGCTGGGCCGGGTGGTGAAGCTGCTCGCCATCTGCGAGCGCGGCGACGGCGGGGTCTCGGTCCGGGTCCATCCCGCGATGATCCTGCGCTCGCATCCGCTCGCCTCGGTTGGCGAGGCGTACAACGCGGTGTTCGTCGAGGCGGAGTCGGCGGGCCGGCTGATGTTCTACGGCGCGGGCGCGGGCGGCACCCCGACCGCGAGCGCCGTGCTCGGCGACCTCGTCGCGGTGGCCAGGAACCGGCTGGCCGGCACGCGCGGCCCGGACGCCTCTACCTACGCCGGCTTGCCGGTCATGCCGATGGGCGAGACCATCACCCGCTACCACGTCTCGCTGGACGTGGACGACAAGCCCGGCGTGCTGGCTCCTGTGGCCGAGGCGTTCGCCCGGCACGACGTCTCGATTGAGGCGGTCCGCCAGGCCAGCCGGGGTGAGGAAGCGCAGCTCGTGATCGTGACCCATACCGCCAGGGACGCGGCGCTGGCCGCGACCGTCCGCGAACTCGAGGCGCTGCCGGTCGTCCGTGCGGTGGCCAGCGTGATGCGGGTCGAAGGGGAGGAAGAGTGAGACCGGTGACCGAACCACATCGGCTGGCGGCCCGAGCCACGGATCAGTGGCGCGGGGTGATCGCCGAATACCGGGACTGGCTTCCGGTCACCGACGCCACGCCCGTGGTCAGCCTGCGTGAGGGCGGCACCCCGCTGCTGCCCGCGCCCGTGCTTTCCGCCCGCACCGGCTGCGAGGTGTACCTGAAGGTGGAGGGCGCCAATCCCACCGGGTCGTTCAAGGACCGGGGGATGACGGTCGCGATCAGCATGGCGGCGGCCACCGGCGCCAAGGCGGTGATCTGCGCGTCGACCGGCAACACCAGCGCCAGCGCCGCCGCCTACGCGGCCCGGGCCGGGATCACCTGCGCGGTGCTCGTGCCGCGCGGCAAGATCGCCATCGGCAAGCTGGCCCAGGCGCTGGTGCACGGCGCCCGGCTGCTTCAGGTGGAGGGTTCGTTCGATGACTGCCTGGAGCTGGCCAGGAAACTGGCCGCCGAGTATCCGGTGGCGCTGGTCAACTCGGTGAACCCGGACCGGCTGCAGGGCCAGAAGACGGCGGCGTTCGAGATCGTGGACGAGCTCGGCGACGCGCCCGAGGTGCACTGCCTCCCGGTCGGGAACGCGGGGAACATCGCCGCGTACTGGATGGGTTACAACGAGTACCAGCGGGCGGGCCTGGCCACCCGCGCACCGCGGATGTTCGGGTTCCAGGCCAGCGGGGCGGCGCCGATCGTGATCGGCAGGCCCGTGCTGCAGCCGCAGACGATAGCGACCGCGATCAGGATCGGGAACCCGGCCTCCTGGCTGCTGGCCGAGGCTGCCCGCGACGAGTCCGGCGGCGTGATCGAGTCGGTGACCGACCGCGAGATCCTGGCTGCCTACCGGCTGATCGCCACCCAGGAAGCTGTGTTCGGCGAGCTCGCCTCCTCGGCCAGCGTGGCCGGCCTGCTGCGCGTCTGCGCCAGCGGCCAGATCGCCCCGGGTACCCGAGTGGTCTGCACCATTACCGGAAACGGCCTGAAGGACCCGGACTGGGCCCTGTCCGGCGCCCCGTCCCCGGCCACCATCCCCGCCGACGTCACCGCCGCCGCCACCGCCCTAGGCCTGGCCTAGCCCCGTGCCCCACAGGGCTCAGGGCTCAGTGCCCAGGGCTCAGGCCCTTCCCCCAACCGGCCCAATGTTCCATAGGGTCGGCCACAACCGGCCCAATGTTCCATCGGGCTGGAGGAATCCGGGATATTGCGGTCATCCATGAGATGCCGGTGAGACGCGAACGACGAACTGGGATCTGAGTGAAGTGGAGAGTGAGATGGACTGGGCGGAGGGTAAGGTGCGGGTGCGGGTGCCCGCGACCAGTGCCAACCTTGGCCCGGGCTTTGACGCACTCGGGCTTGCGCTGGCCTTGCATGACGAGGTGGACGCGTGGATCAGCGAGTCCGGGCTTTCCATCGAGATCTCCGGCGAGGGCGCGGACCTGGCGGACGCTGGCGAGGAGCATCTCGTGGTGCGGGCCATGCGGGCCGCGTTCGCCATCACCGGGGGTCAGCCCCCGGGCCTCGGCCTTCGCTGCGTGAACCGGATCCCGCACGGCCGGGGGCTCGGCTCCTCGGCCGCCGCGATCGTGGCCGGCATCCTCGCCGCGCAGGCCCTGGCCGGCGCTGGCCCGGGTAGATGGCCGGACGGCGCCTTGCTCAGGCTCGCCACCAGCCTCGAAGGGCACCCGGACAACGTGGCGGCGTGCCTGGGCGGCGGGCTGACAATCGCGTGGATGACGTCCAGCGGTCCGCACATGGTGCGGCTTGATCCGCTGCCCTCGATCAGGCCCGTCGTCTGTATCGCGCCAGCCCCGGTATGCACCGACGTAGCCAGGGGGCTGCTGCCCGATCTGGTGCCGCACCAGGATGCGGCGGCCAGCGCGGGCCGCAGCGCCCTGCTGATCGCCGCGTTGACGCAACGGCTCGCGGTCACCTCGCAGGGGCTGGACCCGCCGGGCGCGGACGCGTTGTTCGACGCCACGCAGGACTGGCTGCACCAGGATTACCGGTCGGCGGCGATGCCGGAGACGGACGGGCTAGTCCGCAGGCTGCGGGGCGAGGGCATCGCCGCGGTGGTGTCCGGGGCGGGTCCCTCGGTGCTCGCGCTGCTGGCCGCCGACGAGGGCTCTCATTATCGCCGTCACCTGGACAACCTGGGTTCAATCGTGAGAGAAACGGGTATTGCATGGCGCATAAGCTCGCTAGAGGTCGAGCGGCATGGTGCGCGTGTCCTGCGGCCAGAGCCTTCGCCGGACTGATGACGCGGGAGAGCGCGGCCAATCCGTCCGGCTGGGCGTACGACGTCAGCACCAGGCCACGTCATCACTCCTGGAACTGAGTACGTCGGATGTCTGATCCTGCTGGCGGGCCTCTTGGGACCGTTGCCTCCCCTTTTTCGACACGGTTGGCTGCGAAGGAATGCCTTGAGTCCTCTTGGTGTTAGGCTTAGTGGCGCACCGGGTGCCCCACTCTGTATTGGGTGCTCGTCGGCAAACCGGGCGCTCGTCGGCAAACTCCTTTGGAACGGTATCGTTGCCGTACCCAAGGTCTTTGACACAGGATGTTTCGTTCTCTTCCCAGCTGAGGAGTGCGACCAGCCTGGAGCGAGCGCGCGACCTGGGGGCGTGGGTGAGCGGTACAGCCGCCCGGGCGCTCTCCGACTCATTTCCCAGGCTTGCGGAGACATAGCGACGCACGGAGGAACGCAAAGCGTTGCGGGAATCATGGATATTCGGCGGCTATCAGAGCAGCGCGAATCAACTCTGGCCCCAAGGGGGGCCGCTGTACCGGGTCGACGGGCCTAGCGGGTTCACCCAGGCGGCCGAAAATCATGGAAGGACCATTAGTGAGCGACATAACCGAACTCCTCAACGGCGCGTCCGCCGCGTCTGAGGACGCCCCCGTCGGTACCTCGGCGCCTTCCCCGGCCGCTGGCGGACCATCGGCGGGCGACTTGGGGTCACCAGGAGCGGTGGTACCGGCGTCCAAGTCGCGTAGTCGCAGTGGCGCTGGCCTTTCCTCGCTGCTCATGCCCGAGCTGCAGCGGATCGCGCAGACAATGGGCATACCGGGCGCGGGGCGGATGCGCAAGGGCCAGCTTGTCGAGGCGATCGAGGCGCGGCAGGGCGGAGGACCCCGGCAGAAGACCGGTGCCGCTAAGCAAGGCCCAGACCAGCGTGTCGCGTCCGCGGGAGCTGACTCGACCCGCCCGCAGAAGCAGGGCGCTATGGAATCAGACACACAAACACCATCGGGTATCGGAGAAGGCGCAAGTTCCGGCCTAGGGGACTCCGCGCGCGGCGGTATCGGCACCGACGCAGCTGGGCAGCAGCTCAGCTTCGACCAGGAGTCCGTGCCTGAGCGAGCCAACGGCCGGACCCGGACAGCTCCAGCCCAGCAGGCTCCAGCCCAGCAGGCTCCAGCCCAGCAGGCTCCAGCCCAGGCGGCGGCGGAGGAGACCGGGACCCAGCAGGCCGCCGGGCCGGCGCAGGGCGACACGCAGCCAGGCGAGTCCGGCTCAGGTGAATCGCAGCGCGGTGACCGTCGCCGCCGGAACAGCCGCCGCGACGAGCAGCCCTCACGCAGCCGGGAGCAGTCCGGCCGTGACCAGGTCACCCGCGACAACGGCGACCGCGACAACGGCGGCCGGGACCAGGGCGTCCGGGACCAGGGCGTCCGGGACCAGAGCAGCCGGGACCAGAGCAGCCGGGACAACGGTGGCCGGGATCAGAACGGCCGGGACAGCGGCCGCGATCGCGGCGGCCGGGACCAGGGCGGCCGTGACCGGGGCGGCGATCGTCGCGAGCCGATGGCGGCCAGCCGCGGGCCTGCGGGCGGCGACCAGTACGACGACGGGGACCGCGGAGGCCGCAGCCGCGACCGGTTCCGCAACAGGAACCGCCGGCGCGACCGCCAGGCCGAGCCGGAGATGGTGATCAGCGAGGACGACGTTCTCATCCCGATCGCCGGGATCCTCGACGTGCTTGAGGCTCAGGGGTACGCCTTCGTGCGCACCACCGGCTACCTGCCCGGGTCGAACGACGTCTACGTTTCGCTGTCCCAGGTGCGCAAGAACGGCCTGCGCAAGGGCGATGTCATCGAGGGTGCGGTCAGGCAGCCGCACGATGGAGAGCGCAGGGAGAAGTTCAACGCGCTGGTCCGGCTGGACAAGGTCAACGGGCTCGACCCGGAGAAGTCCATCGGCCGGCCTGAGTTCGCCAAGCTGACGCCGCTGTACCCGCAGGACAGGCTCAGGCTGGAAACCGATGCGGGCAACATGACCACCCGGATCATCGACCTGATCTGCCCTATTGGCAAGGGCCAGCGCGGCTTGATCGTGTCGCCGCCGAAGGCGGGCAAGACGATGATCCTGCAGTCGATCGCCAACGCGATCACCAAGAACAACCCGGAGTGCCACCTCATGGTCGTCCTCGTCGACGAGCGGCCAGAAGAGGTCACCGACATGCAGCGGACGGTGAAGGGCGAGGTCATCCACTCCACGTTCGACCACCCGGCCGACGACCACACCACCGTGGCCGAGCTGGCCATCGAGCGCGCGAAGCGGCTGGTGGAGATGGGCCACGATGTGGTCATCCTGCTCGACAACATCACCCGGCTGGGGCGGGCCTACAACAACTCGGCGCCCGCCAGCGGCCGCATCCTGTCCGGTGGTGTCGACTCGACCGCGCTGTACCCGCCCAAGCGGTTCTTCGGCGCGGCGCGCAACATCGAGAACGGCGGCTCGCTGACCATCCTGGCGGCCGCCCTGGTCGAGACCGGTTCCCGGATGGACGAGGTTATCTTCGAGGAGTTCAAGGGCACCGGCAACATGGAGCTGCGGCTGCGCCGCGAGCTCGCGGAGAAGCGGCTCTTCCCGGCGGTCGACGTGGGCGCGTCGAGCACCCGTAAGGAAGAGATCCTGCTGCCCCCCGATGAGCTCAAGATCATCTGGCAGCTGCGCCGGGTGCTGCACGCACTCGAGCCGCAGCAGGCGCTGGAGCTGCTCATGGAGCAGATGCGCAAGACCAAGAGCAACGCCGAGTTCATGCTCCAGGTCCAGAGGACCACTCTGGGGTCGGGTAACGAGCGATGATGACATGAAGCCGGGCTTTCATCGCCTGGCCAAGGCGATGAAAGCCCGGCTTCATGACCCCGCTGGCCGCCGGCCGAACAGCGGGAATGCCAGGCCAGCAAAACTGGTTTCACGGTCTGGCACACTAGAAAGCCGTAACCATGCGGTACCGGTTCACGCCTGCGGGCGACCCGGCGACCGCTCAAGGCAGGAGTTGTGATGAGGGCAGACATTCACCCCCAGTACCACGTCACCAGGGTGACCTGTGGCTGCGGGAACAGTTTCACTACCCGGAGCACCGAGCCCAGCGGCACGATTCACGTCGAGGTCTGCTCGCAATGCCACCCGTTCTACACGGGTAAGCAGAAGATCCTGGACACCGGCGGCCGCGTGGCCCGCTTCGAGAAGCGCTTCGGCAAGAACCCCACCGGCCAGAAGCCCGAAAAGGCCGAGGCCGACAAGAAGTAACCGACCTCCCCGGCCCTGCGAAGGTCCGGGCGGCCGTTTCCCCGAGGCGTCCCGGTCCGGGGTGTCCTGAGGACGTCACGGCCTTAAAGCCTAGCGTTCCCGGTGCACCCCCAGCTGATACCTCAGGAGTGCGCCGCAGCCACCCGGGGGCGCCGCAGTCAGCCGGCCTTTATGCCCTCGGGCTGCTGAACCGATCGCGTGCGGCAAAACGTATCGTGAGTGGCGGCGTTAAAGGCCGCGAAGCAAGCAGGCGAGCCACTCATCGTCGCCCACCGTCTGCCGACGAGAAAAGCACGAAAGGACCCTCGGTGTTCGACCGGCTGGCCGACTTGGAAAGCGAGCATGCGGAGCTTGAGCACGCGCTCGCCGACCCTGGTGTGCACTCCGATCAGGAGAAGGCACGCACGATGAGCCGCCGCTACGCCGAGCTCACCCCGATCGTGAACGCGTACCACCAGTGGCAGGAGACCTCGGCCGACGAGCAGACGGCACACGAGCTGGCCAGGGAAGACTCCTCCTTCGGGGCCGAGGCCGTGCAGCTGGCTGCGCACCGGGAGCAACTCGAGGCTCAGCTGCAGAAGTTTCTCGTGCCACGCGACCCGAACGACAAACGCGACATCATCCTGGAGGTCAAGGCGGGTGAGGGCGGCGAGGAGTCGGCGCTGTTCGCCGGCGACCTGCTGCGGATGTACCTGCGCTACGCCGAGCGGCGCGGCTGGAAGACCGAGGTCCTCGACTCGACGGGCACCGGCCTGGGCGGGGTCAAGGACGCGACGGTCGCCGTGAAGGGCCGGGGCGCCGAGGGCGCCTGGTCCCGGCTGAAGTACGAGGGCGGAGTGCACCGCGTGCAGCGGGTCCCGGTGACCGAATCCCAGGGCCGCATCCATACCTCCGCGGCCGGGGTGCTGGTCGTGCCCGAGGCCGAGCAGGTCGAGGTGCAGATCAACGACAACGACCTGAAGGTGGATGTGTTCAGGTCATCCGGTCCCGGCGGGCAGAGCGTGAACACGACCGACTCGGCCGTGCGGATCACCCACCTGCCGTCCGGCATCGTGGTGTCCTGCCAGAACGAGAAAAGCCAGCTGCAGAACAAGGAGCAGGCGATGCGCGTGCTGCGCGCGCGGCTGCTCGCCCAGGCCGAGGCCGATGCCGACGCCAAGGCCAGCGCGGAGCGGCGCAGCCAGGTCCGTACCGTGGACCGGTCGGAACGGGTCAGGACCTACAACTTCCCGGAGAATCGCATCTCCGATCACCGGGTGGGCTATAAGGCCTACAACCTGGACCAGGTCATCGACGGTGACCTGGACGCGGTGATCGATTCGCTGGCCGCCGCGGACCTGGCCGCCAAGCTGGTGGGTACCAACGATGATGAGCCTGCTGCTTGACGAGGTGGCGCTGGCCGCGCTGCGGCTGGCCGAGGCCGGGGTCGAGTCTCCGCGCGCGGACGCCGAACTGATCGCGGCCAGCGTGCACAACGTCAGGCGCGGCGAACTGCACACGGTGCCCGACTCGGCGTTCGACGCACGTTTCTGGGCCGATATCGCGCGGCGGGCTGCGCGCGAGCCGCTGCAGCACATCACCGGCCGCGCGCACTTCCGCTACCTCGAGCTCGATGTGGGCCCAGGGGTGTTTGTGCCGCGGCCCGAGACCGAGGTCATGACCGGCTGGGCCATCGGCCGCCTGCGCGACATGGACGTCGCCGAGCCGGTGGTGGCCGACCTGGGTACCGGGTCCGGCGCGATCGCGCTGGCCATCGGGCAGGAGGTCCCCCGGGCCAGGGTGCATGCGGTCGAGGCCGATCCGCTCGCCCGGGCCTGGGCCGAACGTAATATCACCAGTTACGTGGAGAGCGTCCCCTATACGGCCGGGCGCATCATGCTGCACCCGGGCGATTTCAGCGACGCGCTCGGCGAGCTCGACGGTACGGTTGACCTCGTGATCAGTAACCCGCCGTACATCCCGGTGGGGGCGTTCGTCGAGCCCGAGGTCAGCGAGTATGATCCTCCCGCGGCGCTGTGGAGCGGCGCGGATGGGCTGACCGCCATCCGCGCCGTGGAACGCACGGCGCGGCGGCTGCTCCGTCCGGGCGGCCTGGTGGCTGTCGAGCACGGCGCTCAGCAGGGCGCGGCGGTGTACTGGGTGTTTCCTGAGGAGTCTGGCTGGCGGGACACCCGCAACAACAAGGACCTGGCCAACCGTGACCGATTCGTCACCGCGGCCTGGTCTGGTGAAGGGGTCTAGGACGAGATGAGCGTGCGTTACGACTGCCGGGACGCGCAGACCCGGACCGCCGGGATCGACGCGGCGGTGACGGCGGCGCGGGCGGGCGAGCTGATCGTGCTGCCGACAGACACGGTCTACGGCATCGGCGCGGACGCGTTCACCCCCGCCGCGGTCACGACCATGCTCGCGGCCAAGGGCCGGGGCCGGAACATGCCGCCGCCTGTGCTCGTGGGCACCGCCCGGGCCGCGGCGGCGCTCGCCGAGGACCTGGGGGCGTTCGGGCAGGACCTGATCGACGAGTTCTGGCCGGGCGCGCTCACGCTGGTCTTCCGGGCCAGCCCGACGCTGCTCTGGGACCTCGGCGACACCAAGGGCACGGTGGCCCTGCGCATGCCGCTGCATTCGGTCGCGCTCGACGTGCTGAAGCAGACCGGGCCGCTCGCGGTGTCCAGCGCCAACCGGCACGGCCACCCGTCGGCCATCACGGCCGATCAGGCGCAGGAGCAGCTGGGTGAGTCCGTTTCCGTGTACCTCGACGGCGGACTGTGCGCCGAGAACATTCCGTCCACCATCTTGGACCTGACCGGGACCATCCCGAAGGTGCTGCGGGCCGGGGCGATCTCGGTGGACCGGCTGCGCACGGTGGCGTCGATCATCGCCGACAGCGAGCATTACGCCGAGAGCGCGGGTTCGGCCGCCGACTTCAAGCCCGCAGCGCCGCATCCCATGCAAGGGTCCGGAGGTTTCGCGGAGCCTGCTGCCGGTGAGCCGCCCTCCGGCGCGTAGCAAGTGCCATAAAGTGGCGTTGATGACAGCCGATCAGATCCAGGCCGCCGAGTACGCCCTGGTCTTGCTGGTCACCGCTGCGGTGACATACCTGCTGGTCCCGTTGGTCCGACGGGTCGCGGTTGGTACTCGCGCGATGCATGAGCCCCGAGCCAGGGATACCCACGCCGCACCGACACCGCTGCTTGGCGGCCTGGCCATGTACGGCGGCCTGGTCGCCGGGCTGCTGATCGCGAGCCGGCTGACCCTCCTGGAGGACCCTTTCCAGACGGCCGGGTCGAGGACCGCGGCCGGGCTGCTGCTGGCCGGCGGGTTCGTGGTCGTGGTCGGGTTCGTCGATGACCGGTGGGGGCTGGGCGCGATCAGCAAGCTGGCCGCCCAGGTCGCGGCGGCCGGCATCCTGGTCTGGAGCGGCCAGGCGCTGCCCTGGCTGCCGACGCCGAGCGGCGGCGAGTTCCCGCTCGAGCCGGATCTGAGCGTGACGCTGACCATCCTGATCGTGGTGATCACCATCAACGCGATCAACTTCATCGACGGCCTCGACGGGCTGGCCGCGGGCATCGTGGCCGTCGCCGCGGTGTCGTTCCTGGTGTATTCCGCCACGCTGGACTGGACCATCGGTACCCCGTCGCAGTCGCTGCCCGCGGTGGCGTCCGCGCTGCTGGCCGGCATGTGCCTGGGGTTCCTGCCGCACAACTTCTACCCGGCGCGGATCTTCATGGGCGACATCGGCGCCATGCTGCTCGGCCTGCTGCTCGCCTACGGCCCGATCTCGAGCACCAACTCGCTCGCTCCGGCCCTGCTGACCAACTACGCGCAGACGCACGCGCTGGACCGGTTCGCGATCGTGCTCCCGCTGCTGATGCCGGCCGCGATCTTCGTCATCCCGTACGCGGACCTGATGTTCGCGATTATCCGGCGGACCCGGGCGGGCAAGCCGATCATGGTGGCCGACCGGCAGCACCTGCATCATCGGCTGCTGAACATCGGCCATTCCTACCGGCAGAGCGTGCTGCTTATGTACCTGTGGGCGGCGCTGTTCTCGGTCACCGTGGTCGCGCTCTCGGTGGTGCGGAGCCCCTCGGTCGTATTCGCCGTCGCGACCCTGGTCGCGGTGCTGGCCCTGCTGCCCGCCACCATGCCCCGACTGCGCCCCTGGCGAGCCCGTAGCCTGCGCAAAGCCGCCCCCACCCCGGCCGCCGCGCCGCAGGCCAGGCCCCGGACGCC